>NICF_comb_assmDRAFT_10001772_pt1 | contig 16857 bp, 17 predicted proteins | sample NewIslPassag4_SG_FD_11279 | JGI IMG/M metagenome (IMG submission 11279) | reverse complement strand
TCCTCTCGGGCGGCTCGCTGGCGCCGTTCTTCACGCGGCCGATCAGCCTGGTGCTGTGGGTGACGATCGTCGTGACGGTGCTGCTCGGCGTGCCCGCCGTGCAGCGGGCGTTCTCGCGCGTGTTCAGGCGCAGGCGTGCGGTGGCTGGTGCCGGTGCCGACGAGGCCTAGGAGCTTCACCCTGGCGCTGTGCAACGAGGTCGTGCGCGAGCTCCCGTTCGCGCGCCAGTGCGACCTCGCCGCGCGCCTCGGCTACGACGCGATCGAGCTGGCGCCGTTCACGCTCGTGGAAGACCCGCGGCGGGTCACCGACGCCCAGCTCGCCGGCTGGCGGCGCCAGGCCGAGGACGCCGGCGTGCGCGTCTCCTCGCTGCACTGGCTGCTGACGGCCCCCGAGGGGCTCTCGATCACCACCAGCGAGGCGCGGGTGCGCGGCGACACCCTCGACGTGATCGCCGCGCTCGTCGACATGTGCGCCGCCCTCGGCGGGAGCGTGCTGGTGCACGGCTCGCCCAAGCAGCGCGAGCTCTCGGCCGAGGACCCGCGGGGCGACGCCGAGCGCGGCCGCGAGGCGTTCGCCTTCGCCGCGCGGCGCGCCGAGGCCGCCGGCGTCGTCTACTGCATCGAGCCGCTGGCCGCGAGCGAGACGGCGTTCGTCAACACCGTGGCCGAGGCCGAGGCGATCGTGGCCGAGGTAGGCAGCCCGGCCCTGCGCACGATGGTCGACACCCGCGCCGCGCGCCTCAGCGAGGCCGAGCCGGTCGAGGAGGTGCTGGCGCGCGGCCTCGAGGCCGGCACCGTGGCCCACGTGCACGTGAACGACACCAACCGGCGGGCGCCGGGGCAGGGCGAGGACAGGTTCCTCGGCGTGTTCGACGTCCTCGACAGGGCGGGATACGCTGGCACCGTGGCCGTCGAGCCGTTCGAGTACGTGCCCGACGGACCCGCCACCGCCGCCCGCGCCGCCGGCTACGTGACGGGACTGCTCGAGGCCCTGGCCGCGCGCCGGGGCCGCTCGGAGGGAGACGATGTCGTTCGCTTCCGTCGCTGAGCTCGAGGCGAAGCTGGCCGAGCCCTCGCCCCGCCTGGTCGAGGACATGCGCCGCGTGGAGGGCGACCTCCTGCTCCTCGGCGCCGGCGGGAAGATGGGCCCGAGCCTCGCGATGCTGGCGCGCAACGCGCTGGACGCCGCGGGCAAGGGCGCGCGGGTGATCGCCGTGTCGCGCTTCTCGGACGAGGCCGTCGCCAGGCGGCTGGAGGAGGCCGGCGTCAGGGTCGTGAAGGCCGACCTGCTCGACGAGTCGCAGCTCGCCTCCCTCCCCGACGCGCCCAACGTCGTCTACATGGCGGCGATGAAGTTCGGCACCACTGGCCAGGAGCACCGCACCTGGGCGATGAACACCTACCTGCCCGGCCGCGTCGCCGACCGCTTCCGGGACGCGCGCGTCGTGGCGTTCTCGAGCGGCAACGTCTACCCTCTGAGGGAGCTGACCGCCGGGCCGCCAGACGAGGACGACCCCGTCGGGCCCGTGGGCGAGTACGCCTGGTCGGTGCTGGGGCGCGAGCGCATGTTCCAGTACTTCTCCGAGCGCTACGGCACGAAGGTCGCGCTGCTCAGGCTCAACTACGCCGTCGAGATGCGCTACGGGGTGCTCGTCGACATCGCCCTGGCCGTGCGCGACGGCCAGCCCGTCGACGTCTCGATGGGCCACGTGAACGTGATCTGGCAGGGCGACGCCAACGAGGTCGCGCTGCGCGCGCTGCTCCACTGCGACTCGCCGCCGCGCGTCATCAACCTCACCGGCCCCGAGACGGCGTCCGTGCGCAAGCTGGCCCAGCGGCTCGGCGAGCGCATGGGCAAGGAGCCCGTGTTCGTCGGTGCGGAGCAGCCCAGCGCGCTGCTCAACGACGCCTCGCGCTGCCACGCGCTGTTCGGCTACCCGCGCGTGGCGCTGGAGACGATGGTCGACTGGGTCGCCGACTGGGTCGGCAGGGGCGGCGAGGTCCACGGCAAGCCCACGAAGTTCCAGGTGAGGACGGGGGAGTTCTGATGGCGCGCGCTCGGCCACGGCGGCGCACGCCGCGCGGGAGGGAGGGCGCTGATGGCCCTCGACGCCGCCAAGGCCGCGCTGCTCAGGGACGGCGCCGTCATCCCCGCCCACCCGCTGGCGCTGAACGCCGAGAGGCGCCTCGACGAGCGCCGTCAGCGGGCCCTCACGCGCTACTACGTCGCGGCCGGCGCCGGCGGCGTGGCCGTGGGCGTACACACGACCCAGTTCGAGATCCGGAAGGTCGGTCTCCTCGAGCCCGTGCTGCGGCTGGCCGCCGAGACCGCCGACGAGGCTGCGGGGGGCCGGACGTTCGTGAAGGTCGCCGGGGTCCTCGGCGACAGGGACCAGGCCCTGCGCGAGGCCGAGCTCGCCGCTGCGCTCGGCTACGACGTCGCGCTCCTGAGCCTCAAGGGGCTCGACCACATGAGCGAGGCCGAGCTGGTGAGGCACGCCGAGGCGGTGTCGCAGGTGATGCCGATCATGGGCTTCTACCTGCAGACGGCCGTGGGTGGCCGGCGGCTGTCGCACGCGTTCTGGCGCGACCTCGCCGAGCTGCCCGGACTGGTGGGGATCAAGGTCGCGCCGTTCGACAGGTACGCGACGATCGACGTGGTGCGCGCCGTCGCGGCCTCCTCCCGAGCCGACGACGTCGCGCTCTACACCGGCAACGACGACAACATCGTCGTCGACCTGCTCACGCCGTTCCGCGTCGCCGTCGACGGCCGGGTCGTCGAGAAGCGCATCGTCGGCGGGCTCCTCGGCCAGTGGGCGGTGTGGACGCGCGTGGCCGTCGAGCTCCTCGAGGAGGTCAAGCGCTACCGCGGCCAGGCGAGCGTGCCCGTCGAGCTGCTGACGCGCGCGGCCCGCTGGACCGACGCCAACGCCGCCGTCTTCGACGCCGCCAACCGCTTCCACGGCGTGATCGCCGGCGTCCACGAGGTCCTCAGGCGCCAGGGCCTGATGGAGGGCACCTGGTGCCTCGACCCGGCGGAGGGCCTCTCGCCCGGCCAGGCCGAGGAGATCGACCGCGTCTACCGCGAGCACCCGGACCTCACCGACGACGAGTTCGTGAGGGCGCACCTGAGCGAGTGGCTGAGCTGAGGGGCCCGGGCGAGGCGCGCGTCGAGCCGCTGACGCCCCGCGACGTGCCGGCGGCCGCGAGGCTCTCGGCGGGCGTGGGCTGGAACCAGGTGGAGGCCGACTGGGAGCGCCTGCTCGCCGTGGCGCCGGGCGGCGTGTTCGGCGCCCGCCTGGGCGGCGAGCTCGTCGGCACCGCGTCGCTGGCGAGGCACGGCGACCGCCTCGCCTGGCTTGGCATGGTCATCGTCCGCGAGGACCTGCGCGGGCGCGGCCTGGGGGGCAGGCTGGTGGAGGCGGCGCTGGCGAGCTGGACGCCGCCGGCGGGCGGCGCCGTCGGCCTCGACGCGACCGAGCTCGGCGCGCCCGTCTACCTCAGGCGCGGCTTCGAACCCGTCGCCGCGATCGACAGGTGGACCGGGGTGCTGCGCGCTCCGGCGGGCTCCGCCGCCGCGCGCGAGGCGGGCCCGGAGGACCTCGAGGCCATCGCGGCGCTCGACGCCGCGGCCACCGGGGTGGACAGGCGGCGCCTGTTGGGGCGCATGCTGTCGGAGCCGGGCACGGCCGTGTTCGTCGCCGAGGGGGCGCGCGCCTACGGCGCGCTGCGACCGGGCCGCGCGCGGTGGCACGTGGGGCCGGTCGTGGCGGAGGACGAGGAGGCCCTGGGGGCGGTCCTCGCCGCCGTGGCGGAGCGCGCCGCCGGGCGCGAGGTGTTCCTCGACGCCGTGCGCTCCGAGGCCCGCCGCGAGGTGCTCACGCGCCTGGGCCTCGGCGCCGTGCGCGAGCTGAGGCGCATGCTGAGGCCGGCGAGGCCGGAGCTGGCCATGCTGGACGAGCGCGTGCTCGCCGCGACCGCTTTCGAGTGGGGCTGAGCAGCAGGGAGGGTGAAGGGTGAGCGAGACGAGGGTCGGCATCGCCATGAACGGCGTCACGGGCCGCATGGGCACGAACCAGCACCTGATCAGGTCGATACTGGCGATCCGCGAGCAGGGCGGAGTCAGGGGCCCGCGCGGCACGATCGTCCCCGAGCCGGTGCTCGTGGGCAGGGACGCGGCCAAGCTCGAGCGGCTGGCCGCGGCGCACGGCCTCACGCGCTGGACCACCGACCTCGACGAGGCGCTGGCGATGGGCGACGTGACCGTCTACTTCGACGCGCTCTCGACGTCGCACCGCGCACCGGCGGTGATGAAGGCGATCGAGGCGGGCAAGCACGTCTACTGCGAGAAGCCCGTGGCCGCCGACCTGGCCACGGCCCTGGAGCTGGCGCGCGCCGCCGAGCGGCGGGGCGTGAAGAACGGCGTGGTGCAGGACAAGCTGTTCCTGCCCGGCCTGCTGAAGCTGAAGAGGCTCCTCGACTCGGGCTTCTTCGGGCGCGTGCTCTCGGTGCGCGGCGAGTTCGGCTACTGGGTGTTCGAGGGCGACTGGCAGCCGGCGCAGCGGCCGTCGTGGAACTACCGCGCGGCCGAGGGCGGCGGGATCATCCTCGACATGTTCGCCCACTGGGAGTACGTGATCACGAACCTGTTCGGGCGCATCGAGTCGCTGGTGGCCCTGGGGGCGACCCACGTCCCCGAGCGCTGGGACGAGCGGGGCGAGCGCTACGACGCCGACGCCGACGACGCGGCCTACGCGATCTTCGAGGTCGAGGGCGGCGTGGTGGTGCAGATGAACTCCTCGTGGGCGACGCGCGTCTACCGCGACGACCTGCTGGTGCTGCAGGTGGACGGCACCCACGGTAGCGCGGTGGCCGGCCTGCGCGAGGTGAAGGTGCAGCACAGGGTGACGACGCCGAAGCCCGTGTGGAACCCTGACGTCCCGAACCCCATCGACTTCCGCGCCGGCTGGACGACGGTGCCCACGAACGACGCCTACGACAACGCCTTCAAGGTGCAGTGGGAGCGCTTCCTGCGCCACGTCGTGTGGGACGAGCCCTTCCCCTGGACGCTGCGCGCGGGGGCGCGCGGCGTGCAGCTCGCCGAGCTCGGCCTGACCTCCTGGCGCGAGAAGCGCTGGGTCGACGTCGAGGAGCTGCCGCTGTGAGCCTTGAGCTGCTGCTGCCGCGCGCCGGGAGGAGGCTCGAGCGCTACGCGCCCCGCGCCGAGCCGCCCGCGTGGCCGAAGCCGCAGGGGCCCATCCGCTCGCGCGTCGCGTACGCCGCCGCGCACGTGGTCAAGGACCCGCTGGGCCCCGACTCCGGGCCCGACGCGATCGACTGGGAGGCGACGGTCGCCTACCGCCGCCACCTCTGGTCGTACGGCCTCGGCGTGGCCGACGCGATGGACACCGCGCAGCGCGGCATGGGCCTCGACTGGGAGGCGACGAAGGCGCTCGTCCGCGAGGCGTGCGCGGCGGCGCGCGCGGCGGGCGGGGCCATCGTCTGCGGCGCGAACACCGACCAGGGGCCGGAAGGCGCCCTGCTCTCCCTCGACGACATCGCCGACCTCTACCTCGAGCAGGTCGAGCACATCGAGGCCGCGGGCGGCCGCGTGGTCGTGATGTGCAGCCGTCACCTCGCCAAGGCGGCGAAGGGGCCCGAGGACTACGCCTACGTCTACGACCGCGTGCTCTCGCGCGTGAAGGAGCCGGCGATCGTCCACTGGCTGGGCGAGATGTTCGACCCGGCGCTCACCGGCTACTGGGGCAGCCGCGACGTCGCCGCGGCGATGGACGCCTGCCTCGAGGTGCTCGGCCGGCACGCGGCCAAGGTCGAGGGATCAAGCTCTCGCTCCTGGACGCCGGTCACGAGGTCGCGATGCGCGCCCGGCTGCCCGCCGGCGTGCGCATGTTCACCGGCGACGACTTCAACTACCCCGAGCTGATCCTCGGCGACGGCGCGCACCACTCCGACGCGCTGCTGGGGATCTTCGACGCGATCGCCCCGGCGGCGTCGGCCGCGCTGCAGGCGCTCGACGCCGGCGACGAGGCGCGCTACCGCGAGGTCCTCGAGCCCACCGTCGCCCTCTCGCGCCACGTCTTCCAGGCGCCGACCTACAACTACAAGACGGGCGTGGTGTTCCTCGCGTACCTCAACGGCTTCCAGGACCACTTCAGGATGGTCGCCGGGATGGAGAGCGCGCGCAGCGTCACCCACCTCGCCGAGCTGTTCGTGCTCGCCGACAGGGCCGGCGTGCTCCTCGAGCCCGAGCTGGCGGTCGAGCGCATGCGGCTCGTGCTGCGCCTCGCCGGGGTGGAGGCGTGAGGACGGCGGCGTGAGCGCGTTCCTCACGCCAGCGCCCGGGCTCGCGCGGCTGAGCCTGAACACGGCCACGGTCCGGGCCGGGCTCCTCGAGACCGTCGAGGCGTGCGCCCGGGCCGGCGTCCCCTGGATCGCCCCGTGGCGCCAGCAGTTCGCCGACGTTCCGGTGCGCCAGGCCGCGAACGCGATCCGCGCCGCGGGCCTGCGCGTCTCGAGCCTCTGCCGCGGCGGCTTCTTCCCGGCCGAGGACGAGCGGGAGAGGCTGAGGCGCATCGACGACAACCTCCGCGCCCTCGACGAAGCCGCCGCTCTGGGCGCCGAGGTGCTGGTGCTCGTCTGCGGCGGCGTCGTGGGCAGGGACCTCGTCGGCTCGCGGCAGATGGTCGAGGACGGCATCGCCGCGCTGCTGGAGCCGGCGGAGGCGCGCGGCGTGAGGCTCGGCATCGAGCCGCTGCACCCGATGTTCGCCGCCGACAGGTCCGTCGTCGTGACCCTCGGCCAGGCGAACGACATCGTCGAGCGCCTGCGCAGCCCCTGGGTGGGCGTCGTCGTGGACGTCTACCACGTGTGGTGGGACCCGCGGGTGGAGGACGAGGTCAGGCGCGCCGGCGATTCGGTCCTCGGCTTCCACGTCAACGACTGGATCGTGCCGCTACCCGACGTCCTCAACGGCCGCGGGATGATGGGCGACGGGGTCATCGACCTGCGCCGCCTGCGCCGCGCCGTCGACGCCGTCGGCTACCGGGGCCCCATCGAGGTCGAGATCTTCAACGAGTCGGTGCGCGCCATGGGCCTCACCCGGGCGCTCGAGCTGATCGTCGCGCGCTACCGCGAGACCGTGATCGAGCCGGGCGAGGCCGTGGCCTGACCGCGGGGGACGGCGGCGGGCCCCTCAGCCCGCCCGCCTGCGCTCCTCCAGCGCCTCGCGGCGCGCCTCGATCATCAGCTCCTCGTGCGCCTCGAAGACCTCGTCGTTCGACGCCAGGGAGGCGCCGGGCACGGTCGGGGACACGAACGTCGGCAGCTCGATGCCCCTCGCGGCGAGCTTGAGGGCCGTGCGGACGTTCAGCTCCTGGACGAGGGCCATGGCCACGATCGTCGAGGCGCCGCCGACGGGCCGCTTCCAGCCCTCGACGGTCACGAGCGCGTCCTCGACCGGCACGCCGGTGTCGATGACGACGTCGGCGACCTCGGCCAGGCGCTTGCCCGAGCTGTGCTCCGGCGGGCGCGAGAGGTTCGCCTTCGACGTGATCGCGACGACGGTGACGCCGCGCTCGCGGCAGTACATCGACGCCTCGATCGCCGCCGAGTTGCGGCCGCCGTGCGAGATCGCCACCAGGACGTCGCCGCGGCGGATGGGCTCGTGCGACAGGAAGCGCTCGATGTAGCCCTCCTTGCGCTCGAGCCACAGGAGCTCGCGCACGCCGCCGGGCCCGAGCACGTTGTGCCACATCACCCTCGGGTCGGTGAGCGGGTGGAGGCCGACGAACCCCCCGTAGCGCGGGAACGCGTCCTGCGTGGGCAGGACCGAGTGCCCGCTGCCGAACAGGTGCACCAGGTGGCGCGACGCCAGCGCGTCGGCCATGCGGCTCGAGGCCTCGTCTAGGGCGCCCTCCTGCGTCCGGGCCGTCTCCTGCAGTATCGCCGTTAGTCTCTCGAGGAACTGGCTCATATCGTCTCCTTGGTGGTCGCGCGACCGCCGCGCCGGCCCCCCGCGCTGCGGGCGGCGCCGGACGGAGCCGACGCCGGTCCCTTCAGCACCCACCGGATGCGGTAGCGGTCGCCGCGCATGATCGAAGCGGTGAACTCGAACGGCGCGCCCCCCGAGAAGGCGACGCGCTCGACGTAGAACCCGCAATCGTTGGCCGGCACGCCCAGCAGGGCGGCGTCGGCCTTGCCTATCGCCGTCACCGCGAACGTCTCGTGCGCCTCGTCGATGGTGAGCCCGTAGCGCTCCCGCAGCGTCTCGTAGAGCGAGGCGTCCTCCGACAGGACGGCGAGCAGGTCGGGGAAGCGCTCCTCGACGAGGTACGTCGTCTGCACGCCGATGGGCTGGCCGTCGCCAGTGCGCAGGCGCTTGAGCAGGTAGACGGGCTGCCCCACAGGTACGCCGAGGCGGCTCGCGACCTGCCGCGGCGCCGGGACGACGCTCCCCTGCACGAGCCTCGCGCCGGCGCGCAGGCCGAGCGCGTCCATGTCCTGCGTGAACGAGGTCAGGCCGCGCTCGCCCGCCGTGAGGGTGGGCTTGCGCACGAACGTGCCGCGGCCGGGCCCGCGCTCGAGGTAGCCGTCGAGCACGAGGTTGCGGAGCGCCTGGCGCACGGTCACGCGGCTCACGCCGTACGCCTCCACGAGCTGCTCCTCGGTGGGGATGCGCTCCCCGGCCGCCCACCTGCCGGCGAGGATCTGCTGGCGCAGCAGCGTCTCGAGCTGGCGGTAGAGGGGCTCCGGCCTCGACCTGTCGACACCCCGGCTCACGGCAGGTACACCTCGTCCCCTTCCCTGGCGTAGACGGCGGCCCCGAACGCCCCCGCGGCGCGGCCCAGCTCGGCGACGCGGACCGGCGTGGCCCGCGATGACGGCGAGGCGCACGCCTCGAAGACCGCGCGCACGCGCGGCATCAGCTCGGCCACGAGCTCCGCCACGCCCCCGCTGACGACCACCGCCTCGGGGTCGAACAGCGACGCCAGCGAGGCGAGCCCGGCCCCGACCTCGGCCACGAACCTGTCGAGGACCGCCGCCGCCTCGACGTCGCCCGCGGCCGCGGCGGCTGACAGCTCGCGGGCACGCACGGGCCGGCTCAGCGCCGCGGCGCGCCTCTCCAGCGCCTGTCCCGAGGCCGTGGCCTCCCAGGGGCCGACCTCGGGGGGCGCGGAGCCGCGGGCGGTCGCGGCGCCGGCCGGGTCCCCGGCGGCGCCGGGCCGGTCGTGCCCGCCCACCGGGGGTGCCCCCAGCGCCAGCCAGCCGAACGACCCCGCGGTGCCGTTCGCGCCGCGCACCAGCCGCCCCGAGCGCATGACGGCGCCGCCGATGCCGGTGCCGATCGTGACGAGCAGGGCGTCCTTCAGCCCTCTGGCGGCGCCGAAGCGCGCCTCGCCGAGCAGCGCCACGTGCCCGTCGTTGGCGAGCGCCACGGGGGCGGCCAGGCGCGCGCCGAGCTCGGCGGCCAGGCCCGGCCCCTCGAGGAAGCGGGCGTTCGGCACCCAGACGGCGACGCCGTCGACGACGCGGCCCGGGACCCCGACGCCGACGCCGGCCACCGGCCCGCCCAGGGCGCCGGCGACGAGCTCGACGAGCGCGCCGAGGTCCGGCGGGAGCGGGGAGGCCGCCACGAGCGTGGGCCGCTCCGCGCCCTCCTCCCAGACGGCCACGCGCACGTTCGTGCCGCCCACGTCCACGCCGGCGAAGCGGCGTCGGGCGGGCACGGGGTCGTGCGCCGCACCGCGGCTCGTCACCCCTTCACCCCCGTCGTCGCGACGCCGGTGATGAAGAAGCGCTGCAGCAGCAGGAAGATCAGCACGCTGGGGAGGACCGCCACGGCGGCGCCGGCCATCACCACGTTCTGGAAGCGGATCGCGCTGGTGTAGGACACCAGCCGGTTCAGCGCCAGGACGACGGTGTGCATGCGCTCGCTCTGCAGCACCGTGAGGGGCCACAGGAACGAGTTCCAGTGGTACACGAACGCGAAGACGAGCAGGCTGGCGACCGCCGGCCCGAGCAGTGGCGTGACGATGCGCCACAGGATCGTCCACTCCGACGCCCCGTCGATGCGCGCCGACTCGAGCAGCTCGTCGGGGATCCCGGCGATGAACTGCCGCATCAGGAAGATGCCGAACGCGTTCGCGAGGTAGGGGAGCATCGCCCCGAGGTAGGTGTCCACGAGGCCCAGCGCCTCGATGACCTTGAAGAGCGGCACGAGCGTGACGATCGGCGGCAGGAACATCGTGGCCAGCACGAGGTTGAAGAGCAGGGCCTTGCCGCGGAAGCGGTGCTTCGCGAAGACGTAGCCCGCCATCAGGCTCGTGAGCAGGATGCCCGCCGTGGTGCCGCCGGCGATGATCAGGCTGTTGACGAACGCGCGCCCGTAGTCGACGACGCTGAACGCCTGGCGGTAGGCGTCGAGGCTCGGCGCGGCCGGCAGCCACACCGGGGGCGAGGCCTGCAGCTCCTGCGGCGTCTTGAGGCTCGAGGCGAGCATCCAGAACAGCGGGAACAGCATCACCGCGGCGATCGCTAGGGCCAGCGCGGCGCTCAGCGCGCCGGTGGCGACGCGGCCCCTCCCGCGCGCGGCGGTCACGGCCCGCCCTCCGGGGAGCCGCGCAGCAGCCGCATCACCGCGCCGACGGCGGCCACGAGCACGAGGAACAGCACGAACGCCATCGCGCTGGCGCGGCCCGCCTGGCCGAACTCGAACGCGGTGCGGTAGACCTGGAACGACAGCACGTTCGTCGCGTTGGCCGGACCGCCCTGCGTGAGCACGTAGACGGGCTCGAACACCTGCACGGTGTTGATCAGGGCGATCACGACGACGAACAGCAGCGTGCGGCGCATCAGCGGCAGGGTCACGTAGCGGGTCCGCTGCAGGGCGTTGGCGCCGTCGATCAGCGCGGCCTCGTAGTAGACGTCGGGGATCTGCGTCAGCCCGGCGATGACCAGGACCGTGTAGTAGCCGATCGTCTGCCAGACGTTGAAGATCACGAGCGACACGAGCGCCGTGTCGACCGAGCCCAGCCACGCCTGCCGCGGCAGCCCGAAGGCGCCGAGCACCTGGTTGAGCGGCCCGTAGAGCGGGGAGTAGAGGTAGCTCCAGATGATCGCCACGGCGATCGTGGGGATCATGTACGGGACGAACAGGACCGAGCGCAGCGCCGCGCGCCCCCGCGCCAGGCCGCGGTAGAGGAACTGGCCCAGGAGGAACGACAGCGGGAGGATCAGCACGAGGCAGAGCCCCGCGTAGGCCAGCGTGTTCCTCAGGGCGGCGTTGAAGACCCTGTCGCCGAAGAGGCTCAGGTAGTTCTTGAGCCCCACGTACGTCATGCCCGACAGCGGCGTGTACATCGACCACTCGTTCAGGCTGATCCAGGCGGTGAGCAGCACGGGCGTCACGACGAAGGCCAGGAGTAGCCCCAGCCCCGGCGCGAGGAGCAGCCACGTGGCGGTCGACGGTCGGGTCAGCATGGCGACGGTGGAGCGCCGGCCGGGCGCGCCCCCTCGGGTCGGTGCCCGGCCGGCGCGGCGTTCACGTCAGCGGTCGAGGATCGACTGTACCTCGCGGTCCGCCTGCTCCATCGCCTGCTCGGCGGTGAGCTGCCCGACCTCCATCGCCTCCAGCGCCTGCTGCACGGCGACGGTGGCCTCGGCGCCGCCGATCAGCGTCGGGAAGGGGATCGCGTTGCCGAGCTGCGAGATGTAGCCCTCGAGGAACGGCGTCGACAGCTCGTCCTGGTGGGCCGCCACGTCGCTGTTGCGGCTCGGCAGGATGCCCATCGACATCAGGATGTCGCCCATCGCGCTCGAGCCGCCCTGGCCGCTCTCCGGCCCGTTCAGCCAGGCGAGGAAGTCCCACGCCGCGGCCTGCGCCTCGGCGGAGGCGTTCGCGTTGACGATCGTCAGCCAGGCGTAGGAGACGGGGTGCGGGCCGTCGCCGTTCGGGCCCACGGGGATCGGCGCGGTGGCGATGTCCTCGAAGGCGTCGCCCATCGAGTCGCGCAGGGCGCTCTGCCACCAGTTGGCCATGATGATCATGGCGGTCTCGCCGTTGGCGAAGTGCTGGAGGTAGGGCCCCGTGGTGCTGGCGTTGGCGGTGGCCATCGACGGGTCGGTCGAGCCCGCGGCGATCAGCCGCTCGTAGAGCCGCGCGGCCTCGAGGGCGGCCGGCTCGTCGAGGACCGCCTGGCCGTCGCGGATCAGCGCGCCGCCGTTCGAGTAGACGAGCGAGAGCCAGGGGTGCACGACCCCGGAGTCCCAGTTCGTGATGATGCCGAAGCCCTGCCGGACGGTCACGTTGCCCTGCTTGACGGTCAGCTTGGCGGCGTACTCCTCGAGCTCGTCCCAGGTCGTGGGCGGGCCCGGCAGGCCGGCCTCCTCGAAGAGGCGCCGGTTGTAGTTCAGCGCGTAGAGGTTCACCTCGTTCGGGTAGCCGTAGATCGTGTCGCCGACGCTCACGCTGCCGACGAGGCCCGCCGGCCAGCCGTCGGTGACGTCGGCGGCGAGCTCGTCGGGGATCGGCGCCGCCACGCCGTTCGCGACCAGCTCGGGCAGCCACAGCTCGTAGATGCCCGCGATCGTGGGGCCGCTGGCGCTGGCCGCCTGCGACCGCAGCGTCGACAGCAGGTTGCCGAAGGGCACGGCGCGCACCTGGATCGTCACGCCGGGGTTCTCCGCCTCGTAGCGGTCGATCGCCTCCTCGAGCAGCGCCACCGTCTCGGGCGGCCAGTGCGTCAGGTAGGTGAGCTGCTGCGCCAGGGCACCGCCCGAGCAGGCGGAGACCAGCGCCGCTAGCAGCCAACGGAAAGGCCTAGGGACGAGCTTCGTCATCGGCGCACCTCCAGGGTTCGCGGGTTGCCGCTCGCGACAATGTTATATTGTTGTAACAAAGTCTGCAACGCAGCCCGTCCCGCGCCGCGGCGTAGCCTCTCGGCATGGACGCGGGGTCGGCACCTGAGGAGCGGCGCCTGCGGCGCGAGCTCGGCGTGTTCGGCGCTGTCATGCTCGGCCTCGGCTCGATCGTCGGCACGGGCGTGTTCGTGTCGTTGGGCGTCGCGGCCGGCGTGGCCGGTCCCGCGGTGCTGCTGGCGATCGCGATCGGCGCCGCCGTGGCCGCGCTGAACGGCCTCTCCAGCGCCCAGCTCGCCGCCGACCACCCCGTCTCCGGCGGGACCTACGAGTACGGCTACAGGTACCTGCGGCCCTGGCTCGGGTTCCTCGCGGGCGTGACCTTCCTGCTGGCGAAGAGCGCCTCCGCCGCGACGGCCGCGCTCGGCTTCGCCGGCTACCTGCTCGGGCTGCTCGGTCTGCCCGGCCGCTGGAGCGTGCCCGTCGCCGTCGCCGCCGTGGCGGGCCTCACCGCCGTCGTGCTGGCGGGCGTGCGGCGCTCGAACGCCGTGAACGTGGCCGTCGTGTCGGTGACGCTCCTGAGCCTGCTGGCCTTCGTCGTCGCCGGCGCTCCGGCGGCGCTGGCGAACGGCGCCGGGAACCTCGTGCCCTTCTTCGCCCCCGAGCCGGGCTCGGCGCCGCTGCCGGCGCTCCTCGAGGCGTCGGCGCTGATGTTCGTCGCGTTCACCGGCTACGGGCGCATCGCGACGCTGGGCGAGGAGGTCGTCGAGCCGCGCCGCACGATCCCGCGCGCCGTCGTCGCGGCGCTCGTCGCGGTGATGGTCCTCTACGCGCTGGTGGGGCTCGTCGGCGTCGGAGCCGTCGGGGCGGACGGCCTCTCTCGCGTCGAGGGCCGCGCGGCGCCCCTGGAGCTGGCCGCGAGGTCCTTCGGGGCCCCGGTCGTCGCGAGGGCGGTGGCGGTCGGCGCGGTGACCGCGATGCTCGGCGTGGCGCTGAACCTCGTCCTCGGGCTCTCGCGCGTGCTGCTGGCGATGGGCCGCCGCGGCGACGCGCCGCGCGCGTTCGGGCGCCTCGACGCCGGCGGCACGACGCCCACCGCGGCCGTCCTCGCGGTGGGCGTCCTCGTGGCGCTGCTCGCCTCGGTGGGGAACGTGCGCACCACCTGGTCGTTCAGCGCCTTCACCGTGCTCGTCTACTACGCGGTCACGAACGCCTGCGCCCTGGCGCTGCCTGCCTCGGCGCGCATGTTCCCGCGCTGGACGGCGTGGGTCGGGCTCGTCGGCTGCCTGGGGCTGGCGGCCTTCGTCGAGCCGCGCGTGCTGCTTACCGGAGCGGCGCTGCTAGCGGCCGCCGTGCTGCTGCGCGCCGCCCTCAGAGGGTGGGCGTGAACGTCGGGACGCATCGTGGCGCGGAGGGCTGGGGCCGGCCTCGCTGGGTCAGAAGTACGGGTAGTACGTCAGTTTCGGTCGCGTGGGCGCAGCCGCGTTCTGTAGCAGGACGTGGCTGAACGTATCGGAGTCGTCCAGGACGACGGTCCAGCGGACCCAGTTCCAGCCCTCCTCCAGGCTCACGTCGGCCGTGACCTCGTCCGCGACGCAAGCGTCGCTCAGAGCGACGACGTCGACCGGCCCGTCCGCGTAGACCAGGCCGTAGAAACCCTGCGCGGCGTACCCGTCGTCCTCGAACGTCTCGACCTCCTCCGGCGTGGCCAGGCCGTAGGCGAGGCCTAGGGGCGTGATCACGAGGAAACCGGGAACGGCGATGCCGTCGCCGAGAACCGCGCGGGTGACCTTCACGGACCCGTCCGAGACCTCGGGCGTGCACAGCTCCCCGGCGAGGTGGAGCAGGTCCGCGGCGGGCACCAGGACGGCCGCCAGGTCCTCGGGCGCGGGCAAGGGGACCTCGACGCTGCCGTCGTCGCCGACGAACCCGAGCGGTCCGAGCAGCAGCCCCTCGACCTCCACGAGGGCGGCGGGCAGCAGCGCCGAGGCCGCCCCCGAGCCCTCCAGCTCGTCAGGGTCGATCAGGCCTACNCCCACGGCCAGGGCTGGAGGAGGGTCGGCCACCGGCGGCGGGTAGAAGGTGAGCGCGGCGTGGCTCGTCCGTGCGGGCGGGGTCGGCCCGCCGCAGGCGGCGAGGAGCGCCGAGAGGGCGAGGAGGAGCAGGGGCCTTCGGGTCGCGATGCGCATCGGTCCTCCGTTCGAGAGAGCCTAAGGCTCCCACGCCGGCGGCGCGCGCAGCATGAGGAACCCGACAAGTCCCCTCGGGTACCGCCGTGCTCGCGGTCCGCGACGGCCCGGTGGACGCCGTCGCGGCCTCGACGGTGGCGGTCCTCCGCCCCGGCGCTTGACAAGAGCCGGCAGGACCCCTACTTTATACGCACGTTTCATACGGTCGTTTGAGGAAGGTCGGTGCTGGCGCACACCGGCGACGCGAGAGGAGAAGGGATGGCGGAGTTCGTCGAGGAGCAGGCCAAGCGTTCGACGCGGGAGGCGATCCTCGACGCGGCGTTCGCGATCCTGGCGCGCGACGGGTACGAGGCGCTCACCGCCCGCAACGTGGCGCAGGAGGCGGGCACGAACCTCGCCCTCGTGAACTACTACTTCGGCGGGAAGAAGGGCCTGCTCCTCGCGCTCTACGACAGGCTGGAGGCGGACCGCTTCGCGCGCCAGCAGGCCCTCTACGCCGACGACGGGGAGCCTCTCTCCGCCAAGTGGCGCCGCGCCGTCGAGTACTACCGCCGGGACCTCGCGGACGGCTTCGTGCGCGTCCACCACGAGCTCCAGGCGCGCGGGTACGCCGACCCCGAGCTCGCGTCCCGCGGGCGGCGCCGCGTCGTGTCGTGGGCGGAGCTGCTCGCCGACGTCTGCCGGCGCCACCTGCCGCGGCTGGGGATCGACCTCCCGCCCGACCGCCTCGCCTTCGCCTTCAGCGCTTTCTGGTACGGCATGGAGCAGCTGCACCTGACGGGCGTCTCCGAGGACGAGGCGCCGTTCTTCGCGATGCTCGACGCGTTCGGCGACTGGCTCGAGGAGCGGGAGAAGGCGGCCGCCGGGCGCGAACGCTCCGGCGCGAGGAGCCGGCCGTGAGCGCTCCTCGCTCGCGGGCGGCGCGTCGACCGTGCGGCCGCAGCGAGGCCCGCCCGTGAGGGCCCTCGAGCCGCGCGTCTCGGGCCTGGCGACGAACCCGTCCGACGGCGTGCGCGTCCGCTACGAGGTCTTCGGGCCCGTGGACGCGCCGCGCACGGTCGTCTGCCTGCCGGCCTGGTCCCTGGTCGACAGCCGCGTGTGGAAGATGCAGGTGCCGTTCCTGGCCCGGCTCGGGCTGCGGGTCGTGACGTTCGACGGCCGGGGGAACGGCGGCTCCGACAGGCCGGCGAGCGGGTACACGGTGCGCGACTTCGCCGGCGACGCCCTGGCCGTGATGGACGACGCGGGCGTCGACCGCGCCGTGCTGCTCGCCTTCTCGGCCGGCGCGCGGTGGGCGGCGCTGATCGCGGTCGAGAGGCCGCAGCGCGTCGAGGCCCTGGCCCTGGCAGCGCCGTCTCTGGCGATAGGTGCCCCGCTGCGACCGCGCATGACGACGCCGTTCCTCGAGGCGCCGCCCGACCGCGAGGGGTGGAGCAAGTACAACGCCCACCACTGGCGCGAGGACCTGCCCGACTTCAGGCGCTGGTTCGCCGGCCGCGTCTTCACCGAGCCCCGCTCGACGAAGGGGCAGGACGACATCGTCGCGTGGAGCGAGATGGTCTCGCCCGAGACGCTGATCGCCACGATCGTCGAGGGCGGGACGCCGTGGTCGCGCGAGCTGTGGCCGCGCGTGGGGCAGCCAGTCCTCATCGTCCACGGCAGCGAGGACGCCGTGACGCCGCTCGCCAACACCTACGAACTCGCGAGGCTCCTCCCCTCGGCCGAGGTCGTAGTGTTCGAGGGCAGCGGCCACGCCCTGCACCTGCGCGACCCGGTGAGGTTCAACCTGG
>NICF_comb_assmDRAFT_10001766_pt1 | contig 16890 bp, 9 predicted proteins | sample NewIslPassag4_SG_FD_11279 | JGI IMG/M metagenome (IMG submission 11279) | reverse complement strand
TCCGCTTTCGGAGGGACGTGCTTGTCACGTCCGCTTTGCAACGTTAGGTCACGCACGGGGTTTCGGCGGGCACGACAAGCGTGCCCCTCCGACGGGTTTCGTCCGGGAATTGGCTTGTCAGGTCCGCTTTGCACCGTTCGGATCATGCATGTGACCGACCGGCTTCCATTGGTGGGTTCAGTTGCCGGTCAAATGGTAGGGGCAATTCATGAATTGCCTGTACGACGGATGGACCATGGCTACATGGATTCTGGTAGGGGCAATTCATGAATTGCCCCTACCAACGCGTTGCGCCCGTGGCATCTCACAGATTTCTCAAAAAGCGGCGATAGGTCCCAGCGAGCCGTCATTGACTTTCTTCGCAGCGGGAGGTCGAATATAGTTAAGAAGGGGAGGGGGGAGGATTCGCACACGGAAGGCCAGGCAACCATCAGCCAAAAGCAGAGCAACCACGGAATCAGATAACGTACCGCGGGCCAGCGCTGAGGTCGAAGAAAAGCGACGTGGATGGAGGTTCCAGCAATGGACGGTCTTTTCAAGCGCGGCCCGGTTAAAAATGCTTTTCAAGACTGTGCGACAGCTATGATTCGCTCTCGACGTGGCGGATTCACATTGGTGGAAATTCTCCTGGCGACAGCGATCTCACTCATCATGCTGGGGGCGGTGGTCGCGGTGTTCGCGTCTGTCATGCAAAGCATCAACCAGGCGCGAGCCATGCTGGAAACCTCCGATCGGTTACGTTCGGCTGCCGAACTGCTGCGATCGGACTTGCGGGGTCTTACTGTGAACCCCATCCCCCCGCGGGATCCCGCCAATGACGAGGGCTACTTTGAATATACGGAAGGCCCGGTGGGACAAAATGGTCGCGTCCGTCCCATCATGCAGATCAACGATCCGCTTGTGGCCGTCAATCTGGATGACCTCGATGGAAACGGCAACCCACTCCCGGACCCCACGGTCGGCGACAACGACGACATCCTGATGTTTACCACGCGGTCCACAGGTGAGCCATTCGTCGGTCGGTGTCTTATCAATGGGCAGCCCAGCACCATTTACTCGGATACAGCGGAGGTGGCGTGGTTTGTGCGTGGAAACCGCCTGTACAGGCAAGTTCGGCTTGTGGCACCCAAAGCCATGGAACTTTGCGATCTCAACAAGAATGGCATTTTGGACCCGGGGGAGTGGGTTCCCGCGGGCGACAGCGGAGCGCAAAACTTCCGGCGGTTTTACGATATTGCTGCCCATTATGACGTGAACAGGGGAGGCTGGGTGTTTTCTACGCTGGGAGATCTTACCAAGCCCGAAAATCGCTATGCCCATCGGACGGGAGACCCGCGCAACGTTACGTCGTTTCCGTTCCATCCCCATCGGGTCCCAGGTTGGCAGGCTTTGGGACTTCCCACCCTGGCAGAAAGCACCTCGGCCAATATGGGCGCTGCTTGGCTTGCCAACGGCGTTCTGCCGGCAGTTACACTCACTCAGCTATCTGGGCCGATGGGGGCTTTGGATTTTTGGAACAATCCTTATCCATTCCAGGAGGTGGATACCCAGACCGGTCTGCTCAACAACGTCGGCCAACTTTATCGGGAATCGGAGGACCTCGTCCTCACCAATGTCATTGCGTTTGACGTCAAGATCTGGGACCCGACAGCCCCTGTGACCGCCACCGCCGCCGGAACGGCACTCCGTCCGGGCGATCTTTCTTACCTTGTAACGCCACCGCAACAGCCGGTGACTGGCGGGGCGTACGTCGATTTGGCCTATCATCCTCAGCCTCCCGCCGCCGGTCCGCTTTCGACGTTTTCCGACTACCCACTTGCCAAGACGAAGTTGGGCACCCTGGCCGTGTATGACACCTGGTCCATCCACTATGAGAAGGATGGCCTGGACCAGGACGGGGCTAACGGCCCCGACACGGGCACGGACGGCTTCGATAACGACAACAATGGTCTTGTGGACGACTTTGCTGAATGGGAGGCTCCCCCGCCTTATCCTGCTCCGTGCCGTGGCGTTCAGGTCATTATTCGCGTTTTCGAACCTGATAGTCGCCAGATCCGCCAGGTGACAATCGTGCAGGATTTCCTCCCGAAATAACCCCTCCCGCGGCACACGGTGTCCCGCTGTTCCAACGAACAATCGGCTTAAAGCTGGCCGGATGTTCGCGAACATCCTTCGCAGTGACGCAGTTGCTCTGTGTGCGCCGCCCTTGCCGAAGGCGACCATTTCTGTACCATGAAAGGGCCGCGACGGCGGCGCTTTTTGTTTGTCTGATTTTTCAAAACTCGCCACTGTTGGGCAAAATCACGAGATTGAGTCCTTTGGCCATCGGGGGAGGCACGCCATGCTCAAAAAAGGTATTCTCCGGATTTCCCTTGCCGTGATCTTCGCGATCATCGCAGTTGGAGTCTCGGGAGAAGAGGTCGAAGTCTCTCCTCTCCCATCCAGCCGGGTGCGTGATCCGAGCGTCCTCATCCAGCGCGATGGAAGCGGCTACGCATACCGTACGCATCTGGGTTTCATTCTCCAACGACTGGACATCCAGCCCGGTGATCGGATCCTGGATTTGGGGGCGGGCGACGGCTGGTGGACGGCCCATTTTGCCGAAAAAGTTGGACCTGAGGGAACTGTTTACGCTGCGGAAGTGACCCAGGAACTCGTGGATCGACTCAAACAACGACTGCACGACCATCCCCATGTACAATCCTATCTTTGTCCGCGCGATCGTCCGGGGCTCCCTGACCACTCCGTGGACCTTGTGTTTATCTCCCAAGTCTATCACCATCTGGAAGGTCAAACCCGCATCAATTACTGGCGGGAACTCGCTAAGACGGTAACGCCGTTGGGTCGCGTGGCCGTGATCGAGACGTATCCTCCCATTGCGCTGCGGGGTAAAGATCATGGAACACCCCTGAGCACCCTGGTCCGAGAAGCAGAGGAAGGCGGATGGATTCCCGTCGAAGTGTGGTTCATTCCCCGCACGCAGCACTATCTCGCTATCTTTATTCAGCAAAAAGCCTTTTTCGCCGAGCCGGCCTCCCAGCAATGAGTTGGCCGATCGAACGGTCGGGCCCTTCATCATTGGCCGTCTGGAAATGAGGCGACAAAGGAGGGCGGACGAGTGTTAATGCGCACGGTAAGTCTTAGATTTCCCGGATTGATCCTACGGGCCGATGAACCGCATATTCCAACCTGTCCGGCCGGTCCCTCTTGCGGGGCGTGCCCGAATATGCCAGGATATGCGACATCTGCCTGACGTGTGAATGATGCTCTATCGTCGCCCATATGTCGGATGCGTTAACTTGTGAAGGCTGAAGAAGGAGTCGCAACGATGGCAGCTTTTCCAGAAGTGACCAAAATCAAGTACGAAGGCCCCGATTCTCGCAATCCACTTGCCTTCCGGCATTACAATCCCGATGAACTGGTGGAAGGCAAACCGATGAAAGACCACTTCCGCTTCAGCGTCGCCTTTTGGCACACGATGCGCGGGACGGGTGCCGACCCCTTCGGTGCNCCAACGATGATCCGGCCGTGGGACACGGGCGANAATACCATCGAAAACGCCATCAACCGTGTCAAAGCNTTTTTTGAATTCTGCGAAAAGCTGGGGGCTCCNTTCTTTTGTTTNCANGACAGNGACGTCGCNCCCGANGGCAAAACNCTTGCCGAGACCAACAAAAATCTGGACGCCGTCGTGAAGGTCATCAAGGAGGAAATGGACCGCACGGGCGTCAAACTCCTCTGGGGAACTGCCAACCTCTTCAGCAATCCGCGGTATGTCCATGGGGCGGCCACGAGCTGCAACGCCGATGCGTTTGCCTACGCTGCGGCGCAGGTCAAGAAAGCCCTTGAAGTCACTAAGGAACTGGGTGGGGCGGGTTACGTGTTCTGGGGCGGCCGGGAAGGTTATCAGTCGTTCTGGAACACGAATATGAAGCGCGAACTGGATAACCTGGCTCGCTTCCTCCATATGGCCGTGGATTATGCCAAGGAAATCGGCTTTACAGGCCAGTTCTACATCGAACCTAAACCGAAGGAACCCACCAAGCATCAGTACGATTTCGATGCTGCCGCCTGCATCAACTTCCTGCGTGCTTACGGCCTTGAAAAGCACTTCAAGCTGAACATCGAAACGAATCACGCCACACTCGCCGGCCACAACGTGGAGCATGAACTCGAGTACGCGGGAATGCAAGGCTTCCTTGGCTCCGTGGACGCCAACACAGGCGACCTGTTGCTCGGATGGGATACCGATCAGTTTCCCACCGACGTCTATCTGACAACCAAGATTATGCTCGTATTCTTGAAGTATGGTGGAATCGCACCGGGTGGCGTGAACTTNGANGCCAAGGTCCGCCGTGAAAGTTTCGAGCCCATCGATCTGTTCTATGCCCACATCGGTGGTATGGATTGNTTCGCNAAAGGACTCAAGGTGGCCGCAGCCATCCGTGCCGATGGTGAACTCGAGCGCCTGCTCAAGGAGCGCTACTCTTCCTGGGATACCGGCATCGGTGCCGAAATCGAAGCTGGCAAGCACAACTTCAAGACCCTCGAAAAGTACATGCTGGAAAAGGGCGATGTCTCGCCGAACAAGAGCGGTCGGCAGGAGTTGTTCGAAAACATCGTGAACCGGTATATCTTCTGAAACCGGTCGTCCGCAACCGATTTTGGCACTTCCGTACAATGCGGGCGGTTGTAACGACACACAAGTAAGTTAACGATTCCCGATCGCGGTGGTTCGTCGCAAATATGAGCACAGACGGTAGGGGTATTTGCTCCGCCCCTACCGTTTTCATTTTCCTGATGGATGATCACAAGAGGTGTCCCCGCTAAATACCTGGTGACTTCAGAGGAAAAGCGGGGACGTGTCAGGCAGTTCAATAGTTGAAACGCACACCGCGTCTGCGAAGTTCCTCGGCGATCTGTCGCGCAGAGAGGAACGGGACAGCCTGGAATCCCACCCGCTGGGCAGCCTCCACATGGGCGGGAATGTCGTCTGTAAAGAAGATACGCTCGGGCGCAACACCTGCCTTCTCGGCAGCCGCCAGAAATATCTGAGGATCGGGTTTCAACAGCCGAAATTCACAGCTCAACCCGTACACGCGAAACCCTCGTCGCAGAATGGTAAAATGTTCAAGACACCGCTCGAAGTGGGTAATGCAGGTATTCGACAGAATCCCCAGGGGAAAACATCTCGCCTGAAGCTGCGCAACCACGGGCAACATCGGCGTGTTGACCCAGAATATATCAGACGCAGCCTGGCGAAGCCGATCCCACGGCACGGAACATCCGGTCAATCGACAGAACTCCTCATAAAACTGCGTGGGCGAGATTTGGCCCAGCTCAAACGCCCTTTGAAGCCCGGTGGAGAACAGAATCTCGCGGATGCGCTCCGGCGACAGACTGGTGACTTCGGAAATCTGCCGGCACATCCGGTCGTTATCAAAATTGATGATGACGCGTCCAAGGTCGAAATAGATGAAATCGACGGTGCTCGACATAAGCTCTCCTGTTGCCACAACCTAATCGTCCAATAACGGCCGACACCGGTCCATCTTGCGTTGGTCCGCGATACCTACTAAAAACACATTGGCATCCGCCATTGCCTGCAGCGTTTGAACCACGGTGGAGAAAGTGTTACATTCGCAAACAGGACAGGCTGTGTCAAGGCACATCACGCCAACTCGGGAGGGAAAAGAGAATCATGGCCGCCCAACGTCTTCGCCGAATGTGGATTTGCTTGCCGCTGAGTATCGCCCCGGTTTTGCTCTTCGGATTGGGTCTCGTCTCAGCAGGGTCCACCCAGGAAGTCAAGACAATTGCACTTGCTGCGCTGGATCTGTCGCACATGTCACAGGGTTACGGCCAGCCACAAGTCGATCGCAACATTGTGAAACAGCCGATGCGAATTGCCGGTCAGGCGTTCGCCCATGGGGTGGGAACACATGCGGTCTCAGCGCTTTACATCAAGCTCGACGGAGAAGCGGAACGTTTCACGGCCAAAGTGGGTGTGGATGATTCAGCGGGCAATCGAGGCAGTGTGGAATTCCGCGTGTATGCGGACGGTCGAAAAGTTTTTGACAGCGGAATCATGCGCGGTGGTGAACCGGCCAAAACCGTTGATGTCCCACTGCAAGGCGTGAAGCAGCTTCTCCTCTACGTAGGGGCAGCCGGAGATGGTATTAATTTTGATCACGCGGATTGGGCCGAGGCAACCATCGCCTATCGTGGCTCTGTGCCATCCACCGTCCCCGCGCCCGAGGAACCGCGCATCCGACTTACACCTCCGCCAGGCCCTGAACCAGTCCTCAATCATCCCCAGCGGTATGGATGTCGTCCCCATCGCCCGGTCATCTTCCGCATTCCGTGTACGGGCGAACGGCCCATCCGCTTCACTGCCCGGAATCTTCCGGAAAGTCTCCACCTCGACGAGGCCACCGGCATCATCACCGGTCGGGCCCCCGAGACCCGCGGCGAATACCGTGTCACTCTGAGAGCGGAAAACCGCCACGGCGTCGCCGAAGGTGTGTGGACGCTGGTCGTCGGAGACACACTCGCCCTCACACCTCCCATGGGCTGGAATAGCTGGTATATCCACTATCATCGGGTGTCAGACGCGGATATTCGAGCAGCGGCCGACGCCATGGTGTCTTCCGGAATGGCCGATTTTGGCTACGCCTATGTGAACATCGATGACTGCTGGATGGTCAAACCTGGATCAGACGATCCGCTCCTGGGTGGTCCTCCACGCGATGAACAGGGCGCGGTCCGTCCGAACAAGAAATTTCCCGATATGAAGGCGCTCACAGATTACATCCATTCCAAAGGGCTCAAAGCGGGAATCTATATTTCGCCTGGTCCACTCACCTGTGGTGGATATGTGGGAAGTTACCAGCACGAGGAGATTGATGCCAGGAAATTCGCGGAATGGGGCTTTGACTTTCTCAAGTACGACTGGTGTTCGTATGGTCGCGTCGTCCAAGCCAGGACCCGGGAAGACTTCATGAAGCCTTACAAACTCATGGGCGATATTCTGAAAACGCTGGACCGGGATATCGTGTACAACCTGTGCCAGTATGGCATGGATTCGGTGTGGGAATGGGGCGCCTCGGTGGGCGGTAATTGCTGGCGAACCACCGGCGACCTCGGTCTCGAGGGAGGATCGCTCAACCGGGGAATCTATCAGGTGGGACTGAAAAACGCCAAACTCTGGGAGTACGCTGGCCCCGGCCACTGGAATGATCCTGATTACATTCTCATCGGTTGGGTAGGCGACGCCCGGACTGGCGGGGAAGGGCGGCCCACCCCATTGACCCCCAATGAACAGTACACTCACATGTCGATGTGGTGTCTGATGGCAGCGCCACTCATTTTCTCCGGAGATATGACTAAACTCGACGATTTCACGTTGGGCATTCTGTGTAATCGAGAAGTGATCGCCGTCGACCAGGACCCACTGGGTAAACAAGCCCGGATCGTTCGGGAAACGCCCGAGGAGTTGGTCCTCGCCAAACCGCTGGTGGACGGATCCATAGCGGTGGGATTGTTCAATCTCGATGAATTCCCGCGTGAGATGACGATCTCCTGGCAGGACCTTCAGTGTGAAGGCCCTCAGCAAGTCCGGGACCTCTGGCGTCAGAAAGACCTTGGAGTGTTTTCAAGCCATTTCGCTACGGAAGTTGGACGCCACGGAGTTGTCCTGATCAGAATCTGGCCCGCTTCCCCAGAACAGAAATGACGGAACACAGTGCCCCCTGTCGCGCCCCGGCGGCATCAGCAATGGCCTCCCTAGGCAAGAGGCTGTCGCCCGACTCAATCGGCGACAAGTCGAAACGAAAGTACACTCCGGCCAAGGGTACCAAAATCACCCTCGACTTGGATGACCGCAACCCCTGACCAACCGGACTTCGATGGAACAAGCCGCAGCGATTGTTCTGTGCGTTCACCCGCAGGCAGACGGCACGTATCGATAAATTCTGCCTGCCACCCGGCGGGTGTTGCGACACGAATTGTGCCCTCCGCCTCCGTTTGTCCAAAGTTGTACATAAAGATTGGGAACACCAAATCCTGTGTCTTGGGCTTCACCCGGTATGCTGACTGATGCAGATCAATCTCGTCAGAGGGCCACAGTGTTTGAAGCACGACAGGGCAGGGGCTATTGACCGGAACAGGCTCCGCCTGAGGTGGCTTCACGAGGTCAAAATGCCCCAACGAATCTTCGTGGAAAACGGCAAAGATCGGCGCTGACGTCAACACCAAGTTCTCGCCTGTCTGCTTCATCGGACGACCAAAATGGTCATACAAGGCCACAAGTTTTACCGGAAGAGGGAAAGTTCGCTGATCTTTGCTCCATAGAACGAGCACGAGGCGCGGCTCTCCGTCCGGTTTTGCGCTGAACAGGTAGCCCGAAACTTCCTTGTCTGCCAGTTTCCCACGGGGTCGAGCGTCCGCCAAAAGCCTCCCCACCGCCGCCAGCGACACATAGGCCGGACGCGGCGTCAGATCCCTGCGGATGATGCCGAATTGGGTGGGTCCCTCCACGTAATGAGGGAGAAGGAAATAGAAGGTGGCCGATGTGCCCTCGTGAAGCGAACACGCAAAAACCTTGACCAACCGTCGGGCCTGTTCAAACAAATCCTCGTCGCTTAACTCCTGTTTCTCAGGGTCGCCCGACCAGCGAAGCGGCAGCGCACACTCCGTCACCCACAACGGGCGCGGCCCGGCGACGTGTCTGAAACTCTCGTACAGGGACGGATAATCTTCAAGAGGTCGATAATGGTGGAAGTTGAGGGTGTCGCAGTAGGGAAGAACGTCGTTGGCTGCAATATCCTCCAGATGAGCCGCATTGTTCGTGGCGAACACATTCCAACAGACTATCGTATCGGGTGAGGCTGACTTGATGGCCCAATAGGCAGTCTTCTGCAACGACGCCATTTCTGCTCCCGTGTGCCCACCGAAGACATGGATGTCGGCTTCATTCCACGGTTCATAAGCCAGCACTTTTCCCTTCCACCGGGCAGCAACGGCTTTCAGAAACCTGTAGCCATCCCGCAAATCAATAGGAAAGCGTTTTGTTTCGGGATTCGCCCATTTGGGAGAAGCATGATAAACCTGCAATACCTTGAGGCCAGCGGCTGATTGAATCTCAGCCGCAGCGTCGTAGCGGGTTCGTGGCTTGAATTCTCCCCGTTGCGGCTCCACCTCCCCCCAGGACAACCGGTCTCGCACCCAGTTGACTCCGGCGAGAGCACAGAGACTCGCCACATCGGCCATGCGGTCCTCCGGGTAAAACCAGCTCATCGCCACATCCACGGCGATGGGCGAGGTCTGGGGCGTGGGAACCGTAAGCGGGGCGATCACCCCCAATGACACCCAGTCTGCATAATCCTCGTTTTTCAGACGATAAAAACCAACCCGGAGCGAACCGAGTTCGACCGGTTTGTCATCTGCCACGACGCTTTTAATCAGATGATCCTCGGCATCCAGCAGTTGCCACACGCCCGCCTTGGGCAGCAGGACTCTGACCGATTCGCCTTCCAGGAAGATATTACCGGGATGGTGGTCCAGGGGTCTCGGGATCGTCCGTTCCACCACTTGGGCTGACGCACCCGATCCGAGGGCAGTTCCCAAAGCCACAAACATCACGGGTACAGAGAACAGAGTCAGCTTTCGACCTGTTGATTTCATCAAGAAGCCTCCGCCGTTTATCCAAAAACGGTACCATCGCAAAAACGTTACCGGAAAGGCGAGCGTCGTTGGCGTGTTTCTTCGGTCCGCGTGCCAGGCCTGACCAGCACGGACGATCGCTGAAATCACCCGTGCCAAAAGCCGTCCCATGTGAGCGGAGACTGCGATGGATTACGGGGCCGGGATGGTGTAGGTGACCGTGAGGCCCTTTCCTGGTGCTACAAGGAAATTGGTCACTTCATACTGAAGCTCGAGGGGCTTGGAAGTGTCCGGAGCGTTGATTCGGACAAGCGTGGTCGTGCCGGCCTTCAATGTTAGTTCGGCCGGGCCGATTTGACCCATCCGCCGGAGAACAATATCGATCGCGCTTTTATTCGTGACGTTCGTCCAAACGCTGGTCTTGGTACGCAAATGGGGCTCGGCAATATCCACGCTTTCTTCAAGCAGAGCTTGCAGCCATTCGGGCTTTCCGATCAAATTCTCGCCCCACCAAACCGCCGTGCGACCGGCACGCAACGCCTCGCGGATGCCGTTTTCACTTCGCTCTGTGACAAACACCAGTGTGATCGTCCGGTGCTCAGCCGCCGTGTTCTGCGTGAGGAGATCGGGCTGATGAATGTCAGAATTTCCGACCATCGTCAGTCCCTTCTCCAGACACCATTTGTGTGCCGTCGGGTAATACGTGGACCCGTTGGCCACTTCCATACCGTGCAAAAGCTTCTTTTCGTACAGTTCGGTATGAATATCCATCCAGCGGCCCAATTCTTCACCCTTCCAGGCCTGGTGGTTCCAGAACACAAACGCACCTTGCTCGCACGCGGCCGAAATGGCCTCGACCAGGTCCGGTTTGGCCAGGGGATTGATATCTTTCAGGAAAATCGCGTTGAAATGGCCAGGCGGAGTATCCCGCGTGATTTCGGCCGCTCGAATAAGGATAATCCCCAATTCGCGCGCCCGACCCAGCGCCAACTCGTAAGAGCGGTTAAAATTGGTCGGTATGTCGTCCTTGTGGGGCTGGTACTCAATATGATCACTGATCGCGATGGCATCGAGTCCTGTTCGATACGCTTCGTCCACCCGCACTGGGGGCCAAACAGTTCCATCCGAAAACACGGTGTGCATATGGAAATCGCATTTCAATGTCTTGTAACCCGGTATATCGGGAAAAGCGATTTCGTGACGGACTTGGCTCCAGCCTGTGGCAGCAAGAGCCATCAACCAGAGGAACAAAACCCACAATTGGAGACATCGTCTGGTCATGGGCCACGGTCCTTTCTTGGCTAGGTTGGGACTACGGGGCTATGCAAACAATCACAGTGTTTTCCAGCTTGGAGGAAGGCTGAGTGGCAGATCGCGCGGCAGACATGTTCAAACGACCTAACAGTACCCCCCAGTAATTACCTTATTCACATTTATCCGATAGCCGGAGGTCAAAGTTCATTAACGTGAACGTCCGCACCGATTGTATTCAGGATCCTCAAACTGTCAATTGTCGATCAGCGTGCGAAAAGCTTGAATTTTTGGTTAAGGCTATTCGATCTCAACCCTTCGGACGCTTCTCACCGGGCGTCCATCGTCGGTGAGTTCCGCCACCAGATAAAATTTCCCCGCTTGTGACGGGAACTGAATCGGCACGATGAAAGTCTGGCGGTCCACGGGTTGCAGTCGGCAGGATCGCTCCGCCACCACGGGAGCTAATTTCTCAGCTCCCTCCTGAAAATCATTTTCAGAGACAAGAGCCAGACGAACCATTCCGGACCAATTTTTCCACCGATCATTGAGGACAACCACGGGGACTTCGACGGTGGCTCCTGCGGTCACCTCTTCATTCCAGAAGTCGAGAATCGCGATCACCGGGGAAAATGCATCCCCCACACGGCGAACGAAATGCGGCTCCAGAATCAAATTGTGCAGATCAATAAAGTTATCGCTGGTTTCGCCGTCCGGCCGAGAATAGCCCAAGCCACAAAAGTGCATGACACCGGCCACCTCCCGACCGGCACGCCAAAATTCTGTCATGGCGGCGATCGTGTAAGCATAAAACTTCCGGCGTTCCTCGGCTGAAGCCTGGGGACCTAATAACGCATCATAGTTGGGGCGGGAAAGGGTCGTGGGGCTCCCGTCCCGATTGAGCCACAACCAACCATATTCGTTGATGATGACGGGGTTATTGCCCGCGTTCAGTTGTACGTTACCACGCAGACCACCCTCCACATCTGGCCGCTTTGGCTTCCCGGTCAATTGACTGAGACGAAATTGGGAGGGCTGGTTCTTGCCTTTCGGACTGAAAAACGGATAAGGATGTGATTCGAACACATCGAGCGGATCTTGAGGAGCCGCCCATCCGTTGTCCCACGGTCTTCCCGAGCGATCCACATGCCGGACTTCCCGGATGGCCGCCCCGGTTTCCTCAGTCCGCGTTTCATTTTGCGCATCCCAAATGACCACGGAGGGATGATTCCATCGTTCTCGCATCCATGCGGCGTACTCTCGAGCCAACTCCTCCCGCCCCAGTTCTTTCGGCCATTGCCCCAGATACCAGATCGGAAATTCGTCCTGGATGAGCAACCCGACTTCATCGGCGATGTCGTACCATTTTTCGGGTGGAAACCCGATGCAATATCGCGCAGAATTCCAGTGCATTGTGCGGAAAGTTTCATGCAGCCGCCGAACCCACTCTTCCTTCCACGGTAAATCGCCTCGCGCGGGATCCTCGAAAAACCGATAGATACAGACGTTCGTCCCCCGCAATGGATATATGCGGCCGTTGAGCATCGCCATTTTCGTCTGGGGATCAAAACGAAACTCGCGCATTCCGAAGCGAAAGCGCTGGGTATCACCGGTAGTAGAAACCACCGCTTCATAGAGGAAAGGATCCTCGGGAGTCCAGGGATGACAGTCATGAATGGAAACCGACACTTCAACTTCCTTCTCCTCGCCGGGCGTCAGGTGAACGGTTGGTGATCCTTGCTCGGCCACCACGCGACCCGATCGTGCTTCGCGGATCGTGCACTGGACAACGGTGTCCATGGCTTGCTTCTGCGGGCCGAGAGTGACAAATAGTCGCACGCACTCGTGGCGAAGGTCGGGCACCGCCTGCACAGAAAGAATCTCCGGTTTTCCGGTAAGAATAAGCTGGACAGAATCGTAAATCCCCGGAATGTAGCGGACCTTTTCAAAATCCCAACCATCCGGGATGCCGGGCGGTAACGCACGGCGACGAGCGCCCACCCGAACGACAAGTACGTTTTCTTCTCCTCCACCTTTGACAAGCGAAGTCACATCAAACACGGCTGGGGTAAAACTCGGAAGATGCTCCCCGACCTGCTCGCCGTTCAGGTACACCCGCATCCCATAACATGCCTTGTTAATTTTCAATCGCACCAGGGGCGGAACCTCTCCGTTCAAACGAAACCTCCGGCGATACCAGAACGCTTCGCGAAACCGCAGACTTTCTTCTGTGCCAACCTCCTGGAATTGAGGCTCCGCCAAATCGACCAGGCCGGGAACAGGTACGCGAGCGGGAAAATCATTCGGCATGGTGTCCATTCGCCCCTCGGCAAGTTCCCAAATGCCATCCAGAGAAATTGTTTGTCGCTGATTGTGCTCCTCTGCCCCCGCACCACTGGAAAGCACTAACCAGCCTGACAAAAGAATAACCCGGCACAAAATGGACACGAGGCGTAGCCGTTCCATGTTCAGGCTCCTTGTCAGCCGCGTTGTTTCGATCGATCGTTTGCCCGCGCAGGTGGGCTTTTCAACGCTCTGATGGTTTATAAAGCCGCGTTGGGCATGTGTCAACGAACGGCACCATTTCGAATGAGCGTATGCGCCATTCTCGCGTCACCCCACCTGCGGGTCACGACGGGTTCAAAAACGGGGAAGCTCGACCGTGACCCCAACAGGATAGAGCGATTTTCACAACTTCCACCGTCAAATCGTACAGCGTGTGCCGAGGTGTCCGATCGGTGACCGTTGCTGATCCCCCTGGCGTTCCGCGTCGCGATTCACCACAATGGCCGTTTGATCGCAGGGAACACGCGACTCCGCACAGTTTTTGTGTCCAAACAGACCGACGAAATCGCTGGATTTCGAGCCGAGGAGCACGATGCAAATGATGTCCAACCAAACCAACAAGGCGTATGAACTTGCCCGAGAGCGCTACGCTGAATGGGGAGTGGATACAGAAAAAGCGATCCAAACGTTGAATTCCGTGTCTATTTCCATGCAATGCTGGCAGGGAGACGATGTGGGTGGATTTGAAAGCGCTCAGGGATTGACCGGCGGGGGCATCCTGGCCACGGGCTCCTATCCTGGAAAGCCCCGTACACCGGACGAGCTCCGTGCGGATGCCGATACGGCTTTCCGGCTGATCCCCGGAAAGCACCGCTTCAATTTGCATGCGATTTATCTCGATACGGGCGGAAAAAAGGTGGACCGCGACGAAATCGAGCCTGCGCACTTCCAGGCGTGGGTGGATTGGGCGGCTGAACGCGGGATAGGGCTGGACTTCAATCCCACGTTTTTCTCTCATCCGCTGGCAGTGAGTGGTTTCACGCTCACCCATGCCGATGACGGAATTCGCCGGTTCTGGGTACGGCACGGCCAGGCGTGCCGGCGTATTGGGGCGTATTTTGGGCAGCGCCTTGGGAAGGTGTGCGTGACAAATATCTGGATTCCCGATGGCATGAAGGATCTTCCGGTCGATCGAAAGGGCCCGCGAGAACGGCTCATCCAGTCGCTCGATGAAATTCTGTCCGAGCCAATCGACCCGGCATTCCACCGCGACGCTGTCGAAGGAAAACTCTTTGGCATTGGCTCCGAAGCCTACGTGGCCGGATCGCACGAGTTCTACCTGGGCTACGCCATCACACGAAAGACGCTTCTCTGCCTGGACTCAGGGCACTTCCATCCCACCGAAACAATCGCTGATAAGATATCCGCTGTGCTCTTTTATCTTGACGGTCTCCTTCTCCATGTGAGCCGGGGCATTCGCTGGGACAGTGATCACGTGGTGCTGTTCAACGACGACGTGCGTGCCATCGCTGAGGAGCTGGTCCGTGGCCAATACCTCGACAGGGTGTTCATCGGATTGGACTTTTTCGATGCGAGCATCAATCGCCTGGCGGCCTGGGTCATCGGCATGCGAAGCATGCTCAAGGCGCTGCTCTGGGCCATGCTGGAACCATTGGCTGCTTTAAAGGATGCCGAGGCCAAGGGGGATTACACCGCGCGGCTGGCGCTTTTGGAAGCTGAGAAGACGGCCCCCTTCGCCGCTGTTTGGGAAGAATTTTGTGCTCGGCACGATGTCCCTCGGGATGATCTGGTGCTCAACGAAATACGGCGGTATGAGCAGGAGGTCTTCCCCAAGCGCCAGGGCTGAACTCACGATCCGGGATCGGCTGCCGCGATACTATTGGGGAGCGGCCCGGCATTCTTTCGCGTTTTTTGTGTGTAGGCAAATCGGCCAATCGCGGTGTGCATCGTTTATCCACATCTTATAGCGGGGTTTTGCGTTTCCTTAGGCGCCCCACTTTGGCAAAAGCCCGGCAACAGAAGGACACGCCGAGGTCAAATTAGCGCTCGATCAATTCATCCGCCCTGGCACTTGACAGGCCTTGCAATGGCGGTGCATACTGTGGCAAGTCGTTGTTGATTCTTTATCCGATCCTCGTCATCCACGGGTATTTTGGGTATGGCTACCACAGAAGATGCAACGCGCAAAAAAGAATCAATCTTTGCCCGACTTGACAAGCTCAACGAATTTGAGAGGCGTCCTGTAACGCCGGACAAACTTCAAAGTGGGCGATATTTTGCTGGACTTTACGCGGGCGAACACGTTGCGGCTACCGAATTCGTGATCGGGGCGCTTTTCGTCATCTGGGGCGCCCGCACGTTCGACGTGGTTGTTGGTCTTCTCCTGGGAAACTTTCTGGCCGTGCTTTCCTGGACGCTTGTCTGCGCTCCGATCGCCGTCCAGACGCGTTTGACGCTTTACTGGTACTTTCGCCAGATTGGAGGCCCGGTCTTAACGGTCATCTATAACCTCCTTAACGCTGTTCTGTACTGCATTCTGGCGGGATGCATGATCACAGTTGCGGCCTCGGCGGTGCGAATTCCGTTCGGCATTCCTCCGCAAACAGGTTGGCTGCCGCAGGATCCCTTATTCGTCGTGGTTGTCATCGGGGTGGGAGCCGTCGTCGTCACGCTTGCCATTCTCGGGTTCAAGCGACTTTCCCAGTTCGCGGTGGTATGTTCCCCTTGGATGCTGCTGATGTTTGTGTGCGGAGCACTCATGACGCTTCCCACGGTCGGGCATGTCGCTAACTGGAAAACACTGTGGAACGTTGCCGAGGAGCGAATCTGGAGTGGACCAGGCCCATCGATTGCCGTTGTCAAGCGTGAAGGCAACCAGATCATCCTGGAGCTGGAAAATGTCAAGGGACGTCTCCAGGTTCTGAAAGAGGCGACGGGTGTGGCGCCCGCTGCCGAAGCCGATCCCACGCAGGTCCCACTCCCGGGATTCTTCCTGGCATCGACAACGTCTCCGAAACCGGAAGATTTTGTCCCTGCAGAAGCCCGACTGGAATACATCTACGGGAAACTCGAAGAGCAACCAGCATCGGGTGGACAGGAAAAAAACGAGTCAGAAGAGAAAGCCAAGACCGACGCTTCATCGGCACAATATGGCAATCCTTCAGCTTTTAGTACAGTCACTACCGCTCCCACATCGATTGCGGAACAACCCACAGAGAGTCCGTCCGCGGAACCGGCTCCGCCGCAGCGAGATCGCCGTTCTCAAAGAGCCGCGAACAGCCAGGAGGCAGGGTCTGGCAGCGGGGGCTTCATGCCTCCCGTTGTTCCTGTCGTCGAAGTTCCGCCCAAACCACCTATTCTCGGCTATCGCATCCGCGTCGAAAGCAAATCGGTGCCGGAACCGGTCGCTGTCAAATATGTGATGCCCAAAAGTCGCGGCGGTGTCATCTGCAACGAGAACTTTGTACCCCTCCAGAGTTTCCAAGCGGCCGTCAACGCGGAGCATTTGAGCGCGCGATCGCCCATCGGATTCTGGCACATTGTGTTCTTTGCCTGGATCTGCAACCTGGCCATGCACTTGGGACTTTCGGATATGGCGATCTTCCGCTACGCGAAGAGTGCCTGGTACGGGCTGTACTCGGCGTTCGGAATGTTTCTGGGACATTATCT
>NICF_comb_assmDRAFT_10001765_pt1 | contig 16891 bp, 14 predicted proteins | sample NewIslPassag4_SG_FD_11279 | JGI IMG/M metagenome (IMG submission 11279) | reverse complement strand
ACCCCCCTATACAGCCTGGGCCAACGCTCCCTTCGTCTATCGGTTAGGACGCCAGATTTTCAATCTGGAAAGACGGGTTCGACTCCCGTAGGGAGCGCCACTGGCCCCGTAAGCCTTTGATCTCCAAAAGAAATCGCGATTTCAGTCACTTAGCCCCGCCGCAGAAGTATCAAGCGGGGGTATCAAGTGCGTGTACTGATGGGTGTCATTCGGGACAGAAAGACTGGCATCTATCACGCTCGGAAGAAGGTGCCTCGGCACCTTGAGACAGCGGTGGCCCAACTAGTCGGTAGCGATCACCCTAAGCTCTCTTGGTTGAAGAAGTCGCTTCGCACCAGGGATTTCCGCCGCGCGAATATCGCGGCCAAACCGGTGCTCGCGGAGTTCGACCGTATCTTGGCCAGAGCAGAAGCACTGGCGAAAACAACACCAAGACGCAGCGACTTGAGCGAGAGGGAGATCAAGCAAATGGCTGACTACCTCTTCGCTTCCATTCTGGCAGAGGATGATGCGCTTAGAGCAGAGGCTCGGGAGGAAGAGGAACTCTACGGGTCGATCGGGCGGCAGCTTCGAGAAGCTGGAATCCAGGCGAAAACCCCATTTTCTCTCAGCAAGCGCCCCAAATATGGGTTGTCGGATCGGCAGCTGACCAAGGCACAGGAGACGATTGAGGCGGTTCTAGCCGCCGCAAGGGAGGCGCTTGCGAGAGGGGATATCTCCTTTGTTGAAGAGGAGACTCAAGAGCTGCTAGCGCTCTTCAGAGTCAGGCTTGATGAGGAAAGCCCAGCGTATCAGCGCTTGGGTTTGGCAGTCCTAAGATCTCTAGTCAGTGCCCTTGAGGCTGTCAGCCATCGACTTGCCGGCGAGCCGATCGAGACTCCTCCAGTCGTCGATCCCCCTATCAATCCCACTGCCCAACAATCCAGCACGGGAGAGACTTTGTCTGCAGCCTTCGAGGGCTGGAAGAGGTCGAGGCAGCGGGAGACGGGGACCGTTCGAGAGTTTGGGTATGCCGTTCAACGCTTCATAGAGCTTCACGGTGACCTGCGTTTGGTTGAAATCAAGCGGAGCCATGTCCGCGAATATCGGGAAGCGCTTCAGCTCATGCCGGCGCGACGGTCAGGGCACTTGAAGACTGCCACGTTACCTGAGCTAGTCGAGTATTCCAAGGCGCAACCCCATCATCCGCGAATTTCAGCTGGAACGGTCAATAAGCTACTTGGGGGCGTTCAGGCGGTGACAGTCTGGGGGCGAACAAATGGCCTGATTCCAGATGATGTACCGTGGTCTGATCCGTTCTCCGGTATGAGGCTGGAGAAAGACGACCCTAATCGCGACACATGGGAAATTTCGGACTTACGGACGCTGTTCACGTCGCCAGTGTACACTCAGGGGCTTCGACCTGCAGGAGGGCGCGGAGAAGCTGCTTACTGGCTACCTTTGCTGGCTCTCTTCACAGGTGCTCGCCTCGGCGAGTTAGCTCCGCTGATCGTTCGCAACATCAAGCAGGACGAAGCTACCGGCATTCGGTACATCGAAATCACTGAAGACGAGGAGCGTGGAGTCCGCACGAAGACCCGAACTTCGCGTCGGGTTGTTCCAATCCACCCTGAGCTTGTCCGGCTCGGGTTCCTTCGGCTCGTCGAAGAAAGGAATGCTTCCGACGGTGAGAGCGCTCAGCTGTTCCCCTTGCTCAAGCCAGGCCCGAAGGGTGGCTACGGGGAAGCATGGTCTAAATGGTTTGGACGATACATTCGATCAATGGGAATCACCAACAGGAACACCGTCTTCCATTCCTTCCGCCACACCTTCAAGGACGCTCTAAGAGCAGCTGGAGTAAGTGAAGACCTTAATGATGCCCTTCTAGGCCACAGCAGCGGTGGCGGGGTAGGCCGCATGTATGGCGCTAAGGAAATGATCCGACGCTACGGCTTGCCCCGACTGTATGAAGCGGTCAGCTCTGCCAGCTATGCCGGGCTTGATCTAAGCCATCTTTATGTAGGCGAAAGCGATCGTAAATGCCAAAGGTGAACTGGTTAGAATGGCTTATCCATCTAACTTCCCTGTTGTGGGCGCACATGGCTCCACTCCGAGCTGCACCCGGAAGAACAGGGTCCCAGCGGGATCGGCGAGGGTCCAACTGCTGCGTCACCACGGGGCGGCTGTCATGCTACCTCGTCATTGCGGCCGTGAGGGGGCAACGGCTGACCAGCAAAAGCTCCGAGCCCTTCAGCTCTCATGAGTACTCATCTCAGTTGGTGTGGTGCTAATCGCAGCACGATGCATTGGACAACAAAACTGTTGTGATCTCAAACCACGAGCTTGACAGCTGGACTGTTCCTAGTTCGTGCTCCATTCAGCGAGTCGGCGATGATTCGCGTTGCCACAAATCTAGTGACCCGAGGAGCTTCCAATGGCTGATAAGCTCAAGCCAGGGCAGCCTGCCCCCAGGTCGGGGCAATATGAAATTGTCGGACCCCGCGGTGGGCGGACAGGTGCAGAGCGCACCGTGACACGCAGAGAGCCGCTTCCCCCCACTCCTAAGCCGGGCCAAAGGTACATTTTGATCGACCCGACGAAGCATAAGGGTAGGCGGTAGTCTGACCCACTACGCTACTCCGTTTCGCTCAGCACGCTTGGCTGAGCTCCGGCCATAGTGGCAAGAGATAATCGCCACCACTCTGTCCGACAACAGAGGCTCGGGTGGAAACCTTCCCCATTGTGACGGGGATCGTCAGTCCCCAGGTGTGTTTCCCGTTTCTCATTTCTATAGGGTGTGAAACTGGAAACGTCGATGGCTACTAATCGACTGCAGACGCCACTTAGCTGGACCAAGGGCGTAAAAACCAACCTCCACCCATCAGCCCGACAAACGACACCGAGAAAACCTTCCCTGTTATGGCAAGCGGGGCCTGGGCTCCTTCTGGTCAACTAGCAACCGCTCCCGTGCGGAGTGGTCGGAGGAGCGGTTTCTCCCACTCCTGAAGTGTTTCCTGTTTCTCAGTTCTATAGGCTAGGAAACCGGAACCGCCCAGAAACAGCAATCGACCTACAGACGCGTTCGCCGCCACTTGTCTCGACCACGGGCAGAAAGCAAACCGCCAGCACTCAGTCCGAGAACGTAGACCGGATTACCTTCCCCATTATGACCGGGCGGGAGTCAGGCTTCCTGTCCCATCAGTCGTGAACGGAGGCAGAGGATACCTTCCCCGTTATGGCCGACCGGGTGTCGGGCTCCCCTTCTGGCCGACCCTCTCGCGTGAAGCAGTCGAGGGGAAGGGCTCACCCCTCACCCTAAGGACGATGCTTCCAAGTTCACCCCCTAATAGGGGCGGGAAACGGGAAACACCAAGCATGTCAATCTCTTAGATCGCTCAGTTGCCCTGGTCCTGCTCAAGGAGCCGGGACGCGGCATGCTGAGCGCCAAGTAGGAGAAATGTGAAATGCACTTAATGGGTCTTCCAGACCAGGTGACTTCTTTTCCGCGAGTTACCGACATCAGGGGAAAGGAGGTAATCGCGGATCTACGCGTCAGAACAGCGGGGAACTTACTGGAAGATATCTCGATCAGTTCTCGCCAGCCCCTACTAGGTGACTGGCTCTTGGAGCGGAGTCTTGTGCTCCTTTATGCTCCCAGCGGCTTAGGGAAAAGCTGGTTGAGTCTGACCATCGGGGTTACGGTCGCTGCAGGAGGGACACTCCACACGTGGGTCGCACCTGAGCCTCGGAAAGTCTTGTACGTCGATGGTGAGATGGACGTATCTGACCTTCGGGAACGTCTGCGGCTCATAGCCCACACTGTGTCGGGCAACAGGGATGCCGCCCTGATTAACCTAATGCTCTGCGCCCGTTATGATCAGGCAGAAGGAACCGAGTTTCCCAATCTTGCCGACAACAGGGGCAAGGAGCACTTCCTCCGCCTAGCTGAGAATTCAAAACTAAGACCCGATCTGATCATCCTCGACAATGTCAGTACCCTTGCCTCAGTGACCGAGGAAAACGAAGCGTCAGCCTGGAATCCATTCTTGGACCTGCTTCAGCATTTGAAGCAGCTGGGCATCGCCGTCCTCGTCGTTCACCACGCTAACAAGGCGGGAGGCTACCGCGGGTCATCCAAGATCGTCGTTCCTTTCGACACCGTGCTGAAGCTGTCGCCAGACTCGAATGCAGGAGGCGTTGATGGCGCATCATTTATGATCAGCTTCGAGAAGACGCGAAGACGTGTCGATGGAGCGGGATCTGGCATTGCTGCGAAGTTCGTGGATGGCCAATGGTCTTTCGCGACGGCCCGCATCACGGAGCTTAGCGCTGCCCGAAACGCGAAGCTTAGCGAAATAGTCGACAAGGTCCATAGGGGCTACTATCAAACGCAGTCCCAAATCGCCACCGACTTGGGAGTCCAGCGGTCCACCATCTCTAAGTTGAAGAGTAGGGCCATCCAAGCTGGCCTGATCACAGAGGAGGAGTGGAAAGCCGGGCTTCAACGGGGTCGGGAGCAGGAGCTTGCCGAGAATGATTACGACTTTTGAGGCGGATCAGACATCAACAAGGGAGAGCGGATCAACGCCCTCCCTCTAACTTCCGGCCCGACACTAATCGCGGCCACAGGTGTCAGTCGTAGACCTTCGGACATTTTGGTGCAGTCTTTCTAAGTAGCCCTCGACCCATCTCGCCTGGGTGATTCCCCCCGTGGGGATGCGAAGCTTCGCGACTGCACGTTGGCCTTGTCCGTAATTCGAGCGGTAAGATTATAGACGATGCGTTTGAGGTCGTCACAACAAGGACATGCCTTCGGAAACACTCCTATTTTCCGGACGACGAAGGGCATTAATAGTCAGGAGATCTTGACGATCCTTCGTCCCAAATGTAAATCAGAACTCGCTCGAGACTAGGTTTCAAAGGAGGTTCCTTTGACCAATATTTCGAGCTCACCAGCTAACCCGCCGACCATTGATCACGGTTCCTTGTGTTGACCTGGTCCATGCTGCGACTTGACTTCGGTCCGTGCTGCAAGACGGCAGCAACGAGCGGGATAACCACGGTCCTCCAGTGCAGTCCAAATGGACAAGGCGTACACAGGCATCGCCAAAGGACATACGAGACGTGGACGCAGCAGAAAATCCGGCCTGTGCGGTAAGGCCCCGAAAGGGACCTTTTCATTTAACCCCTGGAACTCCGGATATTTTGCGGCGATTGAGTGAATATCTCCTTGATGGGCATCGGTAACAGAATACCCCCCGTATGGCGTATTGCCGAATTGGTTCACCGAGATGCACGGCCTTTGTCAAGCGCTGTCTGCCGGAGCAGACCTTCACGGGTCCCCGTCCATAGCCCAGCGAATGGCCTTGTACGCCAATAGCGCTGCCGCCGGTGGCACAATAAGCCAGACAAAAAAGAAAATTATATCATCGATCCTAATCCGATATCCCCATGGTTGCTCGATTATCCAGTAGCCAAGGTAAGCCGTTACCCACGAGATTAGGAAAAGGAGCTTGAATCGGCCCTCGCGATTGAGGCTCGCAATACGAGCCCGCATCGTGGCTAGTGTTAGCTCCTGTTGTGTGGCTCGAACGCGCCTCCAGATCCAGATGCCAGTCAAGATTGGTAGTACGAGCCATCCGGGACCCCGCGGATGTAGGCCAGCGGCAAAAACAATTACCATTTCCAAGGCCAGGACGCCTGCGAATGCTCCAATGGATGCAATTAGAGCAGGTAGTGAATTCTTAGCACTTGTCGAAGCCATACCGTCTGCTCCCCCATTATTGAATCGCATGGCGCCCAACGTGGACTAATTCGACCTGAGTTCGTCTAAAGGCGATTTCCACCAGGATTGATAATAGGATCGAGCGAACGTTAACACCAGCATCGTCAGTACTTTTCTTTGTTCACTCATTCCGGGAATTACGCGTCCCAATAGACCCTGGTCTAATGACTCACACCGACGCCCTCAAAAAACATCCCCTTTATGTCTCACACACGTCCCCATTGAATTTTGGCACATCATGTGTCATTATGTCTACGACACGTATGAAACAATGAGGGTGGAAATGCTGATCGGCTATGCGAGAACATCGACCGCTGACCAGCTAGCGGGGATAGAGGCACAAAAGCGGGAATTAAAGGCGGCTGGGTGCACCCGCATCTTCAGCGAACAGGTGAGCAGTGTTGCCCAGCGCGAGCAGCTCGAGGCTGCGTTGGACTATCTAAGAGATGGCGATTTCCTATGCGTGACCAAGCTGGACCGCTTGGCACGATCAATGCGCGACCTCTTGGATATCGTCGCCAGGATCCAGGCCAAGGGTGCGGGGCTGCGTATCCTTGCCATGAACCTCGACACCACGACGGCGACCGGGCGGCTAATGCTCAACGTGCTCGGTAGCGTGGCGGAATTCGAGCGAGCGATCATGCTTGAACGGCAGAGGGAAGGAATTGCCAAAGCCAAGGCCGCTGGGAAGTACAAGGGCAGGGCTAGGACGGCAATGGCGAAGGCGGGTGAAGTGGAAAAGATGCTAGCAGCGGGTGTCACGCCGACGGAGATCGCCAGGAGGCTCGGCATCGGTCGAAGCTCGGTTTACCGCGCAATGCGTGAGCGCGGTTTAAGGAGAATGAGCACTGAGACAAGCGAGACGGCAGCTTAGCGCCTCTCGCCACTCGGGATCGTGGATAGGAACACTCGTCCGTCCTACCCAGTGTTTTTCTGTCGGTTCGGGTGCACCCCAGGGCATCAGGCAGAAGGAGACTTGGCGCCTCACGATCGATATGCAAGCGCCGCCTAAGTCCAGGTCGATTGGATGCCGGCGGCGGAGTTACCATCATCGTTCAGAAGTTTGCAAAAGCGAGTGCAGTCTAGTTGCTGCCGTCAGTACTATCCCGACCTTGAATGTCGTATCGTGCCCGTGCCGGTTCTCCCTCTGATGTTCAGTTAGCGAGACGGACCCATGCGGGCAACCCGTGCGTCGGCATCGCCAAAAGTGATGATTTCAACATTTCGATTTCGTGGATTAACGCGAAAGCCGATCGGGAGGTGCGCTGGCAACAGCTCACCTTGAACTGTTAGACGCCCCGCCCTGCGACCAATGCTGAAGAATGCTTCGGGGACACCAACCCCTCCGAAAAGAGAAATGGCTATATACAGTTCCTTTCCGTCAGGCAACGGAGGAATCGCAACAGTGTGATACATGTTGTCGCGAACTTCTTTGGTTTTACCAAGCGGAATGCGTAATGACCGCGGCCATTCTCCGTAAATATAGCCGCGTGGCTGTCGCTTAGGCCAATTAGCGCGTGGGTTCACCACGTATTGGCGGATCAAGTCGCCGTCAGAACTAAACGTCCATTCTGGCCCGAGAAGTACGTGCCCAGCACCCAGCGCAATCTTCATGAGACCGCGGACCCATGCCTCATGGTCAAAGTACTGAACAGAACAGCGCACCTTATCTACAATCTCTACCTCTGCGACCTGCAGACAGTCATCCAGACTGGTAAGGATAGCTCCGTCGGTCGAATGGAGCGTTTCGCCGCGTTTTTCTGCGCCCCGCAAGAGCCCCTCAATAATCGATTTAACGCGATCCGCGCCGCCTCTGACGACAATATTGCCGGCCCGGGTATCAACGTCTGGAAGAAGCTCAAAATCCACTGACCGATCCGGATGAATAGTAACGCGTCCTCGTGCGCCCCTATCGCTAATCGCATTCCAGACAATGTCGGGAATTTTGCCACTTTGACCGGGAATTTGAAGTTCGTGACGTTTGATTGCTATCGGTAATAAGTTGCAAAACGGGGCGTCTACTTCGGATCCCAAATCATTGTTTGCCTTTTTACAGACGTCCATTGTAGACAGGGAATCAGAACCTCCAACTGCAAATGGAATGATGTGTTCGAGGGTTGCCGTTCCGTCGTTTTCCGGCTTATCGGAATTAAGCGTCACGGTGGGCCAGTAGATGCATTTAGCCACGACAAAGCTCCTATATGCTCTCCTCTCGATCAACTATCATTCAGACGAGTTCCCAACCAGCGATTTAGTACGGGTCGCCTACATAACTCGCTGGAAGCGGTCAATTGTCCACAAGGCTCGGCTCACTTGATCGATCACGATCGCATCTGGCCAGAAACAGACTGTAACCTCCTTCCTTCCCCGCGATGTGATGGCCATCCACTGACCCCCATGCCCACCCGAACCGCCTCCTGCTCTTGCAGCCAGTTGCGCATCAACGTCTACGGCGAGCAGTTGGCTGTCGGCGTATGTCATTGCCTCGCCGGTCATCAGTGGACGGGGAGTGCGTTCGCGGCATTCGCCAGCTTCACCGCGCCGCACACGATTCGTGGCACCGCACCGAGTAGGTGCGCACGGGCGACCAGGGTGAGTAGTTTTTCCGGTATTGCTTTTGCCCGTCTGCGGCACGACCGTGGCCGCCTTTCCCGCTATGAATATGACACCCTACGACTGCCCGGCATCTCCGACATCAACGTGAATGTCGCTCTGGAGATGCTGTCGCTCTGCCTGGACGAGTCCCGGACGTCCCGCGCGGCGGTCGAGCAGCGCATCCGCTCACTCGGCTACATCCCCCACCTTGTGCAAGAAGAGACTTCGCCGGGAGCCGCACTTTCGCAACCGCTGTTCGAGACTGCCGACCTAAATTGGTGGCAAACACGCAAGGGACAACTCGTCCTCGGTACAGGCGGGCTGCTGGCCCTTGCGTTCGTTGTCGCGACGAGTGCACCGGCACTGGCCGAATGGGCCTATGCGGCGGCTGCCCTGCTTGGTCTCCTCCCTATCCTCAACCGCGCAGCCGCGGGCGCACGGCATGGCACGCCGTTGAGCATTGAAACGCTGATGTCGGTTGCTGCAATCAGCGCCATGGCAATCGGCGAAAGCGCGGAGGCCGCGGTCGTCGTCTTCCTATTCGCAGTGGGAGAGCTGCTCGAGAACGTCGCCGCTAGCCGGGCGCGGTCAGGGATCGCAGCCCTGATCAACATCATTCCCCGGGTCGCACGCCTCGAGCGCGATGGTGCCGTCAAGGAAGTCCCGGTCGAACGGCTTGGCATCAGCGACATCGTCGTGGTTCGGCCGGGCGACCGCGTACCCTCCGACGGCGAAGTAATCGAGGGCACCTCGGAGGTGGACGAGGCGCCAGTGACGGGCGAATCTGTGCCGGTCGTGAAGGAGGTCGGCAGCGCCGTTTACGCGGGCAGCATCAATGCCAATGGCCTGCTGCGGGTCCGGAACACGCACACCGCCGCCGACAATACCATTGCCCGCATCATCCATCTCGTCGAGGAAGCGCAAGCCTCCAAGGCGCCCACCGCACGCTTCATCGATCGGTTCAGCGCCAAGTACACGCCCGCCGCCATGGCTGCCTCGGCCCTCGTGATGATCGTGCCACCGCTCCTGTTCGGAGCCGACTGGTGGACCTGGATCTATCGCGGGCTGGCGACGCTCCTCATTGCCTGTCCGTGTGCCCTGGTCATTTCGACGCCGGCGGCGATTGCCTCAGGGCTTGCCGCAGGCGCACGCCGCGGCCTGCTCGTGAAAGGCGGCGCGGCACTCGAGACCTTGGGCAAGGTCCGGACGGTCGCATTCGACAAGACCGGCACGCTCACGATCGGGCAGCCGCGTGTGACGGACATCCTCGCAATCGAGGGCGAGGAGGCCGAGCTTCTGGCGAAAGCCGCCGCCGTTGAGCATGGCTCTAACCATCCGCTCGCCATTGTGATCGTCAAAGCGGCCGAGGCGCGCGGCCTCGAGCTGCCGAAAACATTCGGCGGCGCGATGGCCATCCCCGGCAAGGCCGCCACGGCGCGTTTGCGCGAGGGCTTCGTCTCAGTCGGCTCGCCGCGCCATGCTGCCGAGCAGACCCAGGTGCCGGAGGAAGTGCAAGCGCGGATCAGCGAGCTCGAAACTGATGGCAAAACGGTTGTCGTCGTGCTCAGCGAAAAGCGAATCATCGGCGTAATTGGTCTGCGCGATGAGCCGCGAGAGGATGCTGCCCGTGGCATCGCTCGCCTCAAGGCGCTTGGGCTTCGGAGCATCATGCTGACCGGTGACAACACCCGCACGGCTGATGCGATCGCCAGCGAGCTTGGCATAGTGGCCAAGGCAGAGCTGCTACCCGACGATAAGCTCGCCGAAATCAGCGCTTTGAAGGAGTTTGGATGAACTAGGTATTCTGATCAATCATATTGGCTCAAGCCATCTTAATTCGGTCAGCTGCTCTTCGCTCGACTCCAAATTACTCGACCGCGCTTGAACCAGAAGTGAGAACGACAACCGACTATACGCCATACCGACGGATGAAGCGTGGCCGTACCATTCCAGTGCTTCGTCAAATTCCAACACGGTCGATCATCCGGTAGGAGGTTCATGTGCAGTACCTCGCCGCATCCGCAAGGACAAAGCATTGCAGCTTGCTCCTCATATCCGTCTTCTTCGACAACGTATAAGACCCGGGGTTCGAGATGCTTAGGAAGATACTCATTTACATACCGCGTCTTGTACGGCCGGGTCAGCCTCGTTCCCAACCAGTTCCATGCTTGAAGAAGTACTTTGAGAAGATACCTCATCCTGCTCGTCTCGCAGCAAACTCCATGAGACCGAGAAGAGGCTTCGTGTCGCCAATACCGACCTTATCTGCTAATAGCTCGCAAAGCCCAGCTTCCGGGTCCGGGATGAGTTCCATGCTCGCAAGGCTGAATTCCACGCTCCCGTACCGATCATTTCTAGCCTCTCTGTAGGGGTGAAGCCTTGCCAGAAATTCGTTTACAGCAAGCGACGCAGCAAACATGTTAACACTGATGACTGCTGGCCGGTTTACCTCGACACCAGTGATGTATCCGTCGTTTACCTGTTGCTCATATGCTGCCGGATCGAGACGTCGCAGCCCTGCGGCACGAACCTCGTCCAAAGTAAAAAGGCCCCGACTTAGCAAACTCGATCTGCCCGGCTGCAGGTAGTGGACAGTGCCGCAAACCTCACGAATACTGCCCTTCCTTGCCCCGTGACGGAAGGTGTCGAGTCTTACGCCAACGTCAAAGTACGGCATCGAATAGTAAGACGCCAATGTGTTGAGCAGATAGCGGCCATCAACAGTATCCATGCATCCAAACAGCACGTCGCACTGCGCCACTTCCTGCACAACGTCAGTATTCCACAAATTCTTCGCCACTCTAATGACCTGAGTTCCCAGGCCTAATCTCTCTATGGCATCGCCGAGCACATCAACCTTGTAACGGCGGTTCTTTGCATCCCACATATTGGAACTCAGAATTCGATTGATGTTGCGGTCCTCCACGACATCATCATCAACGATCACTAACTCTCCGACACCAAGTCGCACTAATTGCTCTACCACAGGGCTCCCTGTCCCTGACGCTCCAATTACCGCGATCGACAGCCGCTGCAGCAGCCCGATTGTGCCGATGTCAAACGCCTGTGCATGGGAAGCGGTAAAGCCGGGTACCTCTGCGCTATTGGCGTCGGCGTACCAGAAAGTGAGATTGTCGCCTGCCACACTAATGCAAGCAATGGGTTGGAAGCCGACGTGGGGGCCCCAGACACGCCCCAAAATTCGTCCGTCCGGCAACATAATCGCACTGCCGTGCGGAACGTCAGCCTCTACCCACCCGCTAATCATCGGCAGAATCCGCGCGTCGCCTACATCATCAATTTCCGAGAACGCCGCGAGACCATTCGGATGACTATGAACTTTTACGATCGATAGCTGCTCGGCTGCAGCACGCTCCAGAATGGGCTCTATGAACTCTGGCGGCCAAGTCACGCAAGTTTCTGTTCGATTGGAGTAGAGTTCATAGGGAATATCGTGAATGTCTCTCACCATGAGCCGATGCCGCCTGTTGCCTCTACGGCGGCCACACGTCAGTACAGCGACGGCTTCCCTGCCGTCGCCGGGATAGAGAAACTGACGAAGGTAATCGTGCTGATCGCCAGATAAGGTGAGCGTCACTGGTGAGGACATTTCTCGAACTCCCGCTCAAGCCAGTCCTCAACCAACAACACGTGCGACCCAAGATCATCGTGGCCGGGCTTCCAGGGATTAGCCGCAGTCCGGTGCCGCGACCACCTCTGAAATGACTTTCCGTCAATCATCTGACGTGCATTCGTCGCACCAATTGGAAGCCCATCCTTACGTGCGAGAGCCGGAAAAAAGTAGACCATATCGAGCGCTGTAGTTGGGTACCCAGTCTCAAGGCGAATTGCGGCGGTCACACGCGCGTGGTTATAGCCACTTGGTGTGGGGAACTCATGGATCAACACCCACTGTGACCCATCAACAATTGTTTCCCATGGCAGCCCATATTCTTCGAGAAATTTCTGATCCTGTGGCAGCAATATAAATTGACGGCGTAACTTCATGGTCAGCCCTCCGTTTGGTCTCGAGGAAGGGCTTTGAATTTCTCCACGCCCGGCTGCTGCAGATCGACGATCTCATCAAGACCGACTTTGCGCAGGGGGTGGCCCGCAACTTTGCCCCTCAGTTTGTATCTTTCTGCCGGCAGGAGGCCAGCGAGCGTCAGTATCGCTCGGCCAGTCGGTCTCGGGTCGTGAAGAATGAAGGCCTCGCCGTTCACCTTGATCCGGTACGCCGTCGACAGCGGCGGCTTCTCACCCTTCTTAGCGAATTCCTCGAGGTCGATTACATCGTCGAGTACCTGCTCGACACCGGGCACATTACCCCCTTTCACCTGTTCGCTCATGGCTGACTCCTGGCGGAATGCTGCTTGATCATGGAGGTTGATGTACCGCAAGCATGCTTGATATGTCAAGCATCCACTTAGCAGGCTTGACGAAAGGTCGCAGTGTAGATAGATTGGTAACGAATCCAGATGCTTAGCCGGGAGACGTAACAGTCATCTTCCGAAAGAGAGGAGTGTCGTGGCAGACGAGAAACTCACATTGGGTAAGTATTTGGAATCGATACGCATCGCCCGCGGTCTCACTCAGCGACAGGTGGAAGCCGCCACGAACAAAGCTATTTCAAACGCCTATCTGAGCCAAATCGAAAACGACAAAATCGCCAAGCCGTCTCCCAATATCCTCCATGTCCTCGCCGAGCTTTACGGCGTGGATTATGAAAAGCTGATGGAGATGGCGGGTTACATAACAACGCCAACGACCCACGGGCGGAAGGGGCGCCACGGCAGATTGCCTACATTTGCGGAGTTCAATCTGACGCCTTCAGAGGAGGCTGCTTTAATCGATTATCTCCGATTTCTTCGAAGCAGAAAGCGCACCAACAATGAAGGCGGATGACAGCAGCCTTGCCCCTGAAGATCTTCGTGTCGTCGAGGAGAGTGCACGGCAGCTACTTAATCGGGCTGCAGCGTGGAACCGATTGCCAACTCCTATTGACGACATACTCGCTGCTGCCAATCTAAAAGTCGCTCCGACGAGCGCCTTCAATCCTCAGGCGATCGTGTCCTATCTCAAAAATCGCGGCCATGATGCAAGCCGCTTGCTCAAGTCTGCCGTTTCCAAAATTCTAGGTGTTTATGACAGCGCTGAAAACGTCATCCATATTGACGATAGCGTCGTTGCGTCCAAGCAAAGATTTCTCAAGCTACACGAAGCCGGCCATCATGAATTGCCAACCCACCGAAAAGTGTTCAGATTTTTCCAGGACTGTGAAAAGACCTTAGATCCGGAGATCGCAGATCAGTTTGAGCGAGAAGCTAATAACTTTGCTCGCTTTGCCATTTTCCAAGGCGATCTTTTCGCTCGAATGGCGGCAGACTGCAAGTTTGAGATTAGGACGCCAATACAGCTTGGCCCCAAGTTCGGAGCCTCCATATACGCATCGGTTCGCGAGTTTGCGCGGAGCAATCGTCGCGCCTGCCTCGTGTATGTGCTGGAACCCATTAAGTTGAGGAATGGCAGCGAGCCTTGCGCTGTAGTTCGACGCATCGAGCCATCTCCTTCATTCAGACGTCAGTTTGGTTGCCCCACCGACCTAGTGATTACGATGACGCACCCCCTGGGACGGGTACTACCTGTCGGCCGGAAGATGACCAAACCTGTTTCCGTACCTCTGACAGACCTCAACGGCACCAGCCACGAGTGCGTAGCAGAAGCTTTTGACACCACCTACAACGTTCTAATACTGCTCTACCCCCATCAAGGCGCTGGCCAGAAATAGCAGTAGTTTGCCTCGGGATTTTGGACTTGGAGAATCGAAGGTTGCTGAGTAATCCGGAGGCGACACAGCTTAAAGGCCCCAGCGCCTTTCAGGCGCTCGACGGACTGACGCCATTTTGGCGCAACGGATTTGCACACGGTTTTCTCTTCACGACGACAGCCGAAGGACCAATATCCACATCGTCGCCATTGTTCCTGATGAGCCTTTGGTGCGTTTTTAGGCCGGCCTTGGTAACCGCTCAGGTCCCCTTGTGCTTAAACAGCAAGCCCGCATTGACGCGATTGACCGTATCGAAACGGACGATCTTTTCGAAGCGGCCGCTGCCGGACGCGTAGATTTCGGCCTCACACCTTAAGCCGCAAGCTGTTCGAGGGCCGTTACCGTGGACATACCTTTTGACCACTGCTTAAGGATCTTTCCGACGACTGCTTAAAGATGTCGAAGAGCTCCGAAGCAGCTCTCCGGTCCGCCCTTTGCGTCGTCTCGGTCGTGCCTCACGCCTTTAGTTGGATCGATGACCGACTAGCTCGTCGCGCAGAGCCTCGCTGTTGAACAGTTGATTGCCGTTCCGCTCGGATGCGCTCCAGCAGGACGCTAGCGGGCTCATCAGTAGGGTCCTGCGGTACCAGCTCCCCGCGGAAGGCTTTGGCGAGGATGGCCTGGTCGAGGTGATCAATGAGCTTGCGGGCGCTGATGGTGTCTGTCGCGAGACGTTCGATCCACTCAAAGGCGGCTTCGATGCGGCGCACGATATCCTTTGCCTGATCTATGGGGAGGTTCGGAACAAGCAAGCGGCGCAAATCTTCAAAACTTAAGTGGGGTCGACCCTGCCCATAAATTGCCTGTCGAATCTGTTGAGCGCCGTGGTCGTTACTATTCAAGTAGAGTTCGATATAACGCGCCTTCTCTGGTTCAAGTAGTCGAATTAGTGCAACGCTCTGGCAAACGAAGTAGTTTTCGAGCGAAACTGGAACTCGGCACACGTCTCCAGTATTGGCGCCCACGATAGTTATCAGGAGATCGTCGCACTTGATCCGAGAACGCCGTGCGTCCGCGCCGTCCAAGGGGGGATCGACGTAGCGTCGGGGGCTTGGATCGAATGCCATGGGACGGATGTTGCCGGCCAGCACAAAAACTGACTTGCCTCGATCATAGTACTTCGACCAATCGCGTGAACCACTTGTGATTAGCTCCGCAAGTGTGCCCAGTGGCACAAGATCACCGCTAATCCTTGAGAACGCCAGGTTCAGGATTGCCTGTTTGTACCTCTCGACTAGACGGGGGATGCGGTCGAGGTGATTGCGGGCGCGTTTGGACTTGGCGGATAGGCTGTCGATCTTCGCCACTATCCGCCGTTGCTCCGGGAGGGGGGGAAGCCGCAATTTGCGGCTGAACGTGGATTTCACCTTTACAAAAGGTTGCGCACTGCCGCCCTTCTCCCAAAAGCTTTCGTTATTGAGAAGCAGGAACAGAAAATGCACATCTACTGCGCGTTCCTCGGGCCACACGACATGCGTATTCGCGATTGCACTCCATTTACCCGACGCCAGGAATGCTTTTCCGCATCTCGCTCCGACGGCTGAAACGATTATCGCTTCGCCTTCGTGCTCGTAATGATTACACCAAACGTCCTGACCGGAAGCACTGAAAGCCGGGTAAGAACCCTCTTCCTTCGACGGGAGCAACTTGCCCTTTATTAGATTGGAATTTCCCGAATGGTTTCGGGTGACCTCAGCAAAGGTTGTCACGGCCCACCCGTTCGGCAGTCCACTCATTCCGCCGCCTCCGCGACCGCAGCTGCTTCATCTAGGCTGTCGGACTCCAGCTCTTCGGAAAGCTCCTCAATCTCCACCAATGCGGCCTTCAGGTGCCCTATGATGGCGGCTGCGATGTCCTCGGGATCGGTGAGCTGCTCTTCTGCCTCCGCCTCCGTGTCGCGCAGCCAGGAGATATCGAGGTTGTCGTTCCTCGCTGCGATCTCCTCGCGAGTGAAGCGGCGCCAACGGCCCTCGGCGCCCTGATCCTTACGCTTGGCGCGGCCGTTCGGGTCATCCCCATAAGCTTTTTCGAACTCGGCAAAGTCTTCCGCCTTCAGTGGTCGCGTCTTGCCGAAGGCCGGCATATTTGCACGAAGGTCATAGATCCACACGGCTTTGGTGTTCGCCTTGTCGGTCGTTCCGCGCTGGAAGAACAGAACGTTGGTCTTGACGCCCTGGGCATAGAAGATCCCGGTCGGCAATCGCAGGATGGTGTGCAAATTGCAGAGGTCCATCAGCCATGTCCGCAGCCGCCGCCCAGTGTTGTCCTCGAACAGCACGTTGTCGGGCACGACCATTGCCGCCCGTCCGCCCGGCTTGAGAGCGCGGACGACATGCTCGACGAAGGCAAGTTGCTTATTCGAAGTGTCGGCGGTGATGGAGAAGTCTGAGCGCGTCGGCCGTCCGCCTCCCTTTTTCGTGCCAAATGGAGGATTGGTGAGCACGACATCAGCCTTGGGTAGCCGCTCACCATCCGGCGACAACGTATCCGCCAACTCCACCCCACCTTCGATGCCATGCAGAAGCAGGTTCATCAGGCATAGGCGGTGGGTATCCGGCACCAGCTCCGCACCAACAAAGGCGTTGTGACGCTGAAAGAAGACCGCTGCTTTGGACAGCTTATAGAGATCGTCAGTTTGTTCCTTGATGTAGCGATCGGCTGCTATCAGGAAGCCCCCTGTTCCAGCGGCCGGGTCCTGAACGACT
>NICF_comb_assmDRAFT_10001764_pt1 | contig 16892 bp, 13 predicted proteins | sample NewIslPassag4_SG_FD_11279 | JGI IMG/M metagenome (IMG submission 11279) | reverse complement strand
CTGGACGGTACGGGATGCCGAGATCATCGCGGCCCTGGCCGAGGTGGTCGAGAATCGCCCGAGCCGCGGCTTCTGGAAGTGTTGCAAGGTCCTGCGCCGTGGCGCGCCCCCATTGTCCAGAGATCGGACGGCCGCTGTGCGCAGAACGGTAATCCGCCACAGAACAGCAGGCGCAACCTTTGACACGCAGCCAACACAACGAAACTCGCGGGCTCAATGCCGCGGCGGCCGGTTCCGGTACAGGTCGGCGAGCATGCCGGGGATCTCCAGGACGATCTCCAGCCGCTCGCGGTAGCCGGGTGAAGCGTCGGGGTCGTCGCCGGATGCCCCGTCGCTGGCGAGCAGTTCGAGGTCGTCGAGGATCCCGCCGATCCATTCGTGCCGGTCGAGCCAGCGGTCCCACCCGTCCCCGCGCAGGGCCACGCCCTCGAAGAAGCCGAGCGCCCAGTCGCGGCCGACCTCGGGCTCGTCCCCGTCCAGCCCGTCGTCCTCCTCCGAAGGCAGCCACATCAGCGGGGCGAGCTGCTCGGGCAGCTCCCCGCCCTCGTGGCGCGCGCGCGCGATGCACATGGCCAGGTGCGCGGCGAGCAGGTCATGGACCTGGCCGCGCTCCTCCTCGCCGTCCCAGCGCGGTTCCCGGCCACCCCAGACCACCGGCATCCATTCCTCCGCCGGGACGTCCACGGGCGAGACCGCGATCGCCGACAGGAAGCCGTCGAGCGCCTCGATGTTGAAGCCGCGGAACGGGACCGCGCGCCGTTCGAGCAGTTCGGACAGGCGTTCGATCTGTGCGTCGTCGAGGCCGGGAGGAGTCGCGGTCATGGGCATGGCTTCCGTGTTGCTGCGCGCATGGTAAACGCCCGCGCGATCCGCCGGCTCAGTTTCCGCCCCCGGCCTGGGCCATTGCCGCGCCCACGGCATCCCAGGCTTCGACCAGTGCCACCGGCCTGCCGTCGAACCAGACCTCCACCACGTTCCGCGTGCGGGTGATATCCGCGAGCGGGTCGCCTTCGACGACCACGATGTCGGCACGCGCGCCTGCCTCGAGACGGCCGAGGTCGGGACGGCCGAGGATGTCGGCCGCATCCGAAGTCGCCGCCTTCAGCGCCTGAGCGGGTGTCATCCCGAGCCCGACGAGGGCCTGCAGTTCCTGGTGCAGCGCCGCGCCCGGCAGCATCCACGGTGCCGCGGGCAGGTCGGACCCGGCGCCGATGCGTACGTTGCGCGCGAGCAGCCGCGGCAAGGTCGCCTGCAACAGGCGCAGGTCGGTCGCGCTTCGTCGCTTCACCGACTCGCTGCCGAGGATGCCCGCCAGCTGCTGCCAATGCCCCTGGAAGAAAGGCACCAGCCGGTCCGCGCCGGGCAGGCCATCGGTCGTGAGGGCTCCCGGACGTGCGAACTGGAAGGCATTGGCGGCGGTGGGCACCACGGATACGCCGGTCGCGGCCAGCCGGTCGGTCAGCGCATCCAGCAGTTCTTCGTCGAGCGTTTCGGCAAACGGATCGCCGCCCATCCGCCTGTAGGCCAGCGCCAGCCCGCCCAGGTGCTCGAGCGTCGAGATCCCGGCATCTGCGGCCTGCATCGCGTCCACCTGCGCCGTATCCAGGCCACGCGTCAGCGCCACGCCCAGGTCGGCCATGACCGGGATGCCGAGCCCTCTGGCAGCCTGCACCGCCGCCACAAACGCTTCCGGCGGCAGCTGTTCGTAGAGTTTGATCCAGTCCACGCCCGCCACCGCCAGCGCTTCCACGGCCGCCCGAGCCTCGGCCTCGTCCCGCACCGTCACCGGCATCAGGGTTTCCAGCGGAGCGCTGCCCAGTAGCGACGGCTCCGTGGCGAGCACGCTGCGCTCGCCATCGAGCAACGGTCCGGTGGCCACGATGCGCGGTGCACCCGGTTGTGCGCGCAGCTGCGCAACCGTGTCCAAAGTGTTGTTGGCGTCGCGCACCGTGGTCACGCCCGAAGGCACGAACGCGCCGATGTAGTGCGGCCGGGCATGCACGTGCAGGTCGATCAGGCCGGGCAGCAGCAGGCGGTCGCCGTGGTCGCGCACCGGCGTATCCGCGGACCAGCGGCAATCGGCCTTCTTGCCGGCACAACGGATCCGGCCGCCGGCCACCACCACCGCGCCTTGCCCGATCACCGTCCCGGTGCGGGCATCGAACACCCGCCCCAGCAGCACCGCGTCGGCGCGTGGGGCCGGATGGCACGCGGGCAGCAAGGGACATGCCAGCAGGGCTGCCACCAGGCACCAGGCACGCAGCGCCAGCCCGAAACGTTTGTTCCGGATCATGCGCGACACCTTCTTTCCCCTTCCAATCCGATCGAGACCGGTACGATGCGGGTCCGCGACGGATGGTTGCAAGGACGCCCGTCATGCGGACTGCACAGCCCCGGCCACGGGATGTGTGACGCCCGATGGCGCGCGGACACCCCGGCTGCCCAATGCGGCATCGCAACGGGCGTTGCCCACCCCGTCATTTTCCACAGGCAGTGGAGTGATGGGCTCCTTCCCGCGCTTGCGGGGGAAAGCTGGGATGGGGAATACCATTGTTGGCCATTGGTGTTGGCGCGAGGATTGCCCCCAACCCGTCCGGTCCGGTGCCGTGTACGGGCATTCGGATGGCCCGCGCGACAATGCCGTGCAAATGGGGAACGAGCAGGCCCGGCCGGCCGCCGCGGCCGGGCGCGGGGCGCGGCGGCTACAATGCGGTGCCCTGTCCTGCAACGCCCCTGCCGTGTCCTTCCCCGGTTACGACTTCACCAGCCACCATCTCGAGGTACGCCCGGGCATCCGGATGCATTACCTGGACGAGGGTCCTCGCGATGGCGAGGTGGTGGTGATGCTGCACGGCAACCCGTCGTGGAGCTACTACTGGCGCCACCTCGTCCACGGCCTGCGCGACCGCTGGCGCTGCATCGTGCCCGACCACATCGGCATGGGGCTGTCCGACAAGCCGGACGACCGGCCCATCGCCACGCCGCGCTACGACTACACCCTGCGCTCGCGGGTGGACGACCTGTCCACGCTGCTGGAGGGTATCGGCATCACCGGGCCGGTGACGCTGGCAGTGCACGACTGGGGCGGCCTGATCGGCTTTTCCTGGGCGCTGGGGCACCCGTCCCGCGTGAAGCGCCTGGTGATCCTCAACACCGCCGCGTTCCCGATGCCGGCGGCCAAGACCATGCCCTGGCAGCTCAGCCTTGGCCGCGACTATTTCCTGGGCGAGGTGCTGATCCGCGGCGCCAATGCCTTCGCCGAGGGCGCGGCGCGGATCGGCGTGGCGCGGCCGATGCCGCGGGACGTGCGCCGCGCCTACGTGGCGCCCTACGACAGCTGGCGCAACCGCCTGGCCGTCATCCGCTTCATCCAGGACATCCCGCTCGGGTCGGGCGACCGCGCCTGGCCGCTGCTGGACGCCGTGGGCCGCGCGCTGCCGTCCTTCGCCAACCGGCCCGCCTTCATCGGCTGGGGCCTGAAGGACTTCGTGTTCGACCACCATTTCCTGGACCGCTTCCGCGCGGACCTGCCGCAGGCCGAGGTGATGGCGTTCGAGGACGCCGCGCACTACGTGCTGGAAGACAAGCACGAGGTGCTGGTGCCGGCGATCCGCGGGTTCCTCGACCGGCACCCGGTGATCTAGCGGCGGGCGGCAGCGCCGGCACGGATGGGCCGGTGTCGCCGCGCGGATTGCCCCACCCGGTCCGCCCGGACCGGCGCAGGCCGATGGCGCCGTGTGGGGATCGCGCCCTCCCGGCCTTCCGCCGTTCGCGGGGAAAGTGTCTGTCTTCCTCCCCCGCTTGCGGGGGAGGGGTGAGGGGCAGGAACACCTGCACGGTCCGAACCGCGGGTACGCGATCCCCGGGATCGGGGGAACCGGATGCGCGTGCGGCTCAGGCCGCGACCGGCGGCACCGCCGGCGGCGAGGGGCTGTTGCCGCTGTCGTCCGGGTGGTCGTCGTTGTCGGCCTCGCGCCAGCGCCAGTCGTCCGGCGTCAGCACCGGCAGGCCGTAAGCCTGGCGGGCCTTGTCGCACTGCGGGCTGGGCGCACCGAATTCCCAGGACGCATCCACCTCCCGGCAGACGGACGGGCGGCGCGGGTGGATGGTGCAGCGCGAGTAGCGGCCGATGTCGGCATCCAGCGCCACGCAGCGGATCGGCGGGGCATAGGTGCCCCGCATGCACAGCCGGTGCGCGTCCAGCTTCTCGGTCAGCCCTGCCGGGACCCCGCCTTCGGTGAACTCGTCCGATTCCATCCAGTGGAAGGCGACGCGGTACTGGGTGCAGCACGCGCCACAGGTGAGGCAGGGGTGCATGGATGCCGGGCCTTGCGCGGCGGAAGCCGGGGAGGGCGCGATTTTTCCGCAGCCCCCGGAACCGGCGCAAGGGGGGCCGGGGGCGGCGATAATTCCCGGCATGACCGACGCCTGCAACATCGCCGCGGCCCTCCCCCGGCTGGCCGCGGAAGCACCCGACCGCATCGCCATGCGCTGCCCGGGACACGACGGCAGTTACCGCACCACCCTGACCTATGGCGAGCTCGATGCGCGCAGCGACGCGATCGCCGCCGGGCTGGCCCTGCGCCGCATCGTGCGCGGCACGCGCGTGGTGGTGATGGTGCGGCCGACGCCGGAGTTCTTCCTGCTGATGTTCGCGCTGTTCAAGGCCGGCGCGGTGCCGGTGCTGGTGGACCCGGGCATCGACAGGCGCGCGCTGAAGCAGTGCCTGGACGAGGCCGAGCCGCATGCCTTCATCGGCATCCCGCTGGCGCACTTCGCGCGCACGCTGCTGGGCTGGGCGAAATCCGCGATGACGCGGATCACCACCGGCCGCTTCCCGTTCCTGGCCGACGCCACCCTGGCGCAGGTGGAACGCGACGGCGCGGGCGCCGGGCCGCAGCTGGTGCGGACCCGCCCGGACGACGTGGCCGCGATCCTGTTCACCAGCGGCAGCACCGGCGTACCCAAGGGCGTGGTCTACCGCCACCGCCACTTCGTGGCGCAGGTCGACATGCTGTGCACGGCCTTCGGCATCGCACCGGGCGGGGTCGATTTCCCGACCTTCCCGCCGTTCGCGCTGTTCGATCCCGCGCTGGGGCTGACCTCGATCATTCCCGACATGGACCCCACCCGCCCGGCCGCGGCTGACCCGCGCAAGCTGCATGCGGCGATCGCCCGCTTCGGCGCCGACCAGCTGTTCGGCTCGCCCGCGCTGATGCGCGTGCTGGCCGCGCATGGCGAGCCGCTGCCGACCCTGAAGCGCGTGACCTCGGCCGGCGCGCCGGTGCCGCCGGACGTGGTGGCGCGGATGCTGGAGCTGCTGCCGGAAGACGCGCGTTTCTGGACGCCCTACGGCGCCACCGAATGCCTGCCGGTGGCGGTGATCGAGGGCCGCGAGCTGCTGTCGCTGCGCGAGCGCACCGAGCAGGGCGCCGGCACCTGCGTCGGCCGCCCGGTGCCGCCGAACGAGGTGCGCATCATCCGGATCAGCGACGGGCCCATCCCCGCGTGGTCGGACGACCTGCTGGTCGCCCCGGGCGGGATCGGCGAGATCACCGTGGCCGGCCCGACCGCCACCGACGCCTACTACAACCGTGACGGGCAGACCGCGCTGGCCAAGATCCGCGAGCGCCTGCCGGATGGCACGGAACGCATCGTCCACCGCATGGGCGACGTCGGCTGGATCGACGACGAGGGCCGGCTGTGGTTCTGCGGGCGCAAGTCGCAACGGGTCGAGACCGCCGATGGACCGCTGTACACCGAGCAGGTCGAGCCGGTGTTCAACACCCACCCGGACGTGCGCCGCACCGCGCTGGTCGGCGTGGGCGCGAAAGGCGCGCAGCGGCCGGTGCTGTGCGTGGAGACGCACCCCGGCATCGCCCGTGCCGAACACGCGCGCATCGAGCGCGGGCTGCGCGACATCGGCGCGCGCTTCCCGCACACCGCACGCATCGACACCTTCCTGTTCCACCCCGGCTTCCCGGTGGACATCCGGCACAACGCCAAGATCGGCCGCGAGAAGCTTGCGGCGTGGGCCGCCTCGCGGCTGGAGGAGCGGCAATGAAAATCCTGGTCACCGGCGGCGGTGGTTTCCTCGGCCAGGCGCTGTGCCGCGGGCTGGCCGAGCGCGGGCATGAGGTCACCAGCTTCAACCGCGGCCACTATCCGGAACTCGACGCGCTGGGCGTGCGCCAGGTGCGCGGCGACCTGGCCGACCGCGACGCGGTGCTGGCCGCCGCCCGCGGCATGGACGCGGTGTTCCACAACGCGGCCAGGGCCGGCGCGTGGGGCAGCTACGAAAGCTATTACCAGGCCAACGTGGTCGGCACGCGGAACGTGGTCGAGGCCTGCCGCGCGCACGGCATCGGCCGGCTGGTCTATACCTCCACGCCCAGCGTCACCCACCGCAGGACGCATCCGGTCGAGGGCGGCACCGCCGACACCGTGCCCTATGGCGAGGACCTCAAGGCGCCCTACGCCAGCACCAAGCAGGTCGCGGAGAAGATGGTGCTGGCCGCGAACGGCCCGGATCTAGCCACCGTCGCCCTGCGCCCGCGGCTGATCTGGGGCCCGGGCGACCGCCAGATCCTGCCGCGGCTGGTCGAGCGCGCGAAGGCCGGGCGCCTGCGCTTCGTCGGCGGCGGCCACAACCTGATCGACACCACCTACATCGACAACGCCGCGCAGGCCCACTTCGACGCCTTCGACCACCTCGCCCCGGGCGCGGCCTGCGCGGGACGCGCCTACTTCATCAGCAACGGCGAGCCGAAGCCGACGCGCGAGATCGTCAACGCGCTGCTGGAAGCGGCCGGCGCGCCGCGCGTGGACGGCTCGATCCCGTTCGGCGTGGCCTACGCCATCGGCGCGGCGTGCGAGGTGCTCTGGCCGCTGCTGCGGCTTGGCGGCGAACCGCCGATGACGCGCTTCCTCGCCGAACAGCTGAGCACCACGCACTGGTATTCGATGGAGCCGGCCAGGCGCGACTTCGGCTATGTGCCGAGGGTTTCCATCGCCGAAGGCCTGGAACAGCTGCGCGCGTGGTGGCTGCAACGCGGCTGAAGCCACGTTCCTTCACGCCGTAACCACGCCACCGTCACCGCGCGACGACCGCCGGTGGCCCAGGCTGCCGTGGCAGCACCCATCCTGACAATGCCACGGAGATTTCCCATGCTCGGATACGCCGTCACCTTCTTCGTCATCGCGCTCATCGCCGCGGTGCTGGGCTTCTCCGGCATCGCCGGCGCGGCGACCAACATCGCCTGGATCCTGTTCGTCGTGTTCCTGGTCCTGGCCGCGGTCTCGATGCTGCGCGGCCGCCGGGCCTGACCCCGGGAGTGGACCGGAAGGCCCGCCCCCGGCGGGCCTTCCCACGGCCTTGCCGCGGCCCGCTGCGGCTACAATGCGGCAATGGCCACCCCGACGCCTTCCCCGTTCGACGCACTCAAGCCGATCGCCGGCCGCGTGCTCGAAAGCGCCCTCAACCGGGTGCTCGCGCTCGATCCCGATACCCGCGACGCGGTGGCCCGCCTCGACGGCCGCCGCATCGAGCTGACGCTGGAGGCGCCGCCGTTGGCACTGCAGCTGCGGGTGGACGGCGGGCGCCTCGTGGTCGGGCCCGCGGATTCCTCGCGCGAGCCGGACCTGGCCGTGCGCAGCACGCTGATCGGCATGCTCTCGCAGCTGCCGTTCCTGCGCCGCGACGACGCCGTGCCGGTCGGCAGGGTGCGCGTGTCGGGCGATGCCGAACTGGCCCGGCAGCTGCAGCGCATGGCCGAACGCTTCGACCCCGACTGGCACAAACCGTTCACCGAGGCGTTCGGCGACGTGGTCGGCGTGCAGGTCGCCAACGCCTTCGCCGGCGCGCTGCGTGGCGCGCGCGAACTCGGCGGCCGCCTCGCGCGCCAGACCGCCGAGTACCTGGTCGAGGAATCGCGCGACGTGGTCGGCCGCGACGAGCTGGACGCCTTCCACGACGACGTGGACGACCTGCGCGACGACGTCGAGCGGCTCGCCGCGCGCGTGGCGCGGCTGGCTTCCACGGCAGGCGGGCACACGGCATGAGCTCGCTGAGGCGCGTCCTGCGCATCGGCCGCGTGCTGCTGCGCTACAGGCTCGACGACCTGCTCGACGGCACGCCCGCCGAGCGCTGGCTGAAGCTGATGCGGCCGTTCGTGCCGCGCGCCTCGCGCGAGGTCGCACGGCTGCCGCGCGGCGCGCGCCTGCGCCTGGCGCTCCAGGAGCTGGGTCCGATCTTCGTCAAGTTCGGGCAGATCCTCTCCACCCGCCGTGACCTGCTGCCGCCGGATGTCGCCGACGAGCTTTCGCTGCTGCAGGACAAGGTGGCGCCGTTCGACGGCGACACCGCACGCGCGATCGTCGAGCAGGAACTGGGCGCGGACATCGGCACGCTGTTCGCCTCGTTCGACACGGAGCCGCTGGCCTCGGCCTCGATCGCGCAGGTGCACGCGGCCACACTGCACCCGCGCGGCGATGCGCCACCGCGCGAGGTCGTTGTGAAGGTGCTGCGCCCGGGCGTCGAGCGGCAGATCGCCGGGGACGTCGCGTTGCTGAAGTCTCTGGCCACGCTGGTCGAGCGCACCCACCCGAACGCCGACAAGATCCGCCCCCGCGACATCGTCGCCGAGATCGAGAACACGCTCGCCGCCGAGCTCGACCTGCAGCGCGAGGGCGCCAACGCCTCGGTGCTGCGCCGCAACTGGCTCGGCTCGCCCGACCTGTACGTGCCCGAGCCGATCTGGACCCACACCTCCCAGCGCGTGCTCACGCTCGAGCGCGTGCACGGGATCAACAGCGACGACATCGCCGCGCTGGATGCCGCCGGCATCGACCGCAAGGCGCTCGCGGCCAAGGGCGTGCGGGTGTTCTACACCCAGGTGTTCCGCGACAACTTCTTCCACGCCGACGCGCACGCCGGGAACATCTGGGTCGATCCCGGACGGAAGGAAGACCCGCGCTTCATCGCGCTCGACTTCGGGATCATGGGCCAGCTTTCGCCCGAGGACCAGTACTACCTCGCCGAGAACTTCATGGCGATCTTCAACCGCGACTACCGCAGGATCGCCGAACTGCACGTGCAGGCGGGCTGGATGCCCTCGCACATCCGCATCGAGGAACTGGAGGCCGCCGCGCGCGCGGTGTGCGAGCCGTACTTCACCCGGCCGCTGTCCGAGATCTCGCTCGGCGAGGTGCTGGGCAAGCTGTTCCGCACCGCGCGGAAGTACGAGCTGACCATCCAGCCGCAGTTGATCCTGATGCAGAAGACCCTGCTCACGATCGAGGGCATCGGCCGGCTGCTCGACCCGCAGATCGACATCTGGGCGGTGGCGCGCCCGGTGCTGGAGCGGATCCTCGCCGAACGCTACAGCCCGAGGCGGCTGGCACGCGAGTTCCGCCGCCGGATGCCGGAGCTGGTCACCCGTGCGCCGGAGATGCCGCAGCTGCTGCACGCCTGGCTGGAACAGCAGGTGCAGGGCCGCCACGAACTGCGGATGCGCTCGGACGACGTGGCGCGCATCGCCCAGGCGCTCGACGCGATGCAGCGGCGGATCGTCGCCGCGATCCTCGGCGTCGGCCTGCTGATCGTGGCCGCGGTGCTGTACGCACTGGAAGCCGGCGGCCCGTCGTTCCTGCGCATCCCGCTGTCGTCCTGGATCGCCGGCATCGGCGGCCTGTGGGCGCTGCTGGCGGCAGTCCCGCGCCGGCACTGATCACTGCAACAGGGGGCTACTGCCCCACCCACCAGCGGACGGAGAAGGAGAAAAACACCTTCTCCCATCACCCGGGGACGGAGTTCAATCCCTTTTCCCGTTATCAGCCCCTCCTCCCCGGTTCGGAAGGAAGGTCTGGTTGAGAACAATCTTCGCAGCAAACCAAGCCCGCGCGACAGCATTCGTTTCCCCAGCCCGGCCGTTCCAGGCGCCGCACCGGGCCGATGGCCCATGCCCGCGAAAACCTGGCCTTCCTGCAAGCGCGGGGAAGGGCGCCCCCGGCAGGAATGAAGGGCAGCTCCGCACAGAATCCGATCCACCCCGAGCGCAGCGGGCCGCCCCGCGGATGTTGTGCGTCGCGTCATTTTGTTAGGACAAAAAAGTCCTGATTAGAACCGGCCAGGTTGACGGCGGGGATGGCGGCGATCGCCAGCACCAGCGCCAGCAGGCTGCGCAACACGGTCCACCAGCGGCCGTCACGGCCCATCGGCAATCTCCGCCCGTCTTCCAGTGCGACAACGCGGGAACCGCCGCGCCGCAGCCAGCTTCGCACGATTCCCGTCCCGGCGCGACTTTCAATCGCTTTCGTGGCGCCAGTTGATCGAGCCGCGGCTTTCCAGCGTGCTCGTCTCGATCTCGACGTCGAAGCCCTTGCGCAGCAGGTACTTCAGCGCGATCACCTGCCCGGTGCCGAGCAGCGAGACGCCGAAGCTGACGTAGAGCCGCGGCGAGATCTGCTTGCCGATGCCGAGCACGCTGCCGCCCAGCGCGCGCGAGTGCATCACGCCCGCGTCGTCCAGGCCGAGGCTGCTGCCCAGCTGGCCTGCGAGCATGCTGCCGCCCGCGGCCAGCGCCGCGGCGGCCGCGTCGAGCTCGCGCCCCTGCTCGGCCGACAGGTTGGACACCGGGCGCCCGAGCGCCAGGTAGGCCAGTGCCTGCGAGCTGTCGCTGGCCGGGTCCGTCCACACCGTCGCGGTCAGCGACGAGGCACGGCCGGTGACGTCGATGCCGGCGGTGATGCCCTCGGCCTCGATCCGGCGGGTCGCGCGGATGTCGAGCAGCGGGTCGGACACCGGCTGGTTGTTGAACACGAGGTTGCCGCGCTCGATCCGGAGTTCCTGGCCGTAGGCCCTGTACTTGCCGCCGACCTCCAGCCGTCCCTGTGCGAGCATCTCGCGCCCCGGCGTGGCGCGCACGCGCAGCTGGCCGCCGAGCGTGCCGTCGAGGCCGAAGCCGCGCAGGCGCACGTCGTCGCCCATCGCCAGGGTCAGGTCGAGCATCAGCCGCGTCGGGCCGCCGCGCTGCGGGTCCACCGGGTCGAGCACGACCACGTCCGGCGACGTGGACACGCCCTGGTCGAGGCGCTCCAGGTCCATCATCGCGCGGGTCACGGTCACCGTGCCGGCCACCTGCAGCGGCGCGCGCGCGGCATAGCGCACGGTGACGTCCGGGTTGGCGACCAGGTGCAGGTCACGGGTGTCCGACAGCAGCACGTCCTGGCCATGCAACCGCAGCACCAGCGGCGTGTCCTCGCCGTGCCAGTCGAGCGAGCCGTTGACCCACAGGTGGCCCTCCCCGGAACGCACCACACCGGTGATGCGGCCGCTGCCGTCCGGCTGCGCCTCGAGCGCGATGTCGCCTTCCTCGAGCAGCAGCGCCAGCGATGGCAGTTCGGTGGAGAAGTCCGTCACCCGCGCGTGCCCGCCCAGCAGTGGCTGCGAGCGCGTGCCGCCCAGGGTGATGCGGCCATCGAGGCGGCCGCCGGGCTCGACGATGTCCGGCGAGAACAGCTCCACCCAGGTCAGGTCGCCGGTGTTCGCCGCGATCTCGCCGTCGAGCGGCGAGTACGCATCCCAGCCGGTGGCGATGCGCGCGTCGATGCGGCCGTCGCCGTTGAAATGCGCGCCGAGGGTGGCGTTGATGCGGTTCCGGGCGAATTGCGCCTGCAGGTGCAGGTCGCGGTAGCCGATCACGTCGCGGCGGGAGCGCTCGCTGTTGCGCATGCCGCCCTCGGCCGAGTCGAGCGTGAAATGGCCCTGCCACGCGTTGCCCGCCGGACGCAGCTGCCCTTCCAGGTCCACCGTGCCATGCAGCGCCCAGCGGCGCCCGCCCTCGCGCTCCGGCAGGTACGGCGCGAGCAGCGACAGCGGCAGGCCGCGGCCGTCCACCGACACGCCCTCGCGCGGCCAGTCGGCGGCGACGCACAGGCCGTCGCTGCCGCCCTCGGCGACCAGGCAGCTGCGCGTGAGCGTGAAACGGCTGCCAGACTGCGTGAAGCGCGCCGGCGCCTCCAGCCGCCAGGCCTGCTTCTGCCGGATCGCAAGGCGCAGGCCTTCCACCTCGCCCTGCCAGCCGGCCGCTGCGCGGTTGGCGCTGCCGCGCAGCGCCAGCGTGCCGAGGCCTTCGCTGCGCGCGCTGGCCTCGAGCTGCAGGCGTTCCACCGCGCCGCGCGCGTCCACGCGCAGCGCGTCGAGCGCGAGGCCCGCCTCCACGCCCCGGGCCTCGAGCGTGAGCGCGCCATTGCCGGCGCGCCACGGCAGGCGGCCCTGCACGTGCAGCGCGTCGGCGCGGTAGCCGGACCAGCGCAGGCCGCTGCCGGACAGGTCCGCATCCACGTCCGGCGCGTTGCGCGCGCCGCGCAGCGCCAGCGTACCGCGCAGGGTGCCGGCGCCGTCGGGCAGCAGGTCGGACACAGCTCGAGCGGCGAAAAGCGCGCGTCCAGTTCGACCCGGTCGGTGGCCGCGCCCTTCGCGTCGAGGCGGCTGCCGCCGAGTGTGAGCGCCACTTCGCCGGCGTAGTCGGTGCGCGTGCCGCCCTTCGCCGGGCCGTGCACCGTCAGGGAGGCGCGCCCGCCAAGCGGGCGCCCGCGCAGCGTGCCACCGAGTTCCGGCGCATCCACCTCGATGTCGAGCCCGCCGTCCTCGCGCGTGCGGCCGCTGGTGGCGACCTTGCCGCGCACCGCACCGTTCCAGCCCGGCGCGAAATAGCCCGGGTCGAACCCGGCCAGCACCGCGTCCACGTTCCACCCCGGCGCCGGCGACCAGCCGATGCTGCCGGTGGCATCGAGCGTGCCGGTCGGCATCTCCACGTGCGCGCGGCTGAGCACCATCCGGCCCTCGTCGCCGCGCCCGTCGAAATCCACCGTGGCCTGCTGGCCGTCGCGCGAAAGCGTGGCCTTTCCGATCGCGGCCCATGCCGCGGTGCGTCCGGCGATGCCGAAGTCGGCGTCCACGCCGATCGCCGGCGAAGCCCCGTCGCCGCCGGCGAACGACAGCCCGCGCGCGTTGATCGCGAAGCGGAAGCGGGCGTCGGCCGGGTCGGTGAAGTCGCCGCGTCCCCTGGCGGCCACGCGCCCGCCAAAGGCATCCACAACCAGCCGTTCGACCTCGAGCATCTGGTCCTCCAGCCGCAGCCTCGACGGCTGCAGGACCGCGTGCAGGCCGCCCTGGCGCAGTTCGCCGCGCGCCTCCATCGCGCCGCCGGCGCCATCCACGTGCAGCGAGAACGCCAGCGGCGTGCCTGGTTCGCCGCTGCCCGCGAGCAGCCCGGGATCGAGCTCGTCGGAAGACGCATCCAGCGTCCAGCGCGGCGACTCGCGGCCGCCGCGCAGGACCAGGCTCGCGCGCACCGGCGCGGGGGCATGCCCCGCCAGCGCCACGTCCAGTGAATCGGCATTGCCGCGCGCGACGAGGCCCAGCCGCGGCCGCGTCCGCCCGGGAGGCGCGGGCATCAGCGCGCTGATAGCCAGGTCGATGCGGTAGCCGTCGCGCGGGGCGTAGTCGCCGTGCACGCGGAAGGTGCCGCGGTCGCTGGCGACGGCCAGGTTCTCCACGTGCACCCGGCCGTCGCGGGCATCGAAGCCGCCGCGCACGCTGGCGATGTCGATCACGGGTTCGCCCGCACGCGTGATGCGCAGGCCGTCGACGCGGATGTCGTCCGCCTCCAGCGCGATCGGCAATGCGATGTCGGGCAGCGACTCCGGCCAGCGCGGCAGCTCGAACGGTTCGTCCGACACCGGCAGGTCGAGCGTGGCGCCTTCCACCTCCATCGCGTCCAGGCGCAGGCGGCGGCCGATGAGCGGTGTGATCTCGGGGACGAGCAGGATCCGCCGCGCGGTGAACGCCAGCACCGTCGGCCGCCCGCAGCGGCCGTAGGGGACCGGCTTGCCGTCCACGTCGGGACAGCCGCGCTGCACGTAGCGCACGTCGTGCATCACCAGCGGGCCGGACACCGGGCCTTCCGCCTTCGACCAGGACAGTTCGGTGCCTTCCGGCAGCAGCGCGACGATCCGCGCGAGCAGGAAGTCGCGGCCGCCGAACGTGGCCAGCAGCCAGTACAGGAACACCGCGACCAGCAGCGCCAGCGCCACAGTCGCCAATGCGCTGCGGATGGCAAGCACGCGCATCCGCCGGCGACGGCGCTCGCGCAGTTCCGCGATGCGCGCCTCGCGCTCCCCGGGGCTGATGTCGTCGGGCCGCTGGCGCAGTCCGGATGCCATGTCAGAACTCCATGCCGATGCTCAGGCCCACCGTGAACGGCGAGTCCGGATCGTCCAGGCCGCGCGCGATGTCGAGCCGCAACGGCCCCACCGGGGACTTCCAGCGCACGCCGGCGCCGACGCCGGTATGCCAGTCGGGGCGGCGGCCGTCGAACGCGCTGCCGGTGTCCACGAACACCGCCGCGCCCCAGTCGCCGAGGAAGTAGCGCTCGTACTCGACGCTCGCGGTCAGCACGTTCTTCGCACCCACGGAATAGGTGCCGCCGCCGGTCTGCACCCGCGGCCCGACCTCGCGCCACTCGTAGCCGCGGATGCTGCGGTCGCCGCCGGCGTAGAAGCGCAGGCTCGGCGGCATGTCCACCAGCTCGTTGGTGAAGGTGTAGCCGGCCTCGCCGCGCACGATCAGGCGGCTGTCCTCGCCGATGCCCATGAACCAGGAGGCACGGAGATGCGCCTGCACGAAATGCGCCTCCGAGCCTGCGCCCCCGACGCCACCGCGCAGGGTGAGCGAGCCGGCGTAGCCGTCGCGCGGGAAGACGCGGTCGTCCACGTCCATGTATTCGGCGCGGATCGAGGGGAAGGTGAAGCTGGCGTAGCGGTACTGCGGCTGTTCCGGCGTGGCCCCGTTGTCCTCGGGCACGTAGGCCCAGCGTTCGCGGAGCGCGTGCAGCGAGGCCACCAGGTTCAGCTGGTCGTTGTACTGTCCATTGCGGCTGCCCACCAGTTCCAGCCGCCGGGTGTCGATGTAGACGGTCTGCTCGTCGTAGGCCTGCAGGCTGATGGTGTACCAGCCGTCGCGCCAGGCGAATGCCGGGATGCGGTACTGCAGGGTGAGCGTCTTGCGCTTCTGCGCGTAGTCCAGGTGCGCCAGCGCCTTGTGCCCGCGGCTGTTCACGTAGCGGCGCTCCACGCCCATGCGGATACCCGCGCCGCTGTCGGTGCCGTAGCTCACGCCGGCGGTGTAGATGCTGCGCTTTGCAGGCGTCAGCGTGACCTCGACCGGGATGCGCCGGCTGCCGTCGGGCATGGTGACCGCCTCGTCGCGCCTGGGCTCGATGTCGATCGAGCCGAAGTAGTCCAGCCGCGTCAGCGAGGTGCGCAGGCGGTCGAGTCGGCCCTGGTGGTAGTAGTCGCCCTCTTCCCAGTACACCAGCCGCCCGAGGATGTCCGGGCGGATGATCTGCCGGGTCTGTTCGATCCGGGTCGGGCCCATGTCGTAGCGCCTGCCGCTGTCCCAGACCAGATCGATGTCGGCGGCGTAGTCGGCGCGGGTCACCTCCACCCGATGCGAGACGAAGTCGGCGTCGAAGTAGCCGCGCTCGGTCAGGCGGCGGCTGATGCGGGTCTTGCTGGCCTCGTAGTCGGCATGGTTGAAGATCGAGCCCGGGCCGGGCAGGAAATCGTCCAGGTCCTGCTGCAGGTAGCGGTCGCGGCTGCCCTCGCCGATGATCGCGATGTCGGCGTTGCGCACGCGCACCGGCTTGCCGGGATCGACCCGGATGGTGACCTTCAGCTCGCCCCCGCCATCGCCGCGGCGGGCGGCGGGCGCATCCCCGTCGCCGTCCCCGGGCGCCGCGGCGCGCTCCTCCCCCACCACCACGGCCGGGCCATCGCCACGCCGGCGCTCGACCACGATCGTCGGCGAGTAGAACCCGAACGGCTCCAGCGCCTCGCGGGTCTCGGCCTCGGCCTCGCGCAGCATGTAGCTGAGCCGGCGCCAGTTCACGTCCTTGCCGATCGCGTCCGCCAGCGACAGCGAGACGCGCACGTTCTCGGTCATCTCCTCGTCGAGGCCGACGATCTCGACCTTGCCCACGACCACCGCGCCCGCCGTCCCGGCCGTGGACAGCAGGAGCACGGCGGCGGCGATCGGAAGGCCACGGGTGCGCATTGGCGCAGGATACCCAAGCAGGGTCAAAAGACGTTGAACGGATCCCCGTGCAAACGATACAGGGTCCGCGCGCCGTTGCGACCCGCGCTTCCACGGCGCCCTCCCCCGCGATGCGGGGGAGGATCGGGGTGGGGCAACTGCGTCGTGACGGCGGATCACTCCGCGCGGGTGTTGCCGCCCCCTCCCGGCTCCCACCGCCCCCGGGGGAGGAATCCGGTGGCGCACGCGGCGGAGATGGTTGCCCCACACCCGGGGGCGGGCAACGGAGAAACCCCCTCCCCCGCAAGCGGGAAGGGCCGGGAGGAGAAGGCCGCCCCTCGCGCCGCGGCTCAGGCCGAGAGGTGCTCGATCGCGGCGACGCTGCCCAGGCGGTCGGCCAGGCGGCGCAGCAGGGCCAGGCGGTTGCGGCGCAGGTCCGGGTCCTCGGCGTTCACCATCACCGCGTCGAAGAAGGCATCCACCTGCGGGCGCAGCGCCGCCAGCCGGGTCAGCACCGACACGTAGTCGCGCCGCTGCAGTGCTGCAGCGGTGTCGGCCCGCGCCGCCTCCACCGCCTCGGCCAGGGCGGCCTCGGCCGGCTCCTTCAGCAGCGCCGGGTCCTCGGCGTCCGGGATGTCGCCTCCGGCCTTCTTCAGGATGTTGAGGATGCGCTTGTTGGCCGCGGCCAGCGCCTCGGCTTCCGGCAGCCGGGCGAAGGTGCCGATGGCATCGAGGCGGCGGTCGAAGTCGTACAGCGAGGCCGGCTTCAGCGCGGCCACGGCGTTGAAGTGCGTGG
>NICF_comb_assmDRAFT_10001759_pt1 | contig 16921 bp, 14 predicted proteins | sample NewIslPassag4_SG_FD_11279 | JGI IMG/M metagenome (IMG submission 11279) | reverse complement strand
CCGTCAGCCGGTCAGCATCTTCAGCGCGTACTCCATGTTGCTCTGCATCGAAGGCGCCATTACTTCCCAGTGCGGGTCGTGCCGCTTCCCTCGCCGGTGCAGCGACAGGTTCAGCCCGGTGATGATCGCGAACTTGTACATGGCGAGCGCCTTGAACCATCGGATATCACCGAGGTCGTCGCCCCACGCTTCGCGGTACATCTCCTCGAGCTCGTCGCCGTGGGGCATCTTCGCTGCCATGGCGCCGGGGTGAGCCCACGCCTCGGGTTCGTTGAACGCGCAGATCCAGCCCACATCGTTCAGCGTTGCGCCCACGCCGCAGAGCTCCCAGTCGATCACTGCAAGCAGCTTCCCTTCGCGCGAGTACATCAGGTTTCCCCACTGGTAGTCGCCGTGGTACAGCCCGATGCGGGCGTTCGCCGGGATCTTGTCGAGCAGGAGCTGCCGAACCCGCGGCTGCAACGCGAGGTACTGCGGCTCGGCGGCTCGCTCGTAGAACCGGTCCCAGCGCGTGATGTCGAATTCGAAGCCCCAGAAGTCGCCGAGATATGGGACTTCCGAGGGGTCCACGCGGTGGATGCCGGCGAGCGCTGTCATCGCCTGCCGCGCCATGTCTCGCCGCTGAGCCTCGTCGAATTGTTCGAGCCATTCGCCGCGGAGCACGTCCCCGTCGATTCGCGGTTGGACGAAATACGGCCGCCCGAACCACTGCGGGTCTTCGCCCGACCACAACACCGGCGCGTGCGGCACGTCGGTCTTGTCGAGCGCCTTGAGCGCGGCGACTTGCCGCATCACATCGGCGGTGCCCTCCAGCTTTACGCCGGGTGGCGGCATCCGGAGGAAGTAGCTCCGCACCTCGCCTCTCGTCTCGACATCGAACAGGTACGAGAACCCGGCGTGACCCGGGCCCTTCTCCACGCTCACCACCCTTGCGAGCGGGTCGTCGAAGTGCGTGCGCACGAACGGCACCAGTCGTTCTCGGAATTCCTCAAGCTCCAACGAGAGCGCCTCCACCCGGTTCTTTCAGCGGGTTCGCGATGACGCCGCGAACCCAACCCGACTCTATCCGGCGCGTCCGTACTCGTCACGCGAGAGCGAGCGAAGCGGCTAGACCGGCTGCAACAGCGCCGCGGCGTGGCCCGGGACGACGACGCCGCCACCGCTCACCCTCGGGTGCCGCCCGAAGCCGCCGTAGCGAAGCTCATCGGAACAGATGACGGTTCCGAGGCTGGTTGCGGGCCCTTCGATCGGAATGCGCTCCTCGTCGCCGAAGTTGGCGACGAGCCATCGTTCGCCTTCGTCGTTGCGAAAACGGACTGCCAGTGCCTTCCCCGACGTCCACGTTTCGATTGCCGGCCGGCCCCGCCGCATCGCCACCAGCACCGCGTCCTCACGCCGGACGCTCAAGAGGTTGCGGTAGTACTCCGAGACGATAGCGCCCACCCCGAACGTGACCTCGTCCAGCCGCAGCACCGAAGCGCGGTACGTGCTCTCCGCCTGCGGATCGGGGATGCGTTCCAGCGCGTGGGGATCGCGAAATGCCCTAAACGCGGCGAACTCCTCGCGCCGGCCCTCCGTCACCTTCCGGCCGAGTTCCGGTTCGTGGTCGGTGAAATAGAGAAACGGTGTCGAAGCGGCGAACTCCTGTCCCTGGAACAGCAGGGGCGTTTGTGGCAGCAGGAGCAGCAGCGTCGACGCCGCCAGGTAATCGCCCAGGCCCACGAGGTGGTTCAACCGTAGCCCGAGTGCCTGGTTCCCTACCTGGTCGTGATTCTGTATCGCGAACACGAACTGCCGCCAGGGTTGTTCGCGCGCCGGCGTGCCGCGTGGCGCACCCGAGAAGGGATCGGTCTGCCCTTCGTAGAGGAACCCCTGCCTGATCGTCGCCGCCAGTTCGTCCACCCGCCCGGTGTAGCCGGCGAGGTAGCCTTCCCTCCCGGGGGTCAGTGCTGTCCGAACGCAGTGGTGGAAGTCGTCCGCCCACACGCCGTCCATCCCGTACCCGCCTTCGCTCACCGGCCGGAGGTACCGCACTTCGTTCTCGTTCGATTCCGCGATCAGATATGGGACCCGGCCGTTCCGCGGGGCGTTGCGGGCGGCCTCGCTCAATTCCGCGAGGATGTGCGTCGGCGAATCGTCATTGATCGCGTGGGTGGCGTCGAAGCGGAACCCGTCGATGTGGTACTCGTGCACCCAGTGGAGCAGGTTCTCGCGAAAGAACCGCCGAACCTCGCTGCTCCCCTCGTCGTCGAAGTTGACCGCATCACCCCATGGCGTCTGGTGCCGCGGTGTGGTGTACCGCTTGGAGTAGATGCCCGTGTAGTTCCCGTCGGGCCCGAAATGGTTGTAAACGACGTCGAGGATCACGGCGAGCCCGGCGAGGTGCGCCGCATCGACGAACCGCCGCAACCCCTCCGGGCCTCCGTACACCGCCGCTGGTGCGAACAGGGATGCCCCGTCGTACCCCCAGTTCCAGCGGCCCGGGAACGAGGCCACGGGCATCAGTTCGATTGCCGTGACGCCAAGATCCCGCAGCCGCCCGAGTTGCCCGATGGCTGCCTCGAAGGTCCCCTCCGGCGTCAGCGTTCCAACGTGCGCTTCATAGATGACCAGCTCCTCCAGGTCCGGCGGATACCAGTTGCCATCGCTCCACTCGTACGCGCCCGGGTCGACTACTTCCGAAGGCCCGTGCACTCCCTCCGGCTGGCTTCGTGAACACGGGTCGGGGAACTCATACCCGTCGACCTGGTACTTGTACCGCGTTCCCGCCCCGACGCCCTCGATATGGGCGACCCGGTATTCACCCTCGCGCTCCATGTCGACCAGTCGCGGCTGTTCGCCGTAAATCGCAACCGAGACGGCTTCGGGGCCGGGCGCCCAGACCCGGAACGTCGTCCCCGATGCATCAACGACCGCGCCGAGCGTTGCGCCCCAACCGTGCCCGCTCATGCGCACCTCCTAGGCATGTTGCAGGACCGCCAGTGGCAGTTCGGCCAGCACGTCCGCCAGTGCCACGCGGTCTCCGGCGGCCTTCGCCTCGCGGCCGGTCAGCAGTTCGATCCACCGTCCGGGTCCGGTCACCGCCGCCGTGTCGCCCCACCGCTCCGGGGGGATACTTCCGTCCGGCGACGTAAGACTGAACGTGAGGCGGGGCGTTACGACGACGAACTCCTTCCCGCCACCCATCCGCCGAAACGCGAAGACGTGCCGGGAGAGGTCTCCCTCGACGGCGACGGGTTCGTATGCGCCGCCCGAGAACGCCTCGCAGTTCGCGCCCCGGATACGCAAGAGCTGCCGCGACAGCCACAACTTGCCTGCCGGTGTAACCAGGCTCGGACGCTCCTGGCTCACCTCGCCCAGCGTTCGCTGCAGCAGGTCGAAGTCCACCGCGCGGCGGTTATCCGGATCGGTGACCGTGAGCGCCTGGTGTTCGCTGCCCTGGTAGAAGTCGGGCACTCCCGGGCCAAGCACTCGAAGGGCCAGCGCCGTTCGTGCGTTCAGCGCGCCCGCTGGCGCGATCCGCTCGACGAACGCCTCGAGCCGCCGCAGGAACGCCCCGGCGCGCCGCCTGTTCAGAATGCGGTCAAGGAACGCCAGCGAGGCCTCCTCATATGCCTCATTCACGTTGGTCCAGCTCGTCTCGGTTTTCGCCTCGCGCATCGCCTTGACCAGGTGCGTGCGCATGCGCTCGCGGTACTCGTCGGTGAGCCCCTCGTTCGGCCACGTCCCCACGAGCGTCTGGTACAGGTAGTACTCCAGGTTTGGCGCGGGAGCCGGTTCGCCGTGCACTTCCTGCCGGTGCCGCTCGTTGAGCCGCTGCCACTGCAACACCTCGCGCCGCCACTCGCCCGGCATCTCCGAAAGCACGTGGAGCCGCGCCCGGACGTCTTCGCTTCGCTTGGTGTCGTGCGTCGAACCCGCCGACATCGCGTGGGGCCACTCCCTGGCGCGGCGCTCCATCCAGCGGTGGACATCCTCCTGGCTCCGCCCGAAGCGCGCCGGTTCGCCGCCCACCTCGTTCAACGAAAGCAGCCGGTTGAACCGGAAGAGCGCCGTATCCTCGACGCCCTTCGCCATGATCGGACTCGAAAGCTGCTGGAACCGCCGCCGGAAGTGCAGCCGCCGTTCGCGCTCCTCCGGGCTGGTGTCCTCGCCGGGGAGCAGTACCTCTGCGAGGAACGACAGCGCCTCGCGTGAGAGCCGGTAGTCGCGGCGCACCGCCTCCTCGAACGCGTGTTGCAGATACCGCTGGCTCTGCTCCTCAAGCCCACCGCCCACGTACGTTCGGTAGACGGGGAACGACGCCAGCACCGCCTCGATGGCGTCGCGGAACGCCCGTAGAGTGATGTCGCGGTGAAGCCGGTGGCGCTGAGCCATCCGGTGGATCTGCAGCGCGAGCACGTTCACGTCGCCGGCGAACTCCGATTCGGCGACCTCCAGCTTCGCCACGTACGCCGTGTGGTCGAACCGCGGGTGCAGGCCCGTGAACCGCCGGTAGGCCGCGTCCATCGCGCCCCTGCTCGCATTGTTCACGAGCAGGCCGTCGACCCGCGCCATGAAGTCGTATCCCGTTGTGCCCGCCACCGGCCATGTCGGGTCGAGCCGTTCGTCGCCCTCGAGGATCTTCTCGACGTAAATCGGGATGCCGTTGTTCGTGTGCTCTTTGGCGGCCCCGGCGAGACGGCTGCTCAGCCGCCGAAGGTAGGCGCCGGGGTCGTACAACCCGTCGATGTGGTCGACGCGCACACCGGTCGCAATGCCGCGCTCGACAAGCTCGAACAGCAGCTGATGCACCGCCTCGAAAACGTCCTCGCGCTCCACGCGGATCCCCGCGAGGTCGTTCACGTCGAAGAAGCGCCGATAGTTGATCTCCTCGCCCGAGACGCGCCAGTCCGCCAGGCGGTAGTGCTGCTCCAGGAGTAGCGCCTCCAGCCGGTCGAAACTCGCAGGATCGCCTTTGGTTCCATTGATCTCTTCGAGGCAGCGCCGCAGGTATCGTTCGATGGCGGGATCGCTGCGAACGATGTCGCGAAAGCGCCCCAGCAGCAGCGTTGCTCGTTCCGCATCGGCCCGGGGAAGCTCGTCGAGCAGCTCCACCAGCGTCGCGAACGCAGCGGGATCGCGCACCTCGTCCCGCAGTTCGACGGGCGGCAACCCGAACACCCGCCGATAGCTCTGGGGCGAAATCGGCAGGACGTGGTCCCAGTAGCGAACCACGACCTCCCCCTCGTCGAAGTCCAGCCGGAGTTCGCCATCTTCCAGCGCCCGCCCGAACGGCTTCCCGAGAATCGGGACCACCAGCACGCCCGAGGGCATCTGGGGCTGCGCTTCCCAATCGATGTCGAAGTACCCGGCGTACTTCGAGCCCTGCCCGAACCGGAGCACGTCGCGCCACCACGGGTTGTCGGCCCCTACCCCGACATGGTTCGGGACGATGTCCAGGATGAGGCCCATGTCGCGGCGGCGGAGTTCGTCGCTCAGCTCGTACAGCGCCGCCAGTCCGCCGAGCGCCGGGTTCACCTGGTTGTGGTCGACGACGTCGTATCCGTGCGTGCTGCCCGGCCGTGCTTTGAAGATCGGCGAGACGTAGAGGTGGGAAATGCCAAGCCGTTCGAGGTACGGCACGATGCGCGCGGCATCGGCGAAGCCGAAGCCCGCGTGCAGCTGCAGCCGGTAGGTGGCGACCGGGGGAGCGTAGCGGCGTGAGCTCATAGTTCGATAGCTACTCTACGCTCTCGGGTCCGAACCGGGTCGATTGCCTGTGTCCTACCGCTCGGAATGGACCGCCCCCTGTCGATCGAGGTGGCGCGCAGCGCGCCGCCGCACGACCCGGTGCGACTTCATATCCACGACCCACACGGGCGGGTTGTGCTCCGTTGCCGCTCCGCTCTCCGGTGTCGCTTTGTCGCTCTGTTCGCGCTCTTGCGCGCGAGTGTCGTCGAACTGTCGATCCATCACGGAGCCCCTTTCCACCACGGGCACGAAGAAGCGCGTCATGGGCTTCCGTGCCCTCGATCTGGCTTCCGTGCTCCTCCCTCGGGCAAGGGCAAGGGTAGGTCGCGCTCTGTCGCGGGCCTCTTGCGTTCGCCCGAACAGGCCTGTCAAAACCATCGCAACATGACGGCGGCCGGTAACGCGATATTGCGGTAGCGCGTTTCCTGCGTAACTGTTCGCGAATGGCGCTCCGATTTGTCGTCGTGCTGCGCGCCTTCGTTCGCGCGAAGCTCAGCGGCCAGGCGTGCGAACGCGAGCTGATTGCGGCGTTCGAAGAGCAGGAGTTCGCGCGGGCGGCACACCTTGGGTTCCAGCCCATCGCGGTCCGCGTTCGCGACGACCGCTAGCCCTGGTTCCGGCTCACCTGACCCCGCCAACCACCCGTCTCGGTCCCGCGCGCCTCGATGAACTCCTTGAACCGTTCCAGGTCGCCCTGCACGCGGCGGGACATAAAGCCGAGCACGTCGCCGATCGTCTCCAGGAACCCCTCGGGGTCGTAGTCCATCTGGAGCGTCACCCGCGTAACCTCGGGCGCGATGTAATGGAACGTCACCACGCCCGCGTTCTCCGAGCCCGCAACCGAGTGCCAGGCGATGCGCTGGTCCGGCGTCTGCTCCGAAATCTCGGCTTCCCATTCCTGGTCCCGGCCTCCGACCTCGGCGTGCCAGAGCAGATGCGTGTCGTCGAGTTGCCGGACTTCCTTCACGCCCTCCATGAACTGCGGAAACTGCTCGAACTGCGTCCACTGGTTGTAGGCAGTGCGAACCGGCACTTCCACTTCGATCGACTTGGTGATTGACGCCATTCGCCTGTCCTCCTTCGCAACCACCTTAGGTGCGCGCTCCTCTCGCCGACGCCACTGCGATGGGGCGCTACTTACAGAACCATCCAGCGGGTGCAACGCGGGGTTCGCTGCCTAGCACAAATCTCTTTCGCCGGGCGCTTCTACTACTCCTTTGCCACGGGTCTTATAGCCACCATCTGCCCCGCGTAAGCGTCTCCCCGTCCTGGCCTCCCTACGCTGGCGAAACGGCCCGGCGAAACAGCCGGGCGGCGGGGTGGCGAATGCACCGGGACCAGGTTCAACTCGAGACGGTTCGTCGTGTCGCGGTCTTCCGGGCGCTCCAGCTCGGTGACCTGCTGGTGGCCGTTCCCGCCCTGCGCGCGCTGCGGACGGCCGCTCCCCGGGCCGAGATCACGCTGATTGGCCTGCCCTGGGCGCACGAATTCGCCGCCCGCTTCGCCCACCTGGTCGATAGCTTCATCCCGTTCCCGGGACATCCGGCCTTGCCCGAGCGCGAGCCGGACGTCGATGCCTGGCCGGGCTTCCTCGCTGAAGTCGCCGGCCACCGCTTCGACCTCGCAATCCAGCTCCACGGTTCCGGTGAAATCACGAATCCGATCGTTGCGTTGTTCGGTGCCCGGCAGGTCGCCGGGTTCGTTGCTTCGGGCGCCTGGCGCCCCGGCATCGCGGTTTCCTACCCCGAGCATCTCCCGGAGTCCGAACGGCTTCTCGCCCTCGTCGAAGCCCTCGGTGCGAAGGCCGGTGACCGTAACCTGGAGTTCCCGCTCACCGAAGCCGATCACGAGGCGCTCCGCCACGCGGTTCCCAACCTGCCTGCGAGTCCCCTTGTGGTCCTCCATCCCGGTGCCCGCTCCGCGGACCGCCGCTGGCCGGCTGCGTCGTTCGCCGCCGTCGCCAGCGCGCTCGCCCTGCACGGGTTCGCGGTCTGCGTTACCGGTACCGCGGCGGAGCGCCCGATCACCGCCGCGGTGCTTCGCGGGATGGATGCGCCCGCGCTCGACCTCACCGGGAAGACCTCTCTCGGCGCGCTTGCCGCGCTCCTTTCGAGGGCAGCGTTGCTCGTTTCGAACGACACCGGCGTGGCCCACCTTGCCGCAGCCCTCCGCACACCGAGCGTCGTGATCTACTCAGCGTCCGACCCCGCCCGCTGGTACTCGGGAGTCCCTCCCCGCCAGGTCGTGATCGATGCCAGGACGGGCGCGGACCCCTGGACCGTGATTCGCGCCGCGTTTGCCCTTCTCGGCGCGGAGGCGGTCCATGCCTGAGAAGCGCTATGGGCGGATTCTCGCCGTCCGGCTCGACAACGTGGGAGACGTTGTCATGCTCTCGCCAGCGCTTCGTGCGCTCCGCGGGGCCTTCCCGTCCTCTCATATCACGCTGCTCTGTTCGAAGGCCGGCGCGACGGTCGCGCCGATGCTCCCGGGAACCGACGAAACGATCGTGCATCGCGCCCTGTGGCAGGACGTCTCCGGCGCGTTTCCGTTCGATCCAGCGGCCGAGCAGGCGTTCATCGCCAGCCTCGCCGCGCGGAGGTTCGATGCTGCCTTCATCTTTACGAGCTTCTCCCAGTCGCCGTTCCCGCCGGCATACGCCTGCTACCTGGCCGGGATCCCGCAGCGTTTCGGCGAATCGAAGGAGTTCGGCGGTTCGCTTCTCACGGTGGCCGCGCCACCGCTCCCCGACCACGTGCACCAGGTCGACCGCAACCTCCATCTGCTCGCCGCCGCCGGCATACCTGCGGACGGCACGCAGATGGAGTTGCACATTCCCCCGTCCGCGGCGGCCCGCGCCAACGAACTCCTCACCGCCACCGGGATTGGCGCCGGCGTGCCGTTCGTTGCGCTGGCTCCCGGCGCAAGTTGCGACGCGCGCCGCTACGACACCACCCGCCTCGCCGAAGCGGCCCGGCTGCTGGTAGAGCGGACTGGCCTCCCGATCGTGGTTGTCGGCACCGCCGCCGATACGCCCGCCGCCGAACAGATCCTTAGCGCGGTTCGCCCGGGCGCTGCCGTTTCGCTGGCAGGCGCCACGTCGGTCCCCGAACTCGCCGCAGTCATTTGCGCTGCGTCGCTGCTGGTGACGAACAACTCGGGGCCGCTCCACCTTGCTGACGCGTTCGGCCGCCCGCAGGTAGTGCTCTACTCGGGCACCGAATTCGAGGAGCAGTGGCGTCCACGCCACTCGCCCGCGGTGCTGCAGCGAAAGCCGACAGCGTGCAGCCCCTGCTTCGCCTTCACCTGTCCCTACGACAAGGAGTGCCTCGACATCGACCCGGCTACGGTAGCTGCTGCCGCGCTCCGCCTGCTCGAAACCGCGGCCCCGGCCGCTCCAACCCGCCCCAACGAGGAGGTGGCGCTGTGATGACTACAGCCCCACGCGTTCTTACGTGGCACGTCCACGGCTCCTATCTCTACTACCTCGCGCACGCCCGTGCCGAGTTCTATCTCCCGGTAAAGCCCGGACGCCCCGAGGGATACGGCGGTAGGACCAGCGGCTTCCCGTGGCCGCCGAACGTCCACGAGGTCCCCGCGGATGAGGTCCGCAACCTCGAGTTCGACTGTGTGCTGTATCAGTCGCGCCGGAACTACGAGATCGACCAGCACGAGCTGCTTTCGTCTGAACAGCGCCAGCTTCCGCGCATCTACCTTGAGCACGACCCGCCGCGCGGCGAGCCCACCGGGACCCGGCATCCGGTCGACGACCCGAACGTCCTCCTCGTCCACGTGACCGCGTTCAACGCGCTCATGTGGGACAGCGGCCGCACGCCGGTCGCGGTGATCGAACACGGCGTGTGCGACCCCGGGCTGTGCTACCGCGGCGACCTCGAACGCGGCATTGCGGTCGTCAACAACATGCGTCAGCGCGGCCGGCGCCTCGGGGCCGATGTGTTCGAACAGGTTCGCGGACAGGTGCCGATCGACCTCGTCGGTATTGGTTCGCGGGAAGTGGGTGGCCTTGGCGAAATTCCGCACGAGGCCCTCCCGGCATTCCTCGGGAGCTATCGCTTCTTCTTCAACCCGATCCGCTACACGAGCCTCGGTCTTTCCGTCTGCGAAGCGATGATGGCCAGCCTGCCAATCGTCGGACTCGCCACTACCGAAATGGTCACCGTCGTGCGAAACGGCGAGTCGGGCTACCTCGACACGCGAATCCCACGCCTCCTCGAAACGATGCGCGAATTGCTCGAAGACCCGGCCGAGGCTCGCCGGTTGGGCCAGGGCGCCCGCCGCGAAGCGCTCGAACGCTTCAACATCCCCCGCTTTGCCCGCGACTGGGAAGACGTGTTCGCACAGGCGACCGGGAAGCGCGGCCCGGCACTGGCCACCGCCGCTGGAGGTGTTCGATGAAACGAAAGATCGCGCTCATATCAGAGCACGCCTCACCCCTCGACACGCTCGGCGGCGTCGACGCCGGCGGCCAGAACGTCTACGTCGCTCAGCTCGCGAGGCGGCTCGCAAGCGCCGGCTACCTCGTCGATGTCTTCACCCGTCGCGCTTCACGCGATCAGGAGGAAATTGTTCGCTGGCTCCCCGGTGTCCGGGTCATCCACGTTCCCGCAGGGCCGCCACGCTTCGTCCCAAAGGAAGACCTCTATCGCCACATGCCGCAGTTCGCCGAGTGGACCCGCCGGTTCTTTTGCGGCGAACGCCAGCGCTACGACCTGGTCCACGCGAACTTCTGGATGTCGGGGGAAGTGGCCGCCGGCCTGAAGCGCGACCTCGGCATCCCCTTCGTCGTCACCTTTCACGCCCTCGGCCGGGTTCGCCGCCTCCACCAGGGCGACGCCGACGGGTTCCCCGATGAGCGTTTCGCCGTCGAGGACCGGATTGTCGCCGAGGCCGACCGCATCATCGCTGAATGCCCCCAGGAGCAGGAGGACCTGATCGTCCTCTACCGCGCCGACCCGGCGAAGCTGACCATCATCCCCTGTGGCTTCGACAGCGAGGAGATGTGGCCCATCGCCAGGCCCATCGCTCGCGCGCAGCTTGGCCTGGACTCCAATGAGCGTGTCGTCCTGCAGGTCACCCGCATGGTTCCCCGCAAGGGAGTCGAGACCGCCATCCGCGGGTTCGCGCGCATGGTGGCCCGCGATCCCGCTCCCGCTCGTTTGGTGCTCGTTGGCGGCGACACCGAAGCTCCTGACCCATCAGTCACGCCAGAAATCGGCCGCCTCCAGGCGATCGCGGAAGAGTGCGGCGTCTCCGACCGCGTCGTATTCGCCGGCCGGAAGAACCGCGAAGAGCTGAAGACCTACTACAGCGCCGCCGACGTGTTCGTCACGCTCCCCTGGTACGAGCCGTTCGGCATCACGCCGCTGGAAGCCATGGCCTGTGGCACGCCGGTGGTCGGCTCCAACGTCGGCGGCATCAAGTTCACCGTTCGCGACGGAGAAACCGGCTACCTGGTTCCCCCGCGCGACGAGCAGGCCCTCGCCGATCGGTTGCTGCACCTCTACCAGCATCCCGAACTGCTGACGTCTCTCGGCTGCCAGGGCATCCGCCGCGTCCACGACCTCTTCTCGTGGCGTCACGTCGGGAACGCCGTCGCGGCGCTGTACGAAGAGGTGCTCGCCGGCCGTGAGCGCTTCGGACGCGACCCGGGCGCCGAACTTACGGTCATCGACGATACTTTCCGCGATGCCATCGAGGCCCTCAGCGAGTCCCGCCACCTGCTTCGCACGCCGCTCTTAGAGGCCGCACAGGCTGTCGCGAGTTGTTTTGGGCGTGGCGGTAAGGTCCTCACGTGCGGCAACGGTGGCAGCGCGGCCGACGCTCAGCACTTCGCCTGTGAATTCGTCGGCCGGTTCAAGGCCGAACGGCCGGGCCTGCCTGCCATCGCGCTCACCGCCGACACCGCCTTTCTCACCGCCTGGTCGAACGACGCCAGCTACGAATCAGTGTTCGAACGCCAGGTCGAAGCGCTTGGCAACCCGGGCGATGCCCTCATCGGCATCAGCACGAGCGGCCGTTCGCAGAACCTTGTCCGCGCGTTCGAAGCCGCCCGTGCTCGCGGAATCCGGACTATCGGCCTGCTGGGTGGCTCCGGCGGTGAGTGCCTCCCGCTCTGTGACATTCCGTTACTGGTCCCTTCGTCCGACACGCAGCACGTGCAGGAGGTGCAGATCGTGCTGGTCCACCTGATCTGCGACCTGGTTGAGCGCCGCCTCGCCTACGCCGCGCCGCGAAGCACCGCCGATGCCCACACCCGGGGTTCGCGCCGGCGGCGTCCGGTCGGCCTGGTGAAGGAGGTTGTTGCATGACCACGCTGGAGAACTTGCCTTCCGCTGCGGCTACCGACTTGCTCGCGGGGAAGGTCGCGCTCGTGACCGGCGGTGGGAGCGGCCTCGGTGCCGCGACCAGCGAGATGCTGGCGAGCGCCGGCGCCCGCGTCGTGGTCGCCGACCTCCGCCCCGAATCGGCCGAACGCGTCGCCGATGGCCTGCCCAACGGCGCCTCCCCACACCTCGCACTCTCCCTCGACGTTCGCGATGACGCCAGCATCGAGACCGCGATTCGCACCATCCTGGGCGCCTGCGGCCGACTGGACATCGTGGTCAATTGCGCCGGGACCGACGTCACGCTCCCGGTCGACGAACTCTCCGTCGAGGACATCGACCGCGTGCTCGATACGAACCTCCGCGGTCCATTCCTGTTGTCGCGGCTCGCGTTCGCCCAGATGAAGCAGCAGGGCGGTGGCCAGGTCGTGAACATCATCTCGACCGCCGCCAAGCGTGCGTGGCCAAATGCCTCCGCCTACCACGCAAGCAAGTGGGGCCTCCTCGGGCTCAGCCATGCGCTCCACGTTGAGGGGCGGGCACACAACATCGGCGTCACGGCCATCGTGAGCGGGGGTATGCGTACGCCGTTCCTCCTGGATCGCTTCCCCGACATCGATGTCGAGACGCTGCAGGACCCACGCAACGTCGCCGAGACCATCCGCTTCGTCCTGTCGCAGCCCCGGGGCACCGTCATCCCGGAGGTGACTGTGCTCCCCATTCGAGAGACCTCATGGCCATGAGTCAGCGTGCCGCGTTCCTCGACAAAGACGGCACCCTGGTTGCAGACGTGCCCTACAACGTCGACCCGGCGCGCATTGTGCTGCAGCCCGGGGCAGTGGAGGGCCTTCGATACCTCCAGCGGGCGGGCTACCTGCTTGTTGTGGTTTCGAACCAGTCCGGCGTTGCCCGTGGTTACTTCGAGGAGGCAGCGCTTATCCCGGTTGAGCAGCGCATCCGGGCGCTACTCGGGCCGGCTGGCGTTCGCCTCGATGGCTTCTACTGCTGCCCGCACCATCCCGAGGGCAACGTCCCCGCGTTCGCCGTGCACTGCCTCTGCCGGAAGCCAATGCCCGGCCTGCTCTTCCGTGCCGCCGCCGACCTCAACATCGACCTCGAGCGGTCGTGGCTCATCGGCGACATCCTCCACGACATCGAAGCGGGCCGGCGCGCGGACTGCCGCACGCTCCTCCTCGACAACGGCCACGAGACCGACTGGCACCTTTCGGCGATTCGCATCCCACACGAAGTCGCACCCGATCTCGCCGTCGCCGCCCAACGCATCCTCGCCACCGATGACGTGGCCGTTCCCCCGCACAAGGAGGGGTAGATGTCCACCTCGCTGGTACCGATCCTCGATGCCTTTCCTCACCTGCGCGTCCTCGTGCTCGGCGAGGCGATGCTCGACAGCTACCTCGACGGGCCGAGCGGTCGCCTGTGCCGGGAAGCGCCGGTGCCCGTCGTCGACCTCGCTCGCCGCGTGGACGTGCCCGGCGGCGCGGCGAACACTGCGGTGAACGCTGCCTGTCTCGGCGCCCGGGTCTCGTTGCTCTCTGTCATAGGCGACGACGTCGAAGGGCAACTCCTGTCGCGGGCGCTCCGGGCCGCCGGCGTGAGCGGCGAGCACCTGCTTGTCGAACCCGGCCGCCGAACCCTCGCCAAGCATCGCGTCCTCGCCGAGGGCCAGATGGTCGTGCGCTTCGACCAGGGCGACACGGGCCCCATGGCACCCGAAACCGAGGAAGCGCTCATCGCCCGCCTCGAAGCGCTCCAGCCCACCGTCGATGCGGTGATCGTCTCCGACTACGCCTATGGGGTCATGACGCCGCGGGTGATCGCAGCTCTCGATCGGCTTCGGCGGGCCTCTCCCGCCGTCCTGGTCGTTGATGCCCGGAGGTTCCCCGACTACCGGCACCTGCGGCCCACCGCAGTGAAGCCCAACTTCGAAGAGGCGGCGGAATTGTTGGGCCTCCCGCGACTGGCCGCCTTCACCCGCGCGGACGCGCTGCTCCCCCGCGGCCCGGAAATCCTCGAACGCACCGGCTCCCGGGTCGCCGCCGTGACGCTCGACCGCGATGGCGCCCTGGTCTTCGAACACGATGCCTCACCGCTTCGAACGGTCGCGAAGGCCACCCGGAACGCGCATGTCGCCGGGGCCGGCGATACGTTCAGCGCCGCGTTCGCGCTCGCGCTCGCCTCTGGGGCCGGGACCGCTCCCGCGGCCGAACTCGCAACGGCCGCCGCCTCGGTGGTCGTCGAGAAAGACGCGACTGCCGCCTGCACTGCCGCCGAACTCCGCGATTTCCTGACTTCTGATGGGAAGTTCATCAGCGACCGGGCCGTGCTCCTGTCCCGTGTCGAAACGTTACGGCAGCAGGGTCGCCGCATCGTCTTTACGAACGGCTGCTTCGACATCCTCCACTCCGGCCACATCACCTATCTGAACCGCGCCCGGGGGATTGACGATGTGCTGGTGGTCGGCCTGAACAGCGACGCCTCGGTTCGCCGGCTGAAAGGGCCCGAACGCCCGATTAACTCGCTGGAAGACCGCGCACGTGTGCTCGCTGCCCTCTCCTGCGTCGATCATGTGGTCCCGTTCGAAGAGGACACGCCCGCCGAGCTCATCCGGCTTATCCGCCCCGACCTGTATGTGAAGGGCGGCGACTACACCGAGGAGACCCTGCCCGAGGCCCCGCTCGTTCGCAGCCTTGGAGGCGAAGTCCACATCCTCCCCTTCGTCGAGGATCGCTCGACCACGCGCATCATCGACCGCATTCGGCAGGCTCCGCCACCCCGGCGCACCCGCCCAACCCGCGAAAGGAGCCCGCGCAGTGGCGCACCGCTGGAATGAGGCCCGGGACCTGCTCTGCGTCCGCCTCGATTCGCTTGGCGACGTGCTGATGACCACGCCGGCCATTCGGGCGCTCAAACAGGCGGTGCCCGGCCGGCGCATCACGCTCCTGGCGTCGCGGTCAGGCGCCAGCGTTGCGAGCCTCGTTCCCGAAATCGATGACGTGCTNGTCTACGACCCGCCCTGGATGAAGCACACGCCTCTTCGGCAGGACAGCTCGGTCGATTTCGAACTGGTCGCCGAACTCCGCCGTCGCTTCGACGCCGCGGTCATCTTCACTGTCTGCACGCAGAACCCGCTTCCGGCCGCGCTCCTCTGTTACCTCGCCGAGATCCCCCTGCGGCTCGCCCACTGCCACGAGAACCCGTACCAGCTCCTGACCGACTGGATCCCCGACCCGGAGCCTGCTGTTGGTTTTCGACACGAGGTTCGCCGCCAGCTTGACCTCGTTGCCGCAGTCGGCGCCCATGATGCCGCCGAACGCCTGTCAGTCACCGTCTCGCGCGCCGGCCTGGCGAAGGCGGACATCCTGCTCGCTTCGGCCGGTGTCGATGTCGACGCACCGTGGGTCGTCGCCCATCCCGGCGCGACCGCCGAAAGCCGCCGCTACCCACCGGAGCTCTTCGCGCAGGTCCTTCGCGGCCTTACCCGCCTCGGCCTGCAGGTCGTCCTCACCGGCGACACGTCCGAACGCGAACTGTGCGCGCAGGTCGCCCGGGAGTCCGGCGTGGAGGTCGCCTCGCTGGCTGGACGGCTTGACGTCCCGGGGCTTGCAGCGGTGCTTTCCCGCGCACCGCTGCTGGTTTCGAACAACACAGCGCCCGTGCACCTGGCGGCGGCGGTGGGCACGCCGGTCGTCGATATCTACGCGCTTACGAACCCGCAGCACACCCCGTGGGGCGTGCCGCACCGGGTCGTCTCGCACGACGTGCCCTGCCGGAACTGCCTTCGCAGCGTCTGTCCCGAAGGCCACCACGCCTGCCTCCGCCGCATCGAACCCGCCGAGGTCGTCGCGGCTGTACTCGAACTCCTCGCGGAAGTCGGCCACCCGCTCGCGCAGCGGACCTTCGCGGTGTAGCGGACATGCAAAAGGCCCGGGCATTGCGCCCGGGCCTTCGTTCAAACCGAACCGGGTTAGTTGAGGTAGTCGCGGAGCCGCTCGAGCTGCGCCGGGTGGCGAAGCTTGCGCAGCGCGCCGCCTTCAATCTGGCGGATACGCTCCCGCGTCAGCCCGAACTCCTTACCGACCTCGTCCAGCGTCCGGCTCCGGCCGTCGGTCAGGCCGAACCGCAGTTCGACCACGCGCCGCTCGCGCGCGTTCAGCGTCGCCAGGAGATCGGTCACCTGCTCCTTCATGAGCTGCTGCGTGGCGATCTCCGTCGGTGCCGGCGCGTCGGCGTCCGCGATGAAGTCGCCGAGGAAGCTGTCCTCCTCGTCGCCAATCGGCAGGTCGAGCGAAACGGGCTCGCGCACCATCCGCTCGATCTCCCGCACGCGTTCCGGCGTGAACGGGCCACCCTCAAGCTTGCCGAACTCCATCATCGCCGCGGAGATTTCCTCGGCGGTGGGTTCGCGGCCACGCTCCTGGATGAGCCGCCGCTTCACGCGCGCCATCTTGTTCATCGTCTCGACCATGTGCACCGGGATCCGGATGGTCCGCGACTGGTCGGCGATCGCCCGGCTAATCGCCTGGCGAATCCACCACGTCGCGTAGGTCGAGAACTTGAAGCCCTTGCGGTAGTCGAACTTCTCGACCGCGCGGATGAGGCCGAGGTTCCCTTCCTGCACGAGGTCGAGCAGCCCCATACCGCGGCCGACGTACTTCTTCGCCACCGAGACGACGAGCCGGAGGTTCGCCTCCGTAAGGTGCTTCTCGGCGCGTTCGCCGGTGCTCTTCAACACCGCGAAGTGCCGCCGCAGCTCAGGCTCGATCTCGCTCAGCGCCTCAAGCACACCCTCGGCGGGCGGCACGAGCCGCTCCTCGCCCCCCGCCACC
>NICF_comb_assmDRAFT_10001757_pt1 | contig 16934 bp, 7 predicted proteins | sample NewIslPassag4_SG_FD_11279 | JGI IMG/M metagenome (IMG submission 11279) | reverse complement strand
TCGCAGTCGAGGGCCATGCCGTCCACGTTTGGGGACGCGTGTATCGATTCTCTGACCTTCCTTTTCCCTCTCAGATCACCTCAGCATCCCAGGAGATCCTCGCTGAACCCATCGCTTTAGGTGGTACGTCAGCCGGCCAACCGCTCTTATGGAAGGGCAGGGAACTGACCGTTCTGGAAAGCTCTCCAGTGCGGGCGAGGCTTCGCATTCAAGCGGCGACGGATAGCGTTGAATGCAACGGTACGGTCCTCATCGAATATGATGGAATGGTCCGCTGCGACTTCGAGCTGAAACCTGCTCATCCTAATGTGGCGTTGGAAAAACTTGACCTGGAAATTCCTTTTCGGCCAGAGCGGGCCAAATATCTCCACTTTTGGCCGGGCCGGTGGGGGAGTGTTTTCAATTCCCGAGCCATTCCACCCGACGGATACCAAGTCTCGTTCAAGCCGTTCTTCTGGATCGGTGACGATGAGCGGGGATTAGCCTGGTTTGCTGAGTCAGATCAAAACTTTTGGGATGTGGATCCGAACCGGGTTATCGAAGTCCGTCCGGAAAAGAATTCCGTGGTTCTGGTTATCCATCTCGTGGGGAAACCTCGTAAGCTCAACATACCGCTGGAATACACATTTGGCTTTCAGGCAACGCCGGTTAAACCGATGCAACCAGACGCCTGGGACTATCGAATTTGCCACATGGGAAATTATGGAATCGAAGAGAATCCGCCGGGAATTCTTGATCGGTTGGCGGAGTATGGCGTAAAGACGATCTGCTTCCATGAACATTGGACTGATATCCAAAATTACCCCCGGACAACGCACGGAGAAAAACTTCGCAAATTGGTCAAAGCATGTCATGACCGCGGCATTCAGCTGCTGCTCTATCATGGATACGAGATGAGCACCCTCGCACCAGAATGGGACCAATATCATGAGGAATGCCTGGTCTATCCGCGGGCCGGAGGATACAAGCGGCAGCCCGAGCAGACCGCCTACATTGTGTGTTACCGCAGTCACTGGCAGGACTTTATCTGCGATGGGATTGCCAAACTGATTGATGAATACGACATCGACGGCGTCTACCTGGACGGAACCTCGGAGCCGTGGGGGTGCAGGAATCAACTCCATGGCTGCGGCTACGTGAAGCCAGATGGGTCGGTGGGGACAACGTATCCGATCTTCGCCGTCCGCCAAACTATGCGGCGAATTTACACGATCGTGAAAAAGCATAACCCAAATGGGCAGGTAAACGTTCATCAATCCACCTGCATGGTTATTCCGACGCTGGCCTTTGCCACGAGCTATTGGGACGGTGAGCACCTGCAAAGCATCAAGCGTCCGGAATCACCTGGCGAGGTCCTGCCCCTCGACGCATTCCGCGCGGAGTTCATGGGGCGCAACTGGGGTGTGCCGGCAGAGTTGTTGTGGTATCCCAGCGGACCGTTCCAACGCCGGGAAGCAGTGGGGCTGGCCCTTCTCCACGACGTGCCCGTCAGGCCCAACAGGATGGAAGATGTCGCCGTCTCTGCCCGCATGTGGCGGGCATTCGACGAGTTAGGACGCCACGAGGCAGAGTGGATCCCTTATTGGGACAGCGCGAGGTTCGTTCGCTGCGACCAGGATGCTGTGAAGGTAAGTCTCCACAACAGGCCTGGCGGGGGTTTCATCTTGGTGGCCTTTAATCTCGCGCAGGAAAAATGTCGTGCCAGGTTGACGATCGACTTTTCAGCGCTGGGTCAATCGGAGACGGTCACTGCTCGGGAGGTCGTCAGTGAAGCCCCGGTGAGCATTGCGGGAAACATCCTGGAACTTGAGTTAAATGGGTTGGATTACGCTATGATTCGTGTCCAACCTCGCTGATGAGTTCCCCCGGCCAGCCATTGTAGGTCGCCATTCCGTCCGACCGGATGCGGAGTTCTATGCCCCTGGCGAAACGAGGATCGTATTCCAAGCCTGGCTGATATCGATCAGTTAAAAAATGGAAGCGCTGGTTGGTGGAACCGACCCAGTGACGCTTCGTCTCTGGACAATGGGCAAGGTACGGCCCGTCGACCAAAAGATCAGTGACTGCCAGGAGTTGTTTCACGCCGGGCAGGGAACAGCCACCCAGGTATTCTAGGGTGAAGCCGGTGAAGACCATGACTGAAAGGCCGGCGCGGCGTGACCTTTCCGCTACCAAGGCAAGACCTTTGGCCTGGAGCATAGGTTCTCCACCGAGGAAAGTCACACCCTCCAGATTCCAGCGTCGGTGCGCGTGCAGAATCCACTCCGCAACTCTCTCGGCGGGCACAAGATGTCGGGGCACAAATTCCAGCATGTGCGGATTGCAACATCCTGGACATCGAATATGGCACCCCTGCACCCATAGAGCGAATCTCCGTCCGGGACCCTCGACTTCCGTGCAGTCCAGCCAGTGGGCGAGGTTCAGCCAAGGTGTATTCATACGACTTCAAAAGCAAATTTAGGCTCGTTGCCTGCCTGATGTACTACAAGTGTGCGCCCCACGTAGGCCGCCGGTTCATCTTCCTCGAATAAAAAGATGGCAAGGGGATCGAGAAGATGTTTCACCAGTTGATTGAGAACGCCTCGTCCCCCCATTTGGCGATCAACGCATGACACGATAGCCCGCAGAGCTTTTGCCTCGTCATCAAAAACGAGATCCTTAAAACGATATTTTTCGCGGAGACGTTCGCGAATGGGTTGCAGTTTTGCTCGTGCAATGGCCACCAGAAACTCTTCATTCGTGATGAATTGGAAGGGAACGATGTTATCGCCGATCCGATTGAGGAGTTCTGGCCTTTGGGCCACATGAATGAAGTGATGGCGAACCTTTTCTAAAAACTGCTGACGGACGACCTCGGGATCGGCCTGACAAGTGATTTCTGACGCCCCAATATTGGATGTGAAAATGATGACGGTTTCGGCAAAGGAAACCGTTTCTCCCTTCCCGTCGGTAAGTCGCCCGTCCTCCAAGATTTGCAAGAATTTATCCAGGATCCGGACATGGGCTTTTTCGATTTCGTCGAAAAGGAGTACGGAAAATGGGCGTTTTTTCACGGCATTGGTCAGTTGTCCCCCTTCCTCATAACCCACATAGCCGGGCGGAGCGCCGACGAGCCGCTGGTCGCTGTGTTCGTGGTTGAACTCGGACATATCGAAACGGATACAGGCGTCCTCATCTCCAAAAAGGAATTCAGCAAGCGCTTTGGCAAGCTCGGTCTTGCCTACCCCCGTCGGTCCCACAAAAAAGAGAACACCTTTGGGGGTCTTCTGTTTGATCGAGTGCTGGAGTCCGGACAACCCTGTGTAGGCGCGGATGATGACGCTCGCCACTTTTTCAACAGCCTCGTCCTGACCTTTCACCCGTTTTTTGAGTTCCTCACGAATGGTTGCCAGTCGCCCTCGACTGAGGTCTTCCCAGGGGCTTTCCCGCTGCCCGTACTTGTAAAGATTAATAAGATGTTCGAACGACAGTGGCTCTGAGGAATTTACCCGGGAGAGTTTGAGGAGTTGATGGAGATCACGGATGGTCATTCCGTCGAGGGAATCGACAAATTGAGAGAATCTGACTTCACCGGGCCGTGGCAAGGACTTCAGGCACCAGGCATGGAGAGTCCGTTGTAAAAAGCCTTCGCGTTCGGGACGTCCCGGTGGGGGAATGAGGACGTCGGCAATCGCTGGGTTGCCCATATAAAGGGCGGGCGGCAGGGCGCCCAGTTGCGAGCACAGCAGGACGATGAGATTCCCGGGCCGGGTCAGCACTTCCATTTCGGTGACCGAAATAGGAGCATTGCGAATCGCCTTCGACATCACAAGCAGCCACTGCCGTTCCTGTTCGGAAAGAGCATTGGCGTTACCGAAGAGATATTGTGACCAGTCGATGAGAAAGGCGTAGCGCTCTGCCGAGGGATGCACAAGATTGTGATAAACCACGGCAAGGAAATCATCGGCCTGTGGAACTGTCGTGCTGGGTGGCATGGTGGAACCGGCGCCCACATCATATGCTTCTCCCTGCATGGTAAAGTTGTTGCGCGATTGTGAGGCCGCTACAGTATTTCGCACCAGTCCCTGCCATACATTGTCCGAAACTCCTTGCACACCAGAAAATCGGTCCCAAACCACCACATGGTGAAAACCCATGTTTTTGAGGGTGTTAACGAGCACTTCGCTGACACACCGGTATTGCTGCGTATAGGGACAATAGCAGAGATCCTGAACCTCGCCGTGGACGATGAGGGCGCGTCGGATCGCGGCCTGTCGAGTGAAGTTCTCCAGCCACCGGTTTTCGCGATGGTTAGCCATGGCTTTCTCTCCGTTGATTCCCATCCAAAGGGCGTGCTGACTTGGACAATCGGTCAGGATTTCGCCAGAGGACGCGGGCATCGGACAGCCGGATGCCGTAGATCTGTTCCAGTAGGGGTAGGACTTTGTCGATATCGTCCTTGCACTTCATGCCCTCGTAATGATCGAACTTGTAAATCATCGTCCCATTGAGGCGGACCGAAAAATTGGCTTCTGCTCCGGCTGGCTTTTTGGCACGAATCAGAACTTCGTCTGTTTCCCGAAGAAGTCGCGGCTGATCAACAATGAAACCCGAACGGGTCAGGCTCTCCATGATTGCACGGACCACCTGGCGGCGGGCCTCTTCTCCGCGCGGAGCCGGTTCTGCGTCTTCCGTTTCTGCCACCAACCGTGCCTGAAACTCTTCGAGCGATAATCCTTGCGCCTCGGCAAACTTATAAAGGTTTTCCAGACGTTCTCGCTTCTGCTGAGCCTCAACCTGATTAGGGTGCCTTGCCAGCTCGGCACTGTAGAAGTCGAGAAGTTTTCGGCGAGCTTCGCTCTCAATCTGGCGTGCTTTCGCGTCCCTCCATTCTTGAGCCTGACGCGCTCCTTTCTCTCGAAGAAGCCGAATCCTCTCGCTGATCTCATGTTGAACGGCGGGCAGTTCCTCGGGAAGGACTGACCGCTGCGCAAACTCGTTTCTCAGAGCCTGCAAGTCTTCCAGGACGAAATCCTGTTCCACGGGATCGGTTATCTGGGCGATGGCCTCTTCAAGATATCGGCCGAGCTCGGATGTGGCTTCGGCCCGCAGTTTGGCCAAACGCTCTTCCTGACGACGGCGTTCCTCCTCGTATTCTCGCCTGGCCTGTCGGGCACGTGCGGGTAGCCGACTGATTATAGGAGCCAGTTCAAAACTTAAATCGCGAGCGGCCAGGGGATCAGTCTCGAGAAGTTCATCAAGCTCGTCGAGTTGCTCTTCAACCCATGCAAACTCTTGCGGCAGGTATTGATCGAGACCTTGGGCGAGGAGATCCTCATAGGTTTCCACATAGCGGTCCCGATATCGGCTGGTAGTCTCACGAACTCGCTCCAGGTATTGTGCGCGTCGGGCTTCTTCCGCGTGTCTGTCACGACGACGGTCTTGCGAAGGACCACCAAAAATCCACTCGAAAATACCCAGTTCGCTCATAGCAATACCCCATACTCTTTCGTGGTTTCTCTTGTTTCTTTACGAAGGACGATGCAACCAAATAACAAATTGCACGATTTGCCGGATTGCGTTACGTTCCCCTCGCGAAATTTTCGTGCAACTTTCGGTCAACATCTCGGACCACCCGGTATAAGTTTTTGCTCCCAGAGAATCCGACGCTGATCGCAAAAAACCGGAGCGACTTCCCGTTTACTGCGGCCTTCCGTCACGTCTTTAGCGTGCTCCCCTCCGTTTTTGGATGTTGGTAAATCGAGTTTCAAGGCGGGCAATGAGAGCCTCTGCCTCGCTCATGGAATAGCCTGCCTGTGCCAGGGTCTGTCGCGTTTGAGTCTCAAAGGTCTCCCTTCTCTGCCACCAGCGCGGGATCACCAGGCGGTCTTCGTCCGGCACCTGGCGCAACCTGGATGCGAGATCGCGGAAGACATCAGCTTCTCCTGGTGCCGAGGTTGTATTCGCTGTCCACACGCCGACCGGCAGGAGAACTTCCTCATCCTGCACTCGCACTCGGAGGCAATGACCGATCAAGGCCTGGGTCTCACAAACACAGAGTACACTGTCGGGAAATGGCCAGTCACCGCGTTCCATCACCTGACACCCAGCCCCATCGGAGTTCCATCTCACAGCAAGATCGTGCGACAGATTTGGATCATAGCTGACGATAAGCCGCCCCTGGGCTTGGACCGAAACAGCCAGGGAAAGGAGCTTGGGATGCACAATGCACCAGCGTACTGAATCGGGGATCGTTTCGGCAAAACGGGGGAGGGCCACCCATTGACCGCCACCCGAATCGCCCGAGGATGAAGACACAATCGGCCACGTTTCCAACCTTTCCCCACGTAACTTATCCAAACCAAGGGCCGGTGTGAGAAATCGTCCCACGATTTCCGCGGCGGGGAGGCAATTGATGTATTCGGTTTCCGTTTCATTTGGCAATTGCAATGCGATCCGCCCATCTCGCAGGTCGACGCTTGCCATGACCTCCCGCCATAGAATCTCGGGTTCCGCGATTGGTCTAAGCCCCTGAATACGAGCCTGAGGGCGCCACCATGGAAAACGGGCATTGGGAATCCATTCCCTGATCAGGTTTTCAGGGAACAGATTCTGAAAGACTTCAGGATTGACTCTAATGGCCGGGGATTGAGAAGAGTAGCGGAGAGCGTCTTCCTCGCTAAGGATTCTCGGCCCGATGGGATCGAAGAGAAACGATTCCTCATGGACTTGGCTTCGCGCTTCGATTTGGTTGTCCGCCAGCATCTGTTGGCCCGCCGAAGTGATCTCCAGTTCTTCGAAACGGAGCCACTGCGGATCACAGTCTTTTCTCCGGGGAGCGACAGCACCTACAGTGATGAGCTCGTTGATGACGGCATTAACAAGCGGGGCGGCATCCGGGACACAGAGGAAATCTTCGAAGGCCCTCACGAGAGGGAGCCGTCGGAACAGGGGGTCACTGGACAAACGGTCGCACATGACGAGCGTGATCCGCTCGAACGCCGTGACGATCCGCGGAACACTGTGCGTGATTTGCACCGAGAATCGCAGGGCCGGCAGCCCAACGCGAAACTTGGTCAAACTGATGGTCATGGCTTGCTTCCTCTCACAATTGGCTGCACGGCACGTCCCATTTGTCGCTGAAACTCTTGGTATGTCTCCGCGGACAGGATCTCGGCTGCGGAACAAAAGCATCCCCACCGCTCGATCTCCTCGATGATGTGCCGATAAACCTCGACTTCCCGGTACCCTGGCCGGTCAAGATGAGGCAGCCTCACAGGATACTGGCGAAAAGTCTGCTCCGCACCAACGATTACCAGCAGTTCCTGCGCCCGCGAGAATGCCACATTAATGCGTTCAAACTGAGCCGTGTTGGCACGCCGTGATAATCTGTGGGACGGGTTGCGGACCAGGCTCACGAGTACAATGGGACGTTCCTGCCCCTGATAGCGATCCACCGTGTTGATATCTACGCGAATCGCCTGAAAGTTGAAATTCTGTTTTCTTTGGAAACGACGAAGAGTTTCGCGAATTGTCCGCACCTGGCGGGTGTAAAAGGTGATCACACCAACTCGACGCGGAGGCTTCTTACCGGACCCGAAGCCCATCTCTCGATAGGCCATTTCAATGTCATACAGGCACTGCGCAATGAGCAGCGCTTCTAATGCGTTTGTTTTGCCCCCTGACCCCGTCCGCTCTTCAAAGTGTGGTTTTCCTAAAGGATCGAACGAGGAATCAATCCACAGAACATGTTGATCCGGTACAAGATAAGTGCGATTCTTGGGACCGCGCAAAGTCAAATTGTGAAGGCGATGCTCCCGAGGATCAGAATTTGGGTCCCTACCGTCGGGATCACGGAGACCACATACCAGCCGGTTTTCGTAGAAATGGTTGATCACCTTCATGATCTGAGGGTGCATCCGATACTGTGTGAAAAGGAAAGACTTCAGCGTGTCGGATGCGTTCTCGAAGTGCTCTTTGAACAGCGAGGCAGTCACTAACTTACGAAAGCGTTCGAATGTTTCCCGAGTCAGAAGCACCGGTTCCTGACCGTTTTCCTCGTCTCCCGCTTCGGTCTCTGCAACCAGTTCTTCCCAAGGCAGTTCCCGCTCGCGGAAAAGGGGTGGAAGTTGCCGGTGATCGCCCACGAGAATGGCCGTCCGGGCCAGCAAAAGTGGCATGACGATTTCAGGTGGAGTGGCCTTACTGACCTCGTCCACAATCGCCACGTCGAATCGGACAAAGCCATACTTTTCCAGGGTCTGAGGATTCTCGGTGCATGTCACACCCACGACATTGCACGCTTTGAGGTAAATGGGAAAGAACTGGTGGTGGTCACGCTCCGCTACAGTTGGATCCATGAGGGATTTGGTCCAACCCTCCAGGATCTCGCTCCAGGCCTTTCGGATCGGCTCTTGACGCTGAAGGAAATGCTTGAGCTGTTCAAGTTGTTCCGTGACACGGTGCCGAATGGCAGGCAGATCCGCCCGGCTTGGGGCGTGCTCGGGGCTTTCCCAGTGTTTGCGCAATAACTCCCCCAGACACGACTCTTTTTCCGCCATTTGCCGCTCGAGAAGCGCCAGTTGATCCCTCACATTGGCCAGCTCAATTTCCCAGCGGCGTGTTTGTTCGGCGGAAGGCCCGCCTGGCGCCGGCGCGTTGACGAACTCTTCCACTCTTATCCGGCAATTCTCATAAACGCGGGCCATTTCGTCACGCACTTCGCCGATCGTGCGAAGAGCCTCGTAGAGACGTGAAAGAACCTCTTGTCGCCGGGCATCGGGGTTGGTGAACTGATGGGCAACTGGAATACCATCGACTGTCGCAGTGAACACTGCCTGGTAAACTTCGGCATTTAGGCCACTGCCACGCTTTCGAAGTTCGCGGATCCGTTTCTGCACTTCCTGCCACGCAGGGAGCTTGCTCGCGTCCTCCGCCATCTCTTCCTGCAGCTGCCGCGCCTTCCGTTGAAGTTCTTCCAAGAGGAGAGCATCTTCCTGCGAGAGGACACCTTCGGCATTAGAAGCCTCCAAACGCTTGGCGTCTGCCTCCAACCGAGGAACGAGCCTCTCGACTTCCTGCCACCGGCGAAAGATCTGTGCAAGTCCCAAAGATTGCTGGGAGGTAGGAAGCGGTGCGATGGTCACCTGTCCAGGATCGAGATCAATTCCCACGGTCCGCAGTTTTTCGACCAGTGGGGAGACCATTCCCACGAGTTCCTCGGCAATGTCCGCTGGGAGTTGCCCCGGACCATTGGCCCCGTTGTTCAGGAACGCCAGAAACTCTTTTGCCCGCTCCCGTTCCATAGCAACCCGGCGGCTCCGTTCCTCGGCCTGATACGCGTCATTCATCGCCGCAATGATCTCGTCACAGCGATCCGCGAGCGACCGATGCCTCAGCTCTATCTCAGCCAGGTCAGCCGTGAGAATGTCTACCTGGGCAAGCCACTCTTGAAGTTCCCGCAGCATTCGCTCCGCCTCTGCCCACGGCTGAAGAATCCCTTCCCGACAGGTTTTGGCAATCGCTTGGTAATACGTTGCGAGAGCCTGATTCTCGCTGAAAGGGCCACTTTCATCGGCTCGTTGTCCCAGTCGGATCGCTCTAATACTGGGAAATCCCGCGAGGCGTTCCAGAGCATTGTCCACAGCCAGATTCGCCTGAGAAGCCACCAGAACCGTCTTTTTCTGTTCCACCAGTTGACAGATGGCCTCTGCGATCATGGTGGTCTTGCCTGTGCCGGGAGGCCCCTGGACGAGGGCCAGGTCTGGAGCACTGATCATCTTGCAAACCGCCAGCTTTTGATCCTCATTGAGATCTTTCCGGAACCACCGGTACTCTGGTATGGAGACGAGCTCGGCCGGCTCGTCCGCTGCCTTAATGTCGAACAGATAGCTCGATAAGAGGGGGGCATAGCCCGACTGTTCCTGCAGACGATCCAACGCAATGCGCTGTCGTTTTACCAGCGCGAGATCTCCCACGATGGAGAGAGAAAGAAAGCCCTGACGGGGGATTTTTCGAAGAAGCACCTCTTCAATCCGCTGCCAACTGGCTCCTTCCTCGCGCATCCGATCGAATTCCTCTTGCGCTGGTTCGGTCAGCCGGTACATGGCCCACCCCCAGATAGGGTTTTCCCAGGGCATGCCGGTCAGATCCACCTCGTTCGGCGGTTCAGACGCCTGCTCAAGACTCACGAAATCGCCCAGTTCCGTCTCCTGAGCCCGGCGATCATCGTTGTACTCAAAAGTCCACGGATCCTTCGAATAATCAAGGGAATAGGCCCGCACTTCATCCTGTCGCAGGATGCGACGCATCCTTTCCCAACTCTCGCGGCCTGGAGCCACCACGAGAAAGCGGAGTCGCCCTTGCGGATCTTCTCGATCCAACGTCACTTGGACGTAGCGGACTCCGTCCAGGCTCTTTTTCGCCAAAGTTTCTTTCCAATCGAGATATTCCCGCCAATCAGCAAGGCGTTTCTGGGTGTCCACTGAAATGGGTGGGAGGGCTTCGATAAAAGACCTCGTCAGCACGTTTTGGCGTCGTTGCCGGCCGGGATACACTTCGTTTGTGCGTGCTACCACACGGATTTCGCGTTCGAATACCCGCCTGGGGCAGTGTGACAGATCGACGATTCGTTGGACGAGCAGAACAGGGTTGTCGGGATCGTTGCGGTTATCGATAAGCCGTCCCCAAACACCCAATGTGACCCCCGGCGGCAGTATTTCTTCCATGCGGGGAGTTATGGTTGTAGGCCGGACTAATAAACGAGGCTGGTCTTCCCGGTAACTGATGTTACAAACGAAATAACTGCGAACTAGGCCATCCGGAAAAAATGTCGGCAGAAACCACGAGAGCGGTTCCTGCAATAGCTGGGTGTCAGTTTTTCCATAGCGCTCGAGCAACTCCTTCAACTGGGTATTCAAACCGTCCCATTTACAGCCTTCGCGGTCTGAATTATCCTCTGCGTTTCTGTAGAAATCGAGGTAGAGAGTGCCTTCGGCCACCGGACTCTCTTCGCTCGACGTGGCACTGCGTCGAGCCACAACTCTTCTCTCCACCCGATCACTTTTCGCCCATGACTCGCGATCCCAGTGAGTCAAGAGGCGCGACACCTCCTCGCGACGATTGGCACAAACTTGGGCGATTTCCTCAGCCCGCGCAGATTCTGGGAGCGTGACACCGCACTCCTGCAATCGAAGAGCGATTTCGTGCCGCAATCGCTCGCATTGAGCCCGGCATTCCCTCACGCGACGGTGCGGTTCGGCCAAGCCGGATTCCAGAGCCTCATGCTCTTGCTCTTTCAAACGCTCGAGAAAAGCTTCCGCTTCGACAAGATTTTGTTCCGCACCAACCTTGTTTTCATGCGCTGCGTCATACTCCTTTTGAGCTGTCTCCAGGGCCTTTTCCGCTTCTGCCAGCAGTTTCTGCCATGCATCCTCGATTGCTTGTTCCCGTGCTCGGTCGCGCGCTTTCTCGCATTCACACAGTCTCATTTCCGCATTCTGCAATGCCCGCCGTGCCGTTGCGAGCGACTCTTCACACTTCTGAAGTTCCGCCGGAATCTGGCTTCTTTTTTCGACGAACGCGCTGTATTGACGGTCCTGCTCGTGGCGGCGTGCCGTGGTGATTCGCTCCTCCTCCCGCGTAATCAAATCACGGCGTTTTGATCTAATTTGCTCGAGGGAACTGGTGATCTTCGATTCTTCGCTTACGATTTCGCCATACCGAGTCTGAGCCCTCGCAAGCGCCGCCGGGGGATTATACAGAAACCCGACAAGCAAACGCCACAGGCCGCTCGTTCCCCGGTATTGTTCAACTTCCTTTTGGAGTCGCTGTATTTCTCGCGTCAGATTTTCTTTCTCTGTGCGAAGGTCAGACAACTTCCTCTCCGACGCGGCAATCTCTTGATCTAATTGGCGGACTCCCTGTTGGTGCGCAGAACGTGCCTGTTCGGCAGCCTTCTCGACCGCCTGCTCCACTTCCGGCGGCAAGTTTCCACGGCCCCAGTAGTGCGCGTCCTCTTGAACTTTCGCCAGCTGGGCTGTCAGGTCGGCCTTTTGCGTTTCCAGTGATTGGATCGCGTCTTCGAGTGAATCCCGTTCCCTGTGCAGTCGGGCCAGTGTTTCTTCAAATGGCGCGCACTTCTCCCGCACAGCCTGTTCCAGAATCGCCTGATCCTGCGGCGTGAAGTCCCTGGTACGCAGCTGCACAACCCGTTCCCTGGCAGCCTCCAAGGCTCTTTGCGCTCGGGCGACAGCCATCTCGGCCTGCTCCAGCTCGCGCTGCGCAGCCCGGCGCCGTTGCTCCCCGTCCGTCCGCCGTTTGTTCCAAAGGTTTCGGAGTTCGCGCTCGGTTCTGAGAAACTCCTCTTCCACCTTGGCCTGTTGCTCTTCGGCTTCAGCGAGAAGCTTTATGGTCGGCGTTATTGCCTCGAGAGTGCGTTGCTGCTCGTGGAGTAGTAGCCACTGATAAGTTGGAGAACGGGTCAGACGCAGAGACTGGCTGATCTCTTCTGGGGAACGCCAATGCCAACGGTCATCATGAATGCCGGTTTCAGATTGCCCCAAGGAAGGCCCGAGCATAACGTTACCCCGCGAAAACGGACCTCAAATTGACCCTTGTACTTCCTCCTTTTCAGGAGATACGCTGGGGCGGACCGCCCGATAACAATGGTCCACCCGATATTTTAACAACTCTCGTAGCGAAGAAAAGAACTAACGGACTGGCGTTCGAGAAACCAATGCTAAACCATCCATCGGCGACCGTTAGTTTGAGTGTCGCCCCCATCGACGCCAATAATTAAGATCGCGAATTCCGCCTGTTTAAACTCTCTACAAACAGCCCACGAAAGCGGTGATAGTTAAAACCAGACTTTTTTGAAGGCTGCTTACCGGTTCAGTTCGCATCGCAACAGGTCGGTCGCGATTCCGGCGTTAAGGGTGCTGGTCGTCACCAGGGATGGGCAGGATGAATGCCATGGTGCCGCCCGAGTTGCGGACTCCATACCTACGTGATGCCTAGCGGACCGACTGTTTTTTGTATTGGCCGGTCTTGCAGAACTCTGTGGTGGGCAACGTTTTACAGCAATATTTGGCCCGATTAGAATAAAAAGGGCATTGCATCGGCAAAATGACCAGTTCGTGATCAGAGGTTGCGACCCAGATTGCAAAGGTACACTCCACCGTGGACTGTCCTCGAACAAGGTGAACGCGGTTACCGGCCACGTTTCCAGATTGCATACATCCGCAGCCGAGCGAGCTGGGTTTACACGAAGTCGTAGCAGACGACAACCCAGGAAATGGCGACAGAGATTTTTAAGCCTATAAAAGAAATCAAAAAGACATATTGGGCGGCGTGTTCAGCAATTCTGAACACAATTGGCACAGGCCATTCCATGATAGAGACGCGTCTCAATCAGGCACGTTAAAAAAGTTGGGAAAAATTTCGTTTCGGGAGGTGGATCGTGGCCGGCCGAGAGAGACAGATGCGAGAGCTGTCAGAGCATCGTTGGACACAAAAAAGGGGAAGATGCGTAAAAAAGAAATCCTTTACGCGGCGTAGTAGGCCTAGCTTGGAAGTACTCGAAGAACGCTGGCTCCTGGATGCCAGTCTACCGAGCATCTTCCCCGGGTTAAAACTCCATCTCGGAAATGTCGAGCCGGCCTCGGTCGTGATGGGCGACCTCAACGAAGACGGGAACCCAGATCTGGTGACCGCCAACCGGCTGGCAGACACGGTCAGCGTGTTTTTGGGGGAGGGGGATGGGCGTTTTACCGTAACCCAGTATCCCGTAGGGGATCTTCCCAGCGATATCGAAATGGCGGATTTTGATGGCGACGGTCATCTGGACGTCGTTGTTTCAAATTCCGGTGACAACTCGCTGTCGCTGTTTTTTGGGTCTGGTGGGGGAAATCTTGGAGACGGAATTTTGTGGTCTCTGCCCTCGTCTCCCCGCGACCTCGCAGTTGGTGATTTTGATGGCGACGGAAATCCTGATATTGCGGCGATCCTCGTCAGCGACGACGGCAACAGCTTGGCCATTTTCAGCTATCAAGGGGATGGCAGTTTCGAGGTCTTGTTCGAATCACCGGCCGGCATTTCGCCCCGTGCCCTCACAGTCGCAGATGTCAACCGCGATGGGCATCTGGACTTGCTGGTTGGGAACCTGGGCAGCATTGATGTGTACCTCTTCGAGGAAGACGAGGCATTTCAATTAGTCAGTACACTGGTGCCCATCCGCACGGATTCCCTCGCTGTGGCTGACTTTGATGGTGATGGTCTCGTCGATATCGCAGCCTGCGAGAGGGGCTCCCCGTATTTCCTTGTCGCGCTCGGCGAGGGCGACGGTGACTTTGATGTTCTGTCCCTCCAGAGCCTTGACAGAACCCTCCAGTACTTGCTGGCCGGGGACTTTAACACGGACACACGAATAGACCTAGCACTCGTTGATGCTGAAGGTACCATTCTCTCGCTGACGGGACACGGTGACGGATCCTTCGAGACGCATATTCCACCTGGCCCCTCGGCATCCTCGGGAAGCGCTGCGGGCATCGTCGGCGATGTCAACAGCGACGGACACCTCGACGTGGTGACAGTAAACACCTATGACGTTTCCATTATCTTCGGTGATGGAACTGGGGTGTTCCCATCCCGGCAGTCGCACCCAGCAGGACTCAGTCCGTCGCGAGTTCGTCCGGCCGATCTCAACAATGACGGTTGGCCTGATTTGCTGGTGGCCAACTGGTCGGGCGGGTACGTTTCCATTTTTCTCAACGATCGCACTGGCAACTTTGTAGAAATGGGGCGATATCCAATCGGCCCGTACATGGGGGCTGTTGCCGCCGGCGATTTCAACGGAGATGGTCACGCCGACTTTGCCGCAGTTGACCGTTTCAACGGGGAAGTGGCTGTGTTCCAGAACATTGGTGGCGGTGAGTTCGTTTCCGATTCCCGATTTGCTGTCGGGCAGGGCCCATCGGATGTTGTCGCTGCTGACTTCAATGGCGATGGGCACCTTGACCTGGCAGTCTGCAACCAGGGGAGCAACGACGTCTCTATCCTTCTGGGACTGGGTGATAACACCTTCCAAGCGCGAGGCCGCTTTACCGTGGGAAGCAATCCGTTTTCTTTGGCGGTAAGCGATTTCAATGATGACGGCCGGATGGATCTGATTTCCGCCAATTGGGACAGTGACGACGTATCGATCCTTCTTGGCAATGGCGACGGCACTTTCCAAACCGAGCTGCGCTACACGATGGGCGACGGATCGCGTTCGGTAGCAGCAGGGGATTTTAATGGCGACGGGTTTGTGGATATCGCTACGGGCAATCGACAGAATCATTCGGTGTCCGTCCGTCTGGGCAATGGTGACGGGACATTTGGGACCGAAAGCCGGTACTCTGTGGGAAACTTTGTCTCGCACCTGACAGTGGCCGACTTTGATGGCGACGGCCGCCTGGACATCGCCACGACAAATAGCGGGTCAAACGACGTCGCGATTCTTTTCGGCAACGGGGACGGGACCTTTCTTCCTGAAGTGCGTTTCACAGCGGGAGATAGCCCCGAGGCCCTCGTCGCTGTGGACGTCAATCGCAACGGTCGCCTCGACCTTGTGGTCCTCAATCAGGTTTCCAACAGCATCACGATCCTCCATAACCTCCTGCCTAGTCGTTATTCCGTCCGCGATTTGGGCACCGTTGACGATTTGACAATCTCGGATTTAGTGGCCTTGGAACCGACGGACCTCGTGTTTCAGGTGTCTCCCACACGGAATGGGATTTTGACGGTCATAGGAGAGAGTCTCGACGTCCCGGGGTCGATAACGCTTCAGCTCTATGACGATAACCCCTTTGAGAATCCGGAGGCGACGCTCCTGGCACAGTCCCAATTCGCAGACAGCCAGGCCAGACTGGATTATGAATTCGCCGAGGGAGGGCGACTCTATTACGTGATCGCGTCGGGCAGCGACACGAGTTTTTCCCTCCGATTTGTAAATCTTTTAGCCGTCCAATTCCTCGGGGAGTCGGGGCTTTGGTATCGGTTTTCGGTACTGAGCACGATGATTTTTTGGTTCTGCGGCCGGGGACCTCACCTCAGGTGGTGATCAATGGCGTTTCCTATGGATTGTCGGAGATGCCCGATTCCCTCACCGTGCAAGGCGGCCTTGGATCTGGTGTCGACATCGTCGTGGCCTACGATGGTCCTGGTGATGATGTATTCCATCTCCGTCCTGGCTCCTTGAAAGCAGTCATTCCAGGCCCGATTCCAGTCAGCGTGGATCAGATCGTGGGGTTCGAGGAAGCTCACGTTTACGCAACCGGTGGTGGCCAGGACACAGCATACCTGTACGACTCGTCGGAACACGGTCTGGTCGCTCTCTCCGTGAGCCTCAAATCTGAGCCGCAATACAGGCACGTGAAGATGATCGGTCCCGGCGTGTACCACCGGGTCAAACTGGTTGAAGTGGTTCATGCCTTCGCGACCGGCGATAATGATCGAGCGGTGTTCTTCGACTCTCCGGGTGACGACGTGTTCTTCGGCGGCTACGGCCTCAGCCGCATGGCAGGGCCCGGGTACGACGTGACGGCCCACAACTTTCGAACCGTCACAGCCTTCGCTTCGCAGGGATACGATAAAGCGGACCTGGTGGATTCCATCTTCAAAGACGAATTCCACGTTAAGAGCCACAAGCATGAGATCTTTGACCAGGTTACCGCGGGGGCACGATACCGGATTACCGTGCGGGCCTTCGATCACGTGTATGCGGAAGCGAATACAGCCGGTACCAGTCGCGATACGCTTAAAGTCTGGCCGACGGGTGGCGATGACCTGGTGGCTATCAGCGGGGATGTCCTGGACCGCTTCGTGGTTAGCGGAGAGGAAATGCGGTGGCTCTTCCGAGCTGTGGGTTTTGAGGTTGCCAAGCTCCAGCCTACTACTGACAGCAGCGATCAGGCGCA
>NICF_comb_assmDRAFT_10001756_pt1 | contig 16947 bp, 14 predicted proteins | sample NewIslPassag4_SG_FD_11279 | JGI IMG/M metagenome (IMG submission 11279) | reverse complement strand
CCTATCGAGTTTGAAAGGAGGTGGCTTACGACAGGCCGAAGATCCAGTCAACCCCCTGCAGCCTAGTCCTATACTGTCCACCAAACCGGGGCAACTTCACTGACGGACCTTTCGCCGCAGATGCTGGCGGTGAGCCGGCAAATCAATCCCGAATGTGAGCACATCGTCGGAGACATGCGCACGCTCGACCTCGGGCGGCAATTTGACCTGGTACTGATCCACGACGCGATCATGTACGCGACCGAACCCGAGTCGGTGCGCGCCACGCTGGCCACGGCACATCGCCACTGTGAAAGCGGTGGGGCGGTCGTGGTCGTGCCGGACTGCGTGAAGGAGACGTTCGAGCCCAAGACGTCGACCGGTGGCGAAGACGGCCCGGACGGGCGGGGCCTGCGCTACTTGGAGTGGACGTGGGATCCCGAACCGGACGACAACACGTTTGAAGTGGCATTCGCTTTTCTGTTGCGCGAGCCGGACGGCGCGGTGCGAGTCGTAGGCGACCGGCACCGCTTCGGCCTGTTTCCCCGGGCGGCGTGGCTCGCATGGCTCGAGGAGGTGGGTTTCGCTCCGTCCTCCCGCGTCGACCCGTGGGGGCGGGACGTCTTCGTGGGGAAGAAACGGTGACGGGAGCCGGGAAGGACTCGCCGGAGCAATCGAGAAACCGGCCCGAGACGCCGCGAAACCGGCGCTGCGGGCGACACCGAGCCGGCGCTGCGAGGCGGCACGGAACGAGTTCACCCGGTGGTGGACGCTGTTGCTACGACACCTTCGCATTCAAAACTTCAAGGCCTGGGAAGATACGGGTCCCATCCGCATGGCGCCGATCACGCTCTTCTTCGGCTCCAACAGCTCGGGGAAGTCGAGCATCGGCCACTTCCTCATGATGCTCAAGCAGACGACCGAGACGCCCGACCGCCGGGCGGTCTTTTATCCCGGCGGGAGGAACGCCGCGGTCAATCTCGGCTCGTACCAGGAGATGGTGTACGGCCGGGATCCCGGGCGCAAGATTGCGTTCGAATACCGGTGGATGCTCCCGGAAGACTTGCGATTTAGGGACCCGTTGACGGGCGGCGCATACGCAGGCGACGAGATGGGGTTCCAGGCCGAGGTGGGACAAGCCGTCGCGGGGCTTTACCCGGGCGAGCGCTCGCACTCGCACCTAGAGCCGTCTCCGCACCCCCGCCTCTACCTCCAGCAGCACACGCTCGCCGTGGAGCGCATGGCCTACGAGCTGCGGCAGGGCGGATCGACGAGACTATCGATCGGGATGGAACGGGCAGGCCCGAAGGGCGAGTACAAAGTGCACGCCTCGGGCTACGCCTTGAAACGCAACCCGGGCCGGGCGTGGAACCCGGGGCCGCCCGTGCGCTTCTACGGGTTTCCCGACGAGGTGCGCTCCTATTATCAAAACGCCGGTTTCGTACAAGACCTGAACCTCCAGCACGAGCTCCTATTCCGCTCCATTGTGTACCTCGGGCCGCTGCGTACCATGCCGGAGCGCCTTTACTCGTGGACCGGGGTTGCTCCCGAAGACGTGGGGTACGCAGGGGAAAATACGGTGGCCGCTTTTCTTGCCGCGCGGGGGCGGGCGATCAGCCTCGGGTACAAAAAGCGGGCCAAACCGTTCGAGGAAGTCGTCGCGCTCAAACTGCAGGAGATGGGGCTGATCGAGGATTTCAAAGTGAGCCCGATCTCGGATCAGCGCCAGGAGTACGAGGTGAAGGTGCGCGTCAACGCCTCGATGGGCTGGGTCGACTTGCCGGACGTCGGCTTCGGGGTGTCGCAGGTACTTCCCGTTTTGGTTCAGGCCTTCTGCGCGGCGCCGGGGTCGATCATCATCATGGAGCAGCCGGAGATTCACCTTCACCCCAGCGCGCAGTCGGCGCTGGCCGACGTGATGATCGACGTGATCCATTCCAGGGAAAACGGCCGGGACCGCAACATCCAGCTCATCATCGAAACCCATTCCGAACACTTCTTGCGCAGGCTGCAGCGCAGGATCGCCGAATCGGACGCCCTTCACGAAGACGTTTCCGCCTACTTCGTGCAGCACGGGGGGCCGGCGGCGAAGCTCGAGGCGCTCGAGATCGACGAGTACGGCAACATCCTCAACTGGCCCGAGAACTTCTTCGGCGACGAGATGGGCGACATCACGGGGCAAGCGAAAGCCGCATTGCAAAAGCGGATGCAAAAGGGGGGACCCGCCGAATGACCTGGCCCGGCAAGTGCGTCGTCGATACCAACGTCCCGCTCACGGCCAACCTCGCCCTCCGCCCGCACGAGGTCGACGCAGCGCTCCTTCCTTGCGTGATGGCCTGCGTCGAAGCGATCGAGCACGTCAAAAAGACGAAAGGTCTCGTTCTCGACGCCGGTGACGCGATCTACGACGAGTACCGGAACAAGCTCTCACTCAAGGGAACGCCCGGCCTGGGCGATGCGTTTTTGAAGTGGGTCCACGACAACCGGTGGAGCTTTCCCGAGTCGGATCGCGTCCGGATCACGCCGCGGGGCGACTCGTACAAGGAGTTCCCGGAACACCCCGGCCTCGCCGAGTTTGATCGCTCGGACCGGAAGTTTGTCGCCGTGGCGTGCGCGCACCCGGAGCGGCCGCCGATCCTCCAGGCGACGGACAGCAAGTGGTGGGGCTGGAAGGATGCCCTGGAGGAAGCGGGCGTCAAGGTGCAGTTTCTGTGCTCGGAATACGCGCACGCTACATGGGCAAAGAAGATGGGCGCATGACAGGATACATCGGCAGGCGCTCGAGCGGGCGCAAGAATGGATGCACGTCGGAGCACCAGATCGGGGCACCAAAGAAGTTGGGCGCGCAATGAGTGAGTTTTTCAAGTTCCCGTCCACGCCGCACCTCGTGGTGCTCGGAGAGCGGGACGTGCGGTTCGACAAGGTGATGTCGCGAGCCGAGCGGGAGGAGTTTCTCCGCCACGAGGTAGTCGTCGAGGAGAAGTTGGACGGCGCCAACCTCGGGCTCTCATTCGACACGCACGGCGAGCTGCGGGCGCAAAATCGCGGTTCCTACATGGAGCTTCCCGGAACGGGCCAGTGGCGGCTCCTCGGCGCCTGGCTCGAGCCGCGCCTCGAGTTGCTCTTCGAGCACCTGGGCGATCGTTACATCCTCTTCGGTGAATGGTGCTACGCGCAGCACTCGGTTCACTACGACCTCTTGCCTGACTGGTTCCTGGGATTCGACGTCTTTGACAGGCACGAGCAGCAGTTCCTCTCCACCGAGCGCCGGGATACGCTGTTGGAAAAGCTCCAGGTGGCGAAGGTTCCTAAGATCGCACGGGGGAGATTCACATTGTCCGAGCTTCAGTGCATGCTCGGGCGGTCGCATTACGGTCACGAGATGGCGGAGGGCCTATACCTGCGCCGCGACGAAGGCGGGTGGCTGTCGGCCAGGGCTAAGCTGGTGCGCCCGGAGTTCATTCAAGCCATCGAGGAGCACTGGACGCATTCGGGGATCCGGCCGAACCGGCTGAGAGCAGGTAACTAGAGGGGGGAGCGCGTTGCGGGAGAGCAGGCCGCACGGGTTTGCGGCATGGCTTTTTGATCTTTATATCGCCAGCTACTTCGTCGGGGGAGCCGTGGCGCTGCTGCTTGCGCTCTTGGGGGAGCGCGGTTCGGGAGCCTGGGCACTTCTGTACCTCGCGGTCGTGCTCCTCGGCACGACGATCTATCATCGAGCGATTTCACGTCGAGTCACGCTTCTTTCGCCGGGGGAGCGGGTCGCAGGACGGTACTACGACGCGGGCAGGGGCGAGAAGGTGTGGAGAAACCCATATAAGGTATCGCGCTTTCCGCTATTCGTGTTCATGCTGATGATCGCCGCACTGGCGGGAAACACATGGGACTCGATCCCCCGCGGCGAGTCCCTGGTTGCTTCAGTAGTGCTGGTCAGGATGGCGGTGCTTGCGATCCTCGCCGCCTCGCTCGTTCTTGTGGGGCGAGGCAAAGTGTGGGGAATGGCGGGCATCGCCTTTTACGCCGCAATGCTCGCGGCGGGAGCGTATCTTCAGCCGCTTCCGTTCGAGGTGTCGAGCGTCGTGCGAAACTTGGTCGCCGGTTATCTGCTCGCCTGTGTACTCGTTGCAACTGGATTTTGGATTTTCTATTCGAAAGCCGTCGACGCGTAGGCTGACTCGGCCGTCCAGCGCCGGCTCCGGAAAGGCACTGTCTATATGTGTTGATCGCACTCGTTCCGGCGTGTGGATGGGACTACCAGTACCCCTAAAGGATCTCGCCGGATGTCACGAAGATATAATTTAGGGACAAATTGGGGAGAGAGGTGGGACCGGAGATGAATCAAAGTTTTGTGCCCGCCCGCGGCCGGCGAAACGCGATGCCGCTGAGGCGTGCCGGGCTCGTTTGCGCACTTCTCCTGTCTCTCGTTGCGATGGTGGCCGGCCTCGCGGTCGCACAGCCCGTCCCCGGGCTTCGCAACGTGATCTACATCATCGGGGACGGTACGAGCTTCCCACAGCTCGAGGCCGGCCGGGTCGCCAAGGGCGGACCGCTCTACATGGACGGCATGCCGGTCCAGCATCAGGTCGGAAACGCATCGCTGGACGACGCCGTGACGGACTCCGCAGCCGGTGCGACGGCGCATGCCACGGGCCAGCGGACGAACAACGGCATGATCGCGATGCTCCCGAATGGCACGGCGATTCGCACGATCTTGGAGATGGCCAAGGCGGCCGGGATGGCTACCGGCGTCGTCACCAACGACGCGATCCACGGCGCCACGCCGGGCAGCTACGTCGCGCATGTCCCGGACCGCAACATGACGGACGCCATTACGGAGCAGGCCGTCTTCGTGACGCAGCCCGACGTGCTCCTCGGCGGCGGACTCACGGTCTTCCGCAACATCGGAGGGCCAAACCGGCTGGGCCAGACGGATTACCAATTCGTGCAGACTCGCGGCCAGCTGCTCGCGTGGGATCCCACGAGCGAAAAGAAGCTGCTCGGTCTTTTCGCCGCCACCACGATGGGCTACGCGGTGGATCAACCCCGCACCGAGCCCACCATCGCCGAGATGGCGAAGGTCGCCCTGGATACGCTCGCCGCGAAGGGAAAACCCTTTTTTCTCATGATCGAGGACGGGCTGATCGACAAGGCCGGTCACGCCAACAACTTGAGGAACCTCGTTCACCAGGTGCTGGCGTTCGACGAGATGATCAAAGTCGTGCTCGACTTCGCCTCGCAGCGCAACGACACGCTCGTTGTCATTTCCGCGGACCACGAAACCGGCGGACTGACCCAGGGGCAGGGGCGGCCGAAGGCTGAGGTCCTGCTGCAAGGACCACAGGCGCTCAGCTCCCGGATCATCACCGACGTGCAAAACAATCCCAGGGTGAATGTCGGCGTTCTCTTGCTCCAGTACGCCGGCATTGACTACGTGGAACCCCACGCCTACCAGGGTAACTTTTCCGGCTTTGTCGAGTCCCTCGTAAGCCGCAGCGCGTACCAGTTCACGACGACGGGCCACACCGATCTTCCGGTACCCGTCGTCGCACAAGGCCCGGGGGCGGAGCGCTTGCGGGAGGCCCAGCACATCGCAGACGTGGGGCGGATCGTCATGGAGATGCTTGGGCTTAACAGAGAGGGGGCGCGCTGATGCGACGCGGGGCATTCAGCCTATTGCGCATAGTTGCTGTGGTGCTTGGTCTCACCGTATTTCTCGCGGTGTCGGGCGCGGCCCAACGGGTGGCGCTGCAGCCGGTCCAGGGCGGTAGCGGCTCGGTGGCCACGCTGGCGAGTGTTCGGCCGGGCGGCCCGGTGACCGTCGAGAGCCGTATTCATCTGGGCGACCGGACGGCCATCAACGGAATGCAGACCGTCTGGCTCGCAGGCCTGGCGACCTCGCCGGTGCGCTTGCCCTCGCTGCTTTCGCTCGTGTGGTCCCAGGACACGTCGGCGTGGTTTCCGACGTGGAACTTGTACTTGCAAACCGACGCAGCGCTCTTCCCCGATACGCTTGGACCTCAAGCGGGCAGGGGGGCGCTCGCCGGCTCGTCGACGATCAGCCTGGGGGCGTTCTCGCCGCTTTCCGATCACGTCATTGAATCCCGCCTCAGCTACGACCCGGCGACGGGCCGCCTGGACGTCAGCGTGATCGACGTGACGGACAACAAGCAGATCGTGGCGCGGTCGTTGATCATCAGGCGGTACGAAGGCACGGCGTACCCCGCGGTAGGCCTCGTCGCGAGCGGGAGCCCGGTCGAATTCGAGTCGTTCCAGGCGTCGCCGTGGGCTGTCCCCTTCGGAACCGCTTGGGAGTTCATGATGAGGGAAGATGGGCAGTACCGGCGCCTCGTGCTGGCGCGGCTTACGCAATCCGCCGAGCTCGCACTGCGCGTCGGGCCGGAACCACAGAATTTCCCGGGGCGGTTCCGCTTGGTGGCCGACGACGGCGTCCAGCAGAAGGCGATCTTTGACTTGGGGGCGACTGCCCGCACGCAGGCAGAGGTCCTGCCGTTCACGGCCCGCGACCTCCCGGTCGGCCAGTTCACGCTGCGCTACGAATACGTGGATCCGTCCGGCCGCGCCTGGCAACTTGGAGCGTCGCGCCTCCAGGTGGTGGCCGCGAACCTGGTCGTTCAGTTCAGTCCTCTGACGCTCGAGGGGAAGACGCTGCACGGCTCGGCGTCCGTGAGGAGCGAGGACGAGGTCTTGTTCGGCGTCCCGTTCAGGCTCCGTGCTGCCACCAAGTCGCTGAGCGATACGGTGGAGAGAACGAGGCTCGTTGTGGATCAGCAACTTGAGTTGATCTCGGGTGCGCCGGTCGTCGTCCCGTTCTCGATTCCCATCGACCGGCCGGAGCAGCTCTTCAACCTGATCTTGACACCGGAATTCGGCACGGAAGTAAACGTGCGGATCGTGGGCAACGAGTACTGGGTGTGGCAGTAAGCACAAAGTACAACGGCGCGAAGGAACGGCCGGAACCTGGAGGTCGCTCCTTCGCGCCGTGGAGGTTGAAGTACAGGGAGGCGGCAAAGCCCGTGGCGGGCGCCGCCTCCCTTTTCATTCGGGGCGCGGTGGAGGGAAGACTCAGCTGGCCGCCGGAACGCTGGCGTCGTAGACGGGCCAGAACCAGCTTGTAGCGCTCGTGCGCACTCCCCGGTGGAGTCCCCGGAAGGCGAAGTACAGTGTGTCGCGCACCTGTGCGCCCGGGTCCTTGATCACGGGTAGCAGGCTCTTGCCTTCCACGGACGATGGGATCTCGGTCCTCGTCAGCTCGCACAACGTAGGATAGATGTCAAGTAGGTAGCAGAACGCGTCCCTGCGCTCGCCCCGGGGAATACCCGGCCCCGCGAAGATGAGCGGGACGCGCACACTGTAGTCATAGCAATTCTGCTTGCCCATCAGCCCGTGCTGGTCGACCGCAAGCCCGTTGTCGGCCGAGTAGACGATGATCGTGTTTTCCGCGAGGCCGCGCTCTTCGAGGGTGTCGAGGATGCGACCGACTTGTGCGTCGAGGTGGGTGATCATGGCGTAGTACTCGGCGAGGTGCCGTTTGATCTCTTCCGGCGAGCGCGGCAGCGGCGTGAGTTTCTCGTCCCGGCCGTGGTGGCCGTTGTGGAACGGGTGTTGCCGCATGAAGTTCGGCGGCAGGCGGGTCGCGGCGGGATCGTACATGTCGCGGTACTCCTTGGGCATGGTCCGCGGGTCGTGTGGCGCAAGGAACGAGACGTACATGAAAAAGGGATCTTTGCCGTCGTACTCCCGCAGGTACTTGACGGCGGTGTCGGCCAGGACCTCGCTCGAATGCCGGCTCACGTGAATGTGGTCGCGCGGCAACTCCGTCACCTCGTTGGACCGCTCGGGATCCTTTACCTGGTAGAGGACCGAGTCGTACCGTCCGGTCGGGTCGTAGCGATATGCCGGGACGTTCCAGTGGTCGGCCATCCCGAGAAAGACGAGCTCATTCCCTTCGGTGAAAGACCGGTGCCACGATTCCCGCCCGTTGTGCCATTTGCCGCACCCGAACGCCCGGTAGCCGTTCTGTTGCAACGCCTGGCCCAATGTGACGTGTTCGGGCGGGATGGTTCTTCCGGCGTGCCCGATGTGAAAGAGGGCCCTCACCACCATGAGCATGGCCGGGCTGGGCATGCATACGGCACCGACGGTGCCCGACGGGATGTGGGCGCGGGTGAATGCGGTCCCACGGGCCACAAGCCGGTCCAAGTTGGGCGTGTGAATGCCATCGTTTCCCAAGGCGCGGATCGTGTCGAATCGCTGGTCGTCGGCAAACCAAAACAGGATGTTCGGCCGGGCTGCCACGAACATCGTTGCTCCTTGCTTTCCCTGGCGCGGTTTGAGCCGCTCTTCGACGGCGGCGTCCTCCTGGATCAGATTCGGGGAATGTGCTCGGCAGCGGAAATGTGCGGGGATCGCAAGTTTGGAGAGCGCTCGAACCGTCTGCCGTGCGGCGCTGGCGAAGGACCCCTACCGCGAGGAACTGCACCAGGCGATCATAGCGTACCTGATCCGGACGGGAGGGCGCGCCGAAGCCGCAGCCCAGTACCGCCGGCTCTCCGAGCTGCTGCACGAGGAGTTCGACTTTGACCCGAGTCCCGAGACCCGAGCGCTGTTTGAGACGATGCAAGGGGACGTCGACGCGGGCCGGATCCGTCGGACCGCCCGCACGCCAGCCGCCCCCGAGGGACCTTACGTGTGCGACGCCAGGACATTCGACGCCATTCACTCGGTCGCGCTGCGCATGCAGACGCGCCACGGGCTTCCCATCGGTTCATCACGTTGACGTTGGAGAACGGCGGCCCAAAGCGGACCGGGACGTCGTCAAACTGCTGCAAGGGCTCTTGCGAAGGAGCGACGCTCTCTCCTGCGACGAGGCGGTCGTCCGCATCCCTCTTTGTTTTGCCGGGCACACGGGCTGCGACATCGTAAAGCGCCACATCGTGCAAGCGCTCGCCTGCGAGGGCTTGAGCGTCGCTGACATCCAGACCCGCGTGTTCGACGAAGGGACGGTCCCCGCCCGCGGGCCAATCAATTAAGGTGGGTGAGCCGTCGAACGTGGAGAAGGGGGCCGAGAAGGCGGCGCACGGGCCCCGCGTCGAAGTAATCGGGCACGGCGAAGGCGGCGCGGTCACCTCGCGCATCGACTTTGGGGCAGCCGTACACCGGAACGGACGGTGCGCCGCTTTGCGTCGACACGGACTACTTCGGAGGCCGCCGGCCCGAGAGAAACCCGGCTCCGGGCCCGTTTGAAGGGCTCGGGAGCGGAACGGGGAGTTTGTGGCCTGGCTGAAGCCGCAGGGCCGATTGGGGGAGACGGACGTGCCGGAGGTGGCGATCAACCGCCTGGCGCCCGGCGACGGGCGCGTTGTGGTCGATTGGGAAGCGAGCGACTTGGAGGAGTTGGGACCGGGAAACTCCCGGATCGTCGTGGAGTGCAAGGAGCGGGGCGGCGGGTGGGCCGGCGCACGGAGGCTCGAGCCGGCGCCGGGCGAGTATTCGACCTCGATCGCGCCGCTCGTAAACGGCAAGGACTACGAGATCCGCGTCCGGGTGTATCCGGGCGGACGGCCGGGGCCGGCCAACCGTGCGGCCGATCCAACCGGGCAAGACACATGGGCGGGCGTCGCCCCGCTCGCCGAGAGCGCCGTGCGCATGGTGAGGCCCGGGCCCGTTCCCGGCGTCGTCGTCAATTACATCCACCCCGAGGACTACACGTACAACTCATCCGGCCGGTCGACCGCAAGCCCGTCGATCGCCCGCCTTCCCGACGGCGCTTATGTGGCCTCACACGACATTTACTGGCAAAGACACGGGCAGAACCGCACCCTCTTGTTCATCTCCCGCGACGGGGGAGCGACGTGGCGCTTCCTCTCGGAGCTCTGCCCGTGTTTCTGGGGCAAGCTCTTCGTCCACCGCGGCCGGCTGTATATGCTCGCCACCGAGACGGAGTACGGGGCGCTCATCATCCGGGGCTCCGACGACGGCGGCATGACGTGGACCGAGCCTGCGACGATCCTCCCCGGGGGGAGCCACGAAGCGGGCGGCCCCCACAAGGCGCCGGTGCCCGTCGTCGAGCACGAGGGGCGGCTGTGGACCGCCGTCGAGCACGGATCGTGGCTGCGGGGCGCCCACGACGCGGGGGTTGTCTCCGCACCGGTCGACGCGGACTTGCTCGACCCGAAGAGCTGGAGTGTGACCCCCTTCCTCCCTTACGACCCGGCGTGGCCCGGGACGATTCGCGGCGGCGACAAACCGGGTGTTCTCGAGGGCAACATCGTCGCGACGCCATCGGGTGAACTCGTCAACTTCCTGCGATACAACACTGTGGGCGGCGTTCCCGATTACGGCAAAGCCGTCGTGCTCAACGTGAACGCCAAAGATCCTACGGCGCCGCTCACGTTTCGGCAGGTCGTGGATTTCCCGGGAAATATGTCGAAGTTCACCATTTACTTCGACCCTGTGTCGAAGTACTACTGGTCGCTGGTCAACCGGGTGACGACGCCCAACGTGCGGCAGCGAAACATCTTGAGCCTGGTGCGTTCGCCCGACCTCGTCACGTGGGAAGTGATCGAAGATATCTTGAACTACGAAGAAAACGGATGGCCCGAAGACAACACCAAAGTCGGGTTCCAGTACGTCGACTGGATGTTTGAAGGCGAGGACATCGTCGCCTTGTCGCGCACCGCCATCAATGGGGCGTGGAACTACCACAACGCAAATCACATCACGTTCCACCGGATTCAAAACTTCCGGTCGCGGGGCGGGATGCGGGCCTAGCGCGGCCCGGGGAATTTCCCTTTGCCGGGGAGGAGGCGGGAGCGGAGTGGTTCGCCACGTCACGAGCGCCGATTGCGATGCCATTGCGCGCATCTATAACTACTACATCGCGAATACGGTCATCACGTTTGAAGAACAGTTGCTCAAGCCAGAGGACATCCTCGCCCGGATCCGCAACGTCGAAGCCGCGGCCTTACCGTGGCTGGTGGTCGAAGAAGGCGGCCGGGTCGTCGGGTACGCCTACGCGAGCAAGTGGAAGGAGCGCGCTGCCTACCGGCATTCCGTCGAGATATCCGTATACCTCGACCCGGACCACCGCGGGAAAGGGCTAGGGACGTCGCTTTACGAGGGGCTCTTCGCCATCCTGCGCAGCAAGGGCGTTCACGTCGCCATCGCCGGCATTGCCCTTCCGAACGAAGCGAGCGTGGCGCTCGCCGAGAAGTTCGGCATGGAGAAGGTGGCGCACTTCCGGGAAGTCGGCTTCAAGCTGGGCCGCTGGATCGACGTGGGATACTGGCAGTGCATCCTGTAACGGGCCGGGCTCGTGTGCCGGACCCGGATCGGGCGCAGGCGGCGATCCGGTCGGGCGCGAGCTAGCCCGGGCTTCTCGCCGCTTCTCGCAGCGCACACATGTGTCAAAGCGCCGCGTCGCAGCGCTCCATCTCAGTGCCGCGTCACGCCGTCGCATCGCGCCGGAGCAGTTCGACGCTCCCGCGCTCCATCGCCCGGTCCGCCCGGAAGCCGATCAGGTGGCCGTTGATCGAGTCCTCGATGCTGGTGCACGAGATCGAGGGCTCTTCGCCCATCAGGATCCGGCAGAAGTCGGCGACGAGCCTGAGATCGCCGCCCCCGTGGCCGCCGAAGGCGCCGTGCATGTCGCCCGTGATGTTGAGGTCGATGACTTGCTCGGTGCACTCCTTGACGCCGGGGCGCGGGTCGATGTGCCGGACCGTGATGCGGCTCGTTCCCATTTCGCCTTCGATTTCGCCCTTCGTGCCGATCAGGGTGATGCGGCGCGCTCCTCGCGGCGCTCCGCCCACCATGTTGTGTGTCGCGGTGCTGCCGTCTTCAAACTCGATCACGACCGACTGGTGGTCCACGACGTCGTTGTCGCACTTCCACACGCAACGCCCGAACGGGCTTGTTTCGAGGAGCTTCGCCTTCTGCTCGAGGGTGGGCTCCTCGACGTTTTCAAGCTCGGTCCAAACGTAAAACGCCCAGCGCTTGGGGTGATCGAGGTAGTGCTTGCGCGCCGAGTAGAGGCATTCGGGTTCGATCGGGCAGTCGACGAGACAGCGGGTGCCCGCTCCCGCCGGCGCCTTCTCAGGCCGGAAATACATCCTGCTTCCGAAGCTCGACACCTTGACGGGGGCGATCCCGCTCTTCATCCACGTGATGATGTCGAGGTCGTGGCAGCACTTCGCCATGAGCATCGAGGAGCCGCATCGATCTTTGCTGTTCCACTTCCCCCGGACATAGGCGACGGCCATGTGGTGGTAACTCACGTACTCGACCGACTGGATATTGAGGATTTCGCCGATTTCCCCGGCCGCCGCGAGCTCCTTGATCTTGGCGTAGAACGGCGCGTAGCGGAGCACATGACAAATCATTACGATGCGGCCGTTTTCCCGCGCTGCGTCCGCCAGCCGCCACATCTCCTCTTCACTGATGGCCATCGGCTTTTCGAGGAGCAAGTGGTAGCCCGCTTTGAGCAGCGGCAGCGAGGTGGGCACGTGCAGCCGGTCCATCGTGCCGTTGATCGCGGCGTCGGCGAATCGCGGCACGGCGGCAAGCTCCTCCGCCGACGCAAAGCAGCGCTCCGGGGGAATGCCGAAGAGTTCGGCGGCGCGCCGGCGGCGCTGTTCGTCGGGCTCGGCCACTCCGACGATCGCCAGCTGGTCGGGCCGTTTCCGGGCGTACCCGGCGTAAACTAGGGATCTGTGACCTGCTCCGACGATGACGGCTGTGACGGGTCCGTTGTGGCGCATCTTCCTGCTCCCCTCATGAGCAACCAACTGATCTCGATGTCATACAGCCCGGGCAACCGGCCGAATGGACCGCGATGATGAAAGGGTCACCGGGAGAACGCCGCAAGCTCGTGAACCACGCGGGCGGAATCGAGGTAGCGCGTCCCTCCGATTCGCTGGAGCCTGACCTCCTGGCTGTAATAGAACCGGCCGCGCCGCACGGACGCCGTCAAGACCTCGCTCGACTCCACGAGCTCGGCGCCCTCCCGCCCGGGTGCCGGCGTCGCCTGCCCCTGGTCTTGCGCGTAAAGCTCCCACAGGACCCGCCCGTCCCAATGCTCCGGCGGCGCGATGCCGAACAGCGAAAGGACCGTCGGCGCAACGTCAATCAGGCCGCAGGGAACGGACGAGACGACCCCGGATCCGAAGCGGGGGCCGTGGGCGATCAGCATGTTTTGCATGTCGGTCACGGCGAACGAGCCGTGGCTCGACTTGAGCCGGCTGCGGGGGGAAGCGAACGAGTAACCGCAGCCGTCGGGCGAGCTGCTCGACCGCCTCCACGCGTACGCGAACTTGATATGGGGCGCATGCGGCCCGGACAAGTGCACGCTGCTCAAGGGCAGCACTCCGGGCAAAGGCGTTTCCGAAAAGATCGGGCCGATCTCGCCGCTCTCCTGGAGCACCCGCGTAACAAGTTCAAGCTCGCCGGGCGACGGCGTCCGGTTGAAGTACACGCCCTCCGCCGCAAATACCACTCTGTTGCCGGACACGCGCTGCAGCGCCGCCTCGACCGCCTCGCGGACGATCGTTTCGCCCGGTGCCTGCGGCGTGTGGCCGTGGTCGGAAAGGACGAAGACGTGCGCATCCTCGCCCATCCGCTCGTGGACCGCCCGCAGCAAGGTGTCGTTGTGCAAAAGCGCCTCCTTCGCTTCGGGCGAGCCGAACCCGCAATGGTGCAGCGCCGTGTCGGGTTCGCACAGCCACATGAGGAGCACGTCCGGCTGCACTTCCGGCAGCACGTATTCGGCGGCCACCCGGGCCGCGTACGCATTGAGCGCGCGCGTGTCCGAATGGGCCGGCATGGGCCCGAACCGCTCGACGATGCGTTCCTCGACATCCTCGGGCAGGCAAAAGGCACGGTTCCACACAAAGCCGGCGCCGGTGCCGACGATGGTGCCGCTCCCGGGGCTCGCCGTGCTCACGAGGGCGACCTTCAGCCCCGCCGCCTCCAAGACTTCCCCCAGCGTCGGAATCGGAAACAGCCTGCCGCCGTACAGCTCGGCCAGCGCCAGGACCGCCGCGCGGTCGCCGACGTTGATCGCCTTTTCCGGGTTGACCTCCGGCACGTACATCTCGTTGCCGGCGATCCGGTGCTTGTCGGGGTAGCTCCCGGTGATGAACGAGGCGCTCGAAACCCGCGTCTGCGACGGAAAGCAGACCCTGCTGTTGTCGCAAAAGACACCCCGTTCGGCCAGCGACCAAAGGTACGGCGTGGACTCTGCATTGATCAAATCGGGGCGGCATCCGTCCCAAACCACGACGAGAACGCGTGTACCCAATCTTCACAGCCCCTTTTGGCGCGCCGCTCGTTCCGGGCCGTTCGGTCCCGGCGCATTTGCAGCGTATTCGAAGTCACAGTCGACCCCGATGTAACCGAGTAGACCTCTTCGGAAGAACCGCCGCGCCCACCTGCACGGAGCACCCGTCTTCGCAAGAAAGAAAACGAACCGCGCCGTGCCGGCGCCGGTCCCGTCGCCGCCCGCTCCTCGTGTGCGAATGATCGCCGGCCTTCTGCGTCAGCGCGGCGACCCGGGCGCACACACCCCAAGAACAACCGGCTTGGACGCACCGGTCGCGGCCGGAACGTTGCCCGGCAGGCCCGCGGCGAAGAGGTAGGCGAGGAGCGCAAATGCCATCGGCTCTTTGGCCTCGCTCGGAATGCCGAACGCATCGTGCGTGAGGACGGGAATCCCGGGCAACCGCTCGGCGATCCACCGGACCAAGGTGCTGTTGCGGGCTCCACCGCCGCCGACGATCACTTCGTCAAGGCCGAAGCGGGGGATGACGAACGCCTCGTAGGCGCGGGCAATACTCTCGCTCGCAAACCGCGTCAGCGTGGCGATGAGGTCATCGCCGGAAAGCCCTCGCGCCTCGGCTTGCGCAATCATCTCCCTTGCGGCCGGCGCGCCGAACGCTTCCCGGCCTGTGCTCTTCGGTGGCTTGCGCGCGAAAAACGGGTGCGCGAGCCACTTATCGAGAAGCTCCCGGTCGACCCGCCCGCGCGCCGCCCGCAGGCCGTCCCAGTCGAACGCTTCGGCGCCGTTGGTCGTGTGCCGCACCGCCTCATCGATGAGGGCGTTCCCTGGACCGGTGTCGAAGGCGAGGATGTGGTCGGGCGCCGCCCCCTTGGGCAGCACCGTCACATTCGCCATCCCGCCGATGTTTTGCACGGCGCGCGTCTTGTCCTCCGCCCGGAAGAGGACCCAGTCGCAGACGGGAACGAGCGGCGCACCTTCGCCGCCCACCGCCATGTCGCGCAGGCGGAAGTCGCCGACGGTCGTCACGCCCGTCCTTTCGGCGATCGTCGAGACGGAGCCGATTTGGAGGGNGGAGGGCGCCCCGCCCGGGATGCGGGACTCCGCCCCCGGAGGCAAGTGGCAGATTGTCTGGCCGTGCGAGCCGATTAGGTCGACGTCCGCCAGGGTGAGGCCCGCCGCTTCGGCAACCGCCCGGGCGGCGCAGGCAAACGCGTCAGCGAGGAGCACGTTCATCCGGCAGATCTCGTCGAGCCGGGCGGTCTCAGGATGGAAGAGGGCGAAAAGCCGCGACTTGAAACACTCGTCGTACGGAACGGTGAGCGATGCGACGAGGCGCGGCTTGGGAATGTGCGCTGCGACCTCGAGGCCGGGGTCAAACCCGCCGCCCGGCTCGATCTCGACGAGCGCCGCGCCGATTCCGTCGCCGCTCGTGCCCGACATCAAGCCGATCACGCGAAATCGCCGGTCGGCCGCTATCCGGGCGAAAAGCCTGGACTCATCAGGTCTCACCGCCGCTCATCACTCCTCAGATACGGCTTCCTACAGATGAATGGTCCCCTGTTCGGCGAAGCCGGCGTCCCTTGTATTCAGCTCATCGATCGCACTGTAGAATGCAGATCGAGTGCGGCGGGCAATGCCATACGCCGTTCCATTCCGGGATGCCGCTTTCGACCGGCCGCACCTCGTCGGGTTTGTCGAAGTCGTTTACGGCGTTCACGTCGTCGTGATACAGCGTCCACACCCGGCGGGGCCGGCGGCCGCCGCTTTCGAAGTGTATTTCGACGTCGATCGCCTCGTCCCGGTGCCGGTTGATCAAAGCGACGTTGAGCTGCCCCGTTTCCTCGTCGAGGCACGCCGAGGCGTCGACGTACGGCGCCGTAAGGCTCTTGGGGTAACCGTGCGGAAAGCCGCTCGGGCGAACGGGCGCCGGGAACGACGGCGCGCCGGGCTGTTTCACGCTCACGGCTACGCCGGAAAAGAGGCGCCGGTACGCCTTGAAGACGTGAAACAGCGGTGTCGTGACGAGCTCGGCGCCCCGGGTGTTGATCACCCCGTTGCCATTGACCAGGAAGACGTAGCAAGCCATCGCCACGTGAGGGCTGAGCCGGTGCATCGCATGGAAGACGCCGGCTACGAACAGCGCGTCCGCAAACCGGCGCGGGCTCGAGCGCTTAAGTGCGGTGGCGCCGGTCTCGGAGGAGCGGACGAGGTGGCGGATGTTCCACTCGTCGAGCGAAATGAGCGGCGGCGCTCCGAGCCCCGTCTTCTCCGCCGCCTCACGCAGGGATTCCGCCGTCTCCGCGAGCGCATCTTCGAAATAGGCCGCCGTGCTCACGGTCGGATAGTAGTCGTCGGGATCGAAAAGGTGCGCCAGCGCATAGGCGTGCACGGTCAAGTAATCGATGTGGCGGCCCGCTACCTCGACGACTGTGGCGTTCCACTCCGGGTTCCGGCCGAGTAAGTGGCCGACGCCGAGGATCTTGAGCGAGCGGTCCTGTTTCTTGAAAAAGTGCGCCCATTCCCGGAGCTTGTTCGCGTACGTTCGGGCGTCGGAGTGGCCGGGTTCGTGCGCGCCCCAGGTTTCGTTTCCGAGCCCCCAGTACCGCACGTCGTACGGCTCGGGACGGCCGTTTTGCAAACGGCGCAGCACGTCGGTCGTCGGCTCCGAGCCG
>NICF_comb_assmDRAFT_10001753_pt1 | contig 16961 bp, 12 predicted proteins | sample NewIslPassag4_SG_FD_11279 | JGI IMG/M metagenome (IMG submission 11279) | reverse complement strand
AATGTCAGGGATAAGCCAAGACTGGTCAAACGTTTCATTATTGCTCATCTCCTCCTTTGCAATTCATGCTAACGCAAAAAAAGTGGAGGGGAAACGATAAAAAATTACCAGTTGCAGTTGATTGAATTCCAAATTATGTATTTTTGCAACATATCTCTACATTAATAAATTGGGGCGCGGTTTGCAGCACAGATTTGCCAATGTCTTCAAGGCCGGCGGGATGAGAATCTTCTCATCCGGGACAAAAAATTCCATTGACATTATTAAGAGAGTGGAATACTTTGGATTTATGCTGATACCGTCAACGGGACAAGCAATGAATTGCCATATCCTGCATGAATAAGGAGGATTTCAAGCATGACCGAGGAACGCAAACCCCGCATTGAGACGTTGGCCGTGCATGCCGGTCAGGAGATCGATCCGACGACCGGTTCGCGGGCGGTCCCGATCTACCAGACGACATCGTACGGTTTCCGGGACGCCGATCATGCCGCGAACCTGTTCGCGCTTCGGGAATTCGGCAACATCTACACGCGCATCATGAACCCGACCACGGATGTCTTCGAGAAGCGCGTGGCAGCGCTTGAAGGCGGCGCCGCTGCGCTGGCGACCGCGTCCGGTCAGGCGGCCATCACGTATGCCATCCTCAATATCGCGGGTGCCGGGGACGAGATTGTATCCGCCTCCAGCCTCTATGGCGGCACGTACAACCTGTTCGCCATCACGCTGCCGAAGATCGGCATCACCGTGAAATTCGTCAACCCGGACGATCCGGAAAACTTCCGGCGCGCCATTACGGACAAGACCAAAGCGCTTTACGCCGAGACCATCGGCAATCCGCGCGGCGACGTGCTCGATATCGAAGCGGTTGCCCGCATCGCGCATGAGCACGGCATTCCGCTCATCGTGGACAACACGCTGCCGAGCCCGTATCTTTGCCGTCCGATCGAGCACGGCGCCGACATCGTCGTTCATTCCGCCACGAAGTTCATCGGCGGACACGGCACGTCGATCGGCGGCGTCATCGTCGACGGCGGCCGCTTCGACTGGAAGGCGAGCGGCAAGTTCCCGGGCCTGACGGAACCGGACCCGAGCTACCACGGCGTCGTCTACACGGATGCCGTCGGACCGATCGCCTACATCATCAAGGCGCGCGTCCAGCTGCTCCGCGACATGGGCGCTTCGCTGTCGCCGTTCAACGCGTTCCTGCTGCTGCAGGGGCTGGAGACGCTGCATCTGCGGATGGAGCGCCACAGCGCGAACGCGCTTGCCGTCGCGAAATTCCTCGAATCGCACGAAGCGGTCGAATGGGTCAACTATCCGGGGCTCGAAAGCCATCCGTCGTATCAGCTTGCGCGCAAATATCTGCCGAAAGGCCAGGGCGCCATTCTGACCTTCGGCATCAAGGGCGGCGTTGAAGCCGGACGCAAGGTCATCAACAACGTCAAGCTGTTCTCGCACCTCGCCAATGTCGGCGACTCGAAGTCGCTGATTATCCACCCGGCCAGCACGACGCACAGCCAGCTCGAAGGCGAAGAGCTGCTGTCCACCGGCGTCACGCCCGGCATGATCCGATTGTCGGTCGGTACGGAGCATATTGACGACATCATCGAAGATCTCGATCAGGCCATCCGCGCCAGCCAGGCTTGATTCGAAGCCATGGCGGCTAGCCACAAGCAAGCGGCCCCGCGCGCCATTCCGGCGTTCAGGGCCGCTGTTCTTTTGCTTGATTGGGGCAGATCGGCCGCATGCGTCTCCGGTGTCAGTTCCCCGAACGCCTTCGCGACCCGACCCTCTCCGGCTCCTTTTCGACCATATCCCCGTCGCTCAGCAAATGGGCGGTTGAAAGCATTGAGCCCGCACGTGGCAGGCAACAACAGCAAGGGCGGCTCCCGCGTATGCCTGCATCATGCCGACGTCTATTCGCGGAAAGCGAGGCAACCAGACGCGGAAAAAGGATTCAATCCGTTCATGGACACGCGTGCGCCTTGGCAAACGCCGGCCTTCAACCGTTCGTGCCGCGCGGATCATCAGCCCGCCGCCTGCGGCAACAACCTGGCTGCCAGCGCCTTGAGTTCCCGGATCATGCGGTGCGTGTCCCGGTACGAGTCCCAGTCCGGACGGTCCGGCACGGGTTTGCCGCGCAGCTGCTTCTGCGTCGGCGCGCCGGAAACCGTCCCGAGCCGCAGCAGGTGTTCTTCCGCCTTTTCCTCCCGGCACAAGCGGTTGAACCGGTACGCATACTCGTGCAGATACGCCTGCCGATGCTTCGAACTGACGCCCCGGTGCGTGGACGCGATGTACCAGGCGATGTCCGAGGCGATTTTATACAGGGAAAAGACGCGCGTCCGCCCCAGGCTGTCGGTGCGCAAATCGATGAACGAGCGGCCGCGGTCCACGTATTTGTCGATAAATCGGACGGCGCCCTCGGGGGTGATCTTCCATTGGTAGGTGTCCCCGCCCGTGTCCTGCATCAGCTTGATGGCCAGCACGCTGCCGTCGGGTCCGCCCGCCATGCTGCCGCCGATCACGAAAGGATGCTCCTGATCGCCGAGTTTCCGCACCCACGGCAGCGGCGAGGGGCCGGATTTGATGAGATTGAGCCGGATCAGCCCGGCGAGCCGGTCGAGCTCCTCATGGCGGGACATGGCGCTGCGCAGCTTGTGCAGCATGAGCCAGGCCGTCTTGTAGGTGACGCGGATCTGAACGGCGAGGGCGGCGGCGCTGATGGGACCGGAGGAAATGAGCGCGATGGCGGTGAACCATTTTCGCAGGGGAACGCGGCTGCGCTCCATGACGGTGCCGGAGATGAGCGAGCATTGACGGCGGCAGGCGGCGCAGGCGAACAGGGGGAGGCGGCGGCCGGAAATGCGGCAATGTTCGGCGCTGCCGCACCGCGGGCAGCGAAAGCCTTCAGGCCAGCGCGCCCGCATCAGGAGATCGACGCATTGCTGTTCGGCATAGTCCAGGAAACGGAGCGCGATCCGGTTGATGAACATGCCCATCTCCTCCGTTGGAAAAGCATTGCAAGTCCATCATACCAAACATATGTTCGTATTTCAAGGCGGAATTGGATGTTTTTGATGGTTAATTGGCGGCGGAGCGGACCTCTTTGCGAGGGTGCCATAGCTGAGTGACGGGGATATGGTCGAAATGGGTGGCATAGAGAACCGTTCATGAGCGAAAGGGATATGGTCGAAAAGGGGCGCGGGAGGATCGAAGTCGGGGAGGGCGCAGGCGAGTCTCCGCATTAAGTGCCCACGCTGACTTGACCGGACCATGGCAGCACTTCCCGTCCCCGGATCGCGCCATTTCTGACAGCGCACCGGCCGGCGTGTCATCCACGAGCCGTATTATCCGTTCGGGCCGGAACAGCCCTTGTCCATTTCGGCAAAAAATTAACCGTCTGACAAGCCGCATGCCCCGTTACTCGACGCAGCCCGTTCCAGCGCCCGGAGTCGGAAACCGGACCGCCGGAATTGGAACGGAGCCGCCGGGGTTCTCCGCCCGGCGCTTTCTCCCGTCTGCGAGTTCCCTCACCGCACGGCGTCGAAGCCGAAATACGCCTTCGCGTTCCGATAGGAAATGTTCTCGACGATGCCGCCGAGCATCCCGAGATCGTCCGGCACTTCGCCGTTTTCCGCCCATTCGCCGATCAGGTTGCAGAGAATGCGGCGGAAATATTCGTGCCGCGCGAACGACAGGAAGCTGCGCGAGTCGGTCAGCATGCCGACGAACCGGCCGAGCAGGCCCATGTCGGCCAGCGTCTTGAGCTGGGCGATCATGCCCTCCTTCGTATCGTTGAACCACCACGCCGCGCCGAACTGGATTTTGCCCGGGATGCCGCCGCCCTGGAAGTTGCCGATCATCGAAGCGATGATCGGATTGTGTCCGGGATGGAGCGAGTAAAGGATCGTCTTCGGCAGCGCATTGTCCCGGTCGAGCGCGTCGAGCAGCCGCGCGAGCGGCCGGGCGAGCGCCGTGTCGCCGATCGAGTCGAAGCCGGTGTCGGGCCCGAGCTCGGCCAGCCGGCGCGTATTGTTGTTGCGCAGCGCGTTCATGTGGTATTGCATCGCCCAGCCCCGGGCGGCATATTCCCGGCCGAGGAACACAAGCAGATGCGACTTGTATTTCCGCTCCGCCTCCGCGCTTGCGGTCCGGCCCCGCAGCGCCTCCGCGAAAGCCGCCGCCGCTTCCGCGTCCGACGCCTCCTCGTAGACGACGACGTCGAGCGCATGGTCCGAGATGCGGCAGCCGGTCTCATGGAAGAAATCGATGCGCGCCTTCAGCGCGGCGAGCAGGTCGTCGTATGAGCGGATCGGGATGCCCGCCGCCTGTTCCAGCCTCCGCACATAATCGGCAAATCCCGGCCGGTTCAGCTCGATCGCCTTGTCCGGGCGGAACGACGGCAGCACCTTCGTCGCAAACTGCGCGTCCTCCTTCAGCTTCCGGTGATACTCCAGCGAATCGGCCGGATCGTCGGTCGTGCAGATCACTTCGACGTTCGATCCGGCGATCAGATCGCGCGCGCTCAAGCCCCCCTCCCGGATCAGCCGGTTCGCCCGCTCCCAGATCGACGGCGCCGAGCGCTCATCAAGCGGCTCCTCGATGCCGAAGTACCGCTGAAGCTCCAGATGCGACCAATGGTAGAGCGGATTGCCGATCGCCTGGGGCAGCGTGCGCGCGTACGCCAGAAACTTCTCGTAATCGTCCGCATCGCCGGTCACATAGCGCTCGTCGACGCCGTTCGCCCGCATCGCCCGCCATTTGTAATGGTCGCCGCCGAGCCACACCTCCGCGAGATTGCGGAATGTACGGTTTTCCCAAATTTCCTGCGGATCCAGATGGCAGTGGTAGTCGATGATCGGCATTTTTTTCGCATGGTCATGATAGAGCCTCCGCGCCGTCTCGCTCCCGAGCAAAAAATCTTCGTCCATGAAACGTCTGGCCAATTGCGTTCCCGCCCTTCAACAGGTTCATGAATCAGCGGATGCGTTGACCCGGACCCGGAGGCCGCCGGGGTCCGTCCAAGTGACCGCATTCCAGGCATCGCGCCCGACGCGTGCGGAGGGACGGATCCATCATGTCCGCTGCGTCCCTCCGCCCTGTTCGCCTGATCCCGCCGCGCCGGAAGGCGGGCCGGATGAGCGAAGCGCCCGGATCTCGTCGCGCAGTTCGCGCAGCGCCTTCGAGTCGTTGATCGCATGTTTCACGGCCCAATAGATGGTCTTGTAGAGAATGAACAGCCCGATCAACCAGAACAGAACAGCGAAAAGACCGCCCCACTCCACTTGATGCTGCACGCCTCCCATTGCCGCCTCCGCTTGCCGACGATTCTCAGTTCTTCCCAATCATACCACAACCGCCATGGCCGGTCATCCATGGAAACGCGCGGCAGGTCCGCGCCGGCTCGGCTGCTCAAAACAAAGAACGGCGCCGGACCAACGCGGAAATCCGCAGCGCGATCCGATGCCGTCCACAGCATTATTCGATCATAAACTCCGCAATCAGCTCCGCTGACAGGTCCAGGCCCTCCGCCCAAAGCGGCTTGACCACCCGGTATTCCCCGGGTCCGAGCTTGCGGAGGTCGACCTGCAGTTCGTGCGACTGACCCGGCTGGAGCATGAGGGCGATGTCGATGAACGCGAGGTCGAGCGGCACATCGCGCCATTCGCCGTCTTCCAGCTTCTCGATCCGGTAGTCCACGCCGAACACCAGGACGGTCGGTCCGGCGTTCTCCAGCGTCAGGACGGCCGTCTCTTCCCCATCGCCGTACACCGTCCGATCGAGCCGCGCCGACGCGTTGATCTCGGCCGCCGGCACGCGGATCAGCGCGGCGATCGCATCTTCCGGCTCGCCGTCCGGACCGATGATCTCGGCGCCCAGCGCGTACACGGCGTTCTCCGGATCCGGCAGCGCGCCCGTGTAGACCACGTCATGCGATCCGACCGGCCCGACATGGACGGTCTCGTCCACGACGACCCTTGCCGGCTCCAGGTCCTCCGTCAGCTCCGTCAAACGGATGCGGATATCGCGGTCAAGCCGGAAATCCGCCTCGTGCGCGAACAGCGACACGGCGATCTCATCGCCGGGACGCTTCGTTCCGGCCGTCAGGCCGTAGCCGAGATAACCGCCGCCGCCCGCCAGAAACCACGCGCCGGTCGTCCGGCTGAAGCCCGCGCGGGTCTGCCATTCATCCGACGGGATGCCGCCGGCAAGATCAGCGGGCGCCGACATGACGCCCGCGTCAACTCCGGCCGCGTCCTCCGATCCGGCGCCGGCCGACGGTGCGACGTTTCCCGCAGGCTCAACGCCATCCGCCGGCTCGATGCTTCCCGCCGGCCGCCCGCTCCCGTCCGCCGATCCGTTCGTTCCGCCGCCCGCTCCCGCGCCGCAGCCGGCGATCAGGCCGAGCGCCAGCAGCAACGCGGCGGACATTCGCAGTTTTGTCAGTCTTGCCTTGCTCATCCTTGCGCACCCTTTCCTCCGATACTTCTGCCTTCCAGACGCAAAAGAAGCGGCGGATGTTGCAGGCAGACGTGACGCGGAAAAAGCGGTGGATGCTGCAGGCAGACGTGACGCGGAAGAGCCGGCGGATGTTGCAGGCAGGCATGAGGCGGATGCTGCCGAAAGGCGCGGGCGAAAAGACGGCGAAGCCGCGGGGCGGCGGAATCACAAATTCCGCGCCAGCCCCGCGGCTCCGATGACGCCGGCGTTGTTGCCGAGCTGAGCGCCGACGATCGCGACGTCTTCGCGCGCCCGCTCCAGCGCATGGGCATGGAAAGCCTCGCGCACCCGCTCCAGCAGAAATTCGCCCGCCTTCGCGACGCCGCCGCCGACGATGAACCGCTGCGGATTGATGATGACCGCGACGGCGGCCATCGACACGCCCAGATAGTGCGCCGCCCGATCGACGATTTTCAGCGCCGTCTCGTCGCCGGCCTTCGCCGCGTCGAACACCGCCTTCGCGGTCAGCTCTCCGGCGTCCGCAAGCGATGTCTTGACGCCCCGCTCGATCGCCGCGCGCGCCATGCGGACGATGCCGGTCGCCGAAGACACCGTCTCGAGGCAGCCGGTCTTGCCGCAGCCGCACCGGACGGCTTCGGAGTCGGGCACCAGCGCCATATGGCCCAGCTCGCCGGCCATGCCGGAAAATCCGGCGACCACCCGGCCGTTCACGACGATGCCGCCGCCCACGCCGGTGCCGAGCGTGTAGGTCACGCTGCTCGCCACGCCGCGCCCCGCGCCGGACCAGGCTTCTCCGAGCGCGGCGGCGTTGGCGTCGTTGCCGATGCGCGCCGGTCTGCCGAGCGCGGACTCGAGATGGTCGGCAAGCCGCACGCCCGTCAGCGGCAGGTTGGCGATAAATTCGATGACGCCCCGCTCGGCGTCGATCTGACCGGGTATGCCTGCGCCGACGCCGGCGATCCGCTCCCAGCCGTACGGCGACTCGTCGACGCAGCGGCGGGCGTAACCGGCGATGTTGTCCAGCACGCGCTCCCGTCCCCGCGACGTCTCCGTCGGGCCTTCAACGAGATGCAGCAGCCTGCCGTCCGCGTCGCACAGCCCGGCCTTGACGGCCGTGCCGCCGATGTCGATGCCGATATAGAGTTCGTCCGTCATGTCCAGCACCCCGGAGTTGTACGGCCGCCTAAGCGCCGAGCATCTGCTTGCGGAAATCGCTCGGCGATATGCCGTAATATTTCTTGAACGTCGTCGCGAACGTGGATGCGTTCAGATAGCCGACCCGCTCCCCGACCTCCGCGACGGTCAGGGTGGTGTTGCGCAGCAGTTCCCGGGCGTGCGCGAGCCGCACCTTGCTCAGGTAATCCACGAACGTGACGCCGAACGTTTTCTTGAAGTAGTTGGAGAAATATTTCGGCGTCGTGCCGAAAACCTCCGCCATGTGATCGAGGTACAGATCTTCCATGTAATGCAGCTCGATATATTGGCTGATGAACGCCGGATTCAGCTTGTCCGGCTTCACGGTCCGGACATGGCTGCCGATATGCTCCGCCGTCTCGATCAGCATCCGCTCCGCCAGGCCGAAGTCGCCGTCCTCCTCGAGCGCGCGGTGGAAGCGGATCTCCAGCGCCCCGAGCTCGTCCCCGTCCAGTCCGGACGATTCGGCGAGCCGGAACATGTGGTAGAACAGCGTCCTCGCGACGTGCTCCATCCGGCGCAGCCCGACGTGGTGTTCGGCGTTCCGCCGCAGCGTGTCGCGGATGATCGCGGCGGCCTCATCCGCCTTCCCGCCGATCAGACAGTTGGACAGCTTCTCCAGTTGATCGAGCGCAAGATGCATGCCCCGCTGTTCCGCCCGTTCGGTCGCGTCGAAAATCGTCTCGCCGATGTTCACCGGACGGTTGTACATGCTCTCCCGGACTTCCTCGTACGCTTCGCGGAGATGCCCGAACTCCGCAGTATGCATCCTGCCCAGGCAGCCCCGCATGCGCCAGCCTTCCAGCACGCCCTGCTCCATGGCGCCCGCGGCTTCGCGCACCTGGCGAAGCAGCCTCGGCCGCTCGCCGGACTCCCGCAGCGGGAACAGCGCCAGGAATCGCAGCGCGCGGACATGGATGACGACGGCGTCCGGCTGCACATTCCGAAGCTCCTTCTGCAGGACGGCGGACAGCATCTCCGCCGGAATCGGTTCCCGTTCCGGAGACGTGCGCTCCAACAGCAGCGCCCCCATGACGAAATGGCGCTGCGGCAGCAGATCCGGCTTGAACTTCTCGAACTCCCGCAACTGTTCCTCCGAGTACGGCGGCTCCTCCAGGGCGCGCAGGAACACGACGCGCCGCAGCTCGTTGTCCAGGAACTGCTGCTGCTTGCGGTATTCCTGGTTCTCGGTCTGCAGTTTCACGATGCCGCTGTGGATTTTGCGGAAATCGTTCCCCTTGCTGTTCCTTCCGCCGAGCAGGCGAAGGATGTTCCGCACCGGACGGTGCAGATAGATGCTGAGCAGCGCGGACAGAATGAGCGCGCTGGCGATCGAAGTCACGATGATGGACCGGTTGGCCTGCGTGACAGAATCCATATTCTGGAATTGATACGGCACCCGGTCAATATAAATGAAGCCGTTGTAATCCGAACGATAGATGTGATACTCGTAATTCTCGCGGGTGAGCGACGCCTCGCCCCGCCCGTCGGTCTGGAAGGTGTTGATCACTTCCACGAGGTCCCAGTTGGCGCCGGTCCCCATCAGCACCTGGCGATTCTGGTCCATGACGACCAGGGACGCGCCCGGGATGAGCGACGTCCGGTTCACCTGCGCGAGCAGCCTGTCGACGTCGATGAGCACGACGATGTTCTTGTTGGACAGCGCCATCCGGTTGCCGCCCGTCACGACCATCAGCTTCTTCGTCCGGTATTCCTGCGTCGAACCGGTGAGGATCGTGTAATCTTCGGCCGGAAACACCCGCATGTCGTGCTTGCCCCGCAAAAATTTCAGCCAGTAATGCGCGTCGTAGAACGGATGGCGGTACTTCTGCTCGAACAGGTGCTGCAAGCTGCTCGTGCCCGCGGACGTGATCGCGAGGGGCATATTGTCGTAGAAGACTATGATTTCCTCCACCACTTCACTGGAGGATTTCAAGGATTCGACCTGCTGCTGCAGGGTGTACACCCTCGACATGTCGATCGAGCCGTCGCTCGCGATCAGATTGTCGTAGGGCAGGCTGTGGATCGTGTAGATCAGATTGTTGACTGCCCGGAAATTGTCGTCGAACGTCTGGATCATGTACTTGACGGAAAGGGAGTTGCGGTCAACCATCTGTTCGTATATGTCGGAAATCGAATTCCGGTGAATGGTCCAAACGGACGCGGACATCACGAGAATGACCAGCAGCAGCGCTCCGAACACCTGCAGCACGCCCAGACTGGAAATCATTTTTTTCATGATCAACCCCCCCTGCGCCTCGAGCGCCTTCCGTCAAGCCGCTTCCATCAACCCTTCTCCGCTCCGAGCATGACGCCTTGCGCGAAATATTTCTGCGCGAACGGATAGACCATCAGAACCGGAATCATCGACAGCACGATCGTCGCGTTCTTGAGCGCCTGCGGCGCCAGCGCGGCGGCGTCCACCAGATTCGACTTGTTCCCCTCGCTGAAGATCAGCATGTCCCGAAGCACGACCTGAAGCGGATATTTGAGCGAATCGTTCAGGTAAATCATCGGGAGGAAGTAGCTGTTCCAGTGTCCCATGAAGAAGAACAGGCCGATCGAAGCGAGCGCCGGTTTGGCCAGCGGGATGATGATCCTGAACAGAATCCGGAATTCGGACGCGCCGTCGATTCTCGCCGCCTCGCGGATCTGCGTCGACATGCTCTCGTAGAACGACTTCAGGATGATCAGTTCGAACGTCCAGATCGCGTTCGGGATGACCAGCGCCCAGAACGTGTCGAGCAGTCCCAGCTTCTGCACGAGCAGATAGTTCGGGATGATGCCCGGGTTCAGGAACATGGTCAGAATGATCATCAGCATGAACCATTTCCGTCCGAAGAAATCCTTCTGCGACAGCGGATAGGCGGCCACGGCCGTCATCAGCAGGTTGATGGTCGTGCCGAGCGTGGTGTAGAAAATGGTGTTCAGGTACGCGCGGGGAATTTTGCTGTCTTCCAGCACTTCCCGATAGGCGTCCAGATTGAACCCCTTCGGCCAGAGGAACACTTTGCCCTGCACCACATAGGCCGTGTCGCTGAGCGAAACGACAAGAATGTACCACACCGGATAGAGGGTTGCAACCGCGACGCAGAGCAGCAGCAGTCCGTTGACGAGGCTGAACCAGGTGAATCTCGGTTGCCCTACCACAGTCCCCGACCTCCCAACCGTCTGCTGACGAAGTTCGCCGCAAGCAGCATGACGAGCGCCACGAGCGCCTCGAACAGGCCGACGGCGGCGGCGTAGCTGTAGTTCGATTCAAGCAGCCCTTTCCGGTAGACGAAGGTGGAGAACACGTCCGCCACTTCGTAGGTCATCGGGCTGTACAGGAGCAGCACCTTCTCGTAGCCGATCCGCAGCATGTTGCCGGTCTTCAGGATGAACATGACGATGACCGTGCCCATGATGCCGGGGAACGTGATATGGCGCATCATGTGATAGCGGTTCGCGCCGTCCACCCTGGCCGCTTCGTAGAGCGTCGGATCGATGCCGGCGATGGCGGCCAGATAGATGATCGACTCGTACCCCATGTTCGTCCAGATGTCCGAGATGATGTAGACCGGACGGAACCAGGCCTTCTCGCCGAGGAAGTAGATCGGCTCGAAGCCGAACGCCTCGATGATCTTGTTGACGATGCCGTGCGTCGGCGACAGGAAGTCGATGACCATGCTGCAGATGATGACGACGGACAGAAACGCCGGCAGATAGCTGAACGTCTGGACGGATTTCTTGAACCATTTCAGCCGGACCTCGTTCAGCATCAGCGCCAGCAAGATCGGGAACGGAAAACTGCATATCAGGTTCAGCGAACCGAGCAGCAGGGTGTTGCGGAACAGCAGCGCGAAATCGTTGCCGCCGAAAAATTTCTCGAAATGCTTGAACCCCACCCACGGGCTGTCCCAAATGCCCTGGAACACGCTGTAGTCCTTGAACGCAATGAGGAGACCGTACAGCGGTCCGTAACGAAAGATCAGATAAAACGCGAGGCAGGGAATGAACAGGATCAACAGTTGCCGATCCCGCTTCATGTGCTTCCATACCGCGGCAAGCCTGGAGGGCTTGTTCGCGGCATTCCCGGCCTGTCTGGCAGCGGACTCCATCCCGTCTCCTCCTCACATGAAGAAAAATCGAACGCCGGCGAAGGCCTGTCGAACTTGCGCCGTCCCCCGCGTTCCTCCATGCCCCCGCAACGCGAAGGACACCCGGGACCCGCTGGTCCGGGGTGTCCCCGTGCGCAGAAGCTGCGGCTTAAGCCCGTTCACGCGTCGGAACGGTTATTGCGCAACCATCGCGTTGTAGCGTTGTTGGGCCGTGTTGAAGATCTCGATGAATTCATCCACGCCGAGCTTGCTTGCGTTCTTCAGCCAGGCTTCCCATTCCTTGTCGCCGGCCTTCTTGTCGAGAATGTAGTTCGCGTTGAACTCGGCTGCCGCTTTTTCGAGCGCCACCTGGAGTTCGGCGATCCGCGAATTCTCTTCGTCGGTGAAGTTCAGCACGGGATCGAGCGGCTCGAACTTGCCCTGGTTGTTCATCATGTCCTGGGCTTCCTGCTCGCGTTCCGTGAAGTTGTAGTAGACGCTTCTGTGGTCCGGACGCAGGTACATGCCTTCCAGCCAGAGGCCGTATTTCTGCTCGAGCACCTTGATGTCGATCGCCTGGCCTTCCAGCTCCGGATAGACCGGCTTGCCGTTCTCGTCGAAATAGAACGTCTCGCCTTCGACGCCCATCGTGACGAGCGAACCGCCGGACGGGCTGGTCAGGTAGTCAAGCAGCTTGAGCGCGATTTCCTTGTTCTCGTTGTTGGCGACGGTGATGCCGAAATCGTCGATCCGCGGCAGCGTGCGGATGTTGCCCGTCGGACCGATCGGGTTCGCGTAGCGCAGATCGTAGTCCGGATTTTGGTCCTTGACCTGGTTGTAGAACAGTTCCATGCGGCCGATCCAGTCCCACGTGACGAACGCCTTGTCCGTCGTCATCTTCGCGGTCCAGGAATCCGCGGTATCCGTCAGGAACTCCGGATCGAGCAGGCCTTCGTTGTACATCTTCTTCATCAGATCGAGCATGTCTTTGTGCTGCTGCGACGTCGGCGCGAACTTCCACGTGCCGTCGCTTTCGTCGTAGTACGCCGGATAGCTTGCGCTGCCGATGCCCCAGCCGTAAGCCCAGTCCTTGAAGATCGCTTCCTTCGTCTTCGACGCGTACGGATAGGAGTCCGGATACAGTTCCTTCAGCTTCTTGAGCGCCTCATAGAACTCTTCCGTGTTCGTCCACGGCTGGATGCCGTGCTTGTCGAAGATGTCCTTGCGGTACATGAAGCCGTGGTTGACGTCACGCTGCATGTCGTAGATCGGCCAGGTGTAGATGTTGCCGTTCTCGTCGCCGTACGAAGCGATGACCCACGGGTTTTCTTCCACATAGAGCTTCCTGAAGTTCGGCAGCATGTCGAGGTAGTCGTTGATCGCGACGACCGCGCCCTGCTGGCCGAGCTTCTTCAGTTCCGCGGCGGTCAGGCCGTGGAAAATGTCCGGCAGCTTGCCCGAAGCCACCGTCACGCGCAGCTTCTCCTGGAAGGTGGCGGAGGAGTAAACCTGGAAGTCCACCTTGATGCCGGTGCGCTTCTCGATTTCCTTCGCGATCAGCTTGTCGTTGACCGGCTCGTCGCCGACCAGCATCCAGGTCAGCGTCACCGGCTTGTCGACGATCGGAAGCGCAAGGCCGCCGGTGTCGCCGTATTGCGATTCGGTCCCGGCCGAACCGGAATCGGAGCCCGTCGAGTCCGAGGAACCCGAATTGCCCGAGTCCGAAGCATTGGAAGTCGAGCCCGATGCGGAGGACGAATTGCCGCTCGAGCTGTCGTTTTTGTTGCCGCCGCCGCAGGCCGCGATCAGCATGGCAATCATGGACAGCATCAGAAGGACAACCAGCAGACGCTTTCTCTTGTGCATGTTTTCCCCTCGCTTCTTGATTGATGGAGCCGTCGTACTCGTGAAACTGCCGTCGATCCGGTGTTTCTTTGTTGCTTGATCCGTAGTCCCGCACACCCCCCTGATGTTCCGGCACATGCCGCAAACCGCGGGCCGCAAAGCCTCCCGGTTTGTGAACCGCCGTCGCCACGTATTGTAATCGCGGGGCCCGGACCATGAAATAAAACGTTTTCAACCTGCCGGCAAAGTTCGAAGCCGCGAGGGGGCGAAAAAGCAAAAACCCCTGAAAAATCAACGGTTTTCGGGGTGTGGAAAAAGCAAAAGCGGTGGAAAAATCGAAACCTTGCACCATCTATCATACCGCGTTCGACAAAAAATCGACAGGTCCATTAATTGTCCTTAAATGGAAGAAAAAGCCGGTCGGAACCGGCTTTCGGGATTCGTCACATCCGGATTTGTCATATCCGGATTCGTTTTGTCAGGATGCGTTGTGTTCGGACGGGTGGGGTCGGATTCGGCATGCGGATCGGATCCGTCATGCGGTTCGAATTTGGCATGCTCGGATTCGGTACGCTGCTCGGATTCGTCATGCGGCCGCGCGCCTTGGCGTCAGGGTTTCGCCGCGGCCGGCGCGTTTCCCCTCTCGAGCAGGAACGTGAAGCGGTAAATCTGGCGCGGACGTCCCTTGGACAGCTTTTCCACGTCGACGACCTTGACCAGCCCGTTGTCCGCCCAGGCCTGCAGCAGCCGGTGCGCGCTGCGGATCGTAATGCCCAGCACGTCCGCCAGTTCGTGGGCCTTGAAATCGTATTTGCCCGTTTTCGACGTGTGGGTGAGCAGCTTGCTCAGGTAAGCGCTCGTCATGCCCGCGTTCTCGGCCCTGCGGATCAGCTCGGCGTCCGTCGGCGGCAGCACGGCCTGCACGGGGTCGGACATCTCGAGCGGACCGATCAGCGTCTGGTCTTCCCGGATGATGAAGCACGCGTTGCCGCCCGCCTCCCTGGATTTCCGCAGCGCCGTGCGCGCGTTCATGCCGGCCTCGTTCGCCGTAGCGCCGAAGCCGACGCCGAGGCTCAGCGTGAGGCCGTAGGACGCGCGGGCGTCCTTCGCGAGGTAGATCGTCTTGTACCCGCCCGTCTCCCGCTCGAAAATGCCGCGCGTCGTGAAGAACAGATATTCCCCTTCGCCGATCTGCGTCAGATAGCCGTCCAGCGATTCGACGTAATTCAGCACCATCCGGTGGATGTCCAGCTTCAGCTTCTGCACTTCCAGCTCGCTGCTCTTCTTCATGACCAGGCCGGCGAAGTCGTCGACGGCGAGCATGCCGACGACGATCTGCGCTTCTTTGTTGCGGCGAGACTCCGTCGAGAGCAGCGCGCGCTCGAGCGCCACGATCATGTCCTGCTCCGCCGGGACAAGCAGCTCCACGGGGATCCGGCGAGCCGCCAGCAGCTCCGCCGCCGCCGCGACGCCGGTGACGGCCAGCGCGCTCGCGCCCGACTCCGCCTGCTGCGCATGGAAGGCGGCCAATTTCTCGGGCGACGCCCAGGCCGGGCCGTTGTAGACCGTCACGCGGACGTCCTCAAGGCCGAGGTCCCGCAGCGTCCGCGTCACCATCGCCTTCGTCAGCGTGTCCACCGAAATGCCGCCGTTCAGCCGCCCCGACTTCATCGCGGAAAACAGCGCCTTGTAGAGCCCGGCTCCGGTCAGCGGCGCCTGGACGACCGGCACGGACACATGTGTCCGCTCCTTCACGAGCCGGTGCGCCGCCGGGCCGAACACCAGCAGCACTTCCGTCTCCCGGGCGAGCGCGTCGGCGTGCTCCGGCGCTTCCTCCGCCCGGCCGATCTCGCGCACGACCGGGCGGAACGTCGGAAACTCCTTGATAATCGCCATCAGTTTTCCCACGGCGTCGGAAGTGCCGATGATTCCGATCTTGATCTGCATGCATTTCCTTCCTTTCACCGCGCAAAATCAGGAATCAATTTTTTATTTAAGACAAAATAAAGACAGTGTCATTTTATGATATAATATGAATCGGACGAAATGTCAAACCGAATTTTCAGGATTCGACAAGGAGCGTGTACCGGTTTGAACATTCAGGTATTTGCATCCGGAGAACAACTGGACGAGGCTTGCGCCGATCTGATCGGAGGCATGCTCCGCATCAAGCCGCGCGCCGTGCTCGGACTGGCGACGGGCGGAACGCCGCTCGGCGTCTACCGCCGCCTGATCGAAGATTACCGGAAAGGTCTGGTCAGTTTCCGGCAGGCGACCACCTTCAATCTCGACGAATACGTCGGCCTGCCGGAAGATCATCCCGAAAGTTACCATTCGTATATGCGCAGAAATTTGTTCGACCACATCGATCTGCCGCTCTCCCGCGCCCATCTGCCGAACGGAGGCGCCGCCGATCTCGAAGCGGAATGCCGCCGGTATGACGCGCTGATCGAGGAAGCCGGCGGCATCGACCTGCAGCTCCTGGGCATCGGGCACAACGGCCACATCGGCTTCAACGAGCCGGACCGGGAGCTTGCAACCGGCACACACGTCGTCGATCTGGCCGAGGAGACGCGGCGCGCGAACGCCCGGTTCTTCCGTTCCATCGACGAAGTGCCGAAGCAGGCGATCACGATGGGCGTCGGCACGATTCTGAAGGCCCGGACGATCGTCCTGCTGGCCAAGGGCGCGGACAAGGCCGACATTGTGCGGCGGGCGCTGGAAGGCCCGATCACGACCGATTGCCCGGCCTCCCTGCTGCAGACCCACTCGCAGTTGATCGTGCTGCTGGACGAAGGCGCGGCGTCGAAGCTGTCGGCCATATCGCCGGGCGGAAGGACGGTGCAAGCTCCATGAACGGCATCCTGATCGAGCGCGCGCATATCGTGCCGGTAATCGGGGAACCTTTTTCAGGCTGGCTGTACATGAAGGACGGCGTCATCGCCGCGCTGGGCGAAGGGAATCAGCCGATTCCGCCCGAAGCGGCTTCCGCCGTGAGGATCGACGGCGAAGGCGGCTGGCTGCTGCCCGGATTCATCGATCTGCACGTCCACGGCGGCGCGGGCTTCGATTTCATGGACGCGGACGAGACCGCGCTGCGCGGAATCACCCGGTTCCACGCCCGCCACGGGACGACCGGCATGCTGGCGACGACGCTGACCGCTTCGAAGGAGCGGCTGGATCGGGCGATCGGGGCGGCCGCGCGCTTCATGGCTTCGCCGATGCCCCACGCGCAGCTCCTGGGCGTCCATCTGGAGGGGCCGTTCGTCAACCCGAAATGGCGAGGCGCGCAGAATCCCGCGCATATCGTGCCGCCGCGCCCCGATTGGCTCGAGGATTGGGCGAGCCGCTGGCCCGGACTGATCAGGATCCAGA
>NICF_comb_assmDRAFT_10001751_pt1 | contig 16976 bp, 15 predicted proteins | sample NewIslPassag4_SG_FD_11279 | JGI IMG/M metagenome (IMG submission 11279) | reverse complement strand
CCCCGCCGTCGCCGGCACCGGCATGACGAGCATCGCCGGCGTCATGCGTATGCGAGCGGGGCGCGGCCTTTTGCCGCGCCCCGCCGGATTTGTGTACCTGCGTACGGTTCGGCTCTTGCTTGTTACTTCGCGGCCTTCGCTGCGGCCAGCGCCTTGTCGTAATCGGGATGAGAGCCGACCACGGGGACATATTCGACGTACGTCACGGTGTTGCTCGAATCGACGACGAACACCGCCCGCGTGAGGAGCCGCAGGTCCTCGATGAGCACGCCGTAGTTCTTGCCGAACGACGCGTCCCGGTGGTCGGACAGCGTGACGACGTTGTTCACGCCGGCGGCGCCGCACCAGCGCTTTTGGGCGAAGGGTAGGTCCATGCTGAAGACGTACACGGTGACGCCCTCGAGCTTCGCTGCTTCTTCATTGAAGCGGCGCACTTCGGCGTCGCACACCCCGGTGTCGAGGGACGGCACCGAAAGGAACAGGCGGACGCCGGACGTGTCCTTGAGCGACACCTGTGAGAGATCGTTCGCTACTGCGGTGAAGTCAGGGGCCTTCTGGCCGACTTTGACCTCGTCGCCCGCCAGGGTGACGGGTTTGTCCTTCATGATGACCGTGCGCATCAATCATTCCTCCCAGATCGATAGGGCGCTAATCGGCCCTCGAGTCGTCTCTCGTGGACGATAATTTGCCCGACGTTACACATTCGGGTGAAACGACACCGCTCCTTCCCGGTTGAACCAAGCGGCGACCACGGGTTTGGTCACTTTTCCCATGGCGTTCCGGGGAAGTTCGGCGACCACCAAAAGCCGCGTCGGAACCTTGTACGGCGCCATCCGTTCCTTGGCCCAAGCACGCAGCTCCTCGAGCGAAAGGCGGGATCCCGACTTGAGGACCACGGCTGCCGACACCCGCTCGCCCCACTCCGGGTCGGGCGCGCCCACGACCGCGCACTCGGCGACGGCGGGGTGGGTTCTCAGCACCTCTTCGATTTCGAGTGCGGAGACCTTGTACCCGCCCGTCTTGATGATGTCCACGCTCGCCCGGCCGAGGATGCGGTAGTACCCGTCCTCGAGCACGGCGACGTCGCCCGTGCGGAACCAGCCGTGCCTGAACGCGCCCTTGGTGGCCTCGGGATTATTCCAATACCCGCGAAAGACGCCGGGCCCCTTGACGTAGATCTCGCCGGGAGTTCCGGGCGGCACGGGGCGGCCCTGTTCGTCCGCAAGCATGACCTCGACGCCGGGGAGGGGCACGCCTACAGTTCCGGGCCGGCGCTCGCCGTGGAGCGGGTTTGAGATCGCCATGCCGATCTCGGTCATCCCGTAGCGCTCGAGAAGCGTGTGGCCGCTTATCTTCCACCAGGCCTCGAGCGTGCTCACGGGGAGGGCCGCCGAGCCGGACACCATGAGGCGCAGCTTGCGGCACGCGGCCGACATCGCTCCCTTGCGAGCGGGGTCCGCGCTTTCCCACGCTGCGATCATCTTGGCGTAGATCGTGGGAACGGCCATGAACAGCGTGAAATTCTCGTGAATCAAGGCGTCCCAGACCTCGCCGGCGTCGAAGCGGGGGAAGAACCTGCAGCGGGCGCCGGCCCACAGGGCGCACGTGAGGATATTGACCAACCCGTGAATGTGGTGGAGCGGCAGGAAGTGGGGAATGGCGTCGTCTTCATTCCACTCCCAGGCCGTGATCAAGGTCTCGACCTGGGCCGCGACGTTCCGGTGCGACGTAAGGACGCCTTTCGGCTTGCTCGTAGTGCCGCTCGTGTACAGGATCAGCGCGCCCCGGTCGGGGTGGACGTAGGGCAGGCGTCCTGCAGCGAAGGGCGCGGCGCGACCGCACGCGCCGGGGCCGGGGAGCGCACAGCCACCCGGGCGGGGCGAGGGGCCAGGGTCCGGAAGGTGGCTCTCACCCCGTTGGAGCGCCGCTTCGGCCGCGAGGAACGTGATGCCGTGGTCCCGGGCGATCGCACGGGGGAGTTCGAAATCTTCGGGCGCCACAACGACCGAGGCCCCGGAGTCGAGGATCACGTGCTCCAGCTCGGGTCTCGGATGCGTGGCGCACAGCGGCACGGCGATCCCGCCGGCCCGCCAAATGCCCCATTGCACTGCGACGTGCGCAAAGCCGGGCGGGACGAGGTAGGCGACCCGCGCCTCCCCGAGGTCGGCGGGCTCGCGGCTACGATCGCGATGGTCTGCCGTCATGGTCGAAGCGGCCGCCTGGACCGTTCCAGCCGCCGCCTCGTCCACGGCCGCCCCCGGCGCAGTCCCTGCCGCGGCCGCGAGCAACCGACTGGCGACGGCCGCGGAGGCGGAAAGCAGCTCCCCGTAGGTGTATGCGCCGGCGTTGTCGACGACGGCGATCCTCCCGGCGCGGGCGGGATCCATCGCCCGCTCGATGAGGGGGATTCCCGCAGAGCCGCGCACGGTTCAACCCTCGCTCGCGACGGCGAGCACGAGACCGATCCCAGACGGGTCCCGGACCAAGTACCCGTCGCTTTCCTGCTTGCACTCGATCCCGGCCGCGCTGAGCCGCCCGAGGACGCGCTCCAATTCGTCTCCGCTAGGCAGGAGTACGCTGAACGTCCGCAGCCCGAGGGCGTCTTCGGGCGGTTTGGGAATGCCGACGCCGCGCCAGATGTTCCCGCCGATGTGATGGTGGTACCCGCCTGCGCTGACGAACAGGGCGCCGAAGTCGTAGCTCTTCAGCGTGACGTCGAAGCCCAAAATCCCGTGGTAAAACTGCTCCGACGACTCGAGGTCGGCAACGTGGAGGTGCACGTGGCCCACCGTCGTGCCGGCGGGAAGTCCCGTCCATTCGGCGCCGTTCCGCTCGATTTCGGTCAAGAGGTCGTCGATGTCCACGCCCTCCCGCGGCGCCGATGCGATGTCGTACATGCCGTTCTTCATCGGCCAGACGTCCCGGGGGAAGTCCCACGCGAGCTCGATGCCGTTCCCTTCCGGGTCGGGTAGGTAGATGGCAAGGTGCGTGCCGTGGTTCGACGTGCCGTGAACGGGCGTGCGCGTCTCGGCGATGCGGAGCACGAGGTGCGCGAGGTCGCGGCGCGTCGGGACCAAAAACGCGGTGTGGTACAAGCCGGTCGTCCCGCGCGCTCGCCGGGCGCCGGCAAGGCGCGTGAGCCGCAAAAGTTCGCGGCCGCCTGCGCCGAGGGAAGCGGTCTGCCCGGATCGATCGAGCAGGGAGAATCCAAGGACCTCCTGGTAAAACGCCGTCATCCTGCCGAGGTCCGAGACCGAATAGTGGACGGGGCCCATTTTTGTCGCCGCGTCGATGCGGGCGTGTGTGGCGGGCATATGCGCTCTCCTTTGTTCTTGAATCCGGAGCGGCCGGCTTCGCCGCCCTAGGCGCGCTCGTCGCGGAAGGCCTCGGCGGGCCCGTAGGGCGCAAGGGCGACCGTGATGTACGCGTTGACGCACACGTCCTGGCGTTCATAGGCGAACCGCCACATGCGGCCGGCCAGCTCCCGGATGACGCCTGCATAGGCGGGGTCCCGGGCCACGTTGCGCACCTCGCCCGGATCGTTCCGGAGATCGTACAACTCGTCGTAGTCGAAGCCGTTGTAGACGTACTTCCAATCCCGGGTCATCACCGACCGCTGGATGCCGTAGAGCTCGTTCCCGTTCGTTTGGGTGAAAACGGCGTCGCGCCAGCCTTCGGGCTCCTCGCCGCGCAAGAACGGCACCAGGCTCCGGCCCGCGAACGCCCGGTCGACCGGAACGTTCGCAACGTCGAGGAACGTCGGGGCGAGGTCGGCCAGGGAAACGAACGCGTCGACCGTCCGGCCCGGCCTTTGGATGCCGGCCGGCCAGCGGGCGATGAGCGGCACGTGGTAGGCGCTCCGGAAGCACGGCAAACCCTTGCACCATAGGCCGTGCTCCGCACCGTAATCCCCGTGGTCGGAGACATAGATGACGAGCGTGTTTTCTGCTTCGCCCGCCTCGTCGAGCGCCGCGAGCACCCTGCCGAAAAGGGCGTCCACGTAGGTGCAGTAGGCGAGGTAATGGCGGAGCGCCTCCCGGTGTTCCGCTTCGGAGAGCTGGTCGAACCGTTCCCGCATCCTCCGGTACAGGGCGGGCTTGTCCTCCATGCGGTCCCGGAAGGAAGCCGGGAGCTCGATGCTTGCGGGATCGTACATGTCCAGGTATTCCTGCGGCACAAAGTACGGGTCATGCGTGCCGCTGAGGCCGATGTATTGGCACCAGGGGGCGTCGCCCTGCGTGCGGTTTCGGATGATGTCGATCGCGGCGTCGACGATCTTCTCGTCTTGCGAAGGGGAGCGGCGCACGCCGTAGTGGACGTACGAGCCGTACCCCGGCCGGAGGATTTCGCCCGGGCCGCGCTCTTGAGGTTCCGGCTTGGCGGCGACGTCCAGGTACCGGCCCCACTCTTTCGTGTAGGGGGCGCGCCGGAAGGTGCCCTTCGGGGAGACGTGGGTCGCGGCGATGCTCTCCCACCCCCGGTCCTCCGGGCTCTCCTCGCCGCTCACGTGCCACGTGCCGGAATAGTGGAGGCGGTAGCCGGCTTCCCGCAGGTCTTCACTAAAGAGGCGGACACCGTCGTTGAGGCCGCGCGAGATGGCGTTTCCGACGGAGACATTGCTCCACACGCCGTGCTCCGACGGGTAAAGGCCGGTGAAAAACGTGGCGCGCGACGGGCAGCAGTGGGGCGAGGGCGTGTAGCACTGCGCGAAAGCGATGCCCTCCCGGCTGAACCGGTCGAGGTTGGGTGTGATCGCCCTTCCGTAGGGAGGGACTGTGTCGCCGCGCTGCTGGTCCGTCATGAAAATCAGGATGTTCGGACGCTGCAATTGCGTTGCCCCTCTTTCGCAATATCGGCCAAGCGCTTCTCTTTGGGTCAATGTTACCAGTTTGGCATTGGGCGGTCCAGAAGGCGAGCCGCCTCCGATCCGGCTCCGAGATCGACTCGAGGAAAGAAGAAGGAAGGCCGGCACAACGCTCGATTGTGTTGTTACCGGCCTTGCTGTGCTCTTGTTTCTCTCCGGCTCGGCGGGCGGGAATCAGGTGTCGCCTGTGAGGCGTCAGCCCGCGCTCTTGAAAAAGAAATCGGTCTCCAAGCGGATTTCGTTTGCGACGCTGAGGACAATGGCCGCCCTGGGCCTTGCCATGCCGAACTGGTCGAACGTGATCGTCGTCTGGGCCTCGATCCGCATGCCGTCGGGCGTGAAGGACGCCGTACCCGTCCACTCGACCGGGCGCGTCACGTCGCGGATCGTCAAGTTGCCGCGGATCGTTACTTCGGCTTGTCCGGAGTGCGGGAGCGGGAACGGCAACCCATCGATCTCGGTGGGCTCGAAGCGGGCCTGTGGGTAACGGTTGGTCTGCAGCGTGTTTTGCCTGATGAAGTTGTCCCTCGATCGCTGGTCGCTTTGGAGCGTCGCCAAGTTCACGGTGACCCACGATACATCGGCCAAGAGCTTGCCGCTTGCGTCGAATCCGACGGTTCCTTGCACGCTTGTCGTCTGGCCGACGGCATCGATGGGGAAGGACAGATTGGCGAGTTGCTCACGCACCCGGTAGCGCGCCGTGCTCTGATCCGGGACGATCGTCATCGTGAGGGGCGCCGCCGCCTCCGCTGCGGCCCTGACCGTGCCGGACGATGGGGGGATCGACGCCGTCGAAGCCCGGTTGCCGGCGATCGGGCCGCCGCGCCATTGCCCCGCCGCCCAAACGAGCGCGCCGGCGACCACTACGACCAACGCGACGAGCGGCAATCGTTTTGCGCTCATTGAAGCATTCTCCTCCAGTGGTACCTGCGGACTACGTTGTGATTGTCGCACAGAAATGTGGCGTTTCTGTGACGCCCGCGCGAGGTTGCGAGGAGCAATCGCTTCCAGGAACGAAGAACCCGGTCGCGGCAGGACGACGTGTTTGGAGGGATCGCGGTGCTCACCTTGGACCGCGGGACGGCGCGCCGCGTCGTTCTGGGCAAACAAGGGTTATGGCCCGGCCGGCGCTGGCGCGGCCCGGAGGGCGTCGAAAAGGCGATGCGGGCGATGGAGTATCTGCAACTCGACCCATTGAATGTCATGGCCCGCAGCCAGGATATCGCGTTGTGCAGCCGCGTGATCGGCTACTCGCCCGGAATGTGGGAGCGACCTGCTTACGAAGAGCGCAAATTCTTCAATTGGGGCAGCTGGCTGGCGGTGCGGGCCGCAAGGACAGCTCGCTCGCTCTGTATAACCTGTGGCTCACGGGCGAAGCGATGACGCACCACCGGGAGAACTTCGAGCGCGTCTATGCGCCGAGTGAGGCGGTGGCGCCCCCCGGGCTTCTGAAGGAGAGCGGCGAACCGGAGGCGGACCGGTTCTTGATCAAAAAAGAGGTAAGCTTCCAGGGCCTCGCCCGGCTTGTCGCTTCGGGCGGCGCCGCGGACCGGGGAGATCCGTTCGGCAGGCGGCACCTCGTCGAGGAGCTGCTGGAGAGCGGCGAACTCATTCAGGTGCGCCTCAAGGGCTCACGAATCATGTACTACGCACTTGGGAGCGATGTGCCGCTGCTGTCGGCATTGAGCGCGGGGCGCGTTCCCGCGGAGTGGGCTCCCCACGAAACGACGACCGAAGAAGAGGCCGTGTTTCTCGCTCCGCTGGACCCGGTGTGCGCAAGGGGGCGGGCGAAGGGCTTGTTCGATTTCGGCTATGCTTGGGAGGTGTACAAGCCCAGGGAGAAGCGCCGGTACGGCTACTATGCGCTGCCGGTGCTCTGGGGCGACCGGCTCGTCGCTCGCTTCGACGGCAAGTTGGATCGCAGGTCGAACACCTTGATCATCCTGGGCCTCTGGTTGGAAGAGGACTCCCTCGGGGGCGACGAAGCGTTCGCGGAGGCGTTCGCCCGCGGCCTCGAGCGATTTGCCGGATTTCTTGGCGTGGACAAGTTGGACGTGCGGGCGATCGCCGAACCCCGCTTGCGCAAGCGGGCGGAGGCGGCGTCACCGGTCGGCGATTAGACCCGCATTGGAAGTTGAAAGCCCTTTCACGATTATCGGCCTGGCGTGAATAAAGGGGAAGTTGAAGTTGTGTGGAATAGTCGCAAAAGAGACGCAAAACAGAGTGGTCGTGCCCACGAAGCTTTGAAAGCGATTGCATTCGGGTCGCGAGCGGCGCGCTTTGACGCGCCTTGCGCGGCGGGGGGACGGCTCGTGCGGGAAGGGGGAAGCCGGGAAGAGCCCCTGGAGAACACTGATCGGGACAAGTGCACGGACGTGATCGCGCGACTCGACACCGACGCCCTGGACACTCGATCGAGGAGGTCAAAAGATGGGAATGCACGTGCGTGCGCGCGGCCTCGCGCTTGTCTTGGCGGCCGTCGCCGCTATGAGCGCGGCGTGCCTCGTCGCCAACGCGGGCCAGCCGGTGCAGCTTGTTTGGTCGGCGCCCGGGGGAGCGGCCGAGTTTGCTGTCTACCAGCGTGTCGCCGAGGAGTTCATGATCGAAAATCCGAACATCCGCGTCCAGGTGATCCGGGACTCCAACCAAGCCGAGTTGATCTTGGCGGGGAACTCGCCCGACATCATCTTCAGCACGATCGAGAACTTCCCGTCGCTCCACGCGACGGGAATCGTACTCAACCTGCAGCCCTACATCGACAGGGACAACTTCGACTGGCAAGACTTCTTTCCCGAAATCCTCAACCCGTACCGCTTCAACGGTGAAGGCTACGGCAGCGGCGACATCTACGGTCTTCCCAAGGAGACCGCCGTGCGGGCGCTCTTTTTCAACGTCGACGCCTTCGCCGCCGCGGGGCTCGCCCGCCCGGACGAGCTTGCGCGCCGAGGAGAATGGACGTGGGAGACGTTCCTCGAGGCTGCCCGGCGTCTCACCATCGACCGGAACGGCGACCGGATCCCGGAGGTGTACGGCTTCGGCGAAGATACGTGGTTCGGCCGCTGGATGCCGTGGATCTGGTCGGCGGGCGGAAACGTGGTCGACGACCCGTACCGGCCGACGCGCTCCGCGATGACCGACGCCGACACGATCGCCGGCATGGAGTTCTTCGCCTCCCTGCAGCGGGATCACGGCGTCTTCCGCCGGGCGGGCGGAGGCGACTTCCGGTCGGGCGCCGTAGCGATGTTCGCCAACGGGCGCTGGGAGGTCCCAGGCTTCCGGGAGATTACCGATTTCACGTGGGAGGTGACGCCAAGGCCGACCGGACCCGCCGGGCGGGCTCAACTGCTTACCGGCTCTGCGTTCATGATCTCGACCCAGTCCCAACATCCGGACGAGGCGTGGGAACTGCTGAAGTACATTACGAGCCAGCGCGGCCAATCGCTCATGACCGAGCTCGGCCTTTTGCTCCCGTCCCGGCTCTCCGTGGCGCGCTCCGACTTTTTGGCCAGCCGCCCGCCGGAGAACAACGACGTATTCCTCGACGAGATACAGTATGCCAAGCCCGGCCCGATGCTCCCCAACTGGCGGTTCGTGCAGGATTCCGCCGGCCCGATCCTAAACGGGATCCTGGCCGGGAACATCCCCGTGACCAACGGGGCGATCCAACTCGGCGAACTCATTAACCGGGCGATCGCCGAGGCCCGCAGGCTGTAGCACGCGGTCGACTCGGCCTGCAGTTTCGTGAACGAAATGTCGCCCATGGGATCGATGTGTCTTTTTCGGAAGGCGGAACCCAGCATGTCCGATACCCGCGAACTCCTCGTCAGCATGAGCCAGCAGCTGGGCGAACTGGTCCGCCACGTCGCCGAGGTGTGGCGGACGAACAGTGAGCTTGAATCGGGGCTGAACGAGCTTCGCAATGGGGTTGCGGAACTCAAGAGCGATGTCGCCGACCTCAAAAAGAGGGTCTCCACCCTCGAAGTGGATGTCGCCGGCATCCGCGGCGAGCTGCGCGAGTCACAGGCCGCGTTCACCTTTAAGTTTGACCGGTTTGCCGGGTTCGTGTCCGCCGATCTGATACAGAACCGGTTGACCGTAGGAAAGGAGTGGTTCGTTCGAGCCGGATACGCGAGTCAATTCAACCAACGGCCGACCAACCTCGAGGAGCGGGTGAGCAAGTTCGAGGCGGCGCGGCCCCTGGCGTAGACGACGTCACTGCTCCAACCCGCGGCCACTATCTCCGCCACGTCACCGTAATCGTGTGGTAGCCCGAGGCGCCTTCGGGGAGAGGATCGGCCCGCTCCGCCGTTTGCACCGCGCCGGTCTTGTCGGTCGCCCGCACGGTGATCGTGCCGCTGCCCGGGACGATGTCCGTCCGCTCGACCGCCCAAAGCACCCACGTGTACGGCGACAGCGCTTCCTTCACTTGCGCTTCGTGCCACGTCATGCCCCGGTCGTAGCTCACCTCGACCCGCTCGATGCCCCGGTCCCCGGCGAAGGCGATACCGCCGATGTACGCCGGCTGGCTGACGGTGGCGCGGTTTTTCGGCACATCGATCCGTGACATCGTCTTGATCACGGCCTCGTCGCTCCAGCCGCGCTGCTCCCAAAATCCGAGGTAGTCTTCCTTGACGGCGATGATCTTCGTGAGCCACTTCACGTTTTTCATCCCGTAGATCCCGGGGACGATGATGCGGGCCGGGAAGCCGTGGGGATGGGGTAGGGGTTCGCCGTTCATCGTCCAGGCCACGAGCGTGTCCGGGTGCATCGCTTTGTCGAACGGGATGCTCTCCGTGTACTGGTCGTACGCTTCAAACTTGATGTCGACGACGCCCTCCTTGACCCCGGCCCTCAGAAGAAGCTCGCGCAAGGGAATCCCACCCCACTTGGCGTTGCCGACGAGGTCACCGCCGACCTCGTTGCTGATGCAGGTCAAGGTGGTGTACTGCTCCTTGACGGGGTACGACGTGAGCGCGTCGTATGTGACCGAGAAGGGCCGCTCCACCTCGCCTTCGATCGAAAGGCGCCAGTCGTGCACCGGCACCGAGACGGGGAAAAGGTTTTTGTCGACGCGGTAGAACCGGTCGTTCGGCGTGACCTCCGGGACAAGCCCTTGGATTCGTTCGAAGATTGGATGAATCGCAGAATCAGTGGCTGACTGAGTGGCAGAATGAATCGCAGCCCCCGGATGAGCCGGCGCCGGAACGGCAGCGCGCCGGCGCTTTCCAAACGCCCACGTGCCCAAGGCGAGCGCTCCGATCGCTCCGGCAGCCTTGGCGATGAAGGATCGGCGGACGCTGCTCAACGGCTCCTGATCGGGCATTGTCTCCAAGCTCCCTTCCGGTGTTTCCCCGCGGCGCGCCACTCGCTCATGGGTACGCCCGGCCGCCCCCGAAGTGTTCACCCGCGTCCTCATTACTCAATCAAGTGTTACGTCGTTGAAAGGTGCTTTGGTTTACATCGTGCCCGTGGTCGCGTTTTCCCCGCTTCGCCGGTCTTTCCTCCGGTCCGCGCGCGGCCCGCGCGTGACAAGCCGCGAGGGTCATCGAGGTACTCGTACCCCTCTCGCACAAGAATTCGGAGGGGATATCGACGCGAGACGGCGAAGTCCAAACGCAACGGTTGTTCGTGACGGCCGTTGGAACTGGTACGCTTATCCGGAGCGGATGCTGATATGATAGTGGAGAGCCTGCATCACACGGCTCTACTTGTCACGGATCTCGAGAAGGCGAAGGACTTTTACGGGCGGGTGCTCGGCCTCAAGGAGATCGCGCGCCCGCCTTTCAACTTTCCCGGGGCGTGGTACCAGGTGGGCGACAGCCAGATCCACTTGATCGTCTACCCGGAGAAGGCCCCCAAGGAGCGCCGGATCGATCCCAAGAATGCCCACCTGGCGCTTCGGGTGGACGATCTCCACAAGGCGGCGGCGCGCCTTGCGGCGGAGGGAGTCGAGCACGTCGCAAGCCCGAACAGCATCGCGGGCTGGCCGCAGATCTTCTGTGTCGACCCGGACGGCAACGTGATCGAACTGAACGCCGCCTCGCTTTAGAAAGGGGCGCCCGAGACAAAGGTGAGCCGAACATGATACGCGTCAATCCTTTCGACTGGACCGCCGACTTCCGCATCGCCCGGGCGTTGGCGGAGGCGTACAAGGCGAGCGGGTTCGACGACGTCCTGTTCTTTTGCGTGGGCGATCCGGCGGATCCGATCGGCCGGCTCGGCGTCCTCGTCGCGGACGAGACGATCAAGTACTATAAGAACGTCATGGGAACGAGCGACGCCCCGATAACCCGCGAGACGCTCGCTCGAAGTGCCGCGGAGGCCCTCGAGAAGTGGCCCGGCCGGTTCATCATCGCCGTTGAGGCTGGATCCGGACTGCCGGCGCACCTTGGGTCGGTCGAAATCACCGACCGGGGCCTGATGTCGGCCCCGCCGGACATTGCCGGGGCGCTCGGCCTGCCCGACGTCACGGTCAACGTTGTCCTCCGGGTCGATGAAGGGGCGGCGCGGCGGCGGGAAGCTGCGGCCGCGGGCGGGGGCCGGGAGACCGGCCGGAACGTGGAGGGCCTCCGCCAGGCGGAACTCGAGATAGGAACGGACGGCGACGGGGCGGCCCTCGGGCGTAGGAACCGGTTCAAGCCGCTCCGGCCCGAGCAGATCACGGATTCCGTCGTGCGCAAGCTGGCGGACACCGTGATCGACGGCAACCTGCGGCTTCTCAGCAAGATCGGCAAGCAAAAGATTTGACCACTTGCTTCTTGGCGGCGCCCGCCGAAAGGAGAACGGTAACGAGCATGCGTGTCTCGCTCTTCGTCACATGCATGGTCGACGCGCTCTACCCCAACGTCGGGGTAAGTTCGGTGAAATTGCTGCGGCGCCTGGGCGTCGAGGTCGACTTCCCCGAGGACCAGGTGTGCTGCGGACAGCCTGCGTTCAACAGCGGGTACCACGACGCCGCCCGGGACGCGGCGGCCCAGCTCGTGCGGGCGTTTCGGGATGCGGAGTACGTCGTGGGACCGTCAGGATCGTGCGTTTCGATGATCCGCCACTACTACCCGGCGCTTTTCGAGGGGCATCCCCTGGAGGCCGAGGCGAACGCCTTCGCCGCCAAGACGTATGAGTTGTCCCAATTCATCGTAGACGTGCTCGGAATTGACGACGTCGGGGCGCGCTTTCCCGGAAGGGCGACGTACCACACGTCCTGCCACATGACCCGCGGCCTCGGCGTGCTCGAAGCGCCGCTCAGGCTGCTCAAGAACGTGCGCGGGCTCGAGCTCGTCGACCTTCCCCGCCGGGAGGACTGCTGCGGCTTCGGCGGCACGTTCGCCGTGAAGATGGCGCGCCTTTCGGCCGCCATGGCCGACGAGAAGCTTGATCACGTGGCCGAAGTCCAAGCGGAGTACCTCGTCGGCGCGGACACGGCCTGCCTCATGCACCTCGGCGGGCGCCTCGAGCGCCGCGGCGGGCGGGTGCGGGTCTTGCACCTTGCCGAACTCCTCGAGGAAGGAACGCGTCCCGGGGTGAGGATCGAGCCCGAAGAAAGCGCGCGACGAGGTGGGGCGGGCGCCGCGGGCGGGGCGGGGGGCGCCGCCGGAGCGCGCACCGGCGCAGGTGACCGCGCCGAGGAGGCGAGCGCGTGATGGCGAAGGCGGCGATCTTGGACCGGATCGACCAAGCGCTCGGCAACGAGCGGCTGCGGCGGGCGGTGCGCAAGGCCACCGACACGTTCCGCGGCGGGCGGGCCCGGGTGATCTCGGATTTCGACTGGGAGGCCATGCGGGAAAAGGCGCGGGCGCTCCGGGCCCACACCATCGAACACCTCGATTATTACCTCGAGCAACTCGCGGCGCGGGTGCGCGAGAACGGCGGCCACGTGCATTTCGCCGAAAACGCGAGTCAAGCCGTCGAGATCGTGCGGCGCATCGCAGCGCACCACGGCGTCCGTTCGGTCGCGAAGTCGAAGTCGATGATCTCCGAGGAAATCCACCTCAACGAAGTCCTTGAAGCCGACGGCATCGAAGTGTACGAAACGGACCTCGGCGAGTACATCATCCAGCTCGCCCGCGAGACGCCGTCCCACATCATCGGCCCGGCGCTGCACAAAAGCCGCGAGGACATCGCGGAACTCTTCTCTAAGCTGGAGGGGAGGCCGCTTTCGAGCGACACGCCGACGCTCACCCAGGTGGCGCGCCGGCGCCTGCGCGAAGTGTTTCTCAAGGCGGACATGGGCATCACGGGCTGCAACTTCGCGGTCGCCGAGACGGGATCGATTGTGATCGTCACCAATGAAGGGAACGGCCGCATGGTCACCTCCCTCCCCCGCGTGCAGGTGACGCTCATGGGCATGGAGCGCATTGTGCCGCGCCTCGAGGACCTCGACCTGCTCCTCGCCATGCTCACCCGCAGCGCGACGGGGCAACGGACGACGAGTTACGTTTCCATCGTCTCCGGACCCCGCAAGGAGGGGGAGCGGGACGGGCCGGAAGCGTTCCACCTCGTCATCGTCGACAACATGCGCTCGTCGATCCTCGGGGGCGAATTCCAGGAAGCGCTGAATTGCATCCGCTGCGGGGCCTGCCTCAACATCTGCCCGGTCTACCGCCAGATCGGCGGGCACGCCTACGGGTGGGTGTACTCGGGGCCGATCGGGGCCGTGCTCACGCCCCTTTACAAGGGCATCGAGGAGTGGGGCGAGGTGGCGCAGGCGTCGAGCCTATGCGGCGCCTGCTACGACGTGTGTCCGGTCAAGATCCCGCTGCACGACATGCTCGTCGGCATCCGCCGCGCAAGCGTCGAAACGGGCAAATCGAAGGCCTTGGAGCGCCTTGCGTTCCGCGCCTTCGGGTTCGTCATGAGCCGGCCCGGGATGTACCGGGCGGCCCTCAAGATCGGGCGGCTCGCCCAGGCGCCCTTCGTCCGCAAGGGCCGCTTCCGGGCCGCGCCTCCGCCGCTTTCGAGCTGGCTTTCCCACCGGTCGCTCCCCTCGCTGCCGAAGCGCAGCTTCCGGGAGATTTGGGCGAAAGGCATCGACGACGAGCCGGGCGATCGGAGGGGAACGTCGTGACGCACGGGGAAGATCTGGACTTCGGCGGGTTAACGCAAGAGGCCTTTCTCGCTCGCGTCCGCCGCGGTTTGGGCGGCAAAGGCCCGAAGAGCCCGCACCCGGGTTCGCTGATTCGCGACCAAAACGTAGAGGAGAACGCGGCGCACTCCGAGAAAGTTCACCTGTTTACACTTGCGCTCGAAGCGGTGGGCGGGCGCGCCTTGCGCGCCTCCACCCTCGCGGAGGCGTACCTTGTCGTCGCACGGGAGCTCGCGGGGGCGAAAGCGGCGCGCGTCCTGCTCGCCGGCGGTGACTTCCGCAAGCTCGAAGAGGCGCTCGCCGCCGCCGGAGTGGCGTTCGACCGCTGGAGCGACCTCGACTTTTCCCACGGGGCGCAAGACCGGGCGCTCGAGAAGGTGAACGCTTGGGACGCGGGGATCAGCTTCGCCGACTACGCCGTGGCGGAACTGGGGAGCATCGCTCTTCTGTTCGACGCCGGCCAGGGCCGCAGCGTGAGCCTCGTGCCGCCGCGGTACGTCTCGATCGTGCGGCGGGACGCCTTGGTGCTGACGCGCCGCGCCGTGCTCGAGCACGTGAGTCGCCGCATGCGGGAGGAGGGCCGCCGCTCGCTCGTTTTTGTGACCGGGCCCAGCCGCTCGGCGGACATCGAGATGGATCTCAGCGTCGGCGTCCACGGCCCCGGAGAGTTATGGGCCGTACTGGTCGACGAGTGAGGCGAGGTGAAAGGTCGTGGCACGCTGGCTTGTGAAGACCGAGCCCGACGAGTACTCGTTCGCAGACTTGCAGCGCAAGGGGCGCGACGTCTGGGACGGCGTGCGCAATAACGTCGCCTTGAAGCACTTGCGGTCGATGCGGCGCGGCGACGAGGTCTTCGTCTACCACACGGGAAACGCCCGCGCCGTGGTGGGCATTGCGCGAGTGGTTTCCGAGCCGTACCCCGATCCCGCTTCGGGGGATCCCAGGCACGCGGTGGTCGACTTGGAGGCGGTGCGGGCCTTGGAGCGCCCCGTGAGCCTCGCCGCGATCAAGGCGGATCCGGCCTTCGCCGGGTGGGAGCTCGTCCGCAACTCCCGCCTTTCGGTGATGCCGGTCCCGGGCGAGCTTTGGGAGCGCATCCTCGCGATGTCGGCCGGCTCGTGATACATAGATGAATGAGCACTATCGTTGGAGGTTTCGAGAAGCGATGCTGGATCGAATTGCAAACACAGTCCGCGCCCTCACGGTGGACGCGGTGGAGAAAGCGAGCTCCGGCCACCCCGGGCTTCCCTTGGGCATGGCCGACGTCGGTGCCGTCCTGTACGCGAAGATTCTCAGGCACGACCCCTCGTGGCCCGATTGGCCCGACCGCGACCGCCTCGTCCTGTCCGCCGGGCACGGCTCGATGTGGCTTTACGGGTTCTTGCACCTCGCCGGCTACGATCTGAGCCTCGATCAGATCAAGCAGTTCCGGCAGGTCGGCTCCGAGACCCCGGGACACCCCGAGTACGGCGACACGCCCGGCGTGGAGACGACGACCGGCCCGCTCGGGCAGGGGATCGGCAACGCCGTCGGGATGGCGCTGGCGGAGCGGATGCTCGCGGCCAAGTACAACAAGGACGGCCACGAAGTGGTCGGCCACTACACGTACGTGATCGCAAGCGACGGCGACCTCATGGAGGGCGTCGCCGCCGAGGCGTCGTCCCTTGCGGGGCACCTGGGGCTCGGGCGGCTCATCGTCTTTTACGACGACAACAAGATCACGATTGACGGCAAGACCGACCTCGCCTTCACCGAGGACGTCGCGAAGCGCTACGAGGCGTACGGCTGGCACATCCTCTACGTCGACGGGCACGACGTGAAGGCCGTCGAAGAGGCGATCCGCGCCGCCCAGGCCGTGACCGACAAGCCCAGCCTGATCGTGACCAGGACCGTGATCGGCTGGGGAACGCCGAAGGCCGGCACGTCCTCGGCCCACAGCGACGCTATGGGCAAAGACGCCATCAAGGCACTCAGGGAGCGGATCGGTTGGCCGGACGAAGACTTCTACGTGCCCGACGACGTGCGCGAGTTCTTCGCCAAGCGGAAGGCGGAGCTTCAGAAGGAGAGCGCTGCGTGGAAGGAGCGCTTCGAGGCCTGGTCCAAGGCGAATCCCGACCTTCGCAAAGATTGGGACGCAGCGTTCTCCCTGTCCGTCCCTGAGGACCTCGCCTCCCTCCTGCCCGCGTTCGACCCGGCCACGCCGGTCGCAACCCGTGTCGCCGGCGGAAAGGCCGAGCAGGCGCTGGCCAAGGCGGTGCCGTACCTCGTCGGGGGCTCGGCCGACCTCAACCCGTCGACGAAGACCTTCATCGAGGGCGGCGGCGTGGTCAAGAACGGCGATTACGCCGGGCGCAACATCCACTTCGGCGTGCGCGAGCACGGCATGGGCGCGATCTTGAACGGCATGCAGCTGCACGGCGGCCTCAGGGCGTTCGGGTCGACGTTCCTTGTCTTCTCCGACTACATGCGCCCGTCGATCCGGCTCGCCGCGCTCATGAAGCAGCCGGTGATCTACATCTTTACGCATGATTCCATCTACGTCGGCGAAGACGGTCCGACCCACCAGCCGGTCGAGCACGCCGAAGCGCTCCGGGTCATTCCCAACCTCGAGGTGTTCCGCCCGGCGGACGCCGTCGAAACGGGGCTTGCGTGGGTCGAGGCGCTGAAGCGCACGGACGGGCCGACTGCGCTACTCCTCACCCGCCAGAACGTGCCGGTCGTCGCGGACCCCGGCGCCTGCGCCGTGGACCGCGGTGGGTACGTGATCAAGAAAGAGAGCGGGGCGGCGCCCGACGCCGTGATCGTCGCCTGCGGCAGCGAAGTGGCGCTCGCCCTCGAGGCGGCGAAGAGGCTCGAAGCGGAGGGCAAGTCGGTGCGCGTCGTTTCCATGCCCAACCGCGAGCGGTTCCTGCGGCAGAGCGCCGAGTACCAAAGCAGCGTGCTCGCGAAGGGCGTGCCGACCCTCGTCATCGAGGCGGGCGTCGGCACGGGATGGCGGAACCTTGCGGGCGAGCGCGGCAGGGTGATGTC
>NICF_comb_assmDRAFT_10001746_pt1 | contig 16987 bp, 12 predicted proteins | sample NewIslPassag4_SG_FD_11279 | JGI IMG/M metagenome (IMG submission 11279) | reverse complement strand
CTCTCCCAGCCACGCCTCCGGGAGCGTGCGCTCGCCGGTGGCCAGCCGGCGCGCCAGCTCGGCGGCGGCGGCGACGGGCGGCGCCTTCGACACGGTCAGCGGCGTGCCGGCCGGCAGGGCCTGCCGCATGGGCTCGACCAAAGCCGGCCCGGCGCCCGCCACGCCGCCGGCCAGCGCGACAGGCATCACCTGGCCGAGGCGGCCGAAGACGACCGTGGCCAGGCGGGCGAGCTCGCGCCCGGCCTCGGCGAGCACCTCGCGGGCGACGGGGTCGCCGCGCGACGCGGCCATGGCCACGGCGGGGGTGAGCGCGGCCACGCGCGCCCGGCCGCCGCCGTAGACGGCCTCCCGCACCGTAGGCCAGTCGGAGCCGCCCAGGGCGCCGAACACGGCCGAGGCGAGCTTCCCGGTCGGGGGCGCGCCCGCGGCGTCGGCGGCGCGCAGGAGGCGCTTGAGCGCCTCGCGGCCGATCCAGTAGCCGCCGCCGGCGTCGTCGATCAGGTAGCCGTGGCCGCCGGCGCGGACGATCGAGCCGTCGTGCGCGACGTGCACGGCGACGCTGCCCGTGCCGGCGTAGACGAGCACGCCTCCCCCCGGCTCGAACGCCGAGAGGTACGCGGTGACCACGTCACCCAGCACCGTCGCGGCGCCTTCGTCGAGCCCCAGCCGCTCGCACAGGTGCGCCGCGAGGAGACGCGCCTGCGGCGAGCCGGTGTCCAGGCCGGTCACGCCGGCGACGACCCGCTGCGGGCGCGCCACCGCGGCCACCTCGTCGAGCAGGGCCGCGAGGTTCGCCTGCGTCCTCTCGCTCCCCAGCTCGATCGCTGAGACCGGCCCGACCCTCCCCTGGGCGACGACCTCGCCGGCGAGGTCGAGCAGCAGCCAGCGGGTGCTCGAGCCGCCGGCGTCGATGCCCAGCACGGTGGCGGCGCTCGTCGCAGGGCCGTCGGCGGTCACGGGGGCGTCGCCGGTCGCAGGGCCGTCGCCGCGCGCGTCGGTGTCGCCGGGCACGGGACCTCCGCCGGCCCCCGTGGCGGGCTCGGACACGGACGCGCTCACGACGCCGCCCCGTCGGCCGGCAGCAGCCGGGAGAGGCCGACGGCGGCCCTGACGTCGTCGGCCAGCGCCGGGGGCAGGCGGTCGGAGACGACGAGCCGCGGGGTGATCGCGCCGGTGGGGCCGAGGCGCGCCGCGCTCAGCCAGCCGGCGGCGACCTCGGCCTCGAACGCCGACGCCAGCCCCACGCCGATGCCGGCGCCGGCGCCGACGGCCGCGCGCACGGCGGCGGCGCTGCCGACGACGGCGGTGCGCGCCGGCTCGAGCCCCAGCGCGCGCAACTCGGCTCGCGCCCGCCCCGCCACCTCGCTGCCGGCAGGCGGCAGGAGCAGCGTCGCCCCGCGCACGACCTCCGCGTCGACCTCGCCGTTCGCGACGAGCCTCATGCCCGCGGGCGCCACGAGCACGAGGTCGTCGGGCGCGAGCTCCGCGCTGGTGATGCCGGGCTCGGCGGCCGCCGGCGCCCACAGCACGGCGGCGGCGTCGATTTCGCCCTGCCTCACGGCCTCCACCAGGTCGCGCGACCAGGCCTCGGCCACCGCGACCGAGGTGTCGGGGCCGGCGAGCGTCGCGAGCCTGCCCGCGAGGCGCGGCGTCAGGTCGGGGTCGACCCCGAGCCGCAGCTCGGCGCCGGCGCGCGCGCCGGAGGCGAGCCACCGCGCCGCGCCCATCAGCGCCGCGCGCGCCTCGCGGGCGAACGGCAGCAGCCGCAGGCCCGCCGGCGTGAGCTTCGTGCCGGTGGCGGTGCGCACCGTGAGCGGCTCCGGCGTGAGGCGCTGCAGCGCCGCGATGCGGCGGCTGACCGAGGACTGGCCGATGCCCAGCACCTCGGCGGCGGCGATCTCGCTGCCGGTCTCGTGCAGGGCGAGCAGGGTGATCAGCGGCTCGGCGTCGGGGAGCTCGGGCACGCCGACATTATGCACTGGGCGCATAGTGTACCGGTGCGCGTCGGCGAGGAGCGGCGGGCCCCGCTCGTGCCTGGGTAGAGTGGCTCCGCCGCCGGCGCGTGGCTGGCTCGGACGAGCACCAGGCCAGCCAGGCCGCGGCCGCGGCCACGACGCGCGCGGGCGCCGCCGGCCCGCGGCCTGCGCGTCGCCGGCGGGGAGGGTGGGAGCATGATCCTGGAGCGCTTCTACGACGAGGACCTGGCGCAGGCCAGCTACCTCATCGGCTCCGAGAAGACGGGCGAGGCCATCGTCGTCGACCCGCGTCGCGACGTGCACGTCTACCTGGAGGCCGCGAAGGCCAAGAAGCTGACGATCGTCGCGGTCACCGACACCCACATCCACGCCGACTACCTCTCCGGCGCGCGCGAGCTGGCGTCCGCCGCCGGCGCCGACCTCTACCTCTCGGCGGAGGGCGGGCCCGACTGGACGTACCGCTTCGACCACCTGCCGCTCCACGACGGCGACGTGATCGAGGTGGGCGACGTGACCCTCACGGCGCTGCACACGCCGGGCCACACGCCGGAGCACGTGTCGTTCCTCGTCGCCGAGGGCGACCCCGGCAGGCCGGCGTACCTCCTCAGCGGCGACTTCGTGTTCGCCGGTGACGTCGGCCGGCCCGACCTCCTCGACGAGGCCGCCGGCTACCAGGGCACGAAGTACGAGGGCGCCAGGCAGCTGAGGCAGAGCCTGAAGCGCCTCCTCGCGGAGGTGCCTGAGCACGTGGCGGTCTGGCCGGGCCACGGCGCCGGCAGCGCCTGCGGGAAGCAGCTCGCGGGCGTGCCCTGCTCGACGCTAGGCTACGAGCGGCTCACCGCCTGGTGGTCGGGCCTGCTGGACGACGAGGAGGCCTTCACGCGCGAGCTCCTCACCGGCCAGCCCGACGCGCCCAGCTACTTCGGCCGCATGAAGCGCGTGAACCGCGACGGCCCGCCGGTCCTCGGCCAGCGCCCGCCGCTTCCCCGCCTCGCCTCGGCCGACCTCGCCGGCCGCGTGAACCGCGACCTCGTGCTCATCGACACCCGGCCCCTCGCCGAGCAGCGTCGCGGGGCCGTGCCCGGCTCGCTCTCCGTGCCCGGCGGCGGCTCGTTCGCGACCTACGCCGCCTACGCCATCGACCCCGACACCGAGAAGCGCCCGCTGGTGCTCCTCGCGCGTGACCAGGCCCACGCCGAGCGCCTGCGCGAGCGGCTCACGTACGTGGGCATCGACGACGTCATGGGCTTCGTGACGGAGCTCGACGGCCTCCCGACCCGCCCCGTGCCGCTGCTCACTCCGGCCGAGGCGAAGGCGCGCGCCGGCGAGCTCGCGTTCCTCGACGTGCGCACCGCGCAGGAGCACGCGACCGGCGCCGCGCCCGGCGCGGTGAACATCCACGCCGGTCAGGTGCTGAGGCGCATCGCCGAGGTGCCGAAGGGCCGCGAGCTGGTCGTCTACTGCCACGGCGGCGGGCGGGCGGCCGTCGTGGCCAGCCTGCTGCGCAGCCGGGGCTTCGGGGACGTGGTGGAGCTCTCTGACTCGGAGGGCGCCTGGCAGGCATGATGTCCCTCGCAGGAGGAGGAGGGCGGTGGGGGGTCGCTCGGAGGGGTGGATGTTCGAGGAGATCGGTCCGGACGACTTGGCCGCGTGGCTCGAGCGCGGGGCCGTGCTCATAGACGTGCGTGAGACCTGGGAGTACGAGAAGGGCCACGTGCCGGGCGCCATCAACGTGCCCATGAGCGAGATCACCAAGCGGCTGGCGGAGGTCCCGGACAACGTCGTGCTCGTCTGCGCCTCCGGCTCGCGCTCGGCGCACGTGGCCGGCTACCTGGCGCTCCACGGCTACCAGAAGGTGGCGAACCTCGTCGGGGGGACCGCGGCCTGGGTCGATGCCGGCTACCAGATCGAGCTGGAACCGGCCCAGGACGACTGACGGCGTGCGCGCTCACGGGGGCGGGGACCGGCTGGCCGTGCGCCCCGTCGCCCTGGTCCTGACGCTGGCCGCCCTGGCGGCGCACGCCGCGGCGCAGCCGTACGACCCGCCGCGCGGCGACACGCGCTTCGTCGTGCTGGGCGACTTCAACGGCCCCTACGGCTCGACGACGTACCCGGCGTCGCTCGCCCGCGTGATCGCGGCGGTCACCGAGGTGTGGCGGCCCGACGCCGTGCTCTTCCCCGGCGACGTCGTGGCCGGCCAGAGCCGCGAGCTCTCGCGCGAGCGCCTGGACGCGATGTGGCGGGCGTTCGACGAGCACGTGGCGGCGCCGCTGCGCGCCGCCGGCATCGCCTACGCGCTGGCCGTGGGGAACCACGACGCCTCGAGCCTGAGGAGCGGCGGCGGGTACGCCTTCGCGCGGGACCGCGAGGCCGCGGCCGCCTACTGGTCGGACCCCGTTCACCGCGCCGGCCTGGCGCTGCACGACGACGCCGACCTGCCCTTCCACTACTCGTTCACGGTGGGCGGGGTCTTCGTCGCCGTCATCGACGCCTCGAGCCCGCTCGTCACCGCCGAGAGGCGCGAGTGGCTCGCGGCCCAGCTCGCCAGCGAGCCGGCCCGTCAGGCGGCCGTGCGCATCGTCGTGGGCCACCTGCCCCTGGTGCCGGTGTCGGTGGGTCGCGAGGCGCCGGGAGAACGCCTCGCCGCCGCCGAGGAGATCGCCGCGCTCCTCCGAGAAGGGTGCGTGTCCGCCTACGTCTCCGGCCACCACGCCGCTTACTACCCCGGCGTGTGGGACGGCCTCGAGCTCCTCGCGGCGGGCGGGATCGGCGCGCGGCGGCTCCTCGGCTGGGACGGCCGGCCGCGCTCGACCGTCACGGTCGTGGACGTCTGGGAGGCCGCGGGCGAGCTGACCTACGCGACCTTCGACGTCGAGACGCTGGAGCCCCTCGGCGGCGAGGACCTGCCCGCCGCGCTGCCCGGCGGCGTCACGCTGTCGGCCAGGGCCTACGGGAAGCCCGAGCTCGCCGCGAACGCGGCCCGGACCTGCCAGGCGCCGACGCTGGCCGACGGCTGAGCGGCTCCGCAGCGGGCGCGTTCGCCCGGTCGCGCGCCGGTCCTGGCCCGCGCTGCCGCCTGGGAGGCGCCTGCCGCTGTTCGCTCCAGCTTCTCCTGGCCCCCGTGCCCGCCTTCGAGGCGCGCTCACTGCCCCCGCATGCGGGGGTCGAGGGCGTCGCGCAGCACGTCGCCCATGAAGTTGAAGGCGATCACGACGATCGCGATGGCCGCGCCGGGGAAGACGCTGATCCACCAGGCGGTGGTGAGGTACGACTGCCCGTCGGCGATCATCTGGCCCCACGACGGCGTCGGGGGCTGGACGCCGAGGCCGAGGAACGAAAGCGTCGCCTCGCCGATGATCGCGCCGCCCACGCCGATCGAGTAGATGACGATCAGGCTGGGCAGCACGCCGGGGAAGATGTGCTTGAAGAGGAGCCGCGCGCTGCCCGAGCCGAGGGCCCGCGCGCCCTCCACGTACTCGGAGTTCTTCAGCTTCAGCGCCTCGCCGCGCACGAGCCGCGCCACGCCGGACCAGCCGACGATCCCCAGCGCGATGTAGGCGGTCACCAGCCCGGGCCCGAGGGTCACGGACAGCACGATCAGGAGTAGCAGCGACGGGAACGCCTGGAGGATCTCGATGAAGCGCGAGATCAGGACGTCGACCCAGCCGCCGAAGTAGCCGGCCATCAGGCCGAAGAGGATCCCCAGGGCGAGCGAGAGGAGCTGCGAGCCGAAGCCGACGGCCAGCGACACGCGCGCGCCGTAGATGACGCGCGAGAAGACGTCGCGGCCGGCGCGGTCGGTGCCGAACCAGTGCTCGGCCGAGGGCGGTGAGGCCCTGAAGCTCACGGCGCGGTCGGGGCGCGCCGGGTCCCAGGGCGCGATCTGCGGCGCGAAGACCGCCACCAGGACGAGCGCGAGGATCACGCTGGCGGCGAAGATCGCCCCGGGGTCGCGGCGGATGCGCCGCCAGGCGATGCCCCACGCGGAGATGCCGCGCTCGGCCGCGGCGCCAGGCGCCGGGTCGCCGCCCTGTGGTGGCTGCACGGTGGTGATCGCCATCAGTCGTACCTGATCCGGGGGTCGATCACGCCGTAGAGCAGGTCGACCAGGAGGTTCGCGAGGATGTAGAGGGTGGCCGTGTAGATCACCAGCGGGATCATCACGGGCAGGTCGCGGTCCAAGAGCGCGCCTAGCCCGTAGCGGCCCATGCCGGGGATGTTGAAGACGTACTCGGTGAGGAACGCCCCGTCGATGAACGACGCCAGGTCGAGGCCGATCACCGTCACGACCGGGATGAGGATGTTCCTCAGCGCGTGCTTCACCGTCACGGTCCGCTCCGGCAGCCCCTTGGCGTGCGCGGTGCGGATGTAGTCCTGCCTGATGACCTCGAGCATGTTCGACCGCGTGATGCGCGCGATGAACGCCGACGCGCGCGTGCCGAGCACGAACGCGGGCAGCAGGAAGTACCTCAGGCTGCCGTCGCCGATGCCCGTCTGCGGCACCCAGCGGAGCTGGAACACGACCAGCAGGATGGCGATGAGCGCGTACCAGAAGACCGGCACGCTGATCCCGGTGAGCGTGACGAACATCAGGAACCTGTCGATGAACCTGTTCTGGTTCAGCGCGCAGAGCACGCCCACGCCCACGCCCACGACGGTCGAGAACGCCATCGCGAGCACGGCCAGCTTCAGCGTGACTGGGAAGCGGTTCCTGATCTCGGTGAGGACGCGCTCGCGCGTGACGATCGAGCGGCCCAGGTCGCCCGTGACGACGTTGCGCATGATGCGCAGGTACTGCTGCACCGGCGGGTCGTTGAGGCCCAGGCGCGTGCGCAGCTCCTGCACGGCCTCGGGGCTGGCCCGCTGCCCGAGGAGCTTCTGCGCCGGGTCGCCCGGCACGAGGATCATCAGCACGAAGGTGATGATGCTCACCCCGAGGACCACGGGGATCGCCTGCAGCAGGCGTTTGACTACGTAGACGGCCACTTTCCCTCGGAGCCCAGGCGAAGGGCGCCCCCTGAGGAGCGCCCTTCGCCGGCTGTCAGACCTCCCTCAGGGGAGCTGCACGAGCATGAACTTGTCGGCGTTGAAGATCGGGTGGTCGAGGAGGCCGGTGACGCCCTCGCGCACCACCGAGTACGAGACCGGGTAGCGGATGTAGACGACGGGCACGTCCTCCACGATCAGGCGCTGCGCCTCCTGGTAGAGCGGCACGCGGTCCTCGAGCTCGGCCATCGTCTTGGCCTCCTCGAGCAGCTCGGCGACGCGCGGGTTCGAGTAGCCGTAGCGCTGGGCGCCGGTCGCGACGTAGAGCGGGTGGAGGAAGTTGTAGGCGTCGGCGTAGTCCGCGAACCACGACAGGTAGAACGCGGGCGCGCGGCCGGCGATCGCGTTCTCGATCAGCACGCCGAAGTCGACCTGGTTGATCGTGGCGCGGATGCCCACCTCGCTGAGGAAGAACTGGATCAGCTCGGTGACGGCGATCGTGGTCTCGGCGCGGGTCGACCAGATCTCCATCTCGAAGCCGTTCGGGTAGCCGGCCTCGGCGAGGAGCCGCCTGGCGCCCTCGGGGTCGTACGGGATCGGCTCGATCGACTCGTCGTAGCCGGCGAGGCCCGGCGGGATCGGCGCGTTCGCGAGCTTGTCGGTGCCGTTGTAGGGGCCGTCGATGATCGCCTGGCGGTCGATCGCCATGGCGATCGCGCGGCGGACGCGGACGTCGTTCAGCGGCTCCACGCGCTGGTTCAGCGCGAAGTAGAAGACCGCGAGCTCCTCGGTGCTGTGGAGCCGGTCGGCGTACGCGGGGTCGTTGATGACGTCGAGCAGCAGCGCCGAGGGGATGCCGACGGCGTCGAGGTTGCCGGCGTTGAACTCCTCCCAGGCGATCAGGTCCTCCGTGATGATCCGGTAGTGCACGCCGTCGATGTGCGGCCGGCCGGCGAAGTAGTCCTCGTTGGCCACCAGGTCGAGGTGCGAGTCGCGCACGCGGCCCGCGAACTTGAAGGGCCCGGTGCCGATGGGGTTGCCGGACAGGTCCTCGCCCGGGCCGAGCTGCGAGGCGATGTGCTCGGGCACGATGTGCGCCGCCGGCATCGCCAGGTGGTGGAGGAACATCGCGTACGGCCTCAGAGCGAGATCCGCACCGTGTAGTCATCGACGACCTCGATGCCGATGACCTCGTCGACGTCACCGTTCACGAACTCCTCGACGCCGACGATGCCGGTGTCCTCCAGGACCCACGTGAGCGGGCTCGCGGTGTCGGGGTCCAGCAGGCGCTCGAAGCTGTACTTGACGTCGCGGGCGGTGAGCGGATGGCCGTCGTGGAACGTGACGTCGCGGTGCAGGTGGAAGGTGAACACCGTGGCGTCGTCGTTGACCTCGACGCGCTCGGCCAGGTTCGGCACGACGTCCGTGCTCTCGTAGTCGTAGCGCATCAGGCCGTCGTAGATCTTGGCGACCATGTCGCCGGTGTCCACGCCCGCGGCGAAGGCGGGGTCGAGCGTCTCCCAGTCGGTGTTGTTCCTCAGGTTGAGGATGCCCTGCGCGAAGCCGAGCGACAGCACGGCCGCCGCGACTAGAGCTGTGAAGATGCGAGTCGCACGCGTCACTTGTCAACCACCAGCCTTTCAGGCCCTTGCAGGTTGGGCACGACTGTATCACGGGCGGCCAAGGCGGCCCCCAGGGTTAAGAGCCGATGGGGAGCGGATTAACACCAATCCAGGGAGAGGTCTAGACCAGTCCGTGGGGTGGTCTGCGATGCCACATTATGGCGCATAGCCTGGAAGGCCCGGAGCCATGAATGTCCGGACTTTGATTCCGAGATTTCGCGGTCAGCGATGACCGACGTGGTGATCGAGTGCACGTGATGTGAGATAGGTATCCACTCAAGAGCTAGAGGATAGGGAGTAGTCTGCGCAAGGGAGTGTCAGCCCCAAAGAATGTCTAGACCTGAGACGGCATCGAGAGGTGCTGCGGACCGCAGCTTCAGCTCTTGTGAAGGCCATCTGGATATGCAGGCCGTCGTCGACCCGCAGCTTGGGTATTGCGACCAGCACGGAGAGCTGCTGTTGGGGACGCGCTCGCTACTTCGTGTGTCGCCCAGCACGAACCGGAGCCCGTGGCCATGAACAAATATGAGGTCGTCAGCTTCATCTGGGGCGTCGCGGTCCTGATTCGTGACCCTCAAGTACGGGGCAAGTACCAGGACGTCCCTTTCATGGGATTTCGGCGCCTCGACTGCGTCCTTGCGTTGACCAAGGAGGCCGTCCTCAGGGGACAGGCGGAGCTGAGCGCGAAAGATCTCCAGGACCTGGATGGTCAACTGCGACTCGCGTCAGGCATAGCCTTCTACCACTTCACGCTACGACCTCGAAAAGTTGCTCGCCGATACGCCTCACCTCGCCGCCAACCTGCGCAACTACATCGCCGGCGTCAGCCCGAACATGCGCGAGGTGTTGGAGAAGTTCGACTTAGACAACACCTTCACCAAGTTGGACGAGGCGGGCCTGCTCTTCTTGGTGCTACAGCGCTTCGAGGAGATCGACCCGCACCCGGACAAGGTCGTCACGCACGCGGCCCTCAAGACCCTCGTGGCGTTCCTCAAAACGGAAGGCGGCGACCTGCTGATCGGGGTCGCCGACGAGCGCTCGATCGTCGGCCTCGAGGTCGACCTGTTCGAGAACGAGGCCATGTACCTCCTCCACCTCTCCCAGGTCGTGTGCGGCGCGTTGGGGGACCGGGCCGGGAGCTGCAAGAACCCACGCACATACATCGTGCAGGGCAAGGCGGTGTGCGTCGTGAGCTGTCAGCGGGGCCCAGCCGGTCTTCCTCAGATGGAAAGGTTCGGAGAACTCGCCCGGTGAGGACGTTATGTTCGCACCGGTCCTCGGACTTTGAGGCTGCCGCAGGAGGGCGCCCAAGTGTACATACACACTCGCTTCCCGGACGATCCGGTCGGATAGTGGGGACCATGGACCGGCATTGGATGCAGTACAGCCGAGGACTGAGTGAGGAGAAGCCTAGAGCGCCAGTCCTAGCTGGGTTGTGATCTTGTCACCGAGACATCCGTGGGGGGGGCCAACTCGGATAATGACTCCGAACGACAAGGGAAAGCATCTTCTAGACTTCCTCAAAGCGACGGCCGTCATCCGCCGGAGACGCATCACCAAGTACGGCGACAACGACCAGGTCGTATGGCTCGGAGACCTGCCAAAGGACCGACCTGAGTGTCGCTCGCCCTTCGCGAACGACAAGGACGAGTTCGGTGGGCTGTGGCTGGAAGTTCGCAAGCAGCGGATGCCCGTCAGGCCGCCAGTGCCGAAGGAAGTTCTGGACTGGGTGCGGGACGAGGGCCTTGATCAAGTCGTACGTGAGCCAGAGCTGCTACCTGAGATCACGGTGCTGGTTGAGCGGGTGGTGCCAGACCCTGTTGCTCCCGAAGGGAGCGGAAAGACCGTCACCGAGCAGGTGCCGGAGGTGCGGCGTCTCGAGGATTACCCGAACGTCGAGGAGAACTGGCTCGAGTACCTCGTCGAGAAGTGGGAGCCATGGGCGCAGGCTATGCGCCGGTGGCAAGAGGTCCAGAACATATATGAGAAGCTCGATTTCATGCGTCGCCGGCTCGAGGAGGCCGAAGAGCGCTACGAGCTGGTGCTCGCCGTAGGCTACTTGCAGTGGCATGACCCTACTGGCGTCTCGGTCGCCCGCCACTTGCTGACCGCGCCGGCAGAGATCGCTCTGGACGCAGCGCGGGGAGTACTCAGCGTCGCTCCAGCAGCATCTTTCGATGGGTTCCGAGTGGAACTCGACATGCTGGACCTACAGCATCGGCCTCGCCTCCGCCATGACCAGCTAGGCAAGCGGCTGGATGAGCTCGACATACAGGCCTGGGACTTCTCGCTAGTCGCGCCGGCGCTTCGCGAGATCGCGAACAGCCTCAGCGCTGACGCTGAAGTCGAGGAGGAGCCCCGCGGGGTGGGCCGCTTCGGACAGAGGCCCCGAATATCCTTCGCGCCCGCACTCGTCCTGCGTGAGCGGAGACCAACCGGTTACGACGACCTGGTCGGCAAGTTCATCAGAGCTGCAGAGGAAAGATTAGAAGGGACGACTCCGTGGCTACGCCTGCTCCAGGAGGGTGAGAACTCGCCCGATGGGCCAAGTGGTGCGAGTACCACCTCGACCGACTCTCCTATCGACGGCGGCAGTTACCAACGCTTCCTGTTCCCGCTCCCGACCAATGAGGAGCAGCGGAAGATCGCGGCCCTCCTTGACTCCGAGGCATGCGTACTCGTAAAGGGTCCGCCCGGTACCGGGAAGAGCCATACGATCGCGAACCTCATCTCCCATCTACTGGCAAATGGCGATCGCGTGCTGGTGACGGCCCAGGCGCCGAAGGCTCTCACAGTCCTGCGCAATCTTCTTCCGGAGGGATTCGCGACTTGTGTGTCACGGCCTTGGGCTCATCGAGGGAGGACCAACGCCTTCTCGAGGAGTCCGTACGCGGGATCATCCGCCGCAAGAGCGAATGGCAAGGACCTCAGGTCGCACAACACAAGATCGAGGAGGCGGAGAGTCAGCTCCAAGAGCTCGAGGCGAAGTTGGCCCGAATCGAACGTGACCTGCGCGAGTTCCGGGAGGCGGAGACGTACTCACATGAGCTGCCAGGTGGGTACTCGGGCACGGCTGCCCAGATCGCACGGCGCGTAAGAGACCTGGAGCGAGAGTTCGGCTGGTTCCCGGAGACCAGTGAAGATGCTCAGTACCCCCTGGATCTTGAAGACAGTTTGTTCCTCGTCGAAGCTCACGCCTCCTTCACTAGCGACCTCCGGGCGGAGCTTGCACTTGACATCGGGAACGTTGAACTGAAGAGCCCCGAAGAGTTCCAGGGCCTAGTCGAGCGCCTCAGGACTGCGGAGGATACCGCTCGTCGAGCGAACGCCGGGGCAGATGCGGCGAAGCGAGATTTTCTCGAGCCAATAGGAACGGAAGAACTGAGGATGCTGCGCTCCACCATGCGAGAGCTCACCGAGCTCTCGCTCCGTACGGGCCGCATCCTCGGCGGGAAACTGGAAGATATCCTTCATGACCTTCTGGTGGCCGCCGACAGTAAATGGGTTCGTCTCGCAGTTGAATCTCGGGAACTGCTGCGGGACGTGGATGACCAGCTGCGAGCACTGGGCCCGGTGCGCGTGGAGCTCCCCAGCGATGTGGCCGAAGATCGTCTCAGGGCTGATGTCGAGCGTCGCCTGGCACATTTCGAGTCAGGTGGGCGGAAGGGTTTTGCTTTCCTCGCACCGCAGGTGGTTCGCGAGACCGCCTACATAGCAGAGGGTTGTCGAGTCGACGGACACAAGGCCGACGAGGTCTCGCGACTGCGGTGCCTCCGTGACTACCTTGACATGCGTCGCAGGGTCCGCGAGCTGCGGAGGTTGTGGGCTGAGTTCAACCCGGAGGGTTTCGGGTTAGAGCAAACCGTAGACAGTGTCGGGGACCTGACCAGCGCGCTGGAAGGACTGCTCGAGTTCTTCAATACCGGTTTCGTCCAATCCCTGAGTAGTGTCTTGGGGCAATACCGCACAGACTTGCAGTCCACGGAGGGTCGCCAGGAGTGGTCACGAGCCATCGACGCGCTCATCGCATCGAGAGAAGAGCTCGATCTCCGGTCGGAGCTGGAGCGGCTCGTGGAAGACGTACGCGGAGTGCGACTGACCGGAAGAGCCCACCCGGTATTGGGTCACCTAGAGCAGGCGGCAGAGAGGCGCGACCCCGTTGCCTGGCGTGCCTCGTGGCAAGATAGGGAGCGAATCAGACAAGAGAAGAGTCGACTAGAGCGATACGAAGAGCTGCTTAAGAAGCTGGACGACTCGTGTACGGGCTTGGGCGACCTGCTCCGGACGACCGCTGGAACGGCGGAATGGGGTCCAAGGATCCGGAGGCTCCGGGAAGCATGGTATTGGGCTGCAGCCCGCTCGTGGGTGCGACGATTTCTGACGCCTCCGCCTATGAAGCGACTGTAAGGGAGTACCATAAACTCAAGAGGCAAATCGAGAAGGCTACGGAGAACCTAGTCTCGTTGCGGGCTTGGAAGGCCTTCTTCGATCGGCTGGACGAAACGACTACGCAGAGCCTGAACGCCTGGACCAGGGCCATCAGCCGGGTAGGCAAGGGCACCGGGATCCATGCGAACCGCCATCGGCGCACTGCACGGAAGTACCTGATGGATTGCGTCCCCCGTATCCCTGCTTGGGTGATGCCGCTTCACAGGCTATGGGACTCGGTGGAGGCGGTGCCAGGTCTCTTCGACACAGTGATCGTCGACGAGGCTTCGCAGGCAGGCGTGGACTCCCTATTGCTCTTCCTGCTGGCTAAACGGATCATAGTTGTAGGTGACGACAAGCAGAACAGCCCAGAAGCAGTGGGCGTTCAGGAGGACGACATCGCGCGGCTGGCAAGAGAGCATCTGGCCTCTTTCCGCTTCAGCGCCGAGTACCGTCCTGACACGAGCCTTTTCGACCATGCCGAGCGCACATTCGGTAGCCACGTTACGCTTCGCGAACACTTCCGCTGCGTGCCGGAGATCATCCGCTTCAGCAACGCTCTCTGCTACCGCGATACACCGCTGATTCCGCTGCGTCAGCCGCCACCTGGCCGACTTCCACCTCTTCGCTCGGTGTTCGTGGCTGAAGGTGCGTGCGAGGGAAACCACGCGAGGATACTGAACCGTGCCGAAGCCGAAGCTCTCGTCGACACGATTGCGCGCTTGGTGGAGGATCCCGCATACCGTGGGAAGAGCATGGGCGTGATAGCACTGCAGGGTCACGCCCAGGCGCAGGAGATCGAGAGGCTTCTCGCCAGAAGGCTCGATCCCAAAGTCATCGAGGAACGCCGGCTGCGGTGCGGAGAGCCCGCAACCTTCCAGGGTGATCAGAGAGACGTCATGTTCCTCTCTCTGGTGATTGCCCCTAATGTCAACTTCAGAGCGCTGAATCGCTTACCGGACCAGCGGCGGTTCAACGTCGCGATGAGCCGTGCGCGCGACCAGGTCTGGCTCTTCCACAGCGTCAGATCGAGCGACCTTAGCCCTGAGGACCTGCGCTACAGGCTCATCCAGTTCTTCGAGCGCCCGGGGGACGCGGCGCTCGAGGAGGTGTACGAAGACCGCGAGCGGCTGGAGCGAGAGGCGATGGGTTATAGGAGCCTCGGCAGCCAGCCGTCTCCTTACGAAAGCTGGTTCGAAGTTGACGTGGCTTTGGAGTTAATGCGCCGCAACTATAGGGTTCGTCCGCAAGTCGATGTAGCTGGACGTCGGATCGACCTCGTCGTCGAGGGACTCAATGCACGACTTGCCGTCGAGTGCGATGGGGATGCGTGGCATGGACCCGAGGAGTACGAACGGGACATGGCTCGCCAGCGGCAGCTTGAGCGCTCAGGTTGGACTTTCGTGCGCATACGGGAGTCAGAGTTCTACCTGGACCGGCAGAGGGCGGTCGACAGAATCGTGGAGACGTGCGAACGACTGGGAATCAAGCCAGTCGGATTCGTTGATGATCATCCAGAGAAGCTCGCCGGCACGCTGCCTCACGAGCTCTCTTGGACCGCTCCGCCCGAACAACTCGGGCCCGCGGATGGGAACGATGGGGAGATCGAACTTGATGATGACACGGAGCAAGAGGCCGAGGAGAGCGAGGTCTCGTCGCCTACAGACGGCCCTTTCACCGGCTTTTCCAAAGCGTTAGGGTTCCCTGATCCAAGGGAAGCATCTTTGGCCGAGGTACGGGAAGCACTCCGCCAGATCATCGAGCGGGAAGGCCCGCTTTCGAAGAAGGGCCTGTACAGGCTGTACATCGAAGGCTGTCCAGGGCTGCACCGAGCCAGCAGCACCGTTCGCCAGCGGATCAATAGNGCGATTCAGGCGTTGATCAGGACTGGCGAGGTCATTCTGGAGGATGAGCTCCAAGACCGCTCGTTCGAAGGACAGGTGCTTCGCCTGGTCGGGACACCCCCAGTGGTGGTGAGGCCTCGTGGGAATCGCGATCTGCGTGAGATTCCGCCTTCCGAACTGATAGAAGTCCTGCGCAAGCTGTATCCCGCTGGTCGTTTAGGCTCCCATGATAGCGAGGCTTTGTGCCGTGCCTTACTCGAGCATTACGGATTCAGTCGTCTAACCTCACCGAGGCGAGCGTACCTGTCGAAGGTGCTCACTCTTCTTTGATGAGCGGCTCCTCATTGGGAACAACCTCCCACCGTAGCTGTTTCTAATCGGCGCGGACGTATCAGCTCACAGAGCGGCGGGATGGACTACCTAGACTCGCCGAAGCAGCGTATAACACCTAGATGTGATATCACACATATGTGTAATCACATCGATGTGTAAGGTAAGGCGTGCCTCATAGCCGCTCGGACATCATCGACCGAGAGGAGGAGCTGCAGACGCTCGCGGGCCTCCTGGACGGGCCGGGGGCGAAGCTCGCCCTTGTCACCGGTCGCAGGCGCGTAGGCAAGACGTACCTGCTCGCCAGGGCCTGGCCGGAGGAGTCGACGTTCATCTTCACGGCCACGCAGACGACGCCCGAGCAGAACCGGCGGCAGCTCGTCGAGGACCTTGCGGACTGGTCGGGTGAGGACCTGCGGCCGGAGGACTACCCCACGTGGCGCTCCGTCTTCGACCTGCTCTGGCGCGTGAGGTCCCCAGAGCCGCTCGTGGTAGTCCTCGACGAGTTCCAGTACCTGGGCGCAGGCGGGTCCGGTCTAGCCGAGGTCGCATCGGCGATCAACGCGACGTTCGAGCGCGTGAAGGCGGCGAGGCCGTTCGTGCTGGTGATGAGCGGCTCCGCGGTCTCGACGATGGAGTCGTTGGCCGCCGGCGGAGCCCCGCTGTACGGGCGACTTACCACCCACCTACGCGTCCGGCCGCTCACGCCATACGACGCGGCCGCGTTCGTCCGTGATTGGGGGCTGCGGGAGCGCGCTGCGGGGTACGGCGTCCTCGGTGGGACTCCGGCTTACTGGGCGACGCTGTCCCCCTACCTCGACCTCCGCTCGAACGTCGCGCGCCACCTCCTCTCGCCTCAGGGGACGCTCCGCATCCAGCTCGAGAGCCTGATCGCTCAGGAGGAGGGGCTGGGGGACCCCGCGGCCTACAACGCCATCGTCAGGGCGGTGGCCGCCGGCGCCACGACGAGGCCGCGCATCGCCGACTCGACGGGCCTCAAGGCAGACGCCTCGTTGGTGCGGCGCCTCGACAGGCTCGTGGAGGTGGGCTTGCTCGAGGTGGTCGACGTCATCGGGCGGGGCGCCAAGGAGCCGGTCCGCTACCGCGTCGCCGACCCGGCGCTGCGCTTCTTCCACGTGTTCGTCACGCCCTACGCCTCGCTGCTGGAGCGCGCGGACCCGCTGGACGTCTACGACCAGGTGGTAGCCCCTCGCTTGGACACGTACATGGGGCTGGAGTTCGAGCGCTTCGCCCGGTTCACGTACGACAGGCTGGCTGTGACACGAGGTCTGCCCCTCGTGCAGCGGTGGAGCCGTTGGGAGGGTCGGGACCGCGACGGGCGCTCCATCGAGGTGGACGTGGTGGCGCCCATGGTCGACGGCGGGGTGATGACCGGCTCGGTGAAGTTCTCGCGGGCGCCAGTCGGTTCGCAGGTCTTCTACGACCATCTGGACGCCCTCAGACGCGCAGCCGACGCCGGCCAGAGGTGGGCGCACGAGGCTCTGAACGGTGGTCCCATCCTGTTCCTCTCCGCGGCGGGCTTCGAGGAGAGGTTCGTGGACACGGCACGGGGCTACGGCGGCCGGGTGATCACCTGGTCGCTAGAGGACGTCTACGCGGCGCAGTAAGCCGGCGGTCCTGTCTCCTACCGCGCCTAGGCGCGCGCTCACAACCACCCCTTCTCCCTGGCGATCCGCGCCGCCTCGATGCGGTTCGAGGCGCCGAGCTTGCCGATCGCCTCGGAGAGGTAGTTGCGGACCGTGCCCTCGGAGAGGCCGAGGGCGGAGGCGATAGCGGCGGT
>NICF_comb_assmDRAFT_10001743_pt1 | contig 16998 bp, 16 predicted proteins | sample NewIslPassag4_SG_FD_11279 | JGI IMG/M metagenome (IMG submission 11279) | reverse complement strand
CCGCCAGCGGCTCGAATACTTGCGGGATCGCCATCGAACATCGAACGGCCCGCGCCAACGAGCCGCTTTCGAAGACGACGGGAGCGCCGCACTCCAGGTCGACGGAGAACACGGAGATGCGCCTTGCGCAGTCTGCGAACTCCAGATTGCGCGTGAGCACCGAAAGCGCGCCGAGCAACGGGTCGGACGCGCCGAGGTCCCTGCCTGCGAAGTAGTCGTCCCAAGGAAGGTGCGCTGCGACCCGGGTTGCCAGTTCGAGCTCGCCTCCCACCGCCCACATGGCCGCGGCCAGCGCGCCGGTGTTCGCCCCGGCGACGGCCGCCACGGGAATCGAGCGCCGTTCAAATTCGCACAGCGCCCCGAAACCGGCGAACCCGTAGACGAGCCCCGGGCCGAGGACCACCTTGAGACCGGCGATAGGCAGGTCCATGTGATGCAAGCCCCCTCGTGCATACCTACCGCAAGGCCGCCGTATACATCTACCCAAAAAGCTGCGTGACCCACCACGAGGTGACCCAGTTGAAACAGGCGGGCGATGCTTCGCGGCGTGCGTCGTATCTTGCGGGTGCGGCCGGATTGCTCCTGACCGTCGCCGTCGTAAGCTATCCGGAGGAATCCTTCAAAGCCTCGCTGGACGGGCTTCGTCTCTGGTTCGACGTCGTCCTTCCCGCCCTCTTGCCCTTCTTTGCAATGTCGGAAATCTTGCTCGGGCTCGGGGTCATCCATGCCGCCGGCGTGCTGCTCGAACCGCTCATGAGGCCGCTTTTCCGGATTCCCGGGACGGGCGGTTTCGTGGTGGCGATGGGCCTCGCCTCGGGTTACCCCCTGGGCGCCAAGTTGACCGGGGCGCTCAGGAGGCAAAACCTGTGCAATCGAGAAGAGGCCGAACGCCTCATTTCGTTTGCGAATACCGCCGATCCCTTGTTCATGGTCGGCGCCGTGGCGGTCGGCATGTTCGGCCTGCCGCAGCTTGGCGTCACGATCGCAGCGGCCCACTACCTCGCGGTGATCGTCGTCGGCTTTCTCATGCGCTACCACGCGGGCGGCCGGATGTCTCCGCCCGCTCCCCGCGGGCGCGGCGCGATCCTGGCACGGGCGCTTGACGCCATGGCGGAGGCGCGCAGGAAGGACGCGCGGCCCTTCGGCGAGCTCTTCCGCGACGCCGTGAAAGAGACGGTAAACGCCATGCTGTTCATCGGCGGGTGCATCATGATGTTCTCGGTCTTTCTGAGGGTCATGACGGTCGCAGGCGTGGCTGGCCTTGCGGCGGCCCCGGTCGCGCTCGTCTTGGGCTGGCTCGGCTTCGATCCCGAACTTGCGGCCGCGCTTGTGAAAGGAGCCGTGGAGATTACGATCGGGTCACAGGCGGCGGCGCTCGCCGACGCCGATCTGCTCGCAAAGGCGGTGGCGGCGAGCGCGATCATCGCGTGGAGCGGGCTTTCGGTCCACGCGCAAGTTGCTGCGATGGTACACGGGACGGACATCCGGATCGCGCCGTACCTCGCGGCGCGGCTTCTTCACGCCGTCACCGCGGGGATCTTCACGGTCCTATTGTTTGAGCCGCTCGGAGCGGGCGACGCCGTCCGGGCGATGAGCCCTGCGGCGCCCGCACAGGTCCCCGTATTGGGACTCCTCGGGGCGAGCGGGGCGCTCTTCGCCGGGGTCCTCGCCGTGCTCGTCGCCGGGGCGCTCGTGCTCCGCGTGTTCGGGCGGATCAAGATCGCCTATTTCAAGGTGTGAACCTCGCTGCATGACCCCGGCGGGTCGTATGCGGCCGCTCACCCGCGCCGGCCGGCCTTGAGCTCCAGGCGGCCCTGCTTTACGACGTCGAGCGTCTTTTGCAACGCCGCTTCAAGATTCGCAAGGACGCCGTCCGCGTATTCCGCAGCCTCCCGCTCGAGCTGGCGCGCCTCCTTGCGGGCGTTCTCAATGATGCCCTTGGCCTCTTCGTGCGCCTTGCGCACGATCTCGCTTTCGCTTACCATCTTGGCCGCGTACTCTTCCGCCTGCACGACGATGCGCTCCGCCTCAACCTGGCTCTCCTTGATCACGCGGTCCTTTTCGGCGGCGAGCCACTCGGCCCGCTTCACCTCCTCGGGGAGGGTGTTGCGGATCTTGTCGATGAGGTCGAGCGCCTCCTCCGCGTCGATGAGGCTCTTCCCCGTGAGCGGGATCTCGGGAGCCGAATCAATCAACTGGTCCAATCGATCGAGGAGTATCACCAAGTTCATCCGGTTCAAACTCGTTCGGCCCCTTCCGGGAGAATTTCGCTTTCAACATCGCCGCGACCGGTTCGGGCACCCAGTCGCCGACGTAGCCCCCCATGCTTGCAACCTCTTTGACGATGGTTGAGCTCAAGAAGGCGTGCTCGCTGTTCGTCATGAGGTACACCATTTCGATCCCCGGATCGAGATGGCGGTTCGCGTGCGCCATCTTGAGCTCCACTTCGAAGTCGCTCACTGCCCGAAGGCCCCGCACCATCGCCGTCGCGCCGCGGCTTTTGGCGTACTCCACCGCAAGGCCGGCGAACGTCTCGCACGTCACGTTCGGAAGACCCGCGGTTGAGGCCTTGAGCATCTGGAGCCGCTCATCGAGCGTGAAGAGTGCGCTCTTTTGGGTGTTGGTCATCACGGCCACGTACACGTGGTCAAAGAGCTTGGCGGCCCTTCGGATGATGTCCAGGTGTCCGAATGTGATGGGGTCGAAACTGCCGGGATAGATGACTGTACGCATGGACTTCCTCACGCTCGGGCTGGGAATTGCAATCATTCGGAATAGGCGAATATGTTCAGGACGGTCGGCCCGTACACCTTCTCGCGAACCGCTCTCATGTTCTTCGGTGGACTTGCGATCTCCTCCATACGGCTTCGCTCCAGCGCTATCAGCGCGCCGTCCGCAAGGAGCCCTGAACCGCATAGCCACGAGAGCGTAGGCATGATGCAGCCGGTGTCGTATGGGGGGTCCATGAACACGAGGGTGAACGGCGACCACCGGACGAGGCGGGCCGGATCGACCGGCACTTCGGCGCGCACGACGGCGGCCCGGTCCTCGAGCTTCGTGTGCACCAGGTTGCCGCGGATCACCTGCGCGGTGCGCCCGTCCCGCTCGACGAAAACGGCGAAAGAAGAGCCCCTGCTTAGGGCCTCGATGCCGAGCGCGCCGGTCCCGGCGAACAGGTCGAGGACCGACGCGCCCGCGACGTCCCCCAGGATGTTGAAGAGCGCTTCCTTGACGCGATCCGCCGTGGGCCGCGTCGAAAGGCCCTTGGGCGCCCGCAAGCGGGCGCCCCGCGCCGCGCCTGCGATTACGCGCACCACGGGAGTTCCTCCTTACCGCTATCGATCAAACCGGGAAGCCGATGATTCCAAGCGCTCCGGGGCCCACGTGCGTGCCGACCGTCGGCCCCAGTTCCGCGACGAGCACGGTCGCCTTCGGGAACTCGGCCGCGAGCCTGGCGGAGAGCTCCTCCGCGTCGCCTTGCGCGCGGGTGTGCACGATCGCAGCGTACGGGGGCCCTCCGGGCCTTTGGCCGAGCGCCTCGCGGGCGCGGTCGAAGAGCCGTGTCCGCGCATTCGCCTTCCCGCGCACCTTTTCCACGGGGGCGACGACCCCGTCATCGATCGTCAGGACCGGCTTGATGTTGAGGAGCCCGCCGACCAGGGCCTGGGCCCTGCCGATACGCCCGTTTTTGTGCAGGTACTCGAGCGTGTCGACGACGAAGTACACCTGGAGCTCCCGGATCCATTCCCTGCTCTTTGCGAGGACCGCGTCCGGCTTCTCGCCCGCCTTGACCGCGAGGGCGGCGCGCAGCGCGATGACGCCCACGCCGAGGGAGGCGGACTTCGTGTCGACCACCTCGATCCTCCGGTCGCCGAATTGCTTCGCCGCAAGGACCGCCGACTGGTAGGTGCCGCTCATCTTGCTCGAGATGTGGAACGAGAGGATCGTGTCCCCGGGCTGCGAGATCTTGCCGTACAGCTCGATGAATGCGGCGGGCGACGCCTGCGTCGTGCGCGGCATTACCTTCGAACGGACGAGCCGGTCGTAGAACTCGTCGTTCGACAAGGTGACGCCGCTCAAGAACTCCTCTTCCCCGAAGTGCACGGTGAGGGGGACGATGTGAATCAGTCCGGCCGCGCCGTGCGCCTCGAGGAGCGAAGGAGTGAGATCCGACGTCGAATCGGTCACGATATGGACTGCCACCCGAATTCCTCCTCGTAGACCACTTTCCTCATGCTCCCGGGCTGTTCTACACCGGTTCGGCCCGCCCTTCCGCCGCAGCCCACTCCCGGATCCGCTCCATCAGGTCGAAGTCCTTGGAAAAGTCGACAAACCTAAAGTCGGAACGCCCCGACTGGCGGAAGCCCAGAAACTCGCCCGGACCCCTGAGGGCGAGGTCGATCTCGGCGATCTTGTAGCCGTCGGCGTACTTGCGGAGCACGTTGACCCGCCTCAGCGCCACCTCGGACTTGGGATCCGCGACGAGCAGGCAGTAACTTTGGTGATTGCCTCGTCCGATCCGCCCCCGCAGCTGGTGGAGTTGCGCAAGCCCGAAGAGGTCGGCCCGCTCGATCACCATGACCGAGGCGTTCGGCACATCGACGCCCACCTCGATCACAGTCGTCGACACGAGCGCCTGGATCTTCCCGTCGCGGAAGGCCCGCATCGCCTCTTCCTGCTCTTTGGGCGCCATCCGGCCGTGGACGTGCCCCACCGCAAGGTCCGAAAGCCACGTTGCGGCAAGCTTGGCCGCGAACGCTTCCGCGGCGGCCCCGTCGTCTTCTTCCCCGGTGTCCGGGTTCACCCGCGGGCACACAATGTACGCCTGCCGGCCCCGCATCACCTCCCGGCGAACGAAGGCGTACACCTCCGCCCTCTTGTCGGGGTGGATCCAGCGCGTGTCGACGGGCAGCCTGCCGGGCGGCCGCTCGTCGAGGAACGACACGTCCATCTCCGCGAAGAGCGCCATCGCAAACGTCCGCGGGATCGGCGTCGCGCTCATCGCAAGCAGGTGCATGCGCCCGTGCCGGTCGAGCGCCTCGCGCTGCTCCACGCCGAAGCGGTGCTGTTCGTCAACCACGCCGAAGAGCGCGTTCTTCGCCTCGAAGCTGGCGGAGAGCAGTGCGTGGGTCCCGACGACGACCATGGGCGTTCCCGCCCCCGCTTCCGTTAGGATCCGCTCGCGCTCCGCGCCTTGTGTCCCGGAGACGACGAGCTCGACCCTCACTCCCCAAGGGGACAGCAGCGAGCCGAGCGTGCGCTGGTGCTGCTCGGCAAGGAGTCTCGTAGGGGCGAGGACGAGCGCCTGACCGCCCGCAAGGACCGCGCGCAGCGCCCCGTATGCGGCGACGACGGTCTTCCCCGAACCGACGTCGCCGTTCAAAAGGCGGCGCATCGGCCGGCTCGCGGCGAGGTCTCGGGAGATTTCAGCCAGCGCGCGCCGCTGTGCGTTGGTAAGAGAAAAGGGGAGCTTCGCCTCGAACTGAGCAACGGGGATCAGCGACTCCGGCAAGGGCCGGGCCGCGAGCGCGTCGGCGGCTTTGCGCGTGCGCTCCGCCTCCAGCCTGTAGGCGAATAGCTCTCCCAGGGCCAGCCTGCGCCTTCCCGCTTCGGGTTCCGCAAGCTCTTTCGGCCGGTGAAGCATCGCGAGCGCCCGCCCGATCGGGGGAGTTCCCGTGCGCTCAAGGAGCGCCACTGGCAGCGTCTCGTCGGGAACTGCGTGTTCCAACGCCCACTGGACCCAGGCGCGCAATCGCTTTTGGCTCAGGCCCTCGACAAGGGGGTAGATCGGGAGAAGGGGATCTTGAGGTTCGTCCTCATGGATCATCACGTCATGCAACTGGAATTCGAGCCCGGCACGCCGTACGCGCCCGGTGGCAAGGCAGACAGCGCCGGGTGCGACGGGCGGCCGAAGTCGCCTCTGGAACGAGCTTTGAAAGAACCAGACGAGCCGGATGGCGCCGCTTGCGTCTCGCAGCTCCGCTTCGGCAAGGCACAGGCCGCGCCGGCGCGTTGGCCGGGCGTGCGCCTGGACGATCCGCCCCTTGACCGTCACCCACTCGCCTTCGGTTTCGATTGCAGCGACAGGCACCGGCCTAAGGTCAAGGTACCGCCGCGGCAGGAGGTACAGGAGCCCGTCCGTATCCCGCACGCCGAGGCGCTCGAGTTTTTGGATCGAAGCCTTTCCGATCCCGGGCACCGCCGAAAGTCCGGGCACGCTTCAGCCTCCAAAAGCGTTATTCCAAGCTTACGACATAATGGTAGACCGGCTGGCCGCCGTAGTACACTTCGAACTCGACGTCGCCCCACCGCTCGGCAAGCTCACCCCGGTGCGATCCCGCCTCGGATTCCGAGACTTCCTCTCCCCTATAGAGCGTCACCAGCCGCCCCGGCTCCGGACCGAGCGCCTGGACGAGGTCGGCGAGCACGGGCGCGAGCTCGGCGCCGGACGCCACAATCGATCCCGACACCATGCCGATGAACATCCCCTCGCGCACCTGAACCCCGCCGAGGACCGCGTCCCGCACCGCCCTGGTGAGCATCCCGACGCGGAGCCTTTCGGCCGATTCCTCGATCCGCCGGGCGACCTCGTCTAGCGAAAGGCCCGGCTGGAGGCAGACCGCGGCAGCCACCGCTTGCGCCTCGCTCGCAGTCGGCACGACGCGGACCGGCTTTTTTGCAAGCCTTGCAGCTTGCTTGGCGCTGAGGGCGACGTCCTTGTTGTTCGGGAGAAGGACGATCTCCCCTTGAGGCATCGACTCGATCGCTTCGAGGAGCTCCCCGGTGCTCGGCTTTGCTCCGGCCGCCGGCTGCGGGAGCACTGTGACGCCCTCGCCTTCGAGCAGTTCGGCGAATCCCGCCCCCCAGACGACGGCGAGGACGCCTACCCCGCCTGCGAGGCTCCCGCCGGTCCCCGCGCCGTTCGTCCGGGTGCCGAAGGCCGCGGCGCGGTCGGCGGCCGACGCGGCCTCCTCGTTTTGTTCCCACATGTTGCCGACGCTCACGGCCGCGATTCTTCCGAGCTCACATCCGATCTCGAGGGCAAGCCCCGGGTGGTTGGTGTGCAAGTGCACCTTGACCACGGCCTCCCCGCCCACGACGAGGAGCGAGTCGCCCAAGGGGGCGAGGCGGTTTTTGATCTCCTCCAAGGAGAGCCCCTCGCCCTTGATGAGAAACTCTGTGCAGTATCCGTACTCGATCTCGCTCAAAGTGACGGCGTGCCGGGTGTGGAAGTCGCTGAGGCTGTGGGCGCCCGTTTCCGCGAAGGGGTACGCCGCGGCCCGGGCGTTCGCCGCCCCGCCCCCGGCGGGCGCCGGTTCGGCCGGGAACGCAAGCGGCTCTCCGCGAAGCACACGGAGCGCCCCTTCGAGAATGACGACCAGGCCCTCCCCGCCTGCGTCGACGACGCCCGCTTCCCGCAGGACGGGAAGCATGTCGGGGGTCTGCTCGAGGACCAGCCGGGCGCTTTCGAGAGCGGCTTCCCAGACGTCGGCGAGCCCCGCGCCGCGCTCCGCCGAAATCGCGGCCGCGTGCGCCGCCGCCCGGGCCACGGTGAGAATCGTCCCTTCGGCCGGCGTCTCGACCGCCCGGTACGCGGTCTCCGACGCGATCTTCAGGCAGTGGGCGAGCTCTTGGGGCCCGACCTTCGCGTACGACTTCGCTCCGTCGAACAAACCCTGGAAATACTGAGAAAGGATCGTGCCGGAATTCCCTCTTGCGCCAAGCAGCGCCCCTTGCGCAAGCCGCGAGAGGACGCCGGCGAGGTCCAATTCGTCCGAACCCGAGTCGACGGGCCCGAGCCGCTCGACCGCCGCCCGCACCGTGAGTGCCATGTTCGTTCCGGTGTCTCCGTCGGGTACGGGAAAGACGTTAAGCCTATCGATCCGCTGTTTCTCCCGCTCCAAGTACAGCGCTGCGGCGCGCGCCATTTCCGCCATCCGCGCGCCGGTCAACCATTCCACCGGGACCGAGACCTCCCAATCGGTCGAGGGGCCTAGGTGCCCGCCCCCCGGGCGCGTCACCCTATGCTTGACCCCACACTAGCTGGGACAATATTGCACTATATTTCGTTTGACTCGGGAAATCTCCCTTCCGGATAAGCACTCGAGCTGCGCGGCGAACTCGGCCGGTTCGCCTAGACATGCTAGGGTCCGGTGTGCTAGAATAAGGCGGATTTTCATCGCCGCGCGGGCATTGCGGCAACACGGGGAGAGAATTGTCGTGGCTAGGCGCTGTGTGATTTGCGACAAGAAAACACAAACCGGAAACAATGTGGCACACTCGAACCGCAAGACCAAGAGGGTGTGGCTGCCCAACTTGCAGCGGATCCGCATCGTGCTCGACGGCAGGCCGGCGCGGGAGTACGTCTGCACTTCGTGCATCCGGTCGGGCAAGGTACAGCGGGCCCTGTAATCACCAGCGGCCCGCTGGCGCCGCTGCCCGCCTCGCCCTGCCGGCTTCGCTCGCACGCCGCACGAGGTTTTCGAGGCGCACATAAACTTGCGACGCCTCCTCGTCGAACGGGATCCACCCGATCGGCCACTTCGGCCAACCGACGGTCGCTCCGAGCGAGTGCGAAAGCTCTTTCCAATTCCCGCTGACCACCGCGGTCTCGATGCGGTGAAGATCGGATGTGCGGCCGGCAAGCCAAGCGCCGAGCGCCTCCAAGTCGCCCCGCTCGGCGCGGGCGAAGACAAGCATCGGATCGGGTTCGAGCAGCTCGAGGGTGAGCGTAAGGTCCTCCTCGGCGTCGACTTCGTTTCCGGGGAACCACCTGAGCCCGCTCGGCGGATCAAGCTTTTCAAAAGCGTCGAGAAGCAGCCGTTTCGTGCGCCAACCTACTATCGTGAGCTCCATTCGCCGTCCTCCCACCGGACCAATTCGGCCGACAGCGACCTTCCGGGACCGATCGCCCGCATCATGCGATAAGTGTCCTGCCCATACGAGTGTTGCCAGCCATGCCCATGAGGGAAGATTTTTAGTTTTTAGTTTTTGATTTCGTTGTGCATGATCCGCCCGGTCGAGCGGATTTTGAGCGCTAGCAGATGCGCTTTTCCGGGCCCTGCCCGGACTTCGAATCCTTTCCCGGCATCACCACTCAATCCCCGGCGAAGATCCCGAAAGGCCGCGTCGCCTGGTTCCACTATATCCCAGGCACTTTGAGTAGTCAAGTTATACTTAACTTGGAGTCCAGTGATTCTCCGGGTTACAGATCGACCCGGAATAGGCCTAATTCGTGGCCTGCGCGCTCGCCCGCATCTCCTCGATTACCCGGGCCGGGTCAGCCGCAGCGAAGATGGCGGTGCCCGCCACAAGGACGCTCGCTCCGGCGCGGGCGCAGATTGCGGCGTTTTCGGGGCCCACGCCGCCGTCGACTTGCACGTCGAAGTTTCGTCCGGTCGACTCGGCAAGTTCCCGCGCCTCTTTCACCTTGACCAGTGTCTCCGAAAGGAAACGTTGACCTCCGAAGCCCGGGTTCACCGTCATGACGAGGACGAGGTCGACGAGGTGCAACACGTGCCGCACCGCTTCGAGGCTCGTCGCCGGGTTCACCGCCACGCCCGCCTTGACGCCCGCGTCCCTGATCTGTTGCAGCGTCCGGTGCAGGTGCTTGCACGCCTCGGCGTGGACGGTGATCAGGTCCGCCCCGGCGTCGACGAACGCGCCGATGAACCGACCGGGTTCTTCGACCATGAGGTGTGCATCGAAGAAGAGGCTCGTCCTCGCCCGCAGCGCCTTGATCACGCCCGGGCCGAAGGAAATGCTCGGCACGAAGTTGCCGTCCATCACGTCGAGGTGCAGCCAGTCGGCGTTCCTCACGGCGTCCACTTGCTCACCGAGGCGCGCGAAGTCCGCGGCGAGGATCGACGGGGCGATCTTGACCCTGTTATTGGTACCTGTGCTCAAAGGAGTCTTCCACCTCGTTCAAAATTCGCAAATACCGGCGGTACCGCTCGCCGTCGATCTCCCCGCGCTCGGCCGCCTCGCGGACGGCGCAGCCGGTCTCCTGGCGGTGCAGGCACCCGGCGAAGCGGCATGCGGATTCGAGGGCCCGGAACTCGGGATAGAGCCCCGGCAGCGTCCTGGGGTCGACGACGCCGAATGAGAGCGTGGAAAAGCCGGGCGAATCGGCAATCCAGCCCCCGCCCTCCAGCGGCAGTAAAGAGACCTCCCGCGTCGTGTGCCGCCCCCGCTGCGTCTTGAGGCTCACCCCTTGAGTCTCCTGCCGAGCGCCGGGCACGAGCGCGTTGAGCAGGCTCGACTTGCCCACCCCGGACGGTCCGGCTAGGACGGCAAGCCCACCCGCAAGTTCGGCGCGCAGTTCTCCGATCCCCGTCCCGCGAACGACGCTCGTGAAGATCACGGGGTAGCCCGCAGCCCGGTACGGCGCAGCAAGGCGCCCGGCGTCCACTTGGGAGACCAGGTCGGATTTGTTCCACACGACGACAGCGGCCAAGTTCGCGAGGGCGACCTGGAGCAGGATGCGGTCGAGGAGCTCCAGGTTGGGAGGTGGCTCGTCGCACGCCGTCACGACCGCGGCAACGGTCGCGTTGGCGATCGGGGGGCGCCAGAGCGTCGAGCGCCGCTCGAGCACCTCTTCGACGACGCCCACCCCGCCGCTCGCCTCCCCCACGACGACCCGGTCACCGACCAGGATGGTCCCCTGTCGCTTGAGGCGCCCGCGCGCCACGACCCTGATTTCCTCTCCGGCGGGCAACACGACCGTGTGGAACCCGCCGACGCTCCTCGTCACGATTCCAATGCGCTGCAGTGCCGGCGTCACCTCACATCAAGGTCTTTTGAACACTTCGTTCATCTGGGGGACACCGTCGAACCACACCTGCACGGTGGCCTCGTCGCCGCGCACGTGCACCGTGTGCGTAAAGCGGGAGCCGCCCCGGTGCACCTGACTGTAGACGACCCGCGGCGACCAGTCGTCGGTCACCATGATCACGACGAGCTGCGACGGTCCCTCGGGTACAGATATGAAAACGGGAATCTCCCAATTTTTATCTTGGACCGGCTGCGCCGGGATTCCTCCGCCCGTCATCGTCTCGGCCGGGGGCACGGCGTAGATCAGGCCGAACGTCGAGCCCACCTCGACTTGGTCCCCAGCCGGGGGATGCTGGTCGATCACCGTGTCCTGCGGGAACGAGACGCTCGGCTCGCCGTGGATCGTGCCCGCCACCAGTCCCAGGGACTCGAGGAGCGAGCGGGCTTCCTCGAGGTTTCGGCCGCGCACGTCCGGAACGGTCACAAGTGTGAGCGGCTGCGTACCCCGGGCGACCCGGATGTCCACGGTCCGGCCTTCCTCTAGGCGCGTGCCCGCCGGGGGATCCTGCCCGATCACGGTGTTGGGCGGCACGTCGGGATTGAACTCCTCCACGACCTCCCCGAGCACAAGTCCCTGCTGCGTGATCCAAAGCTGGGCCTCCGTCTTTCGCAGGCCCACGACCTCGGGCACAACCACAAAGCGCGGGCCTTGGCTGACCGTGACGCGGATCTCTCTTCCCATGCGCACCTCCGCACCGCCCTCGGGCGACTGGCGGATGATCAGGCCAGCGTCGAAGTCGCGGCTATAGACGTACTGGATGTCCGTGTCGAGCCTAAGCCCTCGCTCGGCCAGGCGCTCTCTTGCGGCGCGCAAGTCGAGCCCGACCAACTGCGGCACTTGGACGATTTCGGGAAAGATGAGCGAAGGCAGCTTTTGCGCGGCCCAAGCGAGCCCGCCCAGGAACGACAGGATCACGATCACGGCTACAGCCCAGCGGCGTCTCTTCTTCTTAACAGGCTTTTGGCGTGGTCGGGGCATGATGCTCTCGTCCTCTCCCGTGCGGCGCACGAGGGTCTTTTCGTCGTCTCGGACCGCGTGCATCACCTGTGTGTCTCCCCCGGCATCCGGGATCGGCCCGGGCGGGGGCGCCGCGTTTTTGATGAACTCGAGCTCCTTGAGCAGGACCGCCGTCGATTCCGGCCGGCCTTCCTTCTCCTTCGACAGCATCCTCGCGACGAGGCGCTCCGCGGCCGGGGAAATCTCGGGCACAATCGAGCGCACGGGCGCGGGCTGCTCCTGGATGTGCTTGAGCGCCACGGCCACCGGGCTGTCTCCGTTGAAGGGGAGCCTGCCGGTCAGCATTTCGTAGAGTACGACGCCCAGGGAGTAGATGTCCGAGGCGCTGTCGACGGGCTCACCCCTCGCCTGCTGGGGCGAGAAGTAATGCACCGAACCGATCACGGTACCCGTCTGGGTCAAGGACGCTGCGCTCTGGGCCCGGGCGATGCCGAAGTCCGTGACCTTGACCGTGCCGTCTCGGGTGATCAGGATGTTGTGCGGCTTGATGTCCCGGTGGACGAGGCCCCGCCGGTGGGCGGCACCGAGCGCCTCGGCGATCTCTCCGGCGATGCGGGCGGCCTCCCCCTCGGGCAGCCGGCCCCGGCGCCGGATCACGTCTTTTAGCGTCTCGCCTTCGACGTACTCCATCACGATGTAGTGGACGCCGTTCTCCTCGCCGACGTCGTAAATGCTGACGACGTTGGGGTGATTGAAGCTCGCGGCGGCCTGCGCCTCCAGGCGGAAGCGCTCGACGAACTCGGCGTCGGACGCGTACTGCTCGCGCAAGATCTTGACCGCGACCTCGCGCTCGAGCAGCATGTCCTGGGCCCGGTAGACGACGGCCATGCCGCCATCGCCCACCTTCTCCCGCAACACATAACGGTCCCGCAATACTTGGCCCGTCAACGCATCACCCACGTCCTTCAATCTCCTTGGGAACCCGCGACAAGCGCCCGGGAAACGATCGCCCTGGCGACGGGGGCCGCGGTGGAGCCGCCGCCGCCGCCGTTCTCGACGACGACGGCGAACGCAATGCGCGGCGATCTCGCCGGGGCGAAGCCGATGAACCATGCATGCGGTCGTCCGTGAGGGTTCTCCGCAGTGCCGGTCTTCCCTGCCACGGCGATTCCCGGCGCCCGGGCCTGGGAGCCCGTCCCGCTCTCCACCGCCCGGATCATCGACTCGCGAATGAGGTGCGCCGTGCCGGCTGAAATCGCCCGCACGGGCTTAGGGTGCGCCACAGGCCTTTCGGCCCCGTCAGGCGACCGGAGCGATGCGACAAGGCGAGGCTCGACCGTCCAGCCGCCGTTTGCGATCGCCGCGGCCGCCTTTGCCATTTGCAGGGGCGTCACGAGGAGCGTACCCTGGCCGATGCCGATCAGCGCCAGTGCCGCGCTGTCCGCGAGCTCCTCCACGGGCGGCAGGCGTCCGGCCGACGCAGGGATCGCGATCTCCGGGCGGACGCCGATTCCGAGGGCGAGGCTCGTCTCGAGGATCGCCCCGGCCCCCGCCTTCAAGGCAAGCTCTGCGAACGCCGCATTCGACGACACGGCAAGCGCGTCGTCGAGCGCAAGCGTGCCGTGCGCCTGCTCGCCTGCATTGTCGATCCGCATCCCGTTCACGACGATGAATCCCCGGTCGTCAAAGACGTGCTCCGGCCCGACGGCTCGTGATTCGAGAGCCGCCGCGAGGATAACCGGCTTGAAGGCCGATCCGGGCGGGTACTGCCCCATCGTCGCCCGGTTGAAGAGCGGGCCGAGGACGTCGTCCCCTTCGGCGATCACCTCTCCCAGCCTGCTCGGGTGAAACCCCGGAGAGCTCGCCATCGCGAGCACTGACCCGTCCGCCGGGTCCAAGACGACGACGGCGCCCTTCCGGCCCTGCAAGGCCTCTTCGGCCGCCGACTGAATGTCAAGGTCGATGGTGGTGATCACGTCCCAGCCCGTCGCGGTGCGCCCCGCCGCGGCGCCGAACCGGCGGGGGAGCGCCGGCCCATCGAAAAGACCGAGAAGTTCGGCGTTGTATGCACGCTCCAGGCCGGACTTGCCGAAGAGCGGATCCGAGTACCCGATCGTGTGCGCGAGCGACTCGGGCCCGACGTAAACCCGCCGCCCGGTTCGCGGATCGTTCACGGCGATCGGACGGCCGTCCCGTGCGTAAATCCCGCCGCGCGTGATGGAACGCTCCTCGAGCAACAACCGAACATTGCGCGGGTCGCGCGCAAGCGAAGGCGCGGCGACGACGCTCCAATACGCCGTCCAAAGCGTAAGGAGGGCGAACGCGCAGGCGACGGTGTTCTTGGTCCACCTCAAGCCTCGATCCATCGGCTCGCCTTTCCGGGCTCCGTCGCGCGCCTCGCCTGCAGGGCGAGCGCGCTGTGCACGAGCCCCAGTTGGATGAACGATGAAATCATCGAGCTTCCACCGTAACTCACGAAGGGGAGGGTGACGCCCGTCACGGGAAGAAGGCGCGTGACCCCCCCGACGATGAGAAACGACTGCAGCGCGATCATGATCGAAAAGCCGGCCGTTCCCAGGCGCACCACGTCGTCGATGCCCCGGTCCTCGGACGGCGCGAGCGCCCGCACGCAGCAGACGGCGAGCAAAAACAGGAGCGCCGCCGCGCCGATGAACCCGGCCTCCTCGACGATCAAGCTATAGATAAAATCGGTCTCGACCGCGGGAATCCGGTGACCGAGCCCGAGCCCGAATCCGGTTCCGAAAAATCCCCCGCCGGCCAGGGCGAACATGCTTTCGACGATCTGGTAACCCGGCCCCTCCGCCCTGCTCCACGGATCGATCCAAACCTGAAAGCGTGTCCTCACGTGGTCGAACAAAAGTACGGCCGCGGCGCCGCCCATTGCGATCAGGGCCCCGCCCGCAACGGCATAGTACAGGCGCCCTGTCGCCGCGACCAGCATCCACACGCACAGGCCGACGAGGATCAACGCGGCCCCGAGGTCGCGCTGGGCCGCAAGCGCGAAGGCAAAAAGCACCGCCATCGCGACCACCGGGCCCACGTGCTCCGCCCGGGGGATTTCCGAGGGCCGAGCGCCCGCCAGGAAAGACCGGTTTTCTGCGAGATACGAGGCGAGGAACAGAACTGCGCAGATCTTTGCCACTTCGACCGGTTGAAAGCTGAGAAAGCCGAGGTCGAGCCAAGAGCGGGCTCCCCCGGAGCGGACGCCGAACAGGGCCGTCAGGACGAGGAGCAACAGCCCGCCCGCAGCCCAAACGTACTTGAAGCTTCTCACCCGTTCCCAAGGGTGCGTGACCGTAAGCCACGTGAACAGCGCCACGCCGAAGCCCACCCACTTCAGCTGCCGTACGGCCATCGCCGGGTCGAGACGGCTCAGCGCGGCTAGGCCGATCCCCGTCAGGGCGCAGACGGCGCTCACCAGCACGGGGTCGGCAAAGCCCCCCGGCCAGCGTGCAAGGAACGCAAGGGAAGCTACCCAGATGAGAGCGTAGACTGCAGGGATCACCAGGTGCTCCGGGCGGAAGGCGCCTTCGCGCCCGCTTTGAGCGAGCACGATCGCCAGGCACCCCGCGGATAGGGACCACGCCAGCAGCTTATGCACAGTCTGCGGCCTCCGGCATGGCGAGGATCGCTGAGACGTTGTCCGGCGCGCCGCGCGCGTTCGCCTCGTCGATGAGCCGGTCCACGGCCGTCTGCGGATCCTTGGACCGCTTGATGATGTCGTGGATCTCCGCGTCCGCGAGCACACTGGTCAGCCCGTCGGAACAGAGGAGGAGCCCGTCCTCCGGCTGTAGGCGGAGGCGTAAGGTGTCCACCTCCACCTCGGGCGACGTCCCGAGCGCCCGGGTGAGCAGGTTTCGGTAGGGGTGGACCTGCGCCTGGTCCCGGGTGAGCCCGCCGCTCTTCACGAGCTCCCAGACGACGGAGTGATCCTCCGTGAGCTGCACGATCGCCTCAGGCCGGACCAGGTACGCCCGGCTGTCGCCCACGTGTCCGATCACGGCCTCGCCACCCGCGAGCAGGGCGACGGTGAGCGTGGTCCCCATCCCTCGCAAGCCGGGATCCTGTAACGCCTTCGCGTACACCGCCTCGTTCGCCTCGCAAAGCGAGGCGCGCACGCGCTCCGCCGCTTCGGGATCCGGCTCCGAGTCGAGCGCGCCGCAAGAGCCGTTCAACCGGGCGACCACAAGTTCGACCGCCATGCGGGATGCGACCTCCCCCGCCTGGTGCCCGCCCATCCCGTCGGCCAGCACCAACAGCCGGCCGTCCGCCCACAGGGCGTCTTCGTTGATGGGCCGCGCCCGGCCCACATCGGTCCGATACCCGACTCGCATACGGCTATTCCACCTCGAAGCGAAAGCGCGCGCGGCCGACTTCGACCGTCGTCCCCGGCTCGAGCAGGGCGCGTCCTCTCACCGGCCGCTCGCCTACGCGCGTGCCGTTCGTCGTTCCCAGGTCAGCAATGACGAAACTCCCGCCCCGCCGGCGCACGACACAGTGCCTGGCGGAAACGTAGGGATCGACGACGCGCAAGGTGTTCTCCGGGCCCCTCCCGATAGCGAGGCGTTCGCCCAGCGCCACACCTGCTCCGGGGGAAAGCCTTCGCTGCTTGCCGGCCCCCTCCTTTAGCCAAACCTCGGAGCTCTCCCCGAGTTCCACCAAGAGAAGGCGGCCTTGCGGCAGGCCCGCGGCGGGCGCCGCGCCCGAGGTGGCCAGCGTCCGGTAAAGTTGGTAGACGAGGCCGAGGAGCGCTCCCAAGAATGCCATGCGCCCCAGCCACCACATAGCAGTGCCGAAATTCATCCCCGCTCGAACTCCACCCTCGTCTCCGAGCATGAGGCGCCGAACTTGAGCGTGGTAAGCCCCACCGCCACCTCGTCACCATCGGAGAGCGCCTCTTCGCGCACGCTCCTGCCGTTGATCCGTGTGCCGTTCGTGCTGTCGAGGTCCAGGATCCTCCACTCGCCGCCGTGGAAGCGAAGCTCGGCGTGACGCTTCGAGACGCGGGTGTCGGCGAGGACGAGATCGGTCCCTTCGGCGCGCCCGATGACGTACCGCTGCCCCGGATGGAGGAAGACACGCCTTCCCTTCTCCGGGCCGCTCGTCACTTCGAGCCAGGCCAAGCCGCACCCTTCCTCGCCCGGCCTGATCCGGACGAGGGTCTTGTCGCTCACTGCGGGATAGAG
>NICF_comb_assmDRAFT_10001742_pt1 | contig 16998 bp, 11 predicted proteins | sample NewIslPassag4_SG_FD_11279 | JGI IMG/M metagenome (IMG submission 11279) | reverse complement strand
ATCGCAACCCTCGCGACTCGCGCCCGCCGAATTGCTACCCTGTCATCGATGGCGAAAAGCAACGGCTTGATCACGACCGCGCCCCGGCCCGATAGGGCCTACCTCATCGCCGCCGACCTCCGCGGCGCGCTCCTCCCTGCCGAGGAGTCCCTCCGCGAGCTCGCCGAGCTGGCCCGCACCGCCGGCGCCGAAGTCGTCGGACAGACCACTCAGCGCCTCGACCGGCCGAACGTCGCCACCTACATCGGCAAGGGCAAGGTCGAAGAGGTCCGCGAAGCCATCCAGGAGACCGGCGCCAACGTCGCCATCTTCGACGACGAACTGTCGCCCTCGCAGCAGCGCAACCTCGAGCGCGCCCTCGGCGTGAAGGTCATCGACCGGACCGCGCTCATCCTCGACATCTTCGCCACCCGCGCCCGGACCCGCGAAGGCCGGCTGCAGGTCGAACTGGCCCAGCACCAGTACCTGTTGCCGCGGCTCGCCGGCCAGTGGTCCCACCTCGAACGCATGGAAGGCGCCATCGGCACCCGCGGTCCCGGCGAAACCCAGATCGAGACCGACCGGCGGCTCATCCGCAACCGCATCACGAAGATCCGCCGCGACCTCGAAGACGTTCGCAAGCAGCGGTCCCTGTACCGCCGGCAGCGCAAGCGCCAGGGCATCCCGGTCGTCGCCCTCGTCGGGTACACCAACGCTGGCAAGTCGACGCTCATGCGCGCCCTCTCCGGCGCCGACGTTCTCGCCGAGGACAAGCTCTTCGCGACCCTCGACCCGGTAACGCGGCGCCTCCGGCTCACCACCGGCGAAACGGTCCTCCTGACCGACACCGTCGGCTTCATCGAAAAGCTCCCCCACGACCTGGTCGCTGCCTTTCGCGCCACGCTCGAAGAGCTCGAAGAGGCCGACCTGCTCCTGCACGTCATCGACATTTCGCACCCCCACGCGTTCGAACACAGCCAGACGGTCGAACGCACGCTCGGCGAACTCGGCGTCGCCGACCGCCCGACCCTGCTGGTGCTGAACAAGATCGACCTGGTTCGCGACGAAGAGGGCAACACGCCCGCTTCGTACGAAGAGGCGGTGGAGATCCTGGAGGCTGCGGGCCCGCGGCCGGCGAACGTCGTGCTCATTTCGGCCGAGCGCCGCTGGGGCCTGGACGAACTGCGGGCACGTATCGCCGCGGCGCTCGATGGCAGCCTCGACGCCGGCGGTTCCGAGGAGCCGGAGCACCTGCTGCGTGCGGTCGCGCCAGCAAGCGCAACCGTTTGAAATCCGGTTTCGAAGTCGGTAGAACACGGCCATGACGAACGAAGGACCGAGTGTGCCACTGGCGCACCCGACGGGGCCGCTTGCCGGCTACCGGGTGCTGGACTTCGCAGACGAGAAAGGGCAGTTCTGCGCGCGGCTGTTGGGCGAACTCGGGGCGGATGTCATCAAGGTCGAGCCGCCCCGGGAAGGCGACCCCACGCGCCAGAACGGACCGTTCTTCCGGGGTGAGCAGGGCCTCGAAACGAGCCTCTACTGGTGGACGATGAACGCGGGCAAGCGTTCGATCACCTGCCAGCTGAAACTCGAACAGGGGCGAGATCTTGTTCGGCGGTTGGTCGAAAAGAGCGACATCGTCATTGAGACGAACCCGCCGGGCGAGGCCGCGAAGCTGGGGCTCGACTACGAGACGCTTTCGCAGGCGAACCCGGGCATCATCGTCGTCAGCATCACGAACTTTGGGCAGACAGGGCCGTACAAGGACTGGAAGGCGACCGACATCGTTGGTTCGGCGATGGGCGGTCACATGTACCTGAACGGCGACCCCGAGCGCGGCCCGGTTCGCACGACAGCGCCACAGGCGTACATGCAGGTGAACGTCCAGGCGGCCGTCGGCGCGATGGTGGCGCTGTATGCCCGGGGCGTGAATGGTGGCGTCGGGCAGCACGTCGACGTGTCGATGCAGGAGGCCATGGCGAACGCCATGGACAACGCGCAGGCCACCTGGGACATCCTTCACATAAATCTCTCAGGGCCTGGCCTGCGACGAAACAACCGGGCCGCCTTCGGCGCGCGGTACCTGTACGAGACGGTGGACGGTTGGGTCGCCTGCCTGCAGGCAGGCGGGCTCATCGGGCCCCAAAGCGGGCCCATCATCGACTGGCTGGCCGAGGAGGGCGAGGCGAACGGCCTCGACTCGCCGGAGTGGCGCGAGAAGCTTGGTGGCCTGGAGCCGCTCTCACCCGAGGACCAGGCGTACGTCGAAGAGACGATGGCGAAGTTCTGCGCGAAGCGGAAAAAGCTGGAGCTTGTCGCGGAGGCGCAGCGCCGCGGCGCCGGGTGGGCCCCCGTCCTGAGCCCGCGCGAGATCGTCGAGAACGAGCAGCTGGCCGCCAGGGAGTATTGGGTTCGCGTGCACCACGAGGACCTCGGCGAGTCGTTCATTTACCCGGGCGCGCCCGTGAAGATGAGCGAAACGCCCTGGAAGCAGCGGGGCCGCGCACCGCGGCTCGGCGAACATAATGAGCAGGTGTATCGCGATCTCCTCGGGCTGGATGACGCTGAGCTGCGCCGGCTGCGAATGCGGATGGTGATCTGATGGGCGAAGAACTGAAGTTGCCGTTCGAAGGTCTTCGCGTCGCCGACCTGGCATGGGTTGGCGTTGGTCCTACGGTGTCGAAATACCTCGCGGACCACGGCGCGGAAGTCATCCGGGTGGAATCGAGCACCTATCCGGAGGCGCTTCGCCGCGTAGGGCCCTTCGTGAACGACGAGCCAGGCATCGACAACTCCGGGTACTACGCGAACTTCAACAGTTCGAAGCTCGGGATGTCGGTGAACCTGAAGCATCCCCGCGGTCCCGAGTTGGTGAAACGTCTGATCGCCAGGTGCGACGTGGTCACCGAATCGTTTACTCCCGGGACCATGGCTCGATTCGGCCTCGACTATGAAACGCTACGGGAAGTGCGGCCGGACCTGATCATGATTTCGATGCCGCTGTACGGGCAGACCGGGCCATGGGCCTCCTACTCGGGGTACGGGCACGTGCTGCAGGCGGCGGCCGGGTTCAACCACCTGACTGGCTGGCCGGATGGCCCACCCATCGGGACCGGCATCGCCTACACGGACTTCCTTGTGCCGCACATCGCTGCGACGGCGCTTATCGCCGCGCTGGATTACCGCCGGCGAACCGGGAAGGGGCAGTACATCGATTTCGGCCAGTTCGAAGCGGCAGTGCACGGCCTGTGGACGGCGATCCTGGACTGGACGGCGAATGGCCACGAGCAGATTCGGCTGGGCAACCGTGACCCGGAGGCGGCGCCGCACGGGTGCTACCGCTGCCAGGATGGCCGCTACATCGTCATCGCCTGTTTCACCGAGAAGGAGTGGGAAGGCTTCCGCGCTGCGCTCGGCCGGCCGGAATGGTGCGACCTCGAGCGAATGCGGCGGAAGTGGTCGCGGCTCAACGAGCAGAAGGAGATCGACCGGCACATCCAGGCGTGGCTCGACGACCACACGTATGACCCGGCGCGGCCAAAGCCGGTGGATCCCGAAGGGCCGGAGATCCCGGAGGACTGGCAGTTCACCACGGAGGAGGTGGTGGCGCACTTCCAGTCGTTCGGCGTGCCGTGCGGCATCGTGCAGTCGCCAGAGGCGATGCACAAGGATCCCCAGCTGGCGCACCGTGGGCACTACTGGAAGCTCCAGCACCCCGTCATGGGCCTCCGCACCTACGACGGCCCGGCGTTCCGGCTTTCCAGGACGCCCGGGCGGCTGTCGAAGGCCGCGCCCTGCCTCGGCGAAGACAACGAATACGTGTACAGGGAGCTTATCGGCCTGGACGAGGAGGAGTTCATCGAGCTCCTCGCAGACGGGGCGTTCGAGTAGCCATTCGCCAGTGGTCTAGATAACAAAGGGCGGGACCGAATCGGTCCCGCCCTTTTTCTTCCCGTGGCCGGGGTGGCTAGTTGACTACGAAGTCACCCGACATCTGCGGGTGCAGGTCGCAGTGGAAGTAGTACGTGCCGGGGCTCGGTGGAGTGAACGTCAGTGTGGTCGTCTCGCCCTGGCGGATGATTTCGCCTTCAGCTTCCGGGACGAGGAGCTCGGACGCCGAGTCGTCGGTGTAGAAGCTGATGTTGTGCATCTGGGTATCGTTGTTCACCAGGGTGATGGTGATCGGCTGGCCGGCGGTAGCCTCGATGCGGTTGGTATCGAACTTGAGGTCCCTGGCCGTCACCACCACGTCGCCTTCGGCAGCCTCGCCGCCACCAGCGCCGCCGGTTTCACCCGGGGCGGGAGCGCCTTCCTCGACCCGGAAGACACCGCGCATCTCTGCCGGGTGCACGTCGCACTGGAAGAAGTATTCGCCGACGCCAGGAGTGGTGAACGTTTCGGTGGTGGTGGTGCCGTTGCCATCGATGATGGCGCCAAGGTGAATCTCCGTGCCGCCGGCGGCCGGGTCAGCTGTGTAGAAGCTGATGTTGTGCTTGGCGCGGCCGTTGTTCACCAGCGTGTACGTCACTTCCGTGTTCGGCGGTGCGACAAGCGTATCGGTGTCGAAGGCGTTGTCGGTCGCCACCACACGATACGGGTCGGCGGGCGTTACCGTGCCGCCACCACCGGGTTCCGCAACGACGGTCTCCTCGCCGCCCAGCGCGGACAGGACAGCACCCAGCGTGGCGCCGCCGATGATGAAGCCGGCGAAGAGGCCGGCAGCCGCGCCGAAGCTGAAGCGGAAGGCGAAGTCCTTGGTGTCCCGCACGACCTCCATGTCGAAGGCCTGCACGGAACCCGGGACAACCTGGTCGGGATGTGCAGCGAGGATATCGAGGAGTGACTGGCGGCTCGCGTTGTAGCTGCTCAGTTCCTCGCGGCCGGACCAGGTGGTCTCGACGAGAACCTGCGACGGGCCAATTTCGGCCGGCGAAACGGTGATGCGGAGATCCTGGAACCCGGGGAGGTCGCGGAGGTCGGTGTTATCGAGAATCGTCAGAACACCGTTTTCGCCGCGAGCCGTGACGAGCTGACCATCAGGGATGGCGAAGGTGAGCACCTGCGTGTACCGCGGGTTTCGACGGCTGGCGGCGAGCTCGCCTTCGGCGGCCTTGCGCCGCATCTGCGTGTCCTGCCAGGCCCATCCGAAGGCCGCAAAGAGGAGCAGGATGAGGGTCCCGCCCAGCGCCGGTCCGGCAATGGCGTCACTTCGGTCACGCGACCACCAGATCAGAGCTGCCCCGAAGAGCATGGCCGCGATGCCCGCGACGAGGGGCCACACGCTCGGATCTGGAAGATGTATCTCCTGATCGTCGTGTGCGCCGCCGTGATCGATGTTGGTCGAACTCATTCACCTAAACTCCTGGAACTGGCCGGCTACTGCACGATGTAGAGCGTCGTGAACAGCGCGAGCCACACAACGTCCACAAAGTGCCAGTAGAAGGAGGCCGCTTCTAGTCCCTCATGATGCTCTGAGTCCATCTGACCGCCAAGTGCGCGGACGAGGATCACGGCCATAAATATGACGCCACCGGCCACGTGAGCTCCATGGAACCCGGTGAGAGTGTAAAAGGTGGTGCCGAAGACGGTGTCGCCCACCCCGAACGGGAGCTGGCTGTACTCGTACAGCTGGACGGTCAGGAACGCCGAACCCAGGACGATCGAGGCGAAGAGCCACCAGATCATCGCGGTCCTGTTGCCCCGCTGCACCTGCCAAACAGACAGCTGGATGGTGACCGAGCTGATCACCAGCAGCGTTGTCGCGATAGAGGGCAGCAGGACCTCGAGCTCCAGCCTGACCCCTCGCGAGACCTGGTCCGGTGCGAGCAGTTCCTCCGGTGGCCACGAAGGCGAGTCGGCGCGCGCGATGAAGTACGCCGCGAACAGCCCGCCGAAGAACATCACCTCCGAGGCGATGAAGAGGATGAGGCCCAGCATGCCATTGCTGAGGCCCTGCCGCTGAACCTGTGCTCCGTGTGCAGCCATCTCGCTCCTCCCCTCTTCCTATGCTCGGCCTTCAGCAGCACCGGGCTGGACAGCGTGGCTCGTGGTGATGCCGTGGCGAAGGTCGAACAGCGGCCGCTCCGAATGGATTTCGGGCAGGCTATCGAAGTTGTGCGGCGGTGGCGGCGAGCTTGTGGCCCACTCGAGCGTGTTCGCGTCCCACGGGTTGTCGGGCTGGTCCTTCGGCCGCATGAAGGCCGCGACGACGGCGATGAGGAAGGGAATCATCGCGACGCCGATGAGGAACGCGCCGACGGTGGAAACGAAGTTCAGCAGCTCCCAATGGTTGATGTCGGCATAGGTGGCAATCCGGCGGGGCATCCCATCGAGGCCAAGCAGGTGCATCGGGAAGAAGGCCAGGTTGAAGCCGATGAACGTGAGGATGAAGTGGATAGTCCCCAGTTTGTCGTTTAGCCGGCGGCCCCAGATCTTCGGGAACCAGTAGTAGATCCCGGCGAACACCGCGAACACCGCGCCTCCGAAGAGGACGTAGTGGATGTGCGCGACCACGAAGTAGGTGTCGTGGATGGCGAAGTCCACGGGGACGGCCGCGCTGTAGGTGCCGTTGATGCCGCCGATGAGGAACATGCTCACGAAGCCGAGGGCGAAGAGCATCGGCGGTTCGAACGTAATCGAGCCGCCCCAGAGCGTCGCGAGCCAGTTGAAGATCTTCACGCCGGTAGGCACCCCGATCATGAAGGTCATGAAGCTGAAGAACGGCAGCAGGACGGCGCCCGTGGTGAACATGTGGTGCGCCCAGACGCTGAAGCCGAGACCGGCGATACCCAGGGTGGCGAAAACGAACGCCTTGTAGCCGAACAGGGGCTTCCGTGCGAAGACGGGGATGACTTCGGACACGATGCCCATGCCGGGGAGGATCATGATGTACACGGCGGGGTGGGAGTAGAACCAGAAGACGTTCTGCCAGAGGACGGCGTTACCACCACCGTTCGGGTCGAAGAACGAACCGCCAAAGTTGCGGTCGATGTAGAGCATGACCAGGGCCGCTGCGAGTACCGGCGTCGCGAGGAGCTGAAGCACCGACGTGGCGAGGATGTTCCAGCAGAACACGGGGACGCGGAACATCGTCATCCCGGGCGCCCGCATCCGGAAGATGGTGACGATGAAGTTCGCGGCGCCGATCGTTGAGGAAACCCCGAGCATGATGACGGAGATGATCCAGAGGTCCATGCCGGGGCCGAGCGTCCGGGCCAGCGGGCTGTAGGCAGTCCACCCGGCAGAAGCGGAGCCACCGTCCACGAGGAAGCCAGCGAACATCAGGATGCCGGCGGTGGGGAAGAGCCAGAACGACAGGGCATTCACGCGCGGGAAGGCCATGTCCGGCGCGCCGATCTGAAGCGGTACGAAGTAGTTACCGAACGCAGCCCAGACCGGGATGATGAACAGGAAGAGCATGGCCGACGCATGCATCGTGAACACCTGGTTGTAGGTGTGGTTGCTCATGAAGCTGCTGTCGGCTACGGCGAGCTGCGTTCGTACAAGGAGCGCGAGAATGCCTCCCACGGCGAAGAAGAAGAGCGCCGTGTAGAGGTACATGATGCCGAGCTTCTTGTGGTCGACGGTGGTTAACCACTCAAGAATCGCTGGGCGTTCTTGCCCCCTCACGTGCGGTACAGCGATGGTCGCCATTTCCGTCCTCCCGGGCTCTCCCGGCCCCTGAAGCTGCCCTGCCCGAACCACGGGCTCGCAAAAGTGGTTACCGGCCGCCTGCTGCTGGTCAGCCGGTCAATGGTGCATTACCTGGCGCCGGCCGCGAGGTCGGCAATGTACGCATCGAACTCNTCGCGTTCGACCACCTTCAGGGTGAATCGCATGGCCTCGTGATCGAGGCCGCAGAACTCGGCGCACTGGCCGTGGAATTCGCCAGTCTTGGTCGCAGTGACGGTGAACCTGTTGTCTCGCCCGGGGATCACATCCAGCTTGTAAAGGAAGTCTCGAACGTAGAACGAGTGGATGACGTCGTTTGAGACGAGCCGGAACTCGACCGGTTCGTTGACCGGGATCACCAATGTCGGGCGGTTGGCAGCGGTACCGATAACCGAGACCATGCCCTCCCCCTGTGGCTCGCCCCGACCGAGATCGCTGAGGTCGTAGGCGAACTCCCAGGAGAACTGGAAGCCCGTCACCTGGACGGTCAACGCGTCNTCCGGAGCGTCCTCCTCGACGTCCACCAGAACGACGAAGGAGGAAACGAAGAGCCCGATGACGATGAGGATCGGGATCGACGTCCAGACGACCTCGAGGAGACTGCTGCCGTGAACCTGCGGTGGGAGGTCGTCGCTGCGCTTGCGATAGCGAAAGATGACATAAAGAAGAACGGCCTCGACCAGGACGAAGACCACGGCCGCGGCCGCTGTGACGATCAGGTAGAGGTTGTGGATGCTCTTGCCTTCCTCGGTGATCGGTGAGGGTTGGCCGAACTGAGCGAAGGCGACCCCTGCGGTGAGAAACAGCGCCGACATCGCGGCGGAGACAACGAAGAGCGTCCGACGGAAGTTCCTTCGCCACGTGGCGGTGCGCATTCGGTGCGTTCCCCCTCTCTCCGCGCACCCCACAGCAAGCACGTCCTCGCAGGGCGCGACGAATCGGTTGTTTGTGAACAGATTCGCAACCAGAGTTATAGCCCTGCCCTTATGGCCCGTCAAGAAAGGAAAAATGGTCGTTCGTTGATGTCCAAAGGGCCCTTGCGCGTAACGTCGAGATCCCCCTGGGCAGACACAGCGGCGGGGTTGTGAGAGAGTGGAGTGACTGCCGGGCCGCGTAGCACATGAGGAACGTGGGGACATGGGAAAGAAACGGTGGCTGATCCCGGCCGCTGCGGGCGTGGCGGCGCTACTGCCGGCCGTGGCGATGGCCCATGGGTCCGTGCAGGCAGAGCCGAGCTGGTCGACGCTCCTCACCGGGTGGGAGTTCGACCCCCTGTTCCTTTTTCCTCTTGCACTGGTCACATGGGGCTACTTCAGCGCCGTCAAGCACGTGAACCGGGCGCACCCCAGCTCGCGCTTTCCCGTTTCGCGAGTCGTCTACTTTTCGTTGGGCATCGCGGCGACCGTGGTGGCGCTGGCCTCGCCGATCGCTGCCTACGACACCACGCTCTTCGTCGCGCACATGTGGCAGCACATGCTGCTGATGATGGTGGCGGCGCCTCTGCTGCTCCTGGGCCAGCCGATCACCCTCCTGCTGCGCGTGTCGTCACCGCGGGTTCGAAAGGGCCTCATCCTGCCCGTCCTACACAGCTGGCCCGTCAGGGTGCTCTCGTTCCCGGTGGTTGCGTGGCTCATCTTCGCCGCGACGATGTGGACTTCCCACTTCCTTCCGATATTCAACGCGGCGCTGGAGAACGTTTGGATTCACCGGTTCGAACACCTCTGGTTCATGGGTGCGGCGCTCTTGTTCTGGTGGCCGGCTATCGGCGCGGACCCTTCGCCGTGGCGTATGCCGCACCCGATTCGCCTCCTGTACGTGTTCCTGCAGATGCCCCAGAACTCGTTCCTTGCGCTGGCCATCTACAACGCCGGCGAGCCCCTGTATGACCACTACGCCACGCTTATCCGCACCTGGGGACCTTCCGCGCTAACCGACCAGCAGGCTGCCGGCATTACCATGTGGGTGTTCGGCGACATGCTCTTCCTTATCGCCCTGGGGTTCCTCGCCTATGGCTGGGTGAAGCACGAGGAGTTCGAGACCAGGCGAACCGATCGTGCGCTGGCCCGGGCGCGGCTCGCAAAGCAGGAGCAGGCGGGGAGCACGCAGCATTCGACATAACGTGAAGACTGCCCGTCCGCCGGTCCGGTAAGGTTGGGCGAAGGCGACGAGGAGGCGCTCAACGATGGACACGGTCGGCGATCGCAAGGTATCCAGTGAAGTCGATGCGGGGCGAGGAACTCTCCGAAGCCGATGTGGGCTTCCAGGGCCTTCGCGGCGACCGGCAGTACGCGTTCGTCCAGGCCGACAAGGCGACCGTGTTTCCCTGGCTGACTGGTCGGGAGTACGCCGAGCTCCTGCAGTTCGAACCGCGGTGGCATTCGCATGACGGGCGACAGGCGCTTGTGGTGCGAACGCCGTGGGGGAGCGAACTCCCGATCGAAAGCGAAGAGCTGCGCCGGGAGATCGAGCAGCGGTCCGGGAGGCCGGTGCGCCTCCATGTCGACCACCGCGGGAACCACGATGTGGCGTACGTTTCGCTTATCACGGCCTCGACCGTGAACGCCCTGTGTGATGCGGCTGGCGTCGAACCGGACCACCGCCGATTCCGCATGAACATGGTGATCGACGCCAACCTGCCGCCGTTCGCCGAAGGGGAGTGGGTTGGCCGGGTCGTCCGAATCGGAGAGCTCGTCCTCGGCGTGACGAATGAGGACAAGCGGTGCGCGATGGTCACGCTCGACCCTGAGTCGGGTGCCAGCGCGCCGAAGGTGCTGAAGGCCGCCGGGGAGATGAACGGTGCATGCGCCGGTGTCTACGCGTCGGTGCTCTCCGGCGGGCGAGTGACCCTGGGGAGCGAAGTGGTGGTCGGTCCCCGCGTCGCGGCCTGGGAGGTATGACCCCAGAGCGACTCCGGGCAGACATCGGCAGCGGGACGACCACGAACGTCCAGCCGGGCCGCCCTTCCCGTGCTTCCCGAGGTCGTTTCCCGCGCGGGCTTCACGCCGCGACTCCGTTGCCGGCGCGCCATTTCCTGGGAGAGCCTGAGACCAGGCGGCCGCGACCCGAAGGAGGATGGACAAAAAGAAACGGGCCGCGAGGGCCCGTGTGCGCGCGTTTTGGTGGAGACGCGGGAGAGTCGAACTCCCGGTCCAGCGAGGGTCGGCTCCGGATTATCCTACAGGCTTACCCACCGATTGGGGTCTCGCCGGTCGCTACGGTGGTGGGCCCCATGCGAACCGGCCAGCCGATAAGTCTTTCGTGAGCGGTATCGGCGTCGGCTCACGGCATCCCGGCATTGCAGCGCTCATCCCCGGGCCCACCGGGCCGAGGCCTAGGGCGAGCGTCGCCGCTAATTAGGCAGCGAGAGCGAGTTGACGGTTGCCAACTATTTTTCGGTTGCCTGATTAACGAGGGTGACAACCAACCTCGGCCTGCTATCCGGCTACCTTCCGCTCCTGTCGATTCCTTTCGTCCCCACAGTGTGCTGGATGGCTACGTGCCATCGCCTGTAATACTAGCACATTCGTTCGAGGCTGGGAACCCGTTACACGCTGTGGCGGAGCGCCCGTTCCATCTCGCGCTGCTGCTCCCGTTCCTTGAGCTTCTCGCGCTTGTCGTACTTCTTCAGGCCGCGAACGACGCCCAGCTCGACCTTCGCCTTGCCCCGCTTGAAGTACATGCGCAGCGGGACAATCGTGAGCCCTTTTTCGGCGGTCATCCCGGCGAGCCGCGCCAGCTCTTTCTTGTGGAGGAGCAGCTTTCGATCGCGCTTCGGATCGTGCCCTGCGTAGCCGGCGTGTTCGTACGGCGCGATGTGGGCGTCGACGAGCCAGAGCTCGCCGTCTTTCATGCGCGCGAACGCACCCTGGAGCGACACCTTATGGGCACGGAGCGACTTGATCTCCGAGCCGGTGAGCACGATTCCCGCCTCGTAACGCTCGAGGACCTCGTAGTCGTGCCGGGCACGACGGTTGACTGCGATCGTGGAGTCGGACATGTCGAGTACGCCAAAGGGGCCCCGGCCCGAGAGGCCGAGGCCACCTGCAGTGCGAGTGTACCGGGTTACTGGTTGCCGCGCAGGATGTCGATGGCTGCGAAGATCTGAATGTCGCCTTCGTCGATGTACTGCTCGGACGTCATCGGGACCTCGACGTCGGGGGTAATGCCGAGGCCCTCGATCTGTTCGCCGGCCGGGGTGAGCCAGCGGCCGACCGCCACGTAGAGCGCACCACAGCCTTCCGGGTTGTCGCAGCTCGTGAGTTCGACAGGCACGTTCACGGTGCCCTTGCCAAAGCTGCGGGTGCCCACGATAGTCCCTCGACCGTTGTCGCGAATCGCAGCAGCCAGGACTTCGGCGCCGCTCGCGCTGCCGGCGTCGATCAGCACAACGACCGGTATGTTCGTGAGGATGCCGCCCGGGCGGGCAGTGGTGCTCTGGCGGCGTCCCTCGCTGTCGACCTCGGTGATGATCGTCCCTTCGTTCAGGAACTCGTCCGCGACCTGGACGGTCGGCACGAGGAAGCCGCCGGGGTTGGACCGGAGGTCGAGGATGAGGCCGCGGTACCCGCGAGCCTCGATGTCGCCGGCCTTGCTGCGCAGCTCTTCCAGGGTGTTTTCGCGGAAGCGAGAGATATTTACATAAGCGATGTCGGTGACCGGGTTGCCGTCCCGGTCTACGAGCTGAGTACCCGATTCGCCGGGGATGACTTCGAGAATTGGCTCCAGGAAGACGCTTTCGAGCGGGATCTCGCCGCGAGTGACGGTGATGGTCTCTTCGACGCCGTTCGGGTGGCGAACGGTGAGGGTGACCGTCGTGCCCTTGGGGCCGCGGATGCGTTCGACGGCCTGGTCGGCGGTCCATCCTTCGGTGGACTCACCTTCCACTGCGATGATGATGTCACCGGGCTGGATGCCGGCCTTCTCGGCGGGCGAGTCGCGGTACGGCGCGACGATCTGGATCTGGCCGGTCCGGTCGCTGACGGTAGCGCCGATGCCTTCGTAGCTCGAGCCGCTGTCGAACTGGAACTGGCGAAGCTGTTCGGGCGTGATGTAGCTGGTTTCGCGGTCGTTGAGGGAGTTGATGATGCCGTCGATGGCCGCCTGCTGGAGGGCTTCCGGGTCGAGCTCTCCCCGGTCGACGTACTGCTCTTGCAGCACGGCGATGATCTCGTTCAGCAGGTCGGGGCTGATGGGCCCCTCGACTGACGTGCCGGTCGACGCATTGGCGGCGGGCGACGAATCGCCGTCGGAAAGGTCCTTAACGGCGTACCCGAGCCCGAAGGCGAGGGTCACGCTGGCGAGCAGGAGAAAAACCACGACGGCCCATCGCGCGGCTCGTTCGGCTGGGCCGGGCTCGGCGATGTTCACGTTCGGTTGGGTCAACGGAGCAACCTTTCCGGCCAGGGGCGCCGTGCGGAAGTGGTACCCCGGAAGTGTACTGAGGCCGATCAGGGCCATCAATTTGCGCTGCTTACCGCCGATTTACGCCGGCGGGAAGAAGGCAAGTTCACCAGGGGCGAGCAGCCGCAGCGGCTCTCCCCGTTCGGGCTTCCAAATATAGACATAATCCCCGGCAGGATCGCCGAACGACGCCGACACCGCATCCGTCGGGAGGCGGCCGGTGACCGCCAGGAGGGAAGCGTCTGGCGACCAGAGGGGATGGGAGAGTGCGTATTGGTCCCAGAAGGCCAGCATGGCCCGGAGGTCCTGTGCTGGCACGAACGGCTCGGATGCGGCGAGAAAGCGCCCTTCGCGATTGCGTATGTGGAAGCTATAGCGCCCGTCGCCAAAGTGCGACGGGACGAGCAGCGCGACCCGCTCACCATCCGGCGACCAGAGCGCGCAGGCGAACGGCCCCCTGGCGACCCGTGACCGATCCGCCGGCGAGGCGGGATCGATGAGCCAGAGGGAATCGAAGACGCCCGACTCGGGCTGGCGAACCACGGCGACGCTGATGAGGCCGCCCGGGAGGCTGGCGAGCGCGACACCTCCTTCGAACGTCCCAAGCTCGATCCGCTCCTGGGTAACCGTGGAGTACGCGACGACGGTCGTGCCATCGCTTCCGGCGGTCCCGAAGACGACGAGGGAGCCGTCATGCGTAACGGCCGGGGTTCGAAACCCGAGCGCCTTCTCTTCGATGGTGACGCGAGAAACGGGGAGACCCGGGGTGAAACTAAACACGGCAAGGGCCTCGCCGATGTGGCTCACGATCGCGGTGCCGTCGGGGGTCCAGCGGCTGAAGATGGGCGCGCCGAAATCCAGGACGTCCCGCCGGAATGGAGGGCCGGGTACAACAACCTCGAGTTGAAGGCCGAACTCGCCCTGCGCGACGATGGCGAGCCGCTCACCCTGTGGCGACCAGAGGAGATAGTGCGGAAGCCGCGGTGCGATCACCGGCATGACGCCCGGCTGGCTTCGAAAGAGCTCCAGGGGTTCGGTCCCATCGATGCTGACGAGCTCCACGGAGCTCGAGACGGGATCGCCCATGTGGAGGATGGAGACCGCGAGTTGCGGGTGGCCGGGACGCCAGGCGGGCCATCGTCCCTCCGGCACGAGTGTAGTGGGCTCGCGGCCGTCATCGACGGTGGCAATGACGAGCGCGTTGGACTTCTGAACGATGGCGAGAGGTGCGGGGCTCACAGATGGCACTGTACGACGGGAGGGCCTGCTTGGACGACCTCGGGGCGATAACGCCGTTCGCAGGAACTTCGCACTATATCTGTTATGTTCCAGCCGAACCCGGCAAACCCGCCCCAGGGGGTGGTCGGGCCGACGGCTCAGGTGACCGTGAAGGTGGCGCGCATGCCCTCGTTCGTGTGACTTACGACCTGGCCGTCGACTTCTTCGACGATGTCGCACACGAGCTCGTATTCGCCCGGCTGGAGGTCCAGCGTGAGCGTTGTCTCGTCGCCGGTAGCGAGCTCAGGCGTGCGGGCGATGAGCTCGTAGCCGCCGTCCGGGAGCTTGCGCAGGATGGCGAGGTCGTGGATTTCGCCCGCTTCGCCCTCGCCGTGTCCGTGGTCTTCCTCCAGGTGAACGACCTTGAATGTCACCTCGCCAGCCTCGATGGAATCCCTCGAGGGGCGGACTTCCCAGTTGCTCAGCTCGACCCGAACCTCGCGTTCGCCGAGCGCCTCTTCGCGTTCGAACCAGCCACGGTCCATGCCGGTGAAGATGAGCAGGGGCAGGAGGAGGACGATTGCCGACATGCCCATGGCCACGAGCGGCCCGCGGTTCGCGTCGATGAAGCTGCGGCCGCCGGCCGGGCGCGGGTTCCCGCTCGCCTCCGCAATACGTCGAGATTTAGTGCGAAGTCGGAGGCTGTTCGCCATGACGCTTACGGAGCTGAACGCCATGGCCGCGCCCGCGATGATCGGGTTCAGCAGCCCCGCAGCCGCCACCGGGATGGCCAGGACGTTGTAGCCGAACGCCCACACCAGGTTCTGGCGGATGGTCGCGAGCGTCGACTGGCCAAGCATCACCGCCTCTGTGAGCTTCGAAACGTCGCCGTGAAGCAGAGTTATGTCTCCTGCTTCGATGGCGACGTCTGAGCCCGTGCTCATCGCGACGCCGATGTCGGCCTGCGCGAGGGCAGGTGCGTCGTTGATGCCGTCGCCAACCATGGCCACTGAGCGGCCTTCCGCCTGGAGAGTGCGGACGAGTTCGAGCTTGTCTTCTGGCCGGGCGTTCGCGTGGAACTCGTCGATGCCCACGCGCCGTGCAACTGCTGCCGCTGCGCGCTCGTTGTCGCCGGTCATCATGATGACGCGCAGCCCAAGCCGCCTGAGCGCGTCCACGGCACGAGGCGCATTCTGCTTCACCTCGTCGAAGATGCCGAGGATGCCAGCGACCTCCCCGTCGATGGCGACCAGGATGGCCGTGCGGCCAGCGGCTTCGAGGTCGTGCAGCCGGGCCAGCACTTCCTCGCCCGGAGTGACGCCGTGCTCTTCGAGGAGGCGGCGGTTGCCGGCGAGGACGGTGCGCCCTTCCACGCGCGCGGAAACGCCGCGGGCTGTATGGGCTTCGAACTTGTCGATGGCGGGAAGGTCCAGGCTGCGCTCCTGGGCGGCATCCACGACGGCTCGGCTCAGCGGATGCTCGCTCCCCGATTCCGCGGCTGCTGCGATGCGGAGGAGTTCGGCTTCCGCGATGCCGGCGGTTGGGACGACCTCGGTGACCTGTGGGCGGCCTTCGGTCAGGGTGCCGGTCTTGTCGAGCAGCACCACGTCGAGACCGCGGATGCGCTCGAGGACGTCTGCGTTCTTGATGAGGATTCCGCGTTCGGCGCCCATCCCGGTGCCGACCATGATGGCGGTCGGTGTGGCGAGGCCGAGCGCGCAGGGGCACGCCACCACGAGGACCGCGACAGCGGCGATCATGCCGTCGACCCACTCGCCGGCCAGCAGGCCCCAACCGACGAACACCGCCAATGCGATAACAATGACGACCGGGACGAAGACAGCGGCAACCCGGTCGACGAGCCGCTGGATCGGCGCCTTCGAGCCCTGCGCCTCTTCCACCATGCGGGCCATGCGCGCGAGTGCCGTGTTCTCGCCGACTCCCGTCGCTTCGACGCGCATCAAGCCGTTCTGGTTGATGGTTCCGCTGATGACGTGGTCGCCGGGCTTCCGCTCCACCGGGATGGACTCGCCGGTGAGCATCGACTCGTCAATGGTCGTGTGGCCTTCGCGCACGATGCCGTCGACCGGTACGCGCTGGCCGGGCCGCACGATGACAATGTCGCCGGCGCGAACGGCGTCGATAGGGAGTTCGATCTCCTGCCCGTCACGGACCACCGACGCGCTCTTCGCGGCCATGCCAAGGAGCTGCCGGATGGCGGACGATGCCTCCCCCTTCGAGCGCTCCTCGAAGTACTTGCCCATCGTGATGAAGAGCAGCACCGCGACGGAGACGTCGAAGAACATGTTCTCGCCGGTATCGGCGACGACGACCCAGGCGCTGTAGAGGTAGGCGACCGTGGTGCCGAGCGCCACCAGGACGTCCATGTTCGGGTTCAGGTGGCGAAGGCTGGTGTAGCTGCCCTTGTAGAAGCGCCACCCGAGGCCGAGCTGGATGGGAGTCGCCAGCAGCAGGAGCAGCCATCCGGTCAACCGGTGGTCGTCGTTGATCGTTATGTCGGCAATGTCCATCCCCATCGCGAGGATGATGGTGGGCACGCCGATAATCGCGCCGAGGATGAGCGTGGTAAGCGTGCGTCGCGCGTGGCTGGCACGGGTGGCCTCGCGGTCTTCGGCGGGTTGTGCTTTGCGGGCCTCGTAGCCGGCCTTTTCGACGGCGGCGATGAGGCGCTCGACCGGGACATCGGTGGCCAGCGTGACGCGGGCC
>NICF_comb_assmDRAFT_10001736_pt1 | contig 17023 bp, 14 predicted proteins | sample NewIslPassag4_SG_FD_11279 | JGI IMG/M metagenome (IMG submission 11279) | reverse complement strand
AAGAACGCCCCTGTTCCCACATTTCAATTTTCGTTGAAAATAATCAACTTCAACTCGGTCATTTCTTCTATCGCATAGCGAATCCCTTCGCGGCCAAATCCGCTTTCCTTTACGCCGCCATACGGCATGTGATCGACGCGAAATGTCGGGATGTCGTTGATCAACACGCCGCCAACGTGCAACTGTTTTGCCGCTTTCCACGCGGTATGAACATTATCCGTGTAGATGCCCGCCTGCAAACCGTAGCGCGAGTCATTGACAAGCGCAATCGCCTCGTCGATCGAGCGAATGCGGTTGATCAAAACGATCGGAGCAAACACTTCTTGACATGACACTTTCATTGTCGGTTTGGCATCGACAATGACCGTCGGAAGCAGAATGTTGCCGTCACGCTCACCGCCAAGAACGACATTTGCGCCGCCTTGTTTCGCTTCCTCAATCCAAGAGAGCGCCCGATCGACATCGCCTGGCGTGATTAATGCCGACACATCGGTCGCTGGATCAAGCGGATCTCCCGTTTTTAACCGCTTCGCTTCGGCGACGAATTTTTCGACGAACTCATCATAGCGATTTTCATGGACATAGATGCGCTGAAGCGAAATGCACACTTGCCCTTGGAACGTGAAAGCACCAAATACGCAACGCGGGATGACGCGATTCAGATCGACCTGCTCGTCGACGATCACGGCTGAGTTTGAGCCAAGTTCCAACGTAACCCGCTTTAAGCCCGCTTTATTGCGGATCGCGATGCCCACTTCCGGGCTGCCGGTGAACGTAATCATACTGATGCGCGGGTCGGTGACGATTGCATCGCCGACCGTTCGGCCGCTTCCGGTGACGACGTTGAGCGCCCCTTTCGGCAAGCCCGCTTTCTCAAATAGCTCGGCGATAAAGTAGGCCGACAGCGGTGTTTGGCTAGCCGGTTTCAACACAACGGTATTGCCTGAAGCGATAGCCGGCCCAAGTTTATGGGCGACTAAGTTCATCGGGAAGTTAAATGGGGTGATCGCCCCGATGACGCCGATCGGTTCACGAACGGTCATGGCGATGCGATTTTCCCCACCCGGCGCCGCGTCAAGCGGCAACGTTTCCCCATGGACGCGCTTCGCTTCTTCGGCGGCAAATTTATACGTCTGAATCGTGCGGGCGACTTCTCCTTTCGCCGTCGTAATCGGTTTGGCTGCTTCCAGCGCGATCAGCTTCGCTGCCTCTTCTTGCCGCTCTTTCAGCTGCTCGACGACCCGTTCTAAAATCGCTGCCCGCTCATAGGCCGGCATGGCGGCCATTGTCTGCCGCTTCGCGTACGCCGCAGCGATCGCTTCATCCACTTCTTGTTCCGTTGCTGCTGGGATTTCGGCAATCGTCTCGCGTGAATACGGTGATTTCAGTTCAGTGTAAGACTTCGCTTCCCGCCATTCGCCGTTGATGTATAATTTCATTCTTTCCACTACTCTTCCATCCCCCTCTAAACTTGTATTGCATAAAATATCATGTCCATCATTGTTTAGTTCGTCATTTGTTGAAAGGAATCCTCTTTCCAATCCGAAAACCGTTTGAATGGTCAAAGGACGCTTTGACGCTCCTCTAAAGCCTCATTGCCTGTATCCAAATTTGAAGACGGGAATAAATAGGACAAAACAATGATGGAAACGATGCTCGCTCCAATTCCATACATAATCGGATAGGTTGAACTTAATCCCTCTACCGCCAGCCCAACTAACACAACGATGGAACTAAGGACGATGGAATAAAAACCGGCTTTCGCTGTAACACGTTTCCAGAAAAAACCGAGAATCACTGGGACGAAAATGGCTCCTGACAAAATGGCATAGGCGACATCCAACGCGACAAGCACGTCTTGAATCCAAATGGCAAAGGCAATCGCAATGATGCCAATCGTTAATGTCATGATTCTAGACAACAGAACAAACTTCTGATCGCTGATATCTTTTAACCAATACTGCTTCAAAATATCATGTGATAAGAGGGTAGAGGAAGCAAGCAACGTTCCTGAGGCAGTGGACATAAGAGCGGAACATACGCTTGCCAAAATGAGCCCTAATAAACCGTGTGGCAACATCTGTAATGACATGCTGGCAAATACATTTTGCGGATCGCCAATATTCGGGAAAACAATCACGCCGCACATACCGATGACGCTTAACGCTAGTGCATAGGCAACGCTGTATAGCCCAGCATATACCGCACCACTCCGAGCAATTTTCTTCGTTCTTGCCGTAAACACTCGCTGCCAAATATCTTGTGATACAACCATTCCTAATGTATAGAGCAAGAAATATTGGAAAATATTCGCCCATCCCATGGAGGTGAGATCAAAATGGGATGCTGGCAATTGTTCCAAAAGTGATTCCCATCCGCCGACATGGGACAAACTTATCGGCAACATAATAAAGAAAATACCAATGGTCATGACGATAAACTGAATGATGTCCGTCATCGTCACGCTCCACATTCCTCCGAGAATCGTGTAAAACAACACAATTCCGCCCCCGACTAACATCGAAACAGTCATGTCCCAACCTAAAACGGCATGAATGATGGTGCCCATCCCAATCACTTGTGTCACAGACACCATCAACGTATAAATGGCCGCAACTAACGCGCTGATCAAACGAGTTTCCTGGTTGTACCGGCGCCCAAGGAGCTCACTAATCGTTGTCACATTGGCGCCGTAAATTTGGTTCGTAAAAAACAAACCGAGCACCGTGATGCCCAAGCCGATCATAAAGACAAACCACATGCCTGAAATCCCAAATTGATATCCTAACTTCGCCGTCCCAATCGTTGAAGCACCACCCAAAATCACAGCGGACAGGCAGCCAAGATAAACAAATAGCCCAAGATTTCGTCCCGCCAATGCAAAATCTTCCGCTGTCTTCGCACGCCTTGCCCCCAAAATCCCTGCGACAACCAATACGAGAAAATAACATAAAAGAACCCCTGTATCCAGTGTACTCATCGCCATTCCCCCATCCTCTTTTGTCAAAAGCCTCTCCCTTTTCGGCGACTCAATCATCAATGCGATCAAAGAAAGAGGCTCCTTCAGCTGAAGAAAATGATAGAAGGTGCTCTCCATCTCTCGTTCAAGAACCGTTGGATGGTGAGCCCCCTCCTAAACACTTTTTGCTTCTAAAGGCAGACTGCATTCATTGAGTGAGGTGTGATATCCATCCTTGAATCCGTCAGTCCAAGTAGTTCTATCGCTTTTTACCTTTAAGCCGTAGATGACACGCCCCCCAAAAATCTCTTTCATTTTCCAGACACGAATGAATGTACACCGATTTCTGCTTCATATTCTGTCAACGCTTCATCCAACATGCTTAATCCTTCGTCAATCTGTTCTTTTGTCACGATCAGCGGTGGGATCATACGAATCACTTCACCTTGATTACCGCATAGATAAAAGAGAACTCCTTTTTGCAGACAACGGTTTAAAATATTCATGACTCCTTCTCCATTTGGTTCGAGGGTGTGCGGATGGACGATTTCGATGCCGATCATGAGTCCAATCGAACGCACGTCTCCAATGACTGGATGGTTTCTTTTTAACACGTCCAGCTTTTTTCGTGCGTATTCCCCCATTTCCCTACAACGTTCCAACAACTTTTCTTCTCGAAATACTTCTAACGTTGCCAACGCCGCCTCACATGCAATGGGGTTGCCGCCAAAAGTTGTCCCATGGCTGCCGAGCGGCCATTGTTTCATCAATTCTTTCGAAGCCACTGTTGCACTTAGCGGCAGTCCAGAAGCGATCCCCTTCGCAATGGCCATAATGTCCGGAGTGACGCCAAATGTTTGAGCGGCAAACCATTCCCCTGTACGTCCAAATCCTGTCTGCACCTCATCAAAAATAAGCAAAATACCATGGCGGTCGCAAATTTCCCTCATTTTGCGTAGCCATCCTTTCGGAGGAACGATATATCCCCCTTCTCCCAATACCGGCTCGACAATCATGCATGCCACTTCTTCCGGCGTCACTTGATGGGCAAATAAAGACGCCACATCACGTTCAAGCTTACGGGCGAAGTACACGTCCAGATCCTCTCCTGCTGGACAATGTTTTGGATTGGCATATGGAAGTTGATACGTCAAGCCGTTGGGCTGCAAGTATTTCCGGTATTTACTTTTCGATGTACTGACGCTAAGCGCTCCTAATGATCGTCCATGAAAACACCCTGTAAAGGAAATGACATACGGCCTTCGCGTCACATGCTTGGCTAGTTTTATAGCTCCTTCAATTGCCTCCGTTCCGCTATTCGCAAAAAAGAAGCAATCAAGCCCTTCAGGCATAATGTCGGCAAGCTCCTCGGCCAAGCGGAGAATCGACTCATACATGATGACGCCGCTTGGACCATGCATTAGGCGGTCTGCCGCCTCTTTGATGGCCTGCACCACCTTTGGATGACGATGACCCGTATTGGCCACAGCAATACCAGAAGTAAAATCAAGATATTTTTTTCCATCCAATCCGTAATAGTAGCAACCTTCTTCCTTGATCACCGGCAAGTTCGGATGATCTTTCGCCATCGTTGGCGCAAGCAAATCATGCATTTTGTGAAAGAGAGGCATCCAGTTGCCCTGTTTCATGTACATCCTCCTTCAATCAAATGATTGATTCATAGAACCCCACATGAACAAAGTATTGCTCCCCCATCTAAGCATGAAAAGCGGTGGTTGGGGGGATGTGTATTTTCATAGACCAGATTCGCAAGTTTCGTGCCATCTTTTTGTCTTTTTTATATTTTCAGTCAATATTCTATATCGATCCCTATCCCTCCTGCTTTAATCAGTTCCTATCATGGCTCTCCCTCACATCCTACCAACCGATCTAATTCGTTTTTGAATCAAAAAATTCATTTTTGAATCAATATCAGATCACTTTTTCTTCAGCCCCCTTTAGCATCATAGTGCTTGTCAAATGAAAAAACCGTACCACGAAAAAGTGGTACGGACGTGATTCTTGGAGCTTTTTAACTGTACAACTAGATTTCCATCAAATAGCGCCCCCTTCTCTTTGGACCGGCTCCATAATGATCGCAGCCACTTCTTCTACTGGAACTTCCAAGAGAAAAAATCCCCAAAAAACTTCACGGCAAATCTACAGCCAGAAAAAAGGGTTTTTCACTTCTTTGATAAAGTTAGTAATAGAAAGGTCGATAGACTTACGAGGAGGGAAACTATGCAACGTGTCACCGACATCTTGGAACTAGAGTTGGATGCGATATTAAAATCATCCACAGACAATATTGTGATTACAGACGAAAACGGCATTGTTCTTCGCGCCAGCCCGAATTGCTTATCCATTTACGGAAAAGATGTCTCATGTTTAGTGGGAAAGTCTGTTTATCAATTGGAAAAAGAAAATATCTTTTGTCCTTCCGTTACAGCCAGAGTATTACGAGAGAAAAAAGAGGTCCAATTGATGCAGCAAACCACAACCGGGCGGGTTGTCATGGCGACAGGCGTACCCGTGTTTGATCAACAAAACCGCATTGTACGTGTGATCAGCTTTTCCCATGATTTAACCGAGCTGGAACGCTTGAAAGAAGACTACGAAAAGCTGAGAAAACAGATGGAACATTATCAAACCGAAATCGAGGAATTGAAACCACAAAATATTGTCATCCAAAGCAAAGCGATGGAACGAGTTTGGAAGTTAGTGCGCCGTGTCGCCCAGTCCGATGCGACTGTTCTTTTCCTCGGTGAGTCTGGAGTCGGAAAAAACGTGTTTGCCCGTTTCCTTCATCTTAGCAGCTCCCGTCGAAACGAACCATTTATTGAAGTGAACTGCAGCGCGATTCCCGAGTCACTGTTCGAATCAGAAATGTTTGGGTACGAAAAAGGCTCGTTTACTGGCGCACAAAAAACCGGAAAACCAGGATTGATCGAATTAGCTGACCAAGGAACGCTTTTCCTTGATGAAATTGGCGAACTTCCACTTTCCATGCAAGCCAAACTACTCAAAGTACTGCAAGAGAAAAAAGTGATACGCGTTGGCGGAGTAAAAGAACGAACCGTTGATTTCCGCTTAATCGCCTCCACCAATCGAAACTTAGAGGAGATGGTAAAACAGGGAATTTTTCGCCAAGATTTGTTTTATCGCTTACATGTGATCCCGATTTATGTCCCTTCCCTGCGCGAGAGAAAAGAAGATATTTTTATGTTAGCGCAATACTTTTTAGAAAAGTGTAATCAAAAATACCATATGGATAAATACTTCCATCCGTCCATTGTGGACCATCTCGTTCATTATCACTGGCCAGGCAATGTGCGGGAGTTGGAAAATATGATCGAACGATTGGTCATTACTTCCGAAACAAAAGCCATTTATCCGGAATATCTTCCTTTTTCTGTCCAGAAGCATTCAGAGGTTGCGTCAACCCCTTCACTAGCAGAAAAAAGAAGTGAACCATCGACACTAAAAGAAGCCGTTGAACAAGTAGAACGGCAATGGCTGCTGCGTGCAGCCCAACAATGCAAAACAACATACGAGATGGCTGATTATCTTGGCATTAGTCAACCGACGGTCGTACGAAAGTTAAAAAAGTACCGTATTGATTCAAAAATGAATTAAGATTCATAGCTCCCACCCCGTTGTTTCGTTTCAAAAATCTGTAAGAGACGGGCTCATCATTATTAAAGAAACGAAGCCGTTTGCGAATGGTTTGTTTTTCCCTTCTTGGCACGTGTTTTGCTTAAACGAATTTGAGAGCATTTTCACTTCCTAAGGAGGTTGGGACATGTACAAACCAAAAGATTCTTCCCAGTCGCCCCGTTTTTGCGGGGTTCGTACCTTTATGCGATTAGAACAGGTCAAAACAACCGACCATGTGGATTTTGTTGTGCTCGGTGTGCCGTTTGATACCGCGGCCTCAAACCGCACTGGTCAACGATACGGCCCGCAGCATATTCGAAATTTTTCCGTCCTGCTTCGCCCTTACAATCCCGACATGGATATTGATATTTTTGCTTATTGTTCGGGTGTCGATTACGGGGATGTGGATGTCGTTCCCGGCAATGTGCTGCGCACATACGATCGTATCGTTGAAGAGCTGCGCCCATTGTTGAAGAAAGATATCATCCCGATTCTCATGGGCGGTGACCACTCTATTACATTGGGACACTTGCGCGCTTTTTACGAACGCTTTGGGCCTGTCGCACTCGTTCATTTTGACTCGCATAGCGATACGTGGGATCATTACTATGGAGAAAAATATATGCACGGTACGCCGTTCCGCCGCGCTGTTGAGGAAGGATTGCTCGATGTAGATCATTCCATTCAAGTCGGGATGCGCGGACCGCTTTACAGCGCCGATGATATCGAAGACGCACGACGGCTTGGTTTTGAAGTCATTCCGATGAAAGAAGTCCGCCAAATTGGCTTTACAGAAGTGATGCGCCGCATTCATCAACGCGTTGGGAACAAACCCGTTTTCGTTTCCTACGATATAGACTTTGTTGATCCTGCGTTTGCGCCAGGTACCGGCACACCAGAAGTGGGCGGGCCGACGAGCTACGAGGCGCTTGAATACGTAAGAGGACTCGATGGGCTAAACATCGTCGGATTTGATCTCGTCGAAGTATTGCCTGCTTACGACAGCGGAGAAATTACAGCAGCATTGGCCTCTGCAATTATGTACGAGATGATTACGCTTGTGGCATTAAAGAAAAAGCGGTCACAGGCCAACAATTTGTCAGCAGCGACAACACCATAAAAACCATTTGGTTGAAAAGGAGTGGCCTTCCCTAGCGTACATCAGTGAAGAATAGGACAAAGGAAGAGGATTCGCCGCTTTTCCTGAAACAAAATATGTTAACATCAGCCAATATAACAAACCGCTCGGATGTTGTCCGTCATACTTCTGATTTCGTCCTTAGGACGAAATCAGCGCATTTTTATTCTGAATATTAAAATAAATTTAACGGTTTATTAACAAAGGATTGATTCCCCTTCCTCTTTCACTTCATTATGCTGATGGCCACATTATTCATTCCTGTGTTTGTCATTGTGCTCGCTAATTATGTTTTATTAAAAAAGAGATACAACGCGAAAAAGATTTTGTACGCTACAATCCAGGGGTACTTAAAGAGACGACTTGGGCATAAGATGACTCGATTTTCGACCTATGAGCCAGCTGTTTCAAACATTTCTTACATAGCTTACGAATGCATGGAAAATATATACNAATCTCTTATGTTGTATCGAAAATGACCGAAAAGTCCATTTCCCCCTTTTGAAAAAGCCTCGTTTTCTCCGGAATCCGAACTAGTATTGGTGGATACGGCCCTTGGATGCGTCAGTCTGCTGATTTGTTGGACGTGTCTTTTTCGAAACGAGCCAGATATTTGACAGTTCGCGAGGCCGAGATTCTTGCTGCCTCACTCGCCTGGGAATCCCCCTTTCATGAAATTCCCCATGGCACAAGTAATCAATCATAACACGGTTTATATCGATGCAAGCAATCCAACAGAAACGTCTTCATCTTTCCNTTTTTTTCGTTTATCTTCGATTTAAGGAGCGGATNGAGAGGAAATGACCATAGCTAACATACATGGGCGAGCAGAAATCGTTCAAACAACTTTAGATCTGTGCCGATGTCAAGCATTAACAAAAGCTTTCCACACTACGATGAGTGAGCAACAAACAGCTCTTGGTCAAAAAGAGGTTGGGAGGGAACGACGAAAAATGAACATCAAAAAACTTATCGACCTCTCCATGCCGCTGACATCCCAAACTCCCGTTTATCCGGGAGATCCAAAGCCGCACCTCGAACCGATAGCGACATTTTCCGCTGACGGTTACCATGTCAGCCGCCTTGTGCTCGGTTCGCATAGCGGCACCCATGTCGATGCACCGTTCCACTTTTGCGAGCACGGCTGGCGGTTGGATGATGTGCCGCTCACCTATTTTTTAGGTCGCGGCGTTGTGATCGATGCCACGGGGAAAACGGAAGGAGAAGCGGTGACGATGATGGATGCCGCCGTGTATATGCCAAAGTTGTCGCCGGGAACGATCGTTTTGTTTCACACCGGTTGGTCGTCATACGTCGGAACGGAGCGGTATTTTCGCCACCCATACGTCGCGCCGGATGTCATTGAAGCGATGCTCGAACGGGGTGTTCGCACATTTTTTATCGATGCCCTGAACATCGATCCACCGGACGGCTCTTCATTTCGCGCCCATGAACTTATTCTCGGCGCCAATGGGGTGATTGGGGAAAATTTCGCAAACTTTGATCAAATCGATTTTGATGACCCGTACATTATCGCCCTGCCCCTTTCCTTGCCTGGCTGCGACGGTTCACCTGTTCGGGCAGTGGCGGTGCAGTGGGAGTGACAGAGGGAATCAAACATATGAAACGCCCCGTATCTTTTTTGATGCGGGGCGCGCTATCTTTCGTTATTTGATCCACTTGATGACTCTCGCCGGATTTCCGCCAACGACCGCGTTAGCGGGAACGTCTTTCGTCACAACGGCGCCTGAGGCGATGACAGCGTTGTCACCGACTGTGACGCCCGGGTTGATCACAGCCCGGCCCCCGATCCAAACGTTATCGCCGATAGTGACCGGTTTTCCGTATTCGCGGCCGCTGTTCCGCTCGTGCGGGTCAAGCGGATGCGTCGCAGTATAAATGTGCACGCCAGGACCGATAAAACAATGATTGCCGATCCGCACTTCACAGACGTCCAAAATGACGCCATCAAAGTTCATGAAAAAATGTTCACCGACATGGATGTTATATCCATAATCACAGCGGAAGTTCGGTTCGATGTACAGCTGTTCTCCTGTTGAGCCGAACAATTCTTTTAACAACTGAACCCGCTTTTCATATTCTGTTTCCAATGTTTCATTATACAAGCGAACGAGTCGTCTCGCCCGCTCCCGCTCTTTCACGAGCTGCGGATCGGCAGGATTGTACAAGCGGCCAGCCAACATATTTTCTTTTTCTGTGCTCATCAGATAACCTCCATCTGCAAACGTATTTCCTGTGCGAAACCTAACCTGTCTTGCCTTGTTAGGATGGCATCACCCTCTTTGCCGGCGTTTCCCTTCCTTATAGTAGGCGTCCATCACGTCCTTAGGCACCATACTTCCACCCGTGGCCCAGCAAATATGGGTGGCTTGGTTCATTTTTTCTTTCAAATGGTGCTGCTCGAGATACATGTGCGCCGCTTGGTCTTGACACAAACGAACAGGCCCTGCGACCCCTGCCAATGCCGACGGCTCTAATCGGATCTTCTCCGTATCAATCATCGCCGCAAGCAGCTGATAAAGAGTGGAATCGTCCACTGTATATACGCCGCTGATAGCGTTTTCCAACATCTTTCCGACAAATCCCGACGGCCGGCCGACCGCTAGTCCGTCGGCTTCCGTCTTGTTATCAATACCAAAATCCTGCACCGATACGCGATCGTGTTCTCCTGTCATCAGCCCAAGCAGCATGCAAGGCGAGTGGGTCGGTTCGGCGAAAAAGCAATGCACATGATCTCCATACACAAGTTTTAAGCCAAACGTCACCCCACCCGGTCCGCCGCCCACTCCACAAGGAAGGTACACAAACAGCGGATGGTCTTCATCGACGATGATGTTCATATCCTCTAATTGTTGTTTCAACCTCAACGCTGCCACTGCGTATCCTAAAAACAACTGAGTTGAATTCTCATCATCGATAAAATACGATGTTGGGTCCTCAGCCGATTGTCTTCTCGCCTCTTCTACCACTTTGTTATAATCGGTGAGATGTTCGACCACCGTCACCCCTTTGCTTCGCAACAACTCCTTCTTCCATTGTTTGGCATCCGACGACATATGAACCGTCACATGAAATCCAAGCCGTGCTCCGATGATCCCGATGCTAAGGCCTAAATTTCCCGTCGAGCCGACAACAAGCGAATAGCGGGAAAAGAACTGTCGAAACTCCTCGTTAGCTAGGAGCGTGTAGTCATCTTCTACAGAAATCATGCCGTTTGCGAGCGCGAGGTCTTCGGCATGTTTCAAAACTTCATAAATCCCCCCTCTCGCCTTGATCGATCCGGAAATAGGAAGATGGCTGTCGCATTTGAGCCATACTTCTCCTTCGATTGGTTGCCGAAACGTCTCTTCCAAATATCGTTGCATCTTTGGAATTTTCACTAACGGCGATTCAATGATTCCACTAGTGTTTCGCGTTTCCGGAAACACTTTAGCGATATACGGGGCAAAGCGCGCTAACCGCTCTTCGGCCTCCTTAACATCGCGTTCACCGAGCGAAAGATGTCGAGCAGCTTGATCAAATGAATGATAGTTTGGATTTGTCCAAAACACTTCTTCCGTCTGCATCATCTGTTCCAGCAACGGAAGTTCCTTTACCCATTTCTCGATCGTTTTGCCTGCCACAATCCCGTTCTCCATCTGGCTCCTCCTTGTCCATATGCGATGTAAAAAACATCTATTTCTAGTATAATAGAAAACAATGATCACTGGTATAGAGGGGGGAACTCACCTTGAACATCGTCCCAACGAAACAATTGGACCGCGCTCTGGTCAATCAGTTTTTCACCGACCATTGGGGGAGTCCGGAAATGGTTGTCTCGACTGGTGTTTATCACTGCAACGAGCTGGATGGATTTGCCGCTGTCGAGAATGGACAGCGAATCGTCGGGCTCATTACGTTCCTCATTCGCGAAAACGAATGCGAGATCATCTCGTTAGACAGCATAGTGGAAAATCAGGGCATCGGCAGCGCCCTTTTGCGTGCGGCAGAGACATGGGCGAGACAACAAAGATGTGCCGCTGTTCGATTAATTACGACGAATGACAACTTGCATGCGCTTCGTTTCTACCAAAAGCGTGGCTATCAAATCGTCAATGTCTTTCCGAATGCTGTCGACAAAGCACGGCAAATCAAGCCAAGCATTCCCTTCATGAGCCCCGATGGCATTCCGATTCGGGATGAGCTGTTGCTTGTGAAACGGCTTGATGATAGGTAAAAGCGGCTTGATGAAAACAAACCATTTTCTTCTGTAAATAATTTTTTATTGTACTAAAAACTATTCTTTCTCAATCAAAAAAAAGTATTTTTCGCTGCACTTGCCATGGAAGCACTGTGCCTTTTGAATATATAGTGACAAACCATTGGTCTCCGATGGAACACGAGATATAGAACTGCAAAGTCGCCCAGTGTGTATATCATAGTAAGAAAGGGTGTCTCGTTGCTTTTGAGACACCCTCTATCCAAATCCTCTTCTTTCTTCTTACTCGTTTTTATGACACAAACAAACTCAAAATCAATACAACGACAAAACCGACAAGTGCAATCAACGTCTCCATGACCGTCCACGATTTCAGTGTATCTTTCACATCGAGACCGAAATAACGGTTGACGAGCCAAAAACCAGAGTCGTTGACGTGTGAAAGGATCGTTGCCCCGGCAGCGATGGCAATAACAATCATTCCTAAAATCGGACCACTTAATCCTAGTGTTTCAATTAACGGTGCTATCAGGCCAGCAGCTGTTACCATGGCCACAGTTGCCGAACCTTGGGACACACGGACGATCGCAGCGATAAGAAACGCCAGTACGATCGGTGGCAAGGAAGAAGTTGCCATCATGTCAGCTAACACTTTTCCGACGCCGGAATCGATCAAAATTTGTTTGAACACACCCCCGGCTCCGGTGACAAGAATAATAATGCCAGCCGGTTCCAATGATTTTGTGGCAATATCTTGTACTTCTTGCTTAGTGAACCCTCTTTTTTGCCCAAGCAAGTAAAACGCCAACAATGTCGCAATCGTCAGCGCGACAAACGGATGGCCTAAAAAGGTTAAGAACGTCCTTATCCCGTTCCCCTCTGGCAAAACAGCTCCTGAAACCGTATTCAACAAAATCAACACGAGCGGAATAAAAATGATGCCGGCAATCGTCCCAAACCCCGGGAGGTCTTTCTCCCATTGCTTTTCTTTCATATCCATATAATCTGGAACGGTAGCGTGAATTTTTTTGGCAATATATTTTCCAAACAGTGGGCCAGCTACAATCATCGCTGGAAGACCGGCGATAAAACCGAATAAAATGACCCATCCAAGATCAGCACCAATCAAATCTGCAACAGCAATCGGACCTGGCGTTGGTGGCACAAAACTATGCGTGACAGCTAACCCAGCTAGAAGCGGGATGCCATAATACAAAAGTGAACGCCCTGTTTTCCGCGCCAAGCCATAGACAATGGGAACAAGAATAATGAAACCAACATCAAAAAAGACCGGAATCGCAACAATAAACCCTGTCAGACCGAGCGCCCATTGTGCTTTATTCTCTCCAAACTTATTGATGAGCGTCTGAGCCAGCCGTTCGGCTCCCCCAGATACTTCTAGCATTTGCCCAAACATAGCGCCTAACCCAACAACCACTGCCACAAAGCCAAGTGTACCACCCATTCCATTTTGAATTGACTCGATGACTTTGTCTAGCGGCATGCCAGCAGCTGCACCGACAAGCAAACTAACAAGCAACAAGGCAACAAACGCATGAAGCTTTGAGCGAATAATCAAAAACAATAGTAAACTAATCCCGGCAATGACGATAAGGATCAAGGCTGAGTCAGACATTTTTCTTCCTCCTGTTCATCAAAGTCGCCTCAACTGCAAGTAGGAGAGCGGAAGAGAAAGCGTTGCTGGCAAACTCACTCTCTTCCGCTAATAAACCGATTTAGTTCAAAAATGCTATTCTCCACTCCGCCGCTGAAACGCAGCGATGATATCAAACTCCGCTTTTAACCGCTCATACAAACGGGCATACAAATCAAACAACTCTGCGTAAATAAGCGTATGTTCCTCCTTCGGTTCATGGCGAGCCGTCGTATCAATCCACGTTTTCACCATCTCTAAGGACGGCACTTCACCTAACGCATGAAGCGCCACCGCCGCTGCTCCTAATGCCGATGCCTCGTGCGTTTGCGGCACAATGAGCGGCTTACCGAGCATATCGGAAAGCATTTGCCGCCAAAATGGAGATTTTGCAAAACCGCCTGAGACGCGGATTTCCGCCATTGGTCCTGTCACGTCGCGAATGGCAAGCGCCACCGATACGATGCTGAAACAGACGCCTTCCATCACGGCACGAATGAAATGTTCACGCTTATGGTGAAGGCCAAGGCCAAAAAATGTTCCGCGTGCATTCGCGTTCCAATATGGGGCCCGCTCGCCCGATAAAAATGGCAAAAACACCAATCCTTCCGCTCCGGGTGAAACGCGTTCCGCATACTTCGTCAACAAGTCGTATGGATCGACGCCAAGCTTTTTCGCCACTTCTCGCTCTTGGGCGCCAAACTCATCGCGCAGCCACCGAAGCAAAATACCGCCATTGTTCGTCGGCCCGCCAACGACCCAATAACCAGGGGTTAACGCATAACAAAACGTTCGGCCTTTTTCATCGGTTGTCGGTGTGGTCGCAATCGTCCGCACCGCCCCGCTCGTCCCGATCGTAATGGCCGCCTCACCTGGGAGCACGGCACCGACACCGATGTTGGCGAGCACGCCATCGCTCGCACCGATGACGACTGGAACATCAGGAGATACCCCCATTTTATCGGCCCATTCTTTGTTCATTCCTTGCAGAATGTGCGTGGCTGGAACCAAACGAGGCAGGCGTTCGCGGCCAATGCCAAGAAGTGAAAGCACATCCTCATCCCAATCGAGCGTATCGAGGCGGAACAAGCCCGTCGCTGAGGCGAGCGAATGGTCGGTGACATAGTCACCGTACAGCCGATACAGCACATAATCTTTCACCGACACGAAACGGTGCGCCTGTCGGAATACATCCGGCTCCTCCTCTTTCAGCCAAAGCAATTTCGGCAATGGGGACATCGGATGAATTGGCGTCCCCGTCCGCCGGTAAATATCAAGTCCATGATGCTCTTTCAACAATCGCTCCGCCTGAACGACGCTCCGGTTGTCGGCCCAGATGATTAAGCGAGTGAGCGGCCGTCCTGATTCGTCAAGCGCCATCATCGAGTGCATCGCCGCACTCAATCCAATCGCCTTCACCTGCTGGGGACGAATCCCATGGCGGACCGTCACCGCCCCGACCGCTTGAATGACCGCGGCAAACAGCTCTTCCGGGTCCTGTTCCGCAAATCCCGGATGCGGCTGGATGATTGGATAATCAACCGCGTGGGAAGCTAATACCCGCCCCCGTTCTCCGAAAACAACCGCTTTCGTGCTTGTCGTTCCAATATCAATGCCAATGACAACATCCTCAGAAATCGCCATCGTTTCTCCTCCCTCCTTATCTGCTTTCTCATCTGATCGATGTCCGTTCCACCAATGTCGGGGAGAAACGAAACACACGCGGTTTGCGCGTTCGCTCCTGATCCATTTGCTCGAACACGCGTTCAGCTGCTTTTTTCCCCATCGCAAACGTCGGCTGGGCGATCGTCGTCAGCATCGGCGTGTAAATATCGGCAAATGGCACATCATCAATGCTAATCAGTCCTAACTCATCCGGCACGCGAATGCCAGTTTCTTTCACGAACCGTAAAATGCCCATTAATGTTAAGTCGTTAATTGCAAACAACGCGTTCGGCCGTTCAGGGGCAGCGAACCGCTTTTGCAATTCCCCAGGCAGCTCGGCGGCCTCGGCAGCGATCACACTCCTATCATCAACTTTAAGGCCTCTTTTTTCCATCGCCATCCGAAACCCTTGAAGCCGTTCCATCCGCGGCACGTTGTGGGCGACAAGCGGCGGAGTGACAATAGCGATACGGTCATAACCATGGGCGGCCAAATAATCAACCGCCATCTCTGCCGCACCAAAGTTGTCCAACAGCACACTATCGGCCTCAACCCCCGGCACCATCCGGTCGACAAAGACGATCGGAAACCGCTCGGCGACAAGGCGATGGTAAACGTCTTCGTTTTTTCCCGTCGGAAAGACGATCAACCCGTCCACTTGTTTCGCGAGCAGCATATCGATATATTTTCTCTCTTTTTCCGGGTCATCGCCGGAGTTGCAGACGATCACTTGAAACTCACGCTTTTGGCATTCTTCTTCAATAGCGTGTAGCACTTGCGTCGTCAACATATGAAGCATATTAAACACAATGACGCCGATCGTCGCTGTTGTCTTTTGCTTCAAACTGCGGGCGATCACGTTCGGCTGGTAGCCGAGTTCTTCGATCGCCTGGGCAATGCGCTTTCTTGTTTCTTCACTCATATATTCATAGCGTTTATTCAAATATTGCGAGACCGTGCTTTTGGAAACGTTGGCCAGTTTCGCGACATCAGCCATCGTTACTTTTTTCAACAGAATCCCTCTCTTGTACTAAATCGATTTAGTTCAAAAGCGCTTTCATAAACCGGTTTAGCTTTATTATAAAACAAGTGAAAGCGGTTTACAATATTTTTTTCATCAATATAAAAAACGAAGATAAGATGAGGTATGAATTCTTAAGGAAATAATCGGGGAACAACTCCCTTTTCCCTTTACTTAAAGCAAGAATTCCTCAGTTCCACGACGCAAGCAGCCTTTCATCTCGTACCGTCCCAGCCGCCTTGATGGAAATGTCCTAGCCGTACTGGCTTCCAAAGCTAACGAAAGAAAGTGAACTCCTTATAGGTACGATAAAAATTCAACCCTCAGGCCACTTCAGGATGCTCGTCAAAGTTTCAATCCCTCATAGGTACGATAAAAACGGTCGCTTCTGGATCTAACGCCGCTAGGATTTGCTGAGTTTCAATCCCTCATAGGTACGATAAAAACGCAGGTGTAACGTTCCAGTATCGTATTACAGGCGATCGTTTCAATCCCTCATAGGTACGATAAAAACTTTTGTTTTGTTGGTTGGTACAGCAGATGAATCTTGTTTCAATCCCTCATAGGTACGATAAAAACACAAATCACCGATAGTCAACACTGTACCGTTGAGCGGTTTCAATCCCTCATAGGTACGATAAAAACCTCGCTGTTGGCCATGCGGTGGACGCGGATGTTATGTTTCAATCCCTCATAGGTACGATAAAAAC
>NICF_comb_assmDRAFT_10001735_pt1 | contig 17029 bp, 12 predicted proteins | sample NewIslPassag4_SG_FD_11279 | JGI IMG/M metagenome (IMG submission 11279) | reverse complement strand
CAGCATGCTTCCACCTCTATAAAGCGTTGAATGTCATGTTTATTCGACAAAAAAGCGTGTAGACCTTGTACCTTCGGTACTTTGTCTACACGCTGAAGAGTCCTCATGACTGAGGACTCTTTTTTCGTGCGAGAATCACGTCTTTTCAGCTGCTGCTGTTGCACGNTCTGCTGCCTACTGCGTCACAACAGCGGTGTAGGCGGCAATGGCGCTGTCCAGCCGGTCGATGGCCAGCTTGGTATCTTCCCTGTTCAACAGGGTGTAGTTGAGCCGCATCGTGTTCACCTGCGGCTCGGCTGCGTAAAACGGGATGCCCGGTACGAACGCGACGCCTTCCCGCACGGCCTGCGCGAGCAGTTTTTCCGAATGGATGTGTTCCGGCAGCTTCACCCAGAGGAACATGCCTCCCCGCGGCTTGTTCCAGGTAATGCCGCTCCAATTCTTGCTGGCCAGCAGTTGGTGCATCCATTCCATCCGCTCCTGGTAGGCGGCACGGATCTTGCTGATGTGGGCGTCCAGATCGAAGCGGGACAGCAGTTGATGCAGCGCAATCTGGTCAATGGAACTGGAGTGCAGGTCGACGGCCTGTTTCGCTCTGACCATCGTCTGGATTACCTGAGCGTCTCCGATCGCCCAGCCGATCCGCAGCGCCGGCGCCACCGTTTTCGAAAAGGTGCTGGTGTAGACGACCGCCGAACCTTCGGGGTGCTGATCCAGCGAGAAGATGGTCGGATACGGCGCCTCCCCGTCAAACTGAATCTCGCCGTACGGGTCGTCTTCCAGGATCAGGATGTTGTTGTCGCGGCACTGGCGCAAAAGGCCAAGACGCCGTTCCAGACTCCATACCTTGCCGGTCGGGTTGGCAAACGTGGGAATCACATAGGCCATTTTGGGACGGTACTGGGCGATCTTGCGGGCCAGATCCTCCATGTCCATGCCCTCGTCGTCCCCCTCCACCGGAATAGCGCGAATGCCGCGGAACTGAAACAGCTGCAGGGCAGCCAAATAGGTGGGGTTTTCTACCAGCACGACGTCGCCTTCGTCCAGATAGACGCGACAGAGCAAGTCGACGGCCTGCTGGGAGCCGGTGGTAAGCAGCATGTTTTCCACGCCCACATTCATGTTCTTTTGTTTCATCCGGGATGCCACCCACTCGCGAAGCGGCAGGTACCCGTCCGTCAGACCGTATTGCAGCGATTTCGGCCCTTGACTGAGCGCGCGGTCAAATGCAGCCTTCATTTCTTCGAGCGGAAAAAACTCCTCTGCCGGCAGTCCGCCAGCCAGCGACAGCACCGGGGTCCCCTGCGTCAATTTCAGAATTTCCCGCACGGCCGAGGAGCTCAGTGCGCCAACCGATTGTGAAAAAGCGTACTCCATGTTCCGTTCCCCCTTGATTGAGTTTATCCTTGTTGTATCACTCACGCCGGGAGAAGTCCAATCTATGCTTGCTATAGACGGAATAGGTTTTGGCTATTGTTCTCTTGGACAAGCAAAAAAGGAAGCGTAAACCGCTTCCCGTCTCATTCTCTGGATCGTGTTCGTTTGTATCGCGCGCCAGGGTTCAGGGTTCGGGTTCCCTATGCGATGCGAACCACCCGGGCATTTTCCGTCTGCGGCAGGAATGACAGATCGACGTGTTCGCGCGCCACATCGAAGCCAATGTCTTCAGCAAGCAACAGCGCTTCTTCACGGAACGTCGGCGTGCAGCTTCCTTCGTTCAACTGGCACAGCCGCTTCAAGCGCTTAAGCCGCTCCGCCATCTTCTCCGCGCGCATCACCTCGTTGCGCAGGTCACACACGTTTACGTGCACCGCGTCGGCGATCATGCTGATGTCATTGATATGGACAATGAGCCGCTTGCCCTCCTCCGTGACAAAACCGAGCGAGCAAAACTGTGCGCCGGACATCTCCAACCGTGTGAGCACGGCGTTGGCAAACTCCTCGCCGGACCGCAGGCGAATCAGACCCGCTTCTACGGCGCCGCCTATCTTGCGCTCATTGGAGATGACCGTATACATGTCCGTATATCCGTTGATCTGGTAGCGCATGATACCCTCCTGCCGAACAAACGTGATCATTGAGATCAATTATCATTACCACACCCATCGTATAATGAAAATCATTATCTGTCAATGCTGAGAATGATTTTTACTGAGAATGGATTTTTTTGCATGGGCGCGTCATTCGTGATCGCGCCCGCCGCGCTTTTTTATAGTATTCGCCCGCCCGGTTTTGGACTATGCGGCACTCGCCTATTTTGGGCGGGGCCCATCCCGGACGCGGCACTGCCCCCGGCCTCCGCCTCGCTTCCCAAAAAATCAAACCGCCAGGGCGTTTTGCGAACACACTGGCGGTCAGTTCTCAATCACATGAACGATATATTGCTAGTTGCACGGGGAGAAAATACCCAAACGCTCAATCCGCGCCACTGCTTCCGCCAGCCGCTCTTCGCTGGCCAAAAGCGCTGCGCGCACGTACCCTTCGCCGGTGGGGCCGAAACCTACGCCCGGTGCGACAGCGACATGGGCTTTTTCCAACAGCAAGTCGGCAAATTCGGCAGAGGTAAACCCTTTCGGCACCGGCAGCCAGGTGAAAAACGAGCCCTGCGACGGTGCCGCCTCCCAGCCGATGCGGTGCAGGTTGGAAAACAGCGCGTTGCGCCGGCTTTCGTAGACGGCCACCAACTCGCGGACACACTGCTGGGAATCGGTCAGCGCCCGGACCGCCGCCATCTGGATGGCGCCGAACAGGCTGCAGAAGTAGTGGTCCTGGATCAGGTTGATCAGCCGGACCAGTTCCCGGTTGCCGACCATCGCGCCGACGCGCCAGCCGGCCATGTTGTACGTTTTGGACAGCGTGTAAAATTCCACGCCCACTTCTTTGGCTCCCGGCACCTGCAGGAAGCTGACCGGCTTCTTGCCGTCGAAGCTGATCGCTCCGTAGGCGAAGTCGTGACAGACGACGATTTCGTGCTTGCGGGCGAAGCGGACCGTCTCTTCGAAAAATTCGTACGGCGCATTGACCGCGGTCGGGTTGTTGGGGTAGTTCAGGAACATCAGCTTGGCTTTGTCCAGATCCTCTCGAGCCAGCTCGCCGTAGTCCGGCAGGAAACCGTTCGCGGCGCGCAGCGGCATCATCACCATCCGCCCGTCGGCGATGGCCACTCCCGACCAGTAATCGGGATAGCCGGGGTCCGGCACCAGAGCCACATCGCCCGGATTGAGCAATACCTGGCAGATTTCCACCAGTCCGGTCTTGCTGCCGAACAGGATGGCCACTTCCTCTTCCGGGTCCAGATCGACGTCAAACTCCTGCTTGTACCAGTGGGCGACAGCCCGTTTCAGTTCCACACGACCGCTGAACGGCGGGTACTTGTGGTGAACCGGACGGGCAGCATGTTCCTGCAGTTCCTCGACAATGTGCGGCGGCGTCGGCAGATCGGGGTTGCCCTGCCCCAAGTTGATTACGTCATGGCCGGCGGCGATGGCCTTGTTCACTTTCGCCACCAGCGAGGCAAAAAACTGCGTCGGCAGACGGTCAATCATGGCGGACGGTTGGATGCGCATCAGTCTCTCGTTCCTTTCCCTCGGGTAAATCGTGCAGACGTCGGCGGCTAAGCAAAAAGCCCCTTTTCCTGTACAGAAAAAGGGGCAGATCGACATCTCCACGTTCTTATCTGTCAGGAATGCTCCTGCTGGAATTGGCACAGCATCTGCACAGGCAGATCCGCTGCCGGGCTTCATCGGGCCAGTCCCTCCGCCTCTCTTGATAAGGTGATTGCATGCTATTCAGTTTCGTTTGCAGTCTCGTTCCATCCCAGCAGCATCCGGCGGGTCAGCGACCGTGTCGCCCCCCGCAGCGACGTCCCTGCAGGGCCGCCGCAGCATTCCGACTGTGCTGGTTGGATATCTCTTTCATACTACTTGAGCAAGCGAACAGTGTCAAGATGTCGGCTGGACGTTTACCTTGGCGCCGTCTTTCAGCAGCGTCTGTCCGCGCACGACGATTTGCTCGCCTTCTTTCAGCCCTGCCTTTACCTCCACCAGATCGCTGGATTCGATCCCGGTCTGCACTTCCACTTTTTTTGCCGTGTCTCCCTCCAGCTTGTAGACGAACCGCTTGCCGTTCTCGTCAAAGACGGCCTTGAGCGGCACCACCAGCATGCTGTTGGTTTGCTGATGCGCAAACTGGATGCTGACGACCATGTCCGCCTTTAGCGAAGCGTCCTGCTTGGCCAGGGCAATTTCCACCGGATACGCGCGCAGCGTCTGATCCATCACGGGACTGATCGCGCTCACCGTGCCGTCCAGCTCCTTGGAGATGGCAGAGATTTGAATCTTCACCTTGTCCCCTTTTTTCACTGACGTTACTTCCTCTTCGGAGAGGTTTGCCTTGACGATTAGCGGATCGGTATCCACGATGGTGACCACTGGCGCTTGCGGCGAAGCCATTTCCCCTACCTGGCCGTTGACGGCGGAGACGAAGCCGGAGATCGGGGCGGTCACCGTCGCGTTGGCCAACTGTTCACGCGCGTTTTGCAGCGAGATGCGGGCCTGTTCCACGGATGCCTGAGTGACTGCCACTCCCGTCTGCTTTTCAGCCATCTCCAGCGCTTCCTTGGCGTTGGCATACGCCGTCTTCGCATTGGTGAGGGCCGCCTGTGCCTGTTCCAATTGCTGCGGTGACACCGCTCCCTGTTTGAACAGGTCAGACATGCGCTGGTAGTCGCGTTCCGCGTCCCGCAGCGCCTGCTCGGCCTGCACCAGACCGTTTTTCGCCTGCTGCAGCCCCTGGTCGGAGGCGGCATTACTCTGCTTCAGGTTGGCTACGGCGAGATCGTACGCCGCCTGCGCCTGCTGCACTGCATTCTCCAGATCCGTTTTCTCCAGGCTGAAAAGCACCTGTCCCTGTTTGACATACTGCCCCAGTTTTACGTTCAGCTGCACAATCTTGCCGCCCACTTTTGGAGCCAAGGTGACTTCCTTGTTGGGGGCCAGTTTCCCGGTTACCCCCGCGCGCGTCGACACGCTTCCCTTTTTCACTGTATCGACCTGTACCGGCACCGGCTTGTTATCCGTTTGCGTCTGCTGCGTGGCCGCATCCGGAGCCGTACAACCTGCCAGGGCAACTGCCAAGGCCAGCAGCAGCCCAAGACTTCCCTTGTTCATCTTCATACCGTGTAGCCTCCTATCCCAACGTCGGCATTTCCTGGCCGGCCGCTTTTTTCTGCTTGCGTTTTTCTTTGCGATTGCGCCACTTTTGCCCCAGATCGTCAAACCAGGTGTAGACGACCGGAATCAGCACAAGCGTAATCAGTGTGGAGAAACTGAGACCGAAGATGACGACGACAGCCATGGGCGCCATCGATTCGTTCCCGTCCCCGCCGCCAAAGGCAAGCGGCATGATCGCCAGAATCGTCGCAAGTGACGTCATCAGAATCGGACGCAGACGGATCGGCCCCGCCTGAAGGATGGCCTCGTTCCGCTCCACGCCCCGCTTGCGCTGTTGGTTGACGTAGTCGATCAAGACGATCGCGTTGTTGACGACAATCCCGATGAGCAGGATGTACCCGATCAGCGCCGGAACGCTCAGCGGATAGCCGGTCGTAAGCAGGCCCACGACCACGCCGATGAACGTCGGCGGGATGGAGAACATGATGACAAACGGTGTAAACAGGGATTCAAACTGGCTGGCCATCACCATGTAGACCAGCACGATCGACAGAATGATCGCCAGTCCCAGGCTGCCGAACGACTCGGCCATCTCCTTGCTCTGACCGCCGAATTCCAGCGTGTAGCCGTCCGGCAGTGACAGGGCGTTCAGCTTGGCCATCACGTCATTGGAAACCGAGTTCAAGTCGCGTCCGACGATTTCGCTGCTGATCGTTACTTCCCGCGACTGATTGGAGCGTTTGATCAGCTGCGGCACGTCCTTTTTGACGATCTCGGCGACAGACGACAGGGCGACCTGCGCGCCGCTCGCCGTCGGGATGCGGAGCTGTTGCAGGTAGCTGATGTCGTCCTGATACGACTTGGGCAGCATGATCTTCACGTCAATCTGGTCATCCCCCGTCTGGTAGGTGGTGACCGTCATGCCGTCAAACGCCGTGCGCACGTTGGACAGGACCTGACTGGTGGTCAGCCCGTACAGGCTCGCCTTTTTCGGATCGACCAGCACCTGCACTTCCTGGCGCGTCTCTTCCAGCGAGGTGGTGACGTTGCGCGTGCCCGGCACCTGTTTGATCTCGCCGGCGATGATCGAGCTGATGTCCTCCAGCACGTCGAGGTTATCCCCGCGCAAGCTCACTTCCAGCGGTGCCCCCATCGAGGAGCCCGACTGGTCCAATTCCGTTACCTCAATCTCCGCCCCCGAGATGTCGGCCAGCCGTTCGCGCAGTTGTTCCGTCACCTGCTCGGTGCTGACGGAGCGCTGGTCCTTGGGCACCAGCTTGATTTGCAGCTGCGCCTGGTTGGACATGGCGCTGGCGATGAGCGCCGGGCCGCCGGAGGAGCCGATCGAGGTGTACAGCTGCTCCATTTCCGGCAGATCTTTTACGCGCTGTTCCACTTCAGCGACCACTTTTTCCGTCTCCTGCAGCATGGTGCCGTTCGGCAATTTAATGGAGATGGAAATCTGTCCCTGGTCCATCTTCGGAATAAATTCCGCGCCAACTCCGCCGGTGAGGGCAATTGCGCCGACAAACAAGGCGATCGTCAGGGCAAACACGGTCTTGCGGTGACCAAGCGCCCACTTCAGCAGACGGCCATAGCCGCGCGCGATTTTGTTAAATCCTTTGTTGAACCACATCACCGGATTGAGGCCCCGGTAGTTGGCCACCGCCTCTCCCTCGGTGTGCGGCACTCGTTTCAGCCAGCGGGAACTAAGCATCGGCACCAGCGTCAGCGAAGCCAAGAGCGCGGCGATGTGCGAGTAGACGACCGTCAGCGCCAGCGGGCCAAACAGCTCGGAAGCCAGCCCTTCGACAAATACGATCGGAGCAAATACGGCGATTTGCGCCAGCGCGGAGGCCATCACCGCCGTGCCCACTTCCCTGGAACCGAGTCGGGCCGCTTCCATCATGCCCTTGCCCTGCTCCCGATAACGGAAAATGTTTTCCAGAATCACGACCGCGAAGTCTACCAGGGAACCCAGCCCCAGGGTCAACCCGGCAAGCGAGATCATGTTGATCGTCTGTCCGGTAAAGTACATCAGGCAGAAGGTCGCCACCACGGAGATCGGAATCACGATGGAGACGATCAACATGGAACGGAAGCTGTTCAAAAACAGGAACAGGATGATGATCGAGAACACCCCGCCCAAGAGCGCGTGCTCTCCGACCGTGTAGATGGAATCCTTGATAAACGTGGACGAGTCGAGAATCGTGGTCAGCTTGACGTTGGGAGGCAGCATCTGTTTCAGCGCCTCCAACTCCCGGTTTACCGCGTCTGCCACTTCAATCGTATTGCCGCCCGAGGCTTTGGTAATGCTCAGGCCGACGCTGGGCATTCCATTCATGTACGCCTTCTGCGTCACGTCTTTGTACGTCTCGTTGACCGTCGCCAGGTTTTTCAGCGCGATGCTGCCGTTCTGCACATGAATCGGCGTCTCGCCAATGTCGGTAACGGTATCGTATTCGCCATCGACCCGGATGCTCAGCTTGGTGTCGCCTTGACGAATCACACCGGACGAACCGGACACGTTGGTAGCCATCAAAGCCTGCTGGATCTGGTCAATGCCGATCCCGTAAGCGGCCAGCCGGTTCGGGTCGAGCACGACCTCGACGATCTTCTCCTGGCCGCCGGAGACGCCGACGGAGGCAACACCGTCAATCCGCTCCAAATGCGGTTTGATCGTGTCTTCGGCGATCGCCTTCAGCTTGACGATGTCTTCTTCCCCGGTCAGGGAGAAGGTCATGATTGGTTGACTGTTGGGGTCCAATTTCAGAATGCGGGGGGACTTGGCGTTGTCCGGCAGGATTCCGCGGATCAAGTCCACCTTGTCACGCATGTCCAACGTTGCCTGGTCCATGTTTGTTCCCCAGTTGAACTGCAGGATGACCTGGGAGGCCCCTTCGATGGAGTTGGACATGATTTTGTCTACGTTGGGCACCGTTCCCAATGCTTCCTCGATGGGACGGGTCACCAGCTTTTCCACTTCGGCAGGCGTGCCGCCCTCGACGGTGGTGACGACCACCGCCACCGGCAGATTCAGCTCCGGATACAGCTCAACCGCCAGCTTGGGCAGGGAGACGAAGCCGAAGATGAGCAGGGCCACCGTCATCATCAGGATGGTAACGGGGCGTTGAATGGAGAAGCGGGAAAGATTCATCGTGTACAGCTACCTCCCTTTTTCGGAAACGATTGTTGCCGTTTTTCCAAATAGTGTGTCAAGATCGTCAGCGATCGGCACACATCTTCCACCTCTTGACTGGACATGCCGTCGAACAGCTTGTCAAAGTAGCCGCCCTGCATAAAGGGAATCCGTTGCGTGATCGCTTCCGGGGTGTCGGCAAGTTCCACCCAGACGATGCGCCGATCTTTTTCGTCCCGCACCCGTTTGACATAGCCGTCCCGTTCGAGCCGGTCGACGATGCCGGATACTGTGCTGTAGGAGAGGTCGATCAGCCGGCTGATTTCCCCAATAGTCCTGGGCGCCTCTATTACGGGACCCAGGACGAACATCTGCGGAATGGTCAATCCGCATTGGGTCAATTCCTGGGCGATGACGTCCAGGTAGACCTTGTTCATCTGGATCAACTGCTTCGACATGCGCCTCATAGGATTCATAGGCCACACCTCTGTTATTTCGCGTCACGAAACATTATGACACAGGACATATTTCGCATCAAGAAATTTTCGTGGTAAAATGTATCATTTTTTCAACAGACCACCCTCCAACACGGCTCACCCCTTACCATGCCACGCGTTTATGAACTCAATATGAACTGGGGCAATCCATGTCTACCATGAATAAACGCCCCTCGCACGAGAGGGACGCTGCCGTAAAAGCGTATGTTATTAGACCCTATTACCTATTTCATTTTATCTATTTCATTTGCTTCACATCCGGAGTCGGAGACAAAGGCCTCTCCCCCGGCTCATTTCTCCGGCACGCTTACCGCCGGCTGCGTCTCCGTCCGCTTGACGAACGAGCTGTACGCGGCAAAACAGCCTACCGCCACCAGTGCCAACACCGCCATCAGGTAAAGCATCCCTTGCGGAGCGAGCGCCTCGAAGGCCATCGCCCCCACGAGCGGTCCCGCCATCCTTCCAGCAGAGGCGATACCGCTGACAATGCCCTGGACCATCCCTTCCCGGCCGGCCGGGGCCAGATCGGCAGCGATGGTGGGGACAGCCGGCCACACCAGCATTTCGCCGATCGTCATCACAAACATGGCCGCAACAAATCCGGCGTAGGCCGTCGATTGCGAGAGGATGAGCATCGACAGTGCAAACACGTACCCGCCGAGCAGCAGCTGCGCTTTCAACGTCCGGGCGAAGCTGTTGATGATCCAGGAGATCAGCGGTTGGCCAAACAAGATGAGCGCTCCGTTCAGCGTCCAGAGCAGACTGTACTGCCGAAGCGAAATGCCCAGCGTCTGCATGTAGGCGGAAAGCACCGTCGTCCACTGCACGTAGACGATCCAGCAGACCAACAAGCCGCTGCAGAGCACGGCGAGCGCCCCCCAGGCAACCGGCCGATGGTTTGTTCCCGCCGCAGCCTGCTTCGCCTCTGTCTCGGCCGATTCCGCCGCGTGAACCTGTTCATTTGGTTGATCCGCCAAATGCTGCGGCAGGCACCTAAGAAACATCGCCAGCGTCACAGCCTGCGCAATCGCGTTTCCGAAAAACGTCCAGGCGAACGACACGCTGGCCAAAACGCCGCACAAGGCCGAACCGACGGCCACCCCGATGTTGAGCGCGACGTAAATCACGTTCAGCCCTCTGCGCCCGCCTTCCGGCCAGAGGCGGACAGCCAGTGCATTCAGTACAGGAAAGATCGTGCCAAAGAAAAATCCGTTCAATAACAGCAGCACGGTGTAGGCGGTGAAGTCGGTCGTCAAGCCAAGCGCGACAGAAACAGCGATCGCGCCGACAGAACCGACCGCAAACGTCCGCCTGTGTCCCCAGCGGTCAAAAAGAATGCCGCCTGCCACACTCCCCACGAGGTTGGCTCCCTGGTTCAACAGCAGCAATAGTCCGGCTACGGTGAGCGGTTGGCCCAGGTAATCGTGGATGTAAATGGTGACCAGCGGCCATATGCACGCCATGCCCGTGGAAGTCATGGCGGCAACGACGGCGAGAACCCGTATGCTGCGCGGATACATGTTCCATATTCCGCTCATGTCTGGTTACTCCTCAATCCGATGATAATCTCCGCTTTTTCCGCCCGTTTTGCTCATCAGGCAGGTGGGGCCGATAACCATCCCCTTGTCCATCGCCTTGCACATGTCGTAGACAGTGAGAGCGGCTGCACTGACGGCGGTCAGCGCTTCCATCTCCACACCCGTCTTGCTGGTGGTTTTGACTGTCGCCTCTACCTCCAGCGTGTCGGGGGCGACAAAGGCAAAGCTGATGTCTACGCCGGTCAGCGGCAGCGGATGGCACATCGGAATCAGCTCCCACGTCTTTTTCGCGGCCATCACGCCGGCCACCTGGGCCACCGCGAGCACGTCTCCCTTGGACACGCGCCCTTGCCGGATGCGGTCGAGCGTCTCCGGTTTCATCGTAATTCTGCTCTTCGCCACCGCTTCCCGCCGGGTCTCCTTTTTGTCGGAGATGTCCACCATGCGGGCGCGCTGCTGGTCGTTAAAATGGGTTAATGTATCGCTCATGCTGCGCTCCTCCTCGATTGATCCCCCCTTGGAGGGAAATGGGCGTATTGCCGTCCACCCTGCCGGTCCAAGCCGCCTGGGCCAGGTGGACGAATGTCGCCCGTCGTATCTCTCATCACCTCTAACCTTACCGCTGGCGCTCTGTAAAATCAATGCAGAAACTGCGCAAAGCGTTACACTCATTAGACAGTATCCGCTTTGGTGTGTTATCGTTTCCGGTAGAAAGCCATTCAACCTGCCGCCGCTTCCCCTGTACAAAGATACCCGGCGTCAGGTTGTTCAAAACCGGGAAATGAGGAGTGCATCGATGCAAATACGCGTGCTGTTGTTTGCCGGCCTCGCCGAGAGGGCCGGTAAGCGGGAGATTCAAGTGAGCGTAGCGGAAGGAGCTCTCGTCCGCGACCTGCTGCAGGCAGTCGGAGAGCAGTATCATGCGCTGGCGCCGCTGTTGGGGAGCTGCTTTGTCTCCGTCAACCAGGAATATGCCGAACCGGACAAAGCGCTGGCACCAGGCGACGAAGTGGCGATTCTTCCCCCGGTGAGCGGCGGCGAAGAGCCGCGCTTTGCCGTAACGACGGAGCCGCTCAGCGCGGACAAACTGGTCCGGCTCGTCTCCAATCCCCAAGCCGGGGCTGTGCTTACCTTTGTCGGAACCGTTCGCGAATTTACCAACGGACAGCGGACCGTCTCCCTCACCTACGAGGCGTACGAACCGATGGCCGTAGAAAAGATGAAGCAAATCGCCAGAGAAGTGGCCGAGCGCTGGCCGGGAGCGGAACTGGCCATGCATCACCGCATCGGCGACCTGCAAATCGAGGAGATTGCCGTCGTCGCCGCCGTCGCCACGCCGCACCGCAGCGAAGCGTTTGAAGCGGGACGGTACGCGATCGAACGGCTGAAACAGATTGTTCCCATCTGGAAAAAGGAAGTCTGGGAAGACGGCAGCGAGTGGAAAGGGCACCAGCAGGGACCGTGGAACCCGCTGGCGCTTCCTGACGAGTCAGAAAGGAGATAGAGTTGTGAACACGCGATACTCCCGGCAAATCCTGTTTCCTCCGATTGGCCGGACCGGTCAGGAACGGCTTCTCCGCAGCCGCGTGGCGATCGTCGGCATGGGCGCGCTTGGAACGGTGCTGGCCAACCATATGGTCCGGGCCGGGGTCGGTTTTGTCCGCCTGATTGACCGCGACTTTGTGGAGCCAAGCAACCTGCAGCGGCAGATGTTGTACGACGAAGACGACGCCCGCCAGCACCTGCCCAAGGCGATAGCCGCCCACGCCAAGCTGACGAAGATTAATTCGGAAGTGACAGTCGAGCCGGTGGTGGCCGACCTGACGGCTCACAATGCGGAAAAGCTGTTGGCCGACGTCCAGCTCGTGCTGGACGCCACAGACAACTTTCAGGTTCGCTATCTGATCAATGACGTCTGCGTCAAGCACGGCATTCCCTGGGTGTACGGCGGAGCGGTCAGCGCCACCGGCACGTTTACGGCCATTCGGCCGGGGATTACCCCCTGCCTGCGCTGCCTCTTTCCGGAAGCGCCCAATCCGGGGGAAATGCCAACCTGCGACACGGCCGGCGTAATCGGTCCTATCATTCACATCGTCGCCTCTTACCAGGCGACGGAGGCGTTGAAACTGCTGGTGGACAATCAGGAAGCGCTCAATCCCCATCTGGAGCACTTCGACATCTGGGCCAACCGTCACCAGCAGATCCGCGTACAAAACGGGCGGCGAGCCGACTGCCCGACCTGCGGACAGCGTCAGTTTACCTGTCTGATGCCGGACACTCAGGAGGGACAGGCTGTCTCCTTGTGCGGTCGCAACACGGTGCAGATTTCGCCTGCGGCCGACGCGCAGCTCGATCTGGACCAACTGGCGGAACGGCTGGCGCCGTTGGGGCACATCGAGCGAAACAGATTTCTCCTCCGCTTTCACGTCGACCCGCACACGCTGGTCGTCTTCCCCGACGGACGTGTGCTGGTGCAGGGTACAGACGACATCAGTCTGGCCCGGACGCTGCATGCGCGGTACATCGGTGCGTAAAAGGCGGCGAAAACCAGCCATCCTTTCGCTGCCACCTGCCACCGCTGGCTTATGACTGCGCGGCAGGGATCGCCGGCTTTCGTGGTCGGCAGCCCGCAGCCGTATAACGGAACCATAAAATAATAAGGAAGCGATTGCATAACTTCCCCCGCCGCTGTCATACGGATGGCGGCCATTTTTTTCAGGCTGACCGAGGAGAATAATCCCAGCCAAGGGAGTTCATGGCGCATTACATTTACCTGATGGGGTTATAGTAAGTCTGGAACTTTCTTCGAACGTATGCATAACGCTGCACCATGTTTTTTTCACTGATTTTGTGCAGCCATCATGAATTTTGGGGTAGAAGCCGAGCAGCAAATCGAGTATAATAGGGGCGTATCGAAGAAACGAAACTGCGTTTCATCAGATGAAACTCCAAGTAAAAAAGGGAGGTTGTGCACTTTGGCTAAACACGATGCTTACAACGTGAAGTCTTCCCTGCAAGTGGGCGGCAAGACGTACGCATACTACCGCCTGCAAGGCTTGGAAGAGCAAGGAATCGGCGAAGTTTCCAAGCTGCCGTTCTCCATTAAAGTGCTGCTGGAAGCGGCTGTGCGTCAGTTTGACGGCCGCGCCATCACCAAGGAACACGTGCAACAACTGGCCAACTGGACAAAAGGCCGCGACGAAAACAAGGAAGTTCCGCTCATGCCGGCCCGTATCGTTCTGCAAGACTTTACGGGTGTACCGGCCGTCGTCGACCTGGCAGCGATGCGCATTGCGATGAAGCGTGCCGGCGGCGATCCCAAACGGATCAATCCGCTCGTTCCGGTTGACCTGGTTATTGACCACTCCGTCATGGTTGACGACTTCGGCAACGACAAGGCGCTGGAAAACAACATGAAGCTGGAATTCGAACGCAACCAGGAGCGCTACCGCTTCCTGCGCTGGGCGCAAACTGCGTTTGACAACTTCCGCGCTGTTCCGCCGGCAACCGGTATCGTGCACCAGGTAAACCTGGAGTACCTGGCAACAGTGGTGGCAACCCGCGAAGTAAACGGCGAACTGGTGGCCTTCCCGGACTCCCTCGTCGGCACCGACTCCCACACCACCATGATCAACGGTCTGGGCGTGCTGGGCTGGGGTGTTGGCGGTATCGAGGCGGAAGCCGGCATGCTTGGCCAACCGCTCTACTTCGTCACTCCGGAAGTTGTCGGCTTCAAGCTGACCGGCACCCTGAAAGAAGGGGCAACCGCAACCGACCTGGCGCTGACTGTTACACAAATGCTGCGTAAAAAAGGCGTGGTCGGCAAATTCGTTGAGTTCTACGGCCCTGGCCTGTCCAACATTTCGCTGGCAGACCGCGCGACCGTTGCCAACATGGCACCTGAGTACGGTGCAACGATGGGCTTCTTCCCTGTCGACGCCGAAACGCTCAACTACCTGCGTCAAACCGGCCGCAGTGAAGAGCAAATCGCCCTGGTGGAAGCCTACACCAAAGCGCAAGGCCTGTTCCGCACCGACGACACGCCGGATCCGGTCTTCACCGAGACTCTGGAACTGGATCTGTCCACCGTCGTGCCCAGCCTGGCTGGTCCGAAGCGTCCGCAAGACCGCGTCGAACTGACCAACATGAAGGAATCCTTCAACAACAGCCTGCGCACGCCGATCGAGAAAGGCGGTTTCGGCCTCTCCGAAGAAAAGATCAAGGCAGAAGCAACTGTCACCTACCCGAACGGCGAGACGGCAACTCTGAAAACCGGTTCCGTCGTCATCGCAGCCATCACGTCCTGTACCAATACATCCAACCCGAGCGTAATGCTGAGCGCCGGTATCCTGGCGAAAAAAGCTGTGGAAAAAGGACTGAAAAAACCGCCGTTCGTAAAGAGCTCGCTGGCTCCGGGTTCCCGCGTCGTAACCCAGTACCTGATCGACGCCGGCCTGATGGATTCGCTCAACGCGATCGGTTTCAACGTGGTCGGTTACGGCTGCACCACCTGCATCGGTAACTCCGGTCCGCTGCCGGAAGAAACCAGCAAGGCAATCGCCGACAACGACCTGACCGTGGCAGCTGTTCTGTCCGGTAACCGCAACTTCGAAGGCCGCATCCACGCGCAGGTAAAAGCGAACTACCTCGCTTCCCCGCCGCTGGTTATCGCGTACGCCCTGGCCGGCACCGTGGACATCGACCTGACAAAAGATCCGATCGGCACTGGCAAAGACGGCCAGCCGGTTTACCTGAAAGACATTTGGCCGACGCCGCAAGAGCTGGCGGAAGCGATGAACAAGGCGATGAATCCGGAACTGTTCCGCGCCCAATACGCGAACGTGTTTACGCAAAACCAAGCGTGGAACGAAATCGACGCACCGAAGGGCGACCTGTACGAGTGGGATGTAAACTCCACCTACATCCAGGAGCCGCCGTTCTTCAAAGACCTTACCGGCGATGTCGGTCACATCGAAGAGATCACCGGCGCACGCGCACTGGCTCTCTTGGGTGATTCCGTCACCACCGACCACATCTCGCCGGCGGGCAACATCTCGCCGACCAGCCCGGCAGGTCTGTTCCTGCAGTCCAAAGGCGTGGAACGCAAAGACTTCAACTCCTACGGTGCTCGCCGCGGCAGCCACGACGTGATGATGCGCGGTACGTTTGCCAACATCCGCATCCGCAACCAAATNGCTCCGGGCACCGAAGGCGGCGTAACCAAGTACCTGCCGACCGGCGAAATCATGTCCATCTATGATGCATCCATGAAGTACCAGGCAGACGGCACGCCGCTGGTGGTACTGGCCGGCAAGGAGTACGGTACCGGTTCTTCCCGTGACTGGGCCGCAAAAGGTACGTTCCTGCTCGGCATCAAGGCGGTCATCGCAGAAAGCTTCGAGCGCATCCACCGCTCCAACCTGGTGGGCATGGGCGTGCTCCCGCTGCAATTCGCCGACGGCCAAAGCTGGAAGTCGCTCAACATCGACGGTACGGAAACGTTTGACATCGTCGGTCTGAACGACAACGTACAGCCTGGCCAACGCCTGAAAGTGAAAGCAACCCGTCAGGATGGCAGCCAGTTCGAGTTCGACGTCATCGTCCGTCTCGACTCGATGGTGGATGTCGACTACTACCGCAACGGCGGCATCCTGCAAACCGTCCTGCGTCAACTGCTGGACGAAGGCAAACCGGTAACGGCGTAACCAATAACATTCCTTACAGCACCCGCATGAAACAGGCAAGCGAATGCTTGCCTGTTTTCATTTTCAGCGTGTAGACAAAGTCCGTGGCGAATGGGTGATCGGGCTCTCTCGCTCTATTGAGGCCCATCATTCCATGCCATATACTTTTTCTCCACCTTCGGTTTATCAATGTGCAGGCCTTCCTGCCTGGAAACGATGGTAGATCGGTTGCTTTGGAACCTTCTTGATAAAAAGGCACATTGTCTTCAGCCCCAGGCACTTCTTCATGATGGAGTGCCTTTTTTTGTGCACAGCTGGACGGGGCAAAACAAAAAACGACCAAATCAGCGGATTCGTACGTCAGCTGAGGGACGGCATTAGAAAGCCGGCACAACCCTCCGTTATTCTTATTCTCGGTAAATTTTTTCACATCCGGAGAGTTCAGCTCTTTCGCCAGCTTTTGAAAAATCCGTCATCACATAGGTTCTAGTGTTCTTAATCACATTCATTTAACAAAATACCTCTGTTTACAATTATTGGTTTTTAGGTGTGTATTTGAATTGATGTAAATTTTTAGAAGGAGGAAACTCTATGTCGCGCAAAAGGGTTAAAGTTGCAGCTGGTCTATTTACGATTGTTGCTTCACTCTCTTTCTTTACTACTAGTGCATTTGCAAACTTCCTAGGGGGGAAGTGGGAGATCTCAAACATTATTTATGAAAACATTAATTTAGAGAAAAAGTACTCTCGCGTTCTTTGGACTGCTGTTGATAAATGGAATGGAATTAGTAGTAGTTTTGATCTTTCACCTGCTGATTCGGATGAAACTGGTTATGTTGCAGTAAAACATCTACCTAGAGCAGAAGATAATTATCTTGGCTGGAGTGGCACTTATGGTTACGCAATCCCCTATGATGACAGAGGAAGAGAGAACCGTTCTCCATATGCATCAGCCGATGTTGTTATTGTACGATATTTATGTGACAAACTGGACGAGGATG
>NICF_comb_assmDRAFT_10001733_pt1 | contig 17034 bp, 18 predicted proteins | sample NewIslPassag4_SG_FD_11279 | JGI IMG/M metagenome (IMG submission 11279) | reverse complement strand
CCTTGAGGAATTTCCCCGTCCCCGACATGGTGCCGCCGGTGCCGAGGCCCGCCACGAAGGCGTCGATCTTGCCGCCGGTCTGCTCCCAGATCTCGGGTCCGGTGGTCAGGTAGTGGGCCTCGACGTTGTCCAGCGAGTGGTACTGGTTGACGTAGAAGGCGTTGGGCGTCTCGCGGGCGATCCGCTTGGCGGTCTCGTAGTAGGACTCGGGCGAGTCGGCGGGGACGGCGGTCGGGGTGACGACCACCTCGGCGCCCCAGGCCCGCAGCGTGTCGATCTTCTCCTTGGACATCTTGTCCGGCATGGTGAAGATGCACCTGTAGCCGCGGACCGCCGCCACCATCGCCAGGGCCGCGCCGGTGTTGCCGCTCGTGTTCTCCACGATGGTGCCGCCCGGCTTGAGCAGGCCCTCCTTCTCGGCCTTGTCGATGATGTGGACGGCGATGCGGTCCTTGATGGCGCCTCCGGGGTTGAGGAACTCGCACTTGACGAGAACCGTGGCGTCCTCGGGGCCCACCAGCTTGTTGAGCCGGACCAGGGGCGTCCTGCCGATCGCTTCGAGGATGTTGTTGCAGATTTCCACGATTCCTCCCGAATGGTGACGGGTATAAAAGAGCGGCCGATCCCGGTCAACGCGGGGAAGAGCATGGACGAGCTCGAAGGATTGAGGACGCAGGTGGCGGCGGCGCTCGGCCGTTCGGCGGATCCCGACTGGACGGTGAGGCGACTGGCGGGCCACGCCTCGGCCCGCGCCTACTACCGGGTGCAGGGGCCGGACTTTTCGGTGATCGCCATGGTGGCGCCGAAGGATCCCCGCGCCGAGGAGGCCACTAAGGGCGGGATCGAGGCGGAGGAGCCCTTCGTGCAGGTGCAGCGCTACCTGCGCGGGATCGGCGTCCGCGTCCCCGCCATCCTCCGCTGGGATCCCGAGGCGCGGGTCATGGTCCTGGAGGACCTCGGGGATCGCACCTTCGAACTCGCGCTGGCCGACTCGGATCGGGAAGCCCTCTACGCCCGGGCGGTCGATCTGCTCGCCGCCCTGCGCGCCCGCGCAGACCGCGCGCCGGACCCGGCCTGCGTCGCCTTCCGCCGCCGCTTCGACTTCGATCTGCTCCGCTGGGAGATGGAGCATTTCCGCGAGTGGATCGTCGGCGACCGCTTCGACGCGCGCGAGGCGGAGCGCTTCGCCCGCGAGGCCGATTCGCTCTGCCGCACCCTCGACGCGCTCCCCAAGGGCTTCACCCATCGCGACTACCAGAGCCGCAACCTCATGGTTCTTCCGGACGGAGAGCTCGCGGTCATCGATTTTCAGGATGCGCTGCTGGGCACGCACGCCTACGACCTGGTCGCCCTGCTGCGCGACTCCTACGTCGAGCTTCCCCTGGAGCTCGTGGAGCGACTCGTGCTGCGCTACGTGGAGGCGCTGCGCGAGGCGGGCGGGCCGGCCCTCGATCCGGAAACCTTCCTCGGCGAGTTCCACCTGCAGACGGTGCAGCGCAAGCTCAAGGACGCCGGCCGCTTCGTCTTCATCGACCGCGTCAAGGGCAATTCCTCCTTCCTCCCCTACGTGAAGCCCTCGCTCGGCTACGTCCGGGCGGCGCTCTCCCGCCTGCCCGCGCTGGAGCCGCTGCGGGAGGTCCTCGCTCGCCACGTGCCGGAGCTCGCATGATCGGCATGGTCCTCGCCGCCGGGCTGGGCACGCGCCTCCGCCCGCTGACCGAGGCGATCCCGAAGCCGGCGCTCCCCCTGCTGGGAAGCACGCTCCTCGAGCAGAACCTGGCGCTGGTGCGCCGCCTGGGCGTCACCGAGGTCGTCGTCAACGCCGCCCACCGCGCCGAGGTCGTGGCGGAAGTGGCGCGGCGCGCCGCCGAGAAGCTCGGCCTACGCCTGCACCTCAGCTTCGAGCGGCCGGAGCCGCTCGGAACCGGCGGGGCGTTGGTGGCGGCCCGGCCCCTCCTGGATCGCGGCGAGACCATCGTCCTGGTCAACGGCGACGTGCTCACCGACATGGACCTCGCCCCCGCGCTGGCGCGGCACCGCGCGGAGCGGCCCGCGGCCACGATGGTGCTTCGCCCGATGCCCGCGGGCGCCGGCTTCGCGCCGGTGGAGATCGACGCGCACGGTGAGGTGCTGCGCATCGCCGGGCACGGGCGCGAAGGGGAGGGGAGGCCCTATCTCTTCGCGGGCATCCACTTCCTCGAACCCCGCGTCCTCGACGCGCTTCCGCCGGAGGGGCCCTCCTGCATCAACCGCCAGGGTCACGTGCTCCTGATCCTGCGGGGCGAGCGCGTCCTCGGCTGCGTGATCGAGGAGGGGAGCTGGTCCGACGTGGGAACTCCCGAGCGCTACCGGCAGGCCAACCTCGACCTGCTGCGCGGCCGCTATCGCTTGCCGGGCTTCGAGGCGGTCGCAGAGGTGGTCGCCTCGCCGGACGCGGTGGTGGAGGAGGGCGCGCGGCTGCACGCGCCCGCCTGGATCGGCCCTGGCGCGCGCGTGGAGGCGGGGGCAGAGGTGGGGCCGGAGGCGGTGGTCCTCCCCGGCGCGCGCGTCTCCGGTCGACTCGAATGCGACGTGGCCTTTCCGGAGATCGGATGAAGGCGGATGCGATCGCCGACGCGCGTCCCGCTTCGCCGCGCGGTGCCCGCGGGCAGCTCGAGCACCGCGCGGGCGCGGGCGAAGACGCGGGTCGCGCGAAAGGGGCGCAGCTCCTCGACGACGGCGATCACGCGGCCTTCTCGATCCACGAAGATCGCGTCGATGGCGTACCGCATCCCGAAGCTGTGAATCGCTCGGCATGGCTCGATCCACAGGCCCTCTCCTTCGCCGAGCGGCGGGCGGAAGAGGAGGCCGAAAAGCCGCGCGAAACAGGTGCGCGCCACGCGGATGCGGTCGCCGATCCTCGCGCCCGAGGTCTCGTTTTTCGCGGCCCACATGGCTTCACGCTACCATGAGGCACCACCTTCCACCTTTCGATCCGCCTTTCTCCGTGGTCCTCGTCCACCCGCAGATCCCGCCCAACACGGGCAACGTGGCCCGGCTCTGCGCGGTGACGGGCTGTCGGCTCCACCTCGTCGAGCCGCTGGGCTTCTCCATCGCCGACAAGGATCTGCGCCGCGCCGGCCTCGACTACTGGGACGAGGTGGTGGCGCGGATTCATCCGAGCCTCGAGGCCTGGGAGGAGACGATCGACCCGGAGCGCATTCACCTCTTCACCGGAAGGGGAACCACTTGCCTTTGGGAGACGCGCTTCCGCCCGGGCGACCACCTCGTCTTCGGCTCGGAGCAGAAGGGGCTTCCCGAGGAGCTCTTGCAGCGATACCCGCAACGCACCGTGGCCATCCCGCAGCGCTCCGGCCTCCGTTCGCTCAACTTATCCACATCCGTCGGCATCGCGGTGTACGAAGCGCTGAGACAAGGGATGGCGGCGATCCGTGGCGCAAGCTAACATTCGCCGCGTGTCCAGGGCGCTTTGCGACCTGAATTCCGGTGACCTTTCGGCCTCGCCGCTGGCAGCCATACTGATCGAGGCCCTGCGGATACGTGTAACCGGAGAGCTTCGCATCGAAGCGAACGGGGGGATCTCGCGCGTCTATTTTCGCAACGGCCAGCCCTGCGGCGCGGAGGTCTTCTTTCGTTTCAAGCCGCTCGGACAGTTTCTCCTCGAGCTGGGATGGATCGACATCCGCGCCCTGGAGCGGAGCCTGGTGGCGGTCGCCGACGGGCGCAAGCAGGGCGAGGCGCTGGTCGCCCTCGGCTTTCTCACCGAGGAGCAGCTCAGGACCGCCCTGGCTCTGCACCACCTGAGCCATCTGCGCAGCCTCTCCCGGCTCACCGAGGGGACCTACACCTTCACGCCTCGCGAAGATCTGCCCACCTGGACGGACGAGATCCGCATCTCCGCGCACCGGGCCATCCTCGACGCGCTGGCCATGCCCACCGGCGCCCCGGTGGCGCGGCGGATCCTTCGCGCGGGCACGAAGTATCCGGCCCTGCGGCTGCGGCCGGGCTGGGAGCGCTACGCCGGCTACTTCCAGTTCGACGAGGCGGAGGGCCTCTTCGTCGCCAAGCTCGCCGAGCCCCGACCCCTCGCCGACATCCTGGCCCTCTCGGGGCTCGATCTCCCCCAGGTCTACGCGCTGTCCGCCGCCCTCTTCCTCATGGGCGTGCTCGCGCCGGTGGAGGCGGGCGACCCGCTCTCCCGGACGCCGGTCCCGGAGGTGACGCCCGGCCCGGCGACGCCGACGCCGAGAAGCCTATCGCCCGGGCCTACGCCGCCCGGCGCCGTCGACGGGACCACGCCGAAGATCGCGCGGCCGGTCCCGGCGACGTCCGGGCCCGCCGGCGCCGCGGTCTCGTCCGCGGAGCGATCGCTCGCCGAGCCCTCGACGGGAGCGCGGGCGGCCGAGGAGCCGACGCCGCAGCGCCCGCGCGCGACGGGCGAGTCCACGCCCGTCGGGGAGCGGCGCCTGCGGATGATGCGCCGCGCCTTCCAGGCCATCGGCGGCACTCCCTTCGCCCGCGCCCCGGCCGAGGATGCGCCCCGCCTCAAGCTGCCCCCCGGGGAACCCGAGCTCTTCGAGAAGTGGGTCAAGGAAACCCTCGACCTCCTCCCGCGCCTCTCGCCCCACGGCAAGCTGGGGCTGATGGAGGACGCGACTCCGGAGGAGGTTCGCCGGGCCTATTTGCTGGCGGCCAAGCGTCTGCACCCGGACAGCATCCCGCCGGAGCTCGACCACCTCCGCTCCGACCTGCGCAAGATCTTCGCAGCGCTCAGCGAGGCCTACGAGACGCTGCGCACGGGGCAGCGCCACGTGGCCGACGAGCGGAGATGGGAGAAGCTCCGGGCCGAGGGGCTGGCGGCGCTGGCGGATTGCCAGTGGGCGGAGGCGCGGCGCGCCCTCGAGGCCGCCCTGCAGATCCGGGACACGCCCGAGCTGCGGGCCCACGCGCTCTGGGCGGCGTACAACGACCCCGACAACCGCGACCCCCAGCGCCAGCGACGGGAGCTGGAGGCCCTCTACCACGCCTTCCCCGACTGCGATGCGGTCTGCTATTACACCGGTGCCCTCGCCCGGCTGGACGGGGACACGGATCTGGCGGAGCGCCGGTTCCGGGCTGCGCTCGCGAGCAACCCGCACCACCGGGAGGCCCGCCAGGAGCTCCGTCTCCTCGAGATCCGGCGCATGACGATGGGGCCGGCTCGAAAATGAGCCCGCGCACAGGGAAGGCACGGTGGCGAAGCAGCATCTTCTCCTGGTCGATAGCGACGCGCGCAACCTGCGCGTCCTGGAGGTGAGCCTTCGCAAGGCGGGCTTTTCCGTGACCACGGCCGTCGATGGCTACGACGCCCTGGAAAAGTGCGCCGCCTCCAGCTTCGACCTGGTCGTCTCCGACACGCGTTTGCCGCGCCTCGACGGCTTCGCCCTCTGCCAGCGGCTCAAGTCCGATCCGCGCTACAAGGACGTCCCCTTCATCTTCCTCACCGCGCAGCGCTCGGTGGAGGACAAGGTGCGGGGCTTCGAGCTCGGCGCCGACGACTACCTCACCAAGCCGATCTACGTGAAGGAGATCGTCACCCGGCTGACGATGCTCGCCCAGAAGCGGGAGAAGGAACTCCTGGAGCGGCGGGGTGCCCGGGCCTTCTCCGGCAGCCTCGCGGACATGGGCGTGGTGGACCTCGTCCAGCCCTTCGAGATGAGCCGGAAGACGGGGACGATCCGCTTCACCCAGCCCTCCGGCGAGACGGCGCGCGTCTACTTCCGCGAGGGCAAGATCCTCGACGCCGAGCTCGGCCGCCTGGTGGGCGAACACGCCTTCTACCGCCTGCTCAACTGGCAGGAGGGCACCTTCGAGATCGACTTCGCCCCGGTCGACCGCCCGAACCGCATCCAGACCTCCACGCAGGGCGCGCTCATGGAGGGCATGCGGCGGATCGACGAGTGTGGCCGGATCCTCGAGGTGCTCCCGCCCGCGTCCACTGTGCTCGTCGTCGACTCGCAGCGGCTCGCCGCTCGCCTGGCCGAGCTGCCGGACGAGCTGAATCCGGTGCTGCGCCTCTTCGAGGAGGGGCGGAGCATCGAGTCGGCGCTGCGGGAGAACGAGTCGGGCGACGACCTCGCCATGCTGACCGCGATCCAGCAGCTCTACGAGGGCGGGATCCTGGTGGCGGAGGAGAGGCGGCGCGAGGAGGGTTCGTGGTTCTCCGCTCCGGACGACCCGCCGACCGCGTCGCCGTCCCCGGAGCCCGAGGAGGAGCCCGTCCCGGAGCCGGAGGCGGCCGCCGTCTACGCGCCGTTGCCCGGCTGGGAGCCGCCGGTCCCGGAGGAGCCGGATGCCGATTTCCCGGCGGAGCCGCCCGCGAGCGCGGCGCCGACCTCGTCCGCGCCGCCGCCCTCCCGGACCGCGGCGCCGTCGCCCGGGAAGGCCGCACCGCCTTCGCCCGCGACGGCCGCGGCGTCGACCCCGCCCCCGCTTTCTCCGCGGGCCGCCGGGGCCGCGCCCGGCGCGCCGCCCGCGCGCGACCCCGCCCGGCCCGCCCCGGCGCCGCCGGAGCCGCGGGAGGCCCCGCCCGCGCGCAGCCTTTCCTATGCCCCGCGCACCACCGCGGCGGTGCTTCGCCCGCGCGGCATTCGCGGCGGCGAGCGCGCGCGCTCGGAAGAGCCGCCCACGCGCGAGAGTTTCTGGTCGCGGGAGACCGGCCCCATCCCCGGCCAGCCGCGCAAGAAGCGCCGGCCCCGCTGGCTCTCCTTCCTCTTCCGGCGCTCCTGAAGATGCTGATCCTGGGAATCGAGACATCCTGCGACGAGACGGCCGCCGCGGTCGTCCGGGACGGCCGGGAGCGGCTTTCCGACGTCGTCTCCAGCCAGGTGGAGATCCACCGGGAGTGGGGCGGGGTGGTGCCGGAGCTCGCTTCTCGCAATCACATGCGGCGGGTGCTGCCGGTGGTCGACCGCGCGCTGGAGGAGGCGGGGGTCGGTCTCTCGGACATCGACCTCTTCGCCGTCACCACCGGCCCCGGCCTCGTCGGCGCGCTGCTCGTGGGCGTGCAGGCGGCCAAGGCGCTGGCGTGGGCGACCGGCAAGCCGGTCGTCGGGGTCAACCACCTGGAGGGCCACATCTGGGCGATCCGCCTGGCGGAGTGCTTTCCCGAGCCTCCCTTCCTCGGCCTGGTCGTCTCCGGCGGACACACCAGCCTCTACGCGGTGGAGGGCGAGGGCGAGCTCCGCCTCCTCGGCCAGACCCTCGACGATGCCGCCGGCGAGGCCTTCGACAAGGTCGCCAAGCTCCTCGGACTTCCCTATCCCGGCGGCGTGGTGATCGACCGCCTCGCCGCCTCGGGCGATCCCGAGGCGATCCCGTTTCCCCGGGGGCTTGCCCGCAAGCCGACGCTGGATTTTTCCTTCTCGGGTCTGAAGACCGCCGTCCTCTATCACGTGAAGAAGACCGGCATCCCGCAGGGCCGCGCGCTTTCCGACCTCTGCGCCAGCGTCCAGGAGGCGATCGCCGACGTCCTCTCCGAGAAGGCGGTGCGAGCCGCGCGCGAGCAGGGCCTCGATCGGCTGGTGCTGGCCGGCGGCGTCGCCGCCAACAGCCGGCTGCGCGCCCTGGTGAAGGAGCGGGGCGAGGCGGCGGGCATCGAGGTCTTCTTGCCGCCGAAGGCGCTCTGCACCGACAACGCGGCGATGATCGCCGCCGCCGGCTATTTGCGCCACCGGCGGGGCCTTTCGCCTTCGGGCCTGGCCATCAACGCCGATCCGGCCTGGAGGCTTTGATGGAGCACCCGCACGAGATCCTGCGCCGGCACGGCCTCCGTCCCAAGAAGAGCTGGGGCCAGAACTTCCTCGCCGACGAGCGCCACCTCGCCGCGATCGCCCGCGCCTGCGAGCTCTCCCCCGGCGAGCTGGTGGTGGAGTTCGGCGCGGGGCTCGGCCACCTCACGCGCCACCTCGCGGCGACCGGCGCGCGCGTCGTGGCGGTGGAGCGCGACCGCGACCTCGTCCCCATCCTGCGCGAGCAGGTGGCCGGCCTCGACGTGGAGGTGGTCGAGGCCAACGCCGCCACCTTCTCCCTCGTCGATCTCTCGCGCGAGCGCGGCCAGCCGCTCGTCGTGGTGGGAAACCTGCCCTACCACCTCTCCACCGAGATCCTCTTCCACGTCTTCGACCAGCGGGAGGTGGTGCGACGGGTCGTCTTCCTGCTGCAGAAGGAGGTCACCGAGCGCATCGCCGCCTCGCCCGGCGGCAAGGACTACGGCGTGCTCTCGGTGCTCCTGCAGATGCACGCCGAGGTGGACATCCCCCACCGCGTCCCCGCCCGGGCCTTCGTCCCGCGCCCGGAGGTGGAGAGCGCGGTGATCCGCTTCCGCATGCGGGAAAGGCCCCTGGCCGATCCGGGCGACCCCGATCTCTTCCGCCGCCTGGTCAAGGCCGCTTTCGCGCAGCGGCGCAAGACCCTGGAGAACGCCCTGGGCGCCGGGAGGATCGCCGAGCCCGAGGCGATCTCTCGCGCCCTGGAGGCGGCGGGCATCGATCCGGGGCGGCGCGCGGAGACCCTCTCGGTCGAGGAGTTCGCCCGGCTCTCCCGCCTGCTGTCGGGCGCAGTTGAATGCGCGGCGGATGGCTGATAGCAGGACCGCCACGAGGAACTGGGCCATGCCGATTCGCCCCGAGATTCGCCTGGAAAAGGTGCTGCTCAACCAGGTCGCCCGGGCCAGCAAGGATTTCGGACTGGTCGAGCCCGACGACCGGATCATGGTCTGCGTGTCGGGAGGCAAGGACTCCTTCACGCTCCTCTACCTCCTGCGGAAGGTGCAGGAGCGTTGCGGCTTCCCCTTCTCGATCGTGGCGGTCAACCTGGACCAGGGCCATCCGGGCTTTCCCGCCCACGCCATCGAGGACTACTTCCGGCGCGAGGGCTACGAGTACCGGATGATCCGGCGCGACACCTACTCCATCGTCAAGGAGAAGGTGAAGCCGGGAAAGACCACCTGCTCGCTGTGCTCGCGGCTGCGGCGCGGGATCCTCTACGACGTGGCGGTGGAGCTCGGCGCCACCAAGATCGCCCTCGGCCACCACCGCGACGACATCATCGAGACGCTGCTGCTCAACCTCTTCTACTCGGGGCAGCTGAAGGCCATGCCTCCCAAGCTGCGCTCCGACGACGGGCGCAACGTCGTCATCCGCCCCCTCGCCTACTGCGCCGAGGAGGACATCGCGGAGTTCGCGCGGCTGATGAACTTCCCCGTGGTTCCCTGCACGCTCTGCGGGAGCCAGGAGAATCAACATCGCCAGCGGGTCAAGCGCCTCATCGCCGAGCTCCACCGGGAAAATCCCAACGTCAAGGGAAACCTGATGGCGGCGATCGCCAACGTGCGGCCCACGCACCTCTTCGACCCCAAGCTGCGCGAGGCCTTCGGCGTGGACCGAATGGAGGCTCGGGACGAATTCTTCGTCGACGACGAGGAGAACGCATCCGGGCACGCCGACCTCGTCCGCCTGCGCGTGAGCTTCTAGGAGCCGGTCGCGGCAACCAGCCGGATGCGCCGACGTATCCGGGGCTGCGGCCGGCGTGCTCGCATCTCGCGCCTCGGCGTGGCGACGGCCTCGCGCGTCTGTGCGCTTGCCGTCCTCGCCGAGGCCTCCGCCGCCTCGCGACGGCCGGCTACCGCAGCCGGCTCCTAGCGGTATCGGCGGCGCGCGTCGGCGATGGCGCGCTCGATCTCACGCCGACTCTCGCGTTCCTTGAGCGCCTCGCGCCGATCCTGCTTCGACTTTCCGCGAGCCAGAGCGATCTCCACCTTGGCCAGGCCGTTCTTGAAATAGAGACGCGTCGGGATCAGCGTGAATCCTTTTTCTCGCACGCGGTGGGCGATCCGGTCGATCTCCGCGCGATGCAGCAGGAGCTTGCGGTCCCGCAGCGGCTCGTGCCCCCAGGCGGCCGCGCCCTTGTAGGGACCGATGCGCATGTTGACGAGGAAGAGCTCCTCTCCCCGCGGCATCACGTAGGCGTCCGAGAGATTCACGTTGCCCTCCCGGAGCGACTTGACCTCGCTTCCCCGCAGGACCAGCCCCGCCTCCCAGCGCTCGCCGAGCTCGAAGTCGTGGCGGGCGCGCCGGTTCTCGGCCACCGGCTGGATCCGATCCTTGTTGGGCGCGCTCATCCGAGTTCCACGTTGTCGATGAGTCGGGTGGTTCCGACGAAGGCGGCCACGAGGATGCAGGCGGGGGCCTCGATCCGCTCGACCGGCGCGAGGCTGCGGGCGTCCACGACCTCGAGGTAGTCGATGCGGTCGACCTCCGGCTCGATCACGGCGCGGGCGGCCTCGACCAGCGCCGCGGCTTCGCGCTCGCCGCCCTCGAAGAGTTTGCGGGCCCGGCTCAGGCCCCGGAAGAGCGAGAGGGCACGTCGGCGCTCGTCCGCCGAGAGGTAGGCGTTGCGGGAGGAGAGCGCCAGGCCGTCCGGCTCCCGCACCGTCTCGCCGCCCACGATCTGCAGGGTGGGCGCCAGGTCGAGGTCCTCGACCATCTGCCGGATCACCGCGAGCTGCTGGTAGTCCTTCTTCCCGAAGACGGCGACGTCGGGGCGGAAGAGGTGGAAGAGCTTGAGCACCACCGTGGCCACGCCGCGGAAATGCCCGGGCCGGCGAACCGCGCAGAGCCCCGCGGTGAGCGGGCCCTCCACGTCCACCCAGGTCGAGTGCTCCTCCCGGTACATCACGCGGGGATCGGAGGGCGCGAAGACCATCCACACGCCCGCCTTCTCGCACTTGTCCAGGTCGCCCTCGAGGTCGCGAGGGTAGCGGTCGAGATCCTCGTTGGGGCCGAACTGCGCCGGGTTGACGAAGATGGTCACTGCCACCCGGTCCGCCAGCTTCTGCGCCTGGCGCACGAGGGAGAGATGTCCCTCGTGCAGGTAGCCCATGGTCGGCACGAGCGCGAGCCGCTCCCCGCGCGCGCGCATCGCGGCCAGCGGCCCAAAGATCTCCTCCTTGGTTCGGGCGACGATCATGAGGACTTCTCGGAGGCGCCGCCGTAGAGACCCGCGACGGCGCCCGTCTTTCCCGGGCCGAAGGTGTGTTCCTCGGCCGGGAACTTCCGCTCCTTGACCTCCTTCAAGTAGGTGGAGACCGCGCGGACCACGTCCTCGTGGAGCTGTAGGTAGCGCTTGACGAATTTCGGCGCGAAGCCGGGGTCGAGGCCGAGCAGGTCGTAGATCACGAGGACCTGGCCGTCGCAGGACGGGCCCGCCCCGATGCCGATGGTGGGGATCGAGAGCCGCCGGGTGATCTCCGCCGCCAGCTCGCCCGGGATCCCCTCCAGCACGATCGAGTAGCAGCCGGCCTCTTCCAGCGCGAGCGCGTCCTCCAGGAGCTTCTTCGCCTGCTCCTCGCTGCGGCCCTGGACCACGTAGCCGCCCATGCGGTGCACCGACTGCGGCAGAAGGCCGATGTGACCCATCACCGGGATCCCGGCGCGGACGATCTTGCGGATCACGTCGGCGAACTCCGCGCCGCCCTCGAGCTTGACCGCCTCGGCGCCGCCTTCCTTGACCAGGCGCCCGGCGTTGGCCACCGCCTCGTCCACCGAGGCCTGGTACGACATGAAGGGGAGGTCGCCGACGAGGTGCGCCCGCGAGAGCCCGCGCCCCACCGCCTGGAGGTGGTAGACGACGTGATCCACCGTCACCGGCAGGGTGGTCCTGTGGCCCTGGATCACGTTGCCGAGCGAATCGCCGACCAGGATCACCTCGACTCCCGCGGCTTCCAGCAGGCGCGCGAAGGTGGCGTCGTAGCAGGTGAGCACGCCGATCGGCTCGCCCCTCGCCTTCATCTCCCGGAGGGTGTTGACGGTGACCTTCTTCAAGTCCGTTCTCCGCGTTGGAGCTCGGGGGAGGATAGCGTCCGCATCGGCCAGCGCAACGCTCGCGGGCGCGGACTCCCGGCGTCACTTCCTTGCCCCTTCGCGCCGCGCTCTGCTAGAGAGGGAGACCGAATGCTACGGGACGGCTCGGTCAGCCGCCTCGCGAGTGGGCGAGAAGAATGATTCAGCAGTTTGTCATCCACGAGGAGGAGTACCGCCGCATCACCGCGGTCTGCGATCGCCTCACGCGGGATGCCAACGCGAAGTCGGTCTTCCTCGTCGACAAGAACGGACAGCTCATCGCCAGCAGCGGCGCCACCGACCACATCGACACCACGTCGCTTGCCTCGCTGACCGCGGGGAACATCGCGGCCACCGGCGGGCTCGCCAGGCTGCTGGGCGAAAAGGAGTTCTCCATCCTGTTCCACGAGGGAGAGCGGGACAACCTTCACATCTCCATCGTGGCGCAGAAGGTGATCCTGGTGGTGATCTTCGACTCCCGGTCCTCCCTGGGGCTGGTGCGGCTGCGCGTCAAGAAGGCGAGCGAGGAGCTCGCGCAGGTCTTCGACGAGGTGCAGCGTCGTGGGGATGCGATGGGGCTGCCGAGCCCCTTCGCCGAGATCACGGACGAGGACATCGACAACCTCTTCAACTAGCGGGTAAGCAGGCGTGCCGTTCATCAATCTCCCGCTGCGCGAGATCACCTGCAAGATCGTCTATTACGGTCCGGGTCTCTGCGGGAAGACGACCAACCTGCAGTACATCTACGCCAAGACCAGTCCGGAGGCGCGGGGCAACATGATCGCCCTGGCCACCGAGACCGACCGGACCCTGTTTTTCGATTTCCTCCCGCTGGGCCTGGGCGAGATCCGGGGATTCAAGACGCGCTTCCACCTCTACTCGGTGCCCGGGCAGGTCTTTTACGACGCTTCCCGCAAGTTGATCCTGCGGGGCGTCGACGGGGTGGTCTTCGTCGCCGACTCGCTGAGGGACCGGCTCGACGCCAACCTGGAGTCGATGGAGAACCTCCGGGTCAACCTCGCGGAGCACGGCTACGACCTGGATACCATCCCCCTGGTCATCCAGTACAACAAGCGGGACCTGCCCAACGCGATGCCGGTCGAGGAGCTGTCGCGGCTGCTCAACACCCGGAAGGTGCCCGAGTTCCCGGCCGTCGCCGTCAAGGGCGAGGGCGTCTTCGAGACCCTCAAGGCCATCGCCAAGCTGGTCTTGCAGAAGGTCCGGAGCGGTTGAGTGGGCCGGAAGGCCTCCCGAAAGTCCGGAGCGATCGAGAAGGGCGGAAGGCCTCCCGGAAGGGCTGGCGTGTCGGGCGGGGCCTCCCGGTGGGGTTGGTGCGTCGAGCGGGGCCTCCCGGCGGGGTTGGTGCGTCGAGCGGGATCTCCCGGCGGGCTGGGGCGGTCGAGAGGGGCGAAGGCCCTCCCGGCAGCAAGAATCCAGGCTCCCCAATTTCATGGGATTTGACGACAACCGCCCAACCCGGGTACTGTTCCGCCCCATTCTGGACCGCTGGGAGGACATCGTGAACAGAATTTCGATTCTTTCCCTCTTCTGGCTTCTGCCGGCCGTGGCACTCGCGCAGCAGGACGGTCTCTCCCAGGCTCGCGCGTTGCTCGAGTCCATGCGGGAGGTCGTGGGGGAGGTCGAAGGCCTCGCCGAGCAGACCCGGGAGGATGCCGTCAAGCAGACATGCATCGTCGGCGCGCACCGCGAGATGAGCGAGGTGATCGCGTCGGTCGAGAAGGCGGTCGAGGAAGCGGCCAGCCAGGGAGCGGATGCCCATGGGCGGGCCCTCCAGACCGCGCAGGCGGGTCTGACGACGGTGCAGCAGCTGCGCGACGAGATGTACGAGTGCGTCGGGCCGGAGGAGGTCGGTGCGGCCGCGCGCACCTACGACCCGGTGCGTTCGTCGCGAGAGCGGGAGCGGCGCGGTGAAGATGCGGGGCTTCCCGCCCTGCGGCCACCGGCAGCGAGTGCGACCAGATGAGGAACGAGATTCGTCGGGAGGGAATGGTGAAGATCTTCGACAAGGGCACGGCGCTTCGTGCCGCCGGCGTGGGCGTGCTGGTGGCCCTGATCTCCTACGCCTCGGAGGCGAGCGCTCAGACCCGGTTCTGGCTGCGCGACGACAGCAGCAACGGCATCCGGTTCGGCACGGGCCGTCTCCACACCTCGCTGGAGTTCGAGACCCGGTACGACTCGTTCGCGGGGTGGGGGCGGAACGAGTCGGGCGAGCTCGAGGAGGTCGGCGACGTGGTCCTCCACGTCAAGCCGCGGCTCGACCTGCGCGTTCCGTCCCGGACCCTGCCCATCGAGGGCGAGGCCGGCCTCGACTACGTCGGTTACACCGGCGCCGAGCAGGCCTGGACCAGCCGGCAGAGCAAGCTGAACGCCAACCTCGGCTTCAACGGCCTGTGGAACCCCGAGGGCGACATCCAGATCGAGCTCGACGAGCGCTTCGTCCGCTCCGACCGCACGACCAACTTCGAGCTCGGCGTGCTCACCATCAGCAACCGCAACCAGGTCGGCCTCGCCTTCGACGTCCGGCCCGGCGGCGGCGCGTTGAGCCTGCGGCCCTCCCTCACCAACACGGTCGAGTTCTTCGAGGAGCGCTTCCAGGAGTCCTGCCCGCCGGGCATCGACTGCCAGGGGCAGGTCGAGCCGGTCAACGTGAACCGCTGGAACTACATGACCAACACGATCGGCCTCAACGTCGGCTACCAGCTCAGCGACCGCAGCGCCATCGTGGTGGACGGAAAGCTGGGCATCCACGACTACCTCGAGGAGATCTCCCAGGACTTCGACACCAACAACCTGCGCGCCACCCTCGGCTTCGTCGGCCTCGTCGCTCCCAAGCTCGAGCTGCGGGCCAACGTCGGTTACGGCGCCCAGCTCGGCGTGGAGGAGGCGCACCAGGACAACGCCTTCTCCGGTTTGATCGGCGGCGCCGAGCTCGGCTACCGCATCACCGACTACACCCGGGTCCAGGTCGGCTACCGGCGGGATTTCCACTCCTCGCCGACCCAGCTCCTCCACTACACCAACGATCGCATCTACCTCGCGGGCCAGTGGCGCTTCATCCGCGACTTCGGCGCGCGGCTGACGCTGGCCTACAACATGCTCGGCTTCCCCGACGACCGGTCCGACGAGATCTTCTCCCTCGCCATCGGGCCGGAGTACATGCCGAGCGACCGGATCGCGATCGGTGCCAGCTACGGCTACCTGGACCGCGTCAGCTCCACGAAATCGCCCGCGTACGAGTACGCTCGGAGCGAGTTCGGAGCCTACGTGGCCGTCCGGTACTGAGAGGTGAAAACGCTCACTTCCATCGAGCGAATCCGCTCCAGACCCCTCGGGCTCGCTGCCCTGGCGGCGGGCCTCCTCGTCGCCTGCGCGACCTCCGTTTCGGAACGCGCAGGCGCACCCGCGCCGCTCCCCTCCGTCCCTCCGGGCGAAATGGTGGCGGCGCGCACGCTCGGAAGCGGTGACGTCGTCGAGATCCGCGTGGTGGGCGAACCCGGGCTCTCGGGCGACCACCGCATCGCCTCGGACGGATCGCTGATCTTCCCCTTCTGCGGCAAGGTCGACGCCCGGGGTACGACCACCGTCCTCGCCGAGCGCCTCACCGCCTGCCTGGCCGACGGCTACCTCAAGAACCCCCAGGTCACCGTCTTCTTGAAGGAGCACAACTCCCAGAAGATCTTCGTCTTCGGGGAGGTGAACAAGCCGGGGACCTTCCCTTACGAGGACCGGATGACCGTGATCCAGGCCATTACCATGGCCGGGGGCTTTACCCGGCAGGCCTCCAAGAACTCCGTCCTCGTCACCCGCACCATCGGCGAACGCGAGCACCGCATCCGCGTGAGCGTGGACGACATCGGGACCGGTAAGAAGCCGAACTTTTTCCTCTTACCTGGAGATATCGTCTACGTTTCGGAGAGTTTCTTTTAGGCTCCCGTTGCAGCCACTCGCGGCAGTGGCGGGGGCGGAATCTACCGCCCCCGCGTGCTCGCCATCTTCTTTGTCACAGGGGCGGGATTCCCCAGCCGGCGTTCTGGCGGGCGGCCTCGAAGCCGACGATCGCCAGCGCCATCGCCACGTTGATCGAGTTGGCCATCCCCCAGACCGGCAGCTCCACCACCGCGTCCGCGAGCTTCAGGATCTCGGCCTCGACCCCCAGTCGCTCGTGCCCGAAGACCAGGCAGAGGCGGCCGCGCAGGTCGGCGGAAAAGAGCGGGATCGAGCCCTCCGCCTGCTCCACCGCCACGACCCGGTAGCCCTCCTCCTTGAGCCTTTTCACCACCTCGACCGCGTCGGGTTCGTAGCTCCACGGCACGAAGGGGACCGCCATCACCGCCGTGCGCCGGATCTCGCGGTCGCATCGCTCGGCGATCTCCGGCGGTCGCGGATCGTCCTCCCGTAGCGGGTAGCCCGTGATCCCACAGAGCCAGAGCCGCTCCACGCGCAGGTTGTCGCAGACGCGGAAGGCGAGGCCGACGTTGGCCAGCCCGCGCACGTTGGAGAAGACCGCGTGCACGGGCGCGCGCGGCAACCGCGCGAATTCCTCGGGTCCCGGTTTGCGCGCCACCAGCTCCGCCGTCGACAGCGCCCGCGGCCTCGTCCCATCCGGCATGCGGCTCTCCTACCACAACGCAACGAGGTTGGGCGTTCGTTCGTCCCCACGGGCCATTGTCGAGATTCGTCTTGCGATCCGTGGCCTTTAGGGCATGTTTGCGGGGACATGTTTGGACCAGGAATTCTCGTCCGTACCCTGAGCGTTCCGGCGGAGACCGGGAAGTCGGGGGCTCGCTGGCAGTATCACTCGAGGGGAGATCGGCACTCCAAGGCGGCCTGCTGGGGAATCGTCTTCGACCTACTGCTGCACTCGAAGATCCTTGCCCGGCACGCAGCCGAGGGAAAGATCGGTTTCGGCATCAACCATGAGATGCGGGACTTCGAGAACGACAGGAAGAAGCGGAATTATTGCCTTGCCGCACCGGATTCTGGTGTGCTGGCGGTGTCCGGTAGATTGTGGTCATGAACGATTGGACGCTGCCAGGTCTGACCTGCCCCCAATCACTGTACCACTCGTAACGTGAGCATGTTGAACTGATTCGCGAACTCCACAGGGGTCAAGTTGCCTAGGGCGCTGTGGGGG
>NICF_comb_assmDRAFT_10001726_pt1 | contig 17069 bp, 14 predicted proteins | sample NewIslPassag4_SG_FD_11279 | JGI IMG/M metagenome (IMG submission 11279) | reverse complement strand
TTGCATGAAATTGCCGTTGCAGGAAAGTGGGGGAAACGGATTGAGAATCGAACGGGACGACTCCAACCAGGAAAAGCTGCACCGTATTTTGACCACCAACCTCGATGAATTCATTCATATTGCGAAGGCGCTTTCAACCGACTTGCGCGTGGAAATTTTCAAGGCGCTGCTGGAGCGCTCGATGAACGTCGTAGAAATATCCGAAAAGTTCGGCATTCCCGCTTCGACCGCGGCGATCAACATCCGCAAGCTGGAGGAGGCCGGACTGATTCAAACCGAGATGATTCCCGGCACCCGCGGCACGCAAAAGCTCTGTTCGGCCGTATACAGCCGGATCGTGGTCGACTTCACGCACGGGCGGTCCGAACCGTCCGAATCGACCGTGGAAGTTTCGCTTCCCATCGGTCAGTTTGTCGATTCGCAAGTGTCCGCTCCGTGCGGCCTGCTCAGCGAACATTCCATTATCGGCGAAATGGATGAACCCCGGTCGTTCTTTGAACCCGAGCGGATTCACGCGCAACTGATCTGGTTCCGCCGCGGCTATCTGGAGTACCGGTTCCCGAACCGGGTGCCGCGGGGGGCGATCATCCGGCATCTGGAACTGTCCATGGAAATCTGTTCGGAAGCGCCGCTCCACAAAAGGGACTGGCCTTCGGATATTACGTTGTGGATCAACGGAAAGGAGGTGGGGACCTGGACGAGTCCCGGCGACTTCGGAGGCGAGAGGGGTCTTCTCACACCCGAGTGGTGGGGTATTGAGAATACGCAATACGGACTTCTGAAAACGTGGCGCGTCAATTCCGAAGGCTCGTTCATCGACGGCAGACGCATCTCCGAACTGACCGTCGATGAGCTGGATCTGAATGACAAACCCTACGTGACAGTCCGCATCGGGATCAAGCCCGACGCCAGGAACGACGGCGGGTTGAACCTGTTCGGACGGAAGTTCGGCAATTACGAAACGGACCTGCGAATGAAACTGGATTATGTCAGACAAAATCAAGACGCGGGGGATGATCCGACGTGAAGCGTATGAAATGGATGCATGTCGCCCTGATTGCTTGCCTTGTACTGGCGCTGGCCGCCTGCGGTTCCGGGAAATCCCAATCCCGGGACCAAGGCCAGCCGGGCTCTTCCGATGCGGCTTCGCCTTCCGCATCCGCAGCCCCGAAAGGGAAAACGGAGCTGGTGTTCTGGGCGCCGTTCTCCGGTCCCGACGGCCCGTTCATGAAAAAAATCGTGGACGCTTACAACGAGCAGTCCGACCGGCATCAGGTCAAATTCCAAATTCAGCCCAGCGGCGACTACTACAAACTGCTCGACAACGCGTTCGCCACGAAGAAAAACATGCCGGATCTCATGATCATGCACCTGGACGCCATTCCGACCTATGTCAGCAAAAATTTGCTGCAACCGATGGATGATCTGGCCGCCAAAGCGGGCATCCAAAAGGGCGACTATGTCGACGCAGCCGTCAATTACGCCACCATTGACGGCAAATGGTGGGGCATCCCGCTCGATATCCACCCGCTGATCATGTATTACAACAAGGATTTGTTCGCGGAGGCCGGCATCGAGCAGCCGCCGACCAACATGGAGGAATTCCTGGACGCCGCCAAGAAGCTGACCGATTCGTCGAAAGGGCAATGGGGCTACGTGGTGCCGACGCTGTGGCCGCAGCAGTTCATTTTCCCAACGCTCATCTATCAACAGGGCGCGGATCTGGTGGATGCCGAAGGCAAACCGAACCTGAATTCGCCGGAAGCGGTGAAAGCGCTGACGTTCCTGAAAAGCCTCATTTACGAACACAAGGTTTCGCCCGAAAACGTGGCCCAGGACGGCGAAGTGAAACTGTTCCTGCAAGGCAAGAACGCGATCCAGTTCAACGGACCGTGGATGAAGGACCAATGGGACAAGGCGGGCATCAACTACGGCGTCGCGCCGGTTCCGGTGTTCTTCGATCAGCCGGGCGTTTTCGGGGGATCCCATACGTTCGTCGTACCGAAAGAACAAACCGACGCAGCCAAGCTGGAAGCCATCGGCGACTTCCTGAAATATGTGGCCGGCCACTCGATCGACTGGGCCCAGTCCGGTCAGGCCGTCGCGTCCAAGCAGGTGCTGGCCAGCCCCGAATTCCAGCAGCTCACGCAGCAGCAAACGGAAGTGGCCAAGGAGTTCGACTACGTGCACTTCGCGCCGCCGATCCCGAACTGGGGCGCGCTTGTGGGCGAGCTGTGGACGCAGGTCAACCTGACGCTGCTGAACAAGGCCGAGCCGCAAAAAGCGCTTGACGAAGCGCAGAACAAAGCGTTGCAGGCGCTCGCGGCCCAAAAATAATCGTTGATGTCGTGTGCGGTACGGGCGGGTAGCAATACCCGCCCTGTCATTGACAAGGGGTGGTGGATCGGATGCGGGGCAGTTGGAAATCGAAATTGACGTCCAGTCTTTTTGTCCTCCCCTATTTTCTTTGTTTTTCCTTGTTTCTGTTGTACCCGCTCATTTCGGGCGTTGTGCTCAGTTTCCAGGATTACGACATGCTCGGTTCGCGCGAGTTCATCGGCCTGGAAAACTACAAAAACATTTTCACTCCGGGCACGTATATCCATGACCAGTTTGTGCGCGGCTTGACCGGGACGTTCAAGTTTGTGATCTACTCCGTTCCGTTTCTCGTGATCGTCGGGCTGGCGCTCGCGCTGTTGGTGAACGCCCTGTCGGCCCGCGTTCGCGGCGTTTACCGGACGATCTTTTTCATGCCGTATGCGATATCGGCGACGGTCATGGCGACGATCTGGATGCGGGTGTTCGATACGGACACGGGGTTTTTGAACCTTTTGCTCGACCGGCTGGGCGTTTCGGGGCCGCACATCGGCTGGCTGAACGACACGCCGTGGGTCTGGTTCGCGCTGGTGTTTAGCACGATTTGGTGGACGGTCGGGTTCAACATGATCATTTTTATCAACGGTCTGAACGAAGTGCCGGAAGAGCTGTACGAAGCGGCGAGGCTGGACGGTGCGAACGCCTGGCAGCGGCTGATCCACATCACGCTCCCGTCGATCAAAAACATCAGCACCGTGGTGCTGATCATGACGATCATCGCCTCGTTCAACGTGTTTGCCCAGCCGTTCCTGATGACCCGCGGGGGCCCCGGTTACGAGACGACGGTGCTGTTGATGAACATTTTCAATGTGGCTTACGGACAGCATCAGGGCGGCGCCGCGTCCGCGATGGCCATTCTGATGGGGCTTATCATGATGGTTATTTCCGCGGTGGTCTACCGTCTCCTGTCCGGAAGGAGGGCCTGAACCGTGCGCAAGAACATTCGCCAATCGCTGCTGATCCTGCTGGCGACGGCGCTCGGCGTCGTGTTTGTCGTGCCTCTGATCTGGATGGTCACCATCTCGCTGAAATCCGACGTCGAGGCGTTCCTGCCCGATTTGAGCTTCATTCCGAAGGAACCGACCATCATCAACTACGTCGAGGCGATCAAGGGCGGCGATCTGGATGTGCCCATCCTTCGCTGGATTTTCAACTCCCTGCTGGTGTCCACCGTCGGGACGGTGCTGGTGCTGGCGGTGGATGCGCTGGCGGCGTACGGCCTGGCGCGGCTCGACGTTCCGTTTCGCAAAGGGCTCCTCTCGCTGTTTTTGAGCACGATGATGATCCCGGGGATTGTCTGGTTTGTGCCGCAGTACATTCTGTTCCAGGATCTGAACATGATCGGAACGTACGGGGCGTTTTTCCTCCCCGCCACGGCCGGCGTGTTCGGGGTGTTCCTCCTGTATCAGTTCTTTCTCGGGTTTCCGGTGGAAATCGAAGAAGCGGCTTATATGGACGGCGCGAACAAATGGCACATTTTTGTCCGGATGTTCCTTCCCGCCGCGAAATCGATCCTGTGGACCCTGGCCGTGATTACCTTTATGGGAATTTTCAACGACTATATCTGGCCTTACTATGTGTCCGGCGGCAACGAGGACATGCTCACGCTGACGGCGGGCATCGCGGTCATGACCCACGGCAGTTACGTCAATTACCCCAACAAGCTGATGGCGCTGTCGGTGATCGCCACGCTGCCGATTCTGATCGTCTTTCTGCTCGCCCAGAAGTCGATTGTCAAAGGCATCATTCATTCAGGCATCAAATGACGGGTGGGGAAACCGGGATGGATTCCGAAAAAAGAAAGAGGCGGAGTCGGAAGCCGCTGTGGATCGCGTTGTGCGGGGCGGTGGCCGTGGTCGCCGGGATCGGCGTGTATCTCGGGATGAAGCCGCAGACGGAGAGTTCGCCGGCGCTCTACCAAAATCCGGTGTTCCGGCCGGTGCTGGCCGACCCTTCTATCATCCGGGGGGAAGACGGGTATTATTACGCCTACGGCACGGAGGACACCTGGGACGACGGCAGCACGCATCTCGTGCCGATCATCCGGTCCCGCGATTTGACGAACTGGGAGTTCGTGCGGGACGCCTTCGAGGCGAAACCCGACTGGAAGGACGAAGGCTGGCTGTGGGCGCCGGACATCTCGCGGCATGAGGACGGCAAGTATTATCTTTATTACTCGTATTCGACGTGGGGCGATCCGAACCCGGGCATCGGCGTGGCCACGGCCGACCGGCCGGAGGGGCCGTTTGTCGATCACGGGGCGCTGTTCACCAGCGAGTCAATCGGCGTTGCCAACTCGATCGATCCCCACTACGTTGTGGATGACGACGGGACGCCGTACCTCATTTGGGGCAGTTTTCACGGCATTTACGGCATTGAGCTGTCCCCGGACGGTTTGCAGACGGTAGGGGAGAAGTTCCAGATTGCGGGAACGCAATTTGAAGCGCCCTATATCATCAAACGCGGCGACTATTACTATTTCTTCGGATCCGGTGGTTCCTGCTGCGAGGGGGCGTTCAGCACCTACCACGTCAAGGTGGGACGGGCCGAATCGCTCCGCGGTCCGTATGTGGACCGGGACGGCCGGGATTTGCGGGACGGCGGAGGGACGACCATACTGGCGGCGAACGCGGTTCCGGATGAAGAGGGAAGGCAGTTTGTCGGTCCCGGGCACAACGCCGTCGTCACCGATGACCGGGGGAACGACTGGATCGTCTACCATGCGATCGATCCGGAAAAACCCACGTTGCTCACGGGGGCGACCAAGCGGCCGATGATGATCGATCCCCTGATCTGGGAAGACGGCTGGCCCACCGTGCGCCTGGCGGAACCGGGAACGGCGCCGCAACCGGGACCCGTGGTGAACGAGAAGTAAAGAAAGCAAGCCAGAAAGACACAAACAGACACAAAAGGATACAGGACAGGAGTGGTATGATGACACGCCGTGCCGAATATCCGAGACCGCAGTTTGTCCGGAAGGAGTGGCAAAATCTCAACGGGACGTGGCAGTTTGAATTTGACGACGCCAACGTTGGGATGAAGGAAAAATGGTTCCGGCCGGATCACGCGTTGTCCCGCCGCATCGAGGTGCCCTTCGCCTACCAGGCGAAATTGAGCGGCATTCATGATCGTTCGTTCCATGACTGGGTGTGGTACAAACGTTCCTTCAGGGTCGACGCGGCCTGGAAGGGAAAGCGCGTGTGGCTCCACTTCGGCGCCGTCGATTACCGCGCGTGGGTGTATGTGAACGGCCAGTTTGTGGGGATGCATGAAGGCGGGCATACGCCCTTTCAGTTCGACATTACGGATGTGCTGACGTGGGATGAAGAGCAGGTGACCGTCAGGGTCGAAGATCCGTCAACGGACGAAACGATTCCGCGGGGCAAGCAGTTCTGGCTGGAGAAGCCGGAGGCCATCTGGTACACGCCGACGACGGGCATTTGGCAGACGGTGTGGCTGGAGGCCGTTTCCGAGGCGCATCTGGCACGCGTGAAGTTTCAGCCGGATCTGGATCGCGGCGACGTGATCGCGGAGTTTGAGACGACGCGGGCCGCGGTCGGCGCGACACTGGAAGTGGAAATTTCCTTCAAGGGCCAAACGGTAGTCACGGATTACATTGTAATTCACGAGCCCTTCGTGAAGCGCGCCTACCAATTGATGAACCGGAACATCTTCCGCACGCCGTTCCACCATGACGGGTGGACGTGGACGCCCGAAAATCCGAACCTGTTCGACGTGAAGATGACATTGCGAAAAGACGGCCAGGTGATGGATGAAGTCGCGTCGTATTTCGGCATGCGCAAAATTCACACCGAACGCGGCATGGTGTACCTGAACAACAAGCCGTATTATCAAAAACTGGTGCTCGATCAGGGCTATTGGCCGGACGGCCTGCTGACGGCGCCAAGCGACGAGGATTTGAAACGGGACATCGAGCTGGCCAAGGCGATGGGCTTCAACGGCTGCCGCAAGCACCAGAAGGTGGAGGATCCGCGTTTTCTGTATTGGGCGGACAGACTGGGCTTCCTCGTCTGGGGCGAGTGCGCGTCGGCGCCTTCTTTTTCCACGGACGCGGCGGCGCGCCTGACGCGGGAGTGGATCGAGATCGTGGAGCGGGACTTCAACCACCCGTGCATCGTGGCGTGGGTGCCGCTCAACGAAAGCTGGGGCGTGCCGATGGTGCGCAGTTGCAAGCAGCAGCAGTACCACAGCCTGGCGCTGTACAGCCTGATCCATTCCCTGGATCCGACGCGGCTGGTCGTGTCCAACGACGGCTGGGAGATGACGAAGACCGATATTTGCGCCATTCACAACTACAACCACGGCCAACCGGACGAACACGACAAATACGAATACTTCAAGCAGTCGCTTTCCACGAAGGAGCAGATCTTGCGGTCGCAACCCGGCAGGCGCGGCATCTATGCCAACGGGTTCGCCCATGAAGGCGAGCCGATCATGCTCACGGAGTTCGGCGGCATCGCCTATCGCGTCGGATCGGAGCCGGGATGGGGATACACTTCCGTCAGCAGCGAGGAGGAGTTCCTCCGGGAGTATCGCCGGATTCTGGAGGCGGTCTACGCTTCCGCCGTCATTCACGGGTTCTGCTATACCCAGCTCACGGACGTGGAGCAGGAAGTGAACGGGCTGCTCACCTACGACCGCAAATTCAAATGCGATCCGGAGAAAATCCGGCAGATCAACGCGATGTGGCACCCGTCCGTCCTTCGGGAGTAGGAGGACGGTCTTGAGTAGGCGGGCGGTCTTGAGTAGGTGGTCGGTCTTGGGAGCCGACGGTGACTAAAGGGGGCCGATATGGTTGGATTGGACGGGAAAGGGGGAAAAGGACGGATGCAAACCGGGTTCCGTTCGATCCGAACGGTGGACGTGAGCGAAATCCACATGCGCGATCCGTTCGTGTTTCCATATGCCGCCGAGCAAAAATACTACCTGTTCGGCACGACGTTTGCGGACGGATGCGGGGACAAGGATCCGATTTTTGAAGTGTATGTCAGCGAGGATCTGAAGAGCTGGACCGGGCCGTACGTGGCGTTTCAGCCGCCCCGGGGGTTCTGGGGCGTCCGGCATTACTGGGCGCCGGAAGTGTTTGAGGTTGACGGGAAGTTTTATATGTTTGCGACGTTCAAGGGCGGCATTGGCGAAAACCGCGGGACGGGCATCCTGGTCGCCGACCATCCCGCGGGCCCCTACCGTCCGCACAGCGATGGCCCCGTGACGCTGCCCGGTTGCGAGTGCCTGGACGGCACCTTTTACGAAGATGAAGACGGGCAGCGCTGGATCGTGTTTTGCCACGAATGGACGCAAATCTATGAAGGCAAAATCAAGGCGCTGCGGCTGACCCGGGATCTGAAGGCGTCGTACGGGGAACCGGTAACGATCCTGAACGCGGCGGAGATGAAGTGGATCCGGTTGTTCGGCGATCCCCGCATCGAGAAACAGGGGTATCTGACCGACGCGCCGTTTCTGTACAAGGCCCGGAACGGGGAGCTCATCCTGCTGTGGTCCAGTTATTCGGTGCCGAACTACGGCGACGCGGGCATGGGCGGCTATACGGTGGCGATCGCCCGCTCCAAAAGCGGCAGGATCGAGGGTCCGTGGACGCACGACGAGCAGTTGCTCCTCGATCGCAACGCGGGGCACTCGAGCCTGTTCCGCGATTTCCAGGGGCAACTGTGGATCAGCACGCACCACCCCGATACGCCGCACGGCCAGGAGCGGCCGCTGTTTCTGCCGGTGGAGGAGATTGAAAATGGGCTCAAGCTGCGGGAGTAGTACTTCCGCAGCTTTTCTTTTTTGGGGTTAGGCATTAGTATGCAATTGGCAGGTATTTATTGAGAAAAAGGGGGGAGGGAAAGACAATTTTTTAAGCAACATTGTAAGTCAACAAGAATTATCTGAACGTTGAGGGATGTAAAATTATGATGTTAAATAGTTTGTTATAGGTTTATCTGAACGAAGTGGGTTCTTCTCGACACGAAAACAGAAATGTTATACAAAATTGTATTTACAACGACAAATTTTCTGCTAATATTCTCTTTGGAAGAGTATTCAAGTTTACGATTTTACTATACAACAACATAAAGGAGGTGAAAACGTGCGGTTTCAGGTCACTTATCAAATAAACGGGGACATTCCGCTTCAATATCGGTACAAGGTCTACGGGCTTATAAAAGAGGCTATCAAACAAGTTGCCCCTGACTACTATAATCGGCTCTTTGTTAATGAAAGGCACGAAATCAAGCCATTTTCATTCGCCGTGTTCTTAAGAAATTTTGACATACGAGGTAATTGGATTCATCTCGACGATTTGACAATTACCATTAGTTCTCCTAGCCTTGAGTTTTCTGTAAACGCAATTAATGGATTAAGGAAGCTAAAGTCTTATAAAACGGAGGCTGCAGAATGGCGTCAAACGTCGATTCGCATGTTGAAGGAGGCGGTGATTGGTTCCAATACGGTCGTGCTACGGACCATTTCTCCCTTGCTGGTAGAGGACAAACAGGGTAAGCCGGTTGGACCAAACGATGAAAGATATAACGAGGAATTGAATCACTATGCTGGCTTGCTTGTTCGACGCGTAGCTGGCCGGTCGTTGATTCGCCCCATTGAATTTAAACCCTACCGAATGTCCAAAGTGGTCATCAAAGAAATTAACCGCGATTTTGCCCGGACCCAACCGAATCAATCTCTTTATTACACCACTTACAAAGGCGTGTTTCGCTTAAGCGGACACCGAGAAGATCTTCAACTGTTGTATCAAACCGGTATTGGCAAAAGAACGGTATTCTTTGGATTATCGGAATACGTACGGGAGGGGGTGTAGGGGCATGCTGCAAATCGAAGCCGACAACTGGGCCATGACCGCCGGTTTAATAGGTTTGACAAGACTGTTCGAAGAGCGGGCCGGTATTTTGAATAATAATGCCATTCAGATGACTGCCGACGATTTGCAAGAAACGGCTCATTTGTATATCGCAAAACTTCTACGGGACTTTGATGTTGCTCAACGCAATTACGTTCGCTTGAAAAACCTGGTCAACCGTTCCCGTAAACAACGCGCTAACAATGACGCCGATAGATATAAGGAAACGCTAAATTATATTCGTAATATTCTGAATGATCATATAAAAAAGGCATCCAAGTACTTTCCTCACTTGCCGGAAGTGAAAGAAATGGAGGGGATCGTCGCTCAATTAAAGGGTGTGAATGCTTTCGACCAGTTAGAACTCGTGGAGCAGGCGATCGAGCAATATACTTTGTTGGCCTCCAGCCGTGAGATTAACGAAAAATTGACATTGAACTTCACAAAAGCTGAAATACTTGGGCCATTGTATGGGCAGACAAGCATCTTGCAAAAAACGTTCTATGCAAAAGGTACCCAGGATCATATCGATCAGGTTCATAAAGATTTTGTGCAACCGGCTATTTGGGAACTTCGGTTCCATGAAGTGAGGCAGAAAGCGTCGGATTTCGGTGAAATCGTCACTTTTCTGAAAGACCATCAGGATGAATACAAACCATTCAAAGACTGGTGGAAGGAAATCAAAAAAGCCAAATGCTCAGAGGATATCCGGGATTTCTTCGACAACAACATTCTCTCGTGCAGTTTCATTCCCGATTTGCCTGCCACGCAGTCGTATGAGGAAATGGTTTTTTCGCCGCTGGCGCTTTCCCGGAGCAATGCGATTAACTTTCACTGGAACTTTGAATACAAGTTCCCGGCGCCGATCAGCGCGGTTGCCCGTTTAATTCTCTTTATGGTCCCGTTCGGTGTCGCTTACTACCATCGGAGAAGAGGATCGGTGGAAGCTTCCGATACGTTACGCTTTTCCGGACTCATTTTGTCACATGAATCCCTGACGGAGATCAAGAGGTTGAACGATCTTTACAAGATGAAACGCGAGGCGATAAACGGAGATAACTCTTTCGCCGAATCCATTGTCGGGATATTAAAGGAAACGAAGCACAAAGCGGACGAGCTGATGAAACCTTATTATACGATCATCGAATTTCATTCCGATTATGAGGCCAAAAAGACATTGCTCGATTACTACCACATGCCTCCTTATGTGGCTGCCTATTTCTCGAAATATGGAAACGCCCTGAAAAATCTGTTCCAGTACGAATTGCGTGACGAATTTGTACGAAGCGTACTGCGGGGCGTTGATCCGAAACGCATTGTATTTCAATATTTGCGCCTTGCCATCAAGAACAGCGGAAGCAACACCGAAATGGGGAACGAGGTATACTTTGCGGTTCGGGAGCGAAGGCGTTTGTTGAATGCAAGAAAGGATGTGAAGACGATGGCCAAACATGACGGTCAGATTTGGGTTGTATTTAACAGTGGGCTTAAATTGCAAAAGGCATTGGTCAGTGACAGGCCCGGAGAAGAACAGGAGGGGCCGTATCGAGCGAGCGGCCGCAAGAAACTGGAGGGTATCGCCTACCGCCTGCTGAATGCGGTCAAATCGGGGAACAAGCAAGCATTCATGGACACGGTGTTCCGGTTGTACATGAGCGCCAATCTTGAAATTCCGTCCATATTTATTCACGTCTTCACCGATGACGGTCTTGATTTTGAAACGATCGGATCCGCGTTTATCGCAGGACTGTTGGGACAGGAATTTAAGGAATCCAATAAGGAATCAGATCAAGAGGAGGCATCCGCATGAGTAAAGCTCTTACGCTGACGGTTGTGTTTCGTGCCAATTCGCTGAACTATGGCGAAGGTGTGGCCAATATTGCCGAGTTGAAAAAAATATACCGTGCGAATGGCGATGTGCTGACATTTGCTTCCCGGCAAAGCATTCGTTACGACATTGTACGCCTTGGGAACCAATGGTTCGGGTGGAACCTGAATACGGTCGACAAATCCAAAGGCACCTTGCAGTTCCGTGAAGATGTGACGATTGCGGATTCAGTGGAAATGGACTTGTTCGGTTACCTGAAGACGGGGAAATCTTCAGTCAAGCGTCCGGCAGTGGCCAGACTGTCCCATGCAGTGTCTCTGGAGCCGTATCGTGGCGATTTGGAATTTCTGAATAATATGGGGCTGGCCGAACGGGTTGGCGAAACACCGAACCTGGCCAATATCGAAATTCACGATAGCCTATACACGTATACCCTTACCCTAGACATGAACAAGGTAGGGTGCGACCACGGTATCACGTTGCCGGATCCGGTCCGGGTGGAGCGGATTCATCAGTTGCTTGATATTCTGAAGTTGCTGAACCGAAATATTCGTGGACGTCAGGAGAGCCTTGCGCCCTTGTTTGTCATAGGCGGTTTGTATACGGCAGCAAATCCGTACTTCCTGGGTCGGGTACAACTTCAGTCGGGTACGAAGAAATGGAACCTTAATACTAACATGCTGAAAGAAACATGTGAGCTTACATTTGGCGGTCGTCCTGTGCGGGAAAACACCTCAATCGGCTATGTCTCCGGTGTGTTTGGCAATGAGGACGAATTTGCCTCCATTGTGGACGGGCGAGCCGGCACGGTGGAACAATTCTTCAACAAACTTAAAGACCAGGTTGCCGATGCTTTCGGGGTAGGCGTCAAATGAGAGCGTTGCGTTTAAAGCTCTACCAGGAGACCGCGTGTTACAAAAAGCCATATGCTTTCAAAGTGATGGAAACGTACCCGTTACCTCCTCATGCCACCGTGAAGGGGATGCTGCATGCCGTTTTGCGGGCGAACGAGCTGATTCCGATGAAAATCAGCGTTCAGGGAACATATGAAGCGATGGCCGTGGATTATCAGACGCATTATTTTTTCAAGAATGGCAGGACGGCAGAATTTGCTCTGACTGCGGACGGGTTGGGGGTACCCAGGTCATACGACCATATCACGACCATGCCGCTGTATACCCATTTGCTTTATGGGGTGAAACTACTCATCCATATTCATGCTGACGACGACCTTTTGAAACAGATGGAATACGAAATTCAAAACCGGACCGAACATCTCAGCCTGGGCAGATGGGAAGATCTTGTGCGTGTGGATCAGTGCCAAATCGTTGAGCTGACAAAATACGATGGCGAAGTGGTGCTGCCCTATAACGCCTATGTTCCAGTCGGCATGCTTACCCCTTATGAGCCGTATGTTCCCTACAAATTGAATTGGACATATAAAATTGTAAATAACGTTCGGGTATGGAACAAAATCAACGTTGGTTATGTTCAACAAGGCCAACCGCTTTATCAATCCGATTCCGTCCTGCTAGACACCTCCACAGGGACCGACTACGCCTTCTTTCCGTGATGATGGTTGGTGACAGGGGAAACTGTTTTGGGATAAGTTTCCCCTTTGAACTTTTTAGCGCCACGAGGAGGTAGCTACCGTGATTATTTATTATGCGAAGTCGCAGCCCGCCAACAATGCCAAACATGCGGAAACAATCCAGGAACATACCGCACAATTGCTGGAACGGTTTGAATGTTTCAAGGCGTTGTATCAATCCCGCCTTCATCTGACGGAAAGGGATTGGGAATTGTTGCGAATTTGCGTCCTTTATCACGACGTCGGGAAGGCCTGCCTGGCTTTTCAGAACTATATTCGCACCTTGATGGATCCGAAACACAGACATCCCGACGATCACGGTTTTCCTCCGAACGTGACGTTTGTTGATCATCAAATTCCGCACAGCTTTTTATCCGTTTTGGCCTTGCCGGTGCAAGAATGGAACCTGACCTTTGATGAACAAGTGTTGGTTATGCACGCCATTGCGTTTCATCATGAACGCCGGTTTGAGCTGGAATTGAAGGAAAAGCACATCCATATTCTGGAACAATATCAAACGAACATTCTTCCTTACCGCGAGGCGATTGAAAAAGAATTGGCGGTGCCAATTGCATCTGCAATCGAAGGCCGTAAATTGGCTTTGTTACAAAAGAGAATCACGGATGGCCATAAAGTTTATATGAAATATGTCCTGTTGAAAGGGTTGCTTCATCGTCTGGATCATGCCGCCAGCGCACACGTTCCAATTGAGTTGGCCTTTGATATGGATGTATCCCGGCATGTTGAATCCTATATTGTGGGGCGGTTGAAAGGTACCTTAAATCCGCTTCAACAATTTGCGGTCAATCACCGGGACAAGCACCTGATTGCGGTGGCCCAAACCGGTATGGGAAAGACGGAAGCGGGTCTGCTTTGGCTGGGGAAAGAGAAAGGCATCTTTACGTTGCCACTCCGAATTAGCATCAATGCGATGTATGAGCGGGTTATCGACAAGGACGGACTAAATTTCTCAAGGTTTAGTGAAGAATATGGCGAGGAAGCGGTGGGCCTACTGCATTCGACAAGCCAGGATTATTTGTATGAATCTGACAGATATGAGGGCGACGACAGGCGGCTCGAGCACATGTATTTGCAATCGAAGGAATTGGCGAACAAGCTGATTATCTCGACAATCGACCAGGTGCTCAAGTTTCCGTTTTATTATCTCGGATACGAAAAATCGTATGCCACCATGCCCACCTGCAAGGTGATCATCGACGAATTGCAGGCTTATGATCCGGCTATCGCCGCCTTGCTGGTGCGAGCCATGTCCATGATTGATCGTATAGGCGGAAGTTTCATGATCATGACCGCCACTTTGCCGGGATTCTATCGAAACGCACTGGAAAGAGAGTTGCGCGGCGGGAATAAACAGTTGCTCTATCAAACCTTTATTGACGACAACGTGATTCGTCATCATATTCGTTTGCGCGAACATTCAATTCTGAACGACGAAATTGTGGACGAAATCGCCAAAGTCGGATCCTCTCGGAAAGTACTGGTGATTTGCAATACCGTCAAACGAGCCCGGCAGGTGTTCCAGAAACTTGACGGCAAAATTGACGGTGTTTGGCTGCTGCATTCCAGATTCACCCGGCGAGACCGACAGCGTTTGGAGAAAAACATCAAAGAATTCGCAAAAGGAACAGAGCCTGGCGTATGGGTTACCACCCAACTGGTGGAAGCCAGCCTTGACATCGATTTTGATGTCTTGTATACCGAAATGTCCACATTGGATAGTCTTTTTCAGCGCCTTGGCCGATGCAATCGAAAGGGACAAAAACCGACCGATCAAGTAAATGTGTACATTTGTACGGAAGATGTGGACGGTGTCGGGACCGTATATGACCGAGACATTTATGCATTCAGCATGGAGCTGCTGCGTCAGCATGGAAATGGCATTTTGCGGGAATCGGTCAAGCTGGCGATGATCGAAGAACTCTATGATGAGCGGCGTTTGGAAGGGACTGATTTTAAAAACCAGTTTGACAGAAATCTCCGCCTGCTTAAAAATTTTCCGCATTACCAATTGAGCGCGAATGAAGCGCAGGATTTGCTCCGTGACATCGATCAGGTCCAGGTGATTCCGCGAGGGTTCCTGGAGATGGATGCGTTCCGTGAAGCCCTCAAGAATTGGGAAGCATCCACTACCAGGCGTGAACGCCGAAGAAACCGGGTGGAAGTGGAAGGTTACAGCGTTCCGGTTAACAGGTTCCGGGTAAACAAGATTCTGCAACCTATGGAGAAGATAACCGGCATGTACTATATTTTTTGCAAATATGATCCGAAGCTTGGGTTGTTGTCGGACGAACTGGACCGGTTTGATTGAAAGGTGGTTACCATGCAACAGCAAACGGTTGGCGGAGTGGACATTCAATACTTCATGCTTTGCAAACGAAAGTTATGGTTATATAAGAAAGGTATTGGAATGGAAGACGAATCGGATCGTGTCGTTCAAGGATACGTTCTGCATGAGACAGCCTATCCTCGTCTGGGGCGCCGGGAAATACTTATTGACGAAGCGTTTAAAATAGATGCCATTGACGGTGATTATGTCCGAGAGGTGAAGTTATCTTCCCGTATGACCGAAGCAGACAGGATGCAAATGCTTTTTTATCTGTATCAACTCTCATTGCGGGGGATCCACAAGAAAGGGCTGATCAGTTACACCAAGGAAAGAAGAACGGAGGAACTGGAATTAAAAGAGGAAGACAAGCAGCTCATGGCCAAATTGATCCGGGAAGTGTACGCAGTAATCCAGCAATCCAAACCACCCGCAGTGAAAAAGGTTTCTTACTGCAAGTCTTGTGCCTATTATGCTTTTTGTTTCACCAAGGAGGTGGATGGAGCATGATGCGGGATCATTATATTTTTTCAAATGGGAGATTAAAACGTAAGCACAATACAGTTTACTTTGAAAATGAAAGCGGTATCGAGAAACCGCTGCCAATTGAGAAGTTACGGGCACTCCATTTGTTTGGAGAAATCGATGTAAACAGCAAACTTTTGAACTATTTGAGCCAGTACGGGATATTGTTGCATTTTTATAATTACTACGGCTTCTATGCCGGCACTTATTATCCAAGAGATCGAAAAGAGAGTGGGCACGTCATTGTCAAACAAAGTGAGCACTATCTCGATCCGGGTAAAAGGATGTTTATGGCCTATCAATTTTTGAACGGAGCGGTTCATCATATGCTTCGAAATCTCCGAAGACACAAGGATGCTACAAGACAACAGGTGGAAGCGATTGAGGACCTTTGGGGTGTGATGCAGCATGCGCGTGATATACAGCAGTTAATGGGGTTGGAAGGGCAAATTAGGCAGATTTATTATCAGGCTTTCAATGAGATTGTCAAGCAGGATTTTGTTTTTAAAAAAAGAGAGAAACAACCTCCTAAAGATCCGCTTAACGCTTTAATCTCATTTGGCAATACATTGATGTATCAAACCATTTTGGCGGAAACGTACAAAACTCCTCTTAATCCGACCATTAGCTATTTGCATGAACCGTCGTTGAAGCGATTTTCTCTTTGCCTTGACCTGGCCGAAATTTTCAAACCCTTGCTGGTCGATCCGCTAATTTTCACCTTAATAAACAAGCGGATTATTACACCCAAACATTTCGACTATCTGGAAGGAGAAATTTGCTTTTTAAATGAAGAAGGCCGTAAAAAATTGATTGATAATTGGGAAGAAAGGCTGGAAACGACCGTCAAGCATCGATCGCTGAACCGGAATGTTTCGTATCGATTCATGATACGGTTGGAATGTTACAAAATCATCAAGCATGTGATAGGGGATGAAATTTATAAACCATTAAAGGCGTGGTGGTAAATGTGTATGTAATTATTACCTATGATGTGGGGCAAAAACGTGTAGCCAAGGTATGCAAGAAACTGCGCGAATTTTTGGATTGGAGCCAAAATTCGGTGTTTGAAGGCGAAATAACCGAAGGAGCTCTTGCCAGATGTTTAAGCGAACTGCAAAAAATTATACACAAACAAGAAGATTCGATTTATGTCTACCGGATAAGCAACCCAAGGCATATGAAGAAAACCATATATGGAATTGAAAAAAGCCCCGTGGATCTGTTTTTATAAATAATAACAGGGACAGGGGGGCTGGTATTTGCAGTAGATTGAAAGTTTGGCGAAGTTCCCGAAATTCCTTCTGGGACATGGGATTACAGGTTTTTTGGTCCGCTAGCCAAATACACGATTGCTGATCTACTGCAAACACGTTAATTGTTTATACTGCAAGGAATGCCGCAATACCTATTTAATTAGCGAGATTATTCTGGCGTAAAAAGTAGGGTTTTATCTGAACGTAGTGGGATGTAAAGGAATACCCAGACGAGCAATGTTGTCGGTCATGGCGATAGTTTTATCTGA
>NICF_comb_assmDRAFT_10001722_pt1 | contig 17090 bp, 17 predicted proteins | sample NewIslPassag4_SG_FD_11279 | JGI IMG/M metagenome (IMG submission 11279) | reverse complement strand
AGCCCCGGAAAGGGTGGCCTTATGTCTTGCCAGCACATTGCCAAGAAGACTTGTGGATTTTATATCACAATTGAGCCAGCGTTCATCCTCCACTAGCACTGCCTTGCCCCCCTTTTCCATGGTTTCCAGGGGACGGGAACCATTATTGAGAGCATATGCAAGGAAGGTGCCATCTCCTTCGTTCGGAATGACATGATTCCGGGGAAAAATCCCCCGACTAAATTGGACATACAAATTACAAAGCGATAGATTTTCCAAATGGATAAAACGTAACAATAAATCTTCCAGTTCTTCCTTACTGTAAGGGATTTCCATATAAATCCGTCTGGCACTTTCGTATAGCCTATCCAGATGGGGTTTTAGGGCAAAGGGTTTGCCATTATAAATCCGGATGACTTCATAAACGCCATCGCCAAATTGGAACCCGCGATCCTCTATATCGATATGGACATTTTTTCTCTCTGTAATTTCCCCATTAAAAATCATGTAACCCATGAAAATTTCTCCTCCCCAAAAAAAATCCCCTTTGCGCTATTTTGCTAATTCATAAATGGCTTGGGCATAGATGGCACAGGCCTTTAAAATATCATCAATTTCAACATATTCGTTCTTTTGGTGGGCAACATCTGGTTTTCCAGGAAAAACAGCCCCAAAGGCGACACCGGACTTAAGGGAGCGGGCATAGGTTCCACCACCGATGGCGAGGAGTTTTGCTTCTTGGCCAGTTTGTTCGGTATACACCTTTTGCAAAGTCTGAATCAATGGATCCTTTTCATCCACATAATGGGGTTTTGAATCGGAAAGCATTTCCGCCTTAAATCCATAAGGACGTACCGATTCCTCCAAAGCTAACTTTTTCGTTTCCATTGGGAAAGTAACCGGATAACGGAAATTCAAACCGATTTTACCTTCTTCTCCTGCCTTATAAGCAAATATGGCCGCATTTACCGTCAAATCTCCGGAAACATTGTCTTCATAAGACATATCGAGAGCTTTTGCCCGGGTATCGTTCAATAGGGATTCCTTAATAAAGGAAAAATAAGGTTTACTTGCTTCGTCAATTTCCTTATCCGCAAGGAAACTTCCCAATAGAAGTGCGGCATTTTTCCCCTTTTCCGGTTCCATTGCGTGGGCGGAGATTCCTTCCAATGATAGATGGAGGTAATTCCCCTCAATCTTTACCTCTCCATTTAGCCCTTGTTGTTCCAAGTATGCTTTGAATTCACCGGCCAAAACTTCCGTATCGGTTGATGCTTCCACCGTTGCTTCTGCATAGTCCGGTACCATATTATATCTTCTTCCGCTTGAAAAGTTCACAACCCGATATGTACTGCTATTTACCGTTTGTTTTTTCGGATAGATTAAATCGAAGCTGGCAATTCCTTTTTCCGCATGGATGATCGGGAAATCGGCATCCGGGGCAAATCCTCGATCCGGCATCTCTTCATGGGCAAAATAATGATCGACACAACGCCAATCGCTTTCTTCATCGGTTCCTATGATGAGCCGAACCCGTTTGGATATATCAAGACCTAGTTCCTTTACTATTTTTAATGCATAGTAGCTGGCAATGGTCGGTCCTTTATCATCGATGGATCCTCGACCATATAATTTCCCATCATGGATTTCCGCACCATAAGGATCAAAATCCCATCCATCTCCCTCGGGCACGACATCCACATGGCAAAGGACACCAATCAATTCGTCCCCCTTACCATACTCAATATGTCCAGCAATATTGTCCAAGTTTTTCACTTCAAATCCATCTTCTTTCCCCTTATTAAGCAAAAACAAAAGGGCTTCTTTTATTCCTTCGCCAAAAGGGGCATCCTCAGTACGGTTTTCTTCATCTAGAACGCTTTTAATCCGGACAAGGGATTGAAGGTCCTTTAAAAAATCATCTTTTCTTTTTAATACTTCTTCCATCCAATTAATTCGTTCCATTTATGACCACTCCTTATGACCACTCCATCAATTTTTGATTAAAGACAACCATAATTTATTTTACGCCTAACGGGCAAAAGAAATCTATAATTTGTTTGAAAGAAATCCTCCGTTGTCCTTTTTTACGCTTTCATAATGTTCAAGCCCTTTCACATATAATCCAACTAAGTAAATCTAGGCAATGGAAATAATAAAAAAACTCCCACAATACTGGATTTTCCTTCAGTAAATTTGTTATAATATTTCATATACATATTTCCTGTCAATTTGGAAATATGTGGCAATCCTCATAAAAAAACAGGGATGCACATCCCCGTTGTCGTTTGCAGGATCTATAAAAATTTCATAGGGGTGTGGTTGATTGAAGAACTCAACAGACCGGATGCTTACCCGTATCAAATCTGTTTACATGTTTATCCACGAAAACGGTACTGTGTCTACACAGGAACTGGTGGAAGAGTTCGGCACAACTCCTCGAACGATTCAAAGGGATCTGAATGTGTTGGCTTATAATGGTTTAGTTGTAAGTCCAAGTCGAGGCAAATGGACAACGACAAATAAAAAAGTACGCATTTCATCGTAAGTTTGCGATGATTCAATCGTCAATTTTGGCGATTTTTTTTACCCCTTCATTTAGGAAAAATCCTCAACCGATTTTCTTCCTTTGATAACCTCTTTTCACGCCCTTTCACCAAATTTCCTTTTCCTTCAACAAGTTCTCTCACTTATTTTACAGGTCTTTACATAACCCCTTCACAACGTTTAATTCAATCTTTTCAAGGATGACTTTCCCCGAGTCATAAGAAACTCCCACTCTCTACGAAATTGACTTAATAGGCTTTTATAGAACTGTTTTCTATTGTTCCAAACGAGTATCCGGGAAGCAGGTTTTTTATCCATGAATTGATGAATATATTTCATCCGTCTATTTCTTACCTTCATAGACTCATACCAACGCAAAAAAACAACCTTTTCATAAACTATTTTAGACTATATAAGAAGGGAGTGGATTACATGACAGAATCCCAAAATAAAAAGCAGGCAGCGAATTCTGTACAATCGCCGGAGAAACGGATCGCCTTGTTGGAAAGACAACTTGTTGAGATGTCAAGACAATTGACAAGAAAGCAAAGAGAAATTGATAATCTGAAAAACCGTCTGAGCCTATTGCAACAGCGGTTGAAGAAAAAATAAAGAAGAGGCGGATTTTCCCCTCTTCTCCCATTTTTACACCATTTTTTTACATAAGTCCCATAACAGGAGAATCACCGCATTCTTTCCGAGGGGCAGAGCTCGCACCTTGGAATCTTTACTTTGGGATCTCTCCGGTTTTCACCAAAAAGTCTCTTCAGCCTTCTGTAGTTTCCCCTTTTAACAGATTTACTTCTTCTTCGGACAGTTCGCGATATTCTCCTTCCTTTAGGCTTTCATCGAGAAATAAGGGTCCCATCCGAACCCGCTTCAAATAAACAACCTTCCTACCGATCGCCTCAAACATTCTTTTGACCTGATGGAATTTCCCTTCCGTAATGGTCAGTTGGATTTCCGACCGGACTTCTCCGCATTTCAGAATATGTAATTGGGCCGGTTTCGTTACATATCCATCATCCAATTTTATCCCTTCAGCAAATTTGATCCGATCCTCCTCAGATACCGGACCATCGATTAAGGCAAAGTAAGTTTTCGATACATGCTTTTTCGGAGAGAGCAAATTATGGGCAAGCTGCCCGTCATTGGTTAAAAGAAGCAAACCGACCGTGTCCTTATCAAGCCTACCTACCGGAAAGGGCTCAAAATGGGCATCCTCTTCTTCCAGTAGGTCTATTACGGTCCTTTCCCGCAAATCCTCGGTTGCGGAAAGGACTCCCTTTGGTTTATTCATCATTAGGTAAATATAAGGCTTATACACCACTTCTTCACCATAGACCGTGATGTTGTCCTTTTCCGGGTCTACATGTTTATTGCTGTCCTTAAGGACGATCCCGTTGACTCTCACGGCACCGTCCTTTAGCAATTTTTTCACTTCTTTCCGGCTCCCAAATCCCATATTGGCCAACAGTTTATCGATTCGCATACTTAAAACTCCTTATGATCATCATTTTTACATAATTAGAATGGGCATAGGCTTTTGACGGAGACATAAAACCTATATTTTCATACACTAAGGCAAACGAAATGAGGAGGTATTGGTTTTTATGATGGATCCATATCGGCAACAGCAACCCCCTACTCTAGGAACTCCCTTTGGTTTCCCTGGAGGAGGATTTCCAGGTTTCCCCGGACCACCTGGTTTTCCTGGACAGGGACCGCAATCCCGGATTGACAGGCTCGAACGGGAAGTAAATCGCCTTGAAAGAGAAGTAGAACGACTGGATAACCGGCTACGACGAGTCGAACGCCGCCTTGGTTTATAAAAGGAAGAGGAGGCTTCCCCCCTCTTCTATTTTTTTAATGATTGTGTGAAACCATCTTCTTTCCGAATTTCCGTTCCATTTTCCGCATCATTTCCGGGAATAGCCGATGCATCAATTTCGTTTTTATCCCCATGTAGAAGTAGACCACAACCGCTACACCTATACAAATGGCACAAAGGATAATCGAACCAAATCGGGTTGCCGGAGAAATGAAATGGTTAAAGATTCCATAGGTAATACCGGTAACAATTCCCATAATGATGGAGAGTATACTAATCAATAATCCCCGGCGGAAAACAAGTCGGTAACGGAAATAGGCATATTGCCGAATGACCCAAAGATTGATAATGAGTACAACCGCAAAACCAATCATTGTCGTATAAATGGCGCCATAGGTTTCAAACATTTTTATAAAAGGAATGTTAAGCACCATTTTTATTAATAAGCCAACCAGCAGGCTAAAAACGGCAAATTTTTGCATATTCAGCCCCTGCAGGATTGAGGCAGTAACAAAAAAGAAGGAAAAGAAAAGGGTACATGGTGCATAAACCATCAAAATCGATGTTCCCACTTCACTGGCACCATAAAATAAAGTATATAGTGGTTCAGCCAAAACCATGATTCCAACCGTTGCAGGCAATGTCAGAAATAACAGTACCTGGAAGGTTTGGCTGATTTGGGACCGCATCAATTTAATATTATGGCGCGTAAAAGAACTGGTGATCATCGGTACCAAGGATGTGGAAAAAGCAATCGCCAGAGATAAAGGGATATTAATCAGTTTATTGGCGTTGACATTCAGGATACCCAAATAATTTTCGGCAACCTCCGCTTTTCCCATCGAGGCCATTGTTCGGTTAAAGGTTAACGTATCCACCTCTTGGAACAAGGGAATGGCAATTCCAACGATGATAAATGGGATGGCCGAAATCAAAATCTCCCGATAAATTTCTCTGACCGACACCTGAACTTTTCCACGGTCCCTTTTTAACATTTCATTCAAATAGGGTTTCCGTTTGACCCAATACCAAAGGAGGATGGCCAATCCGCCTATGGCGCCAACAAAAGCGGAAAAGGTTGCAACCTGGACTGCCTGGACAATTTCCCCATCCATTATTTTGATGACAACAAAGGCCCCGCTTAATAGAAAGGCAATCCGAACCACTTGTTCGATCACTTGGGAAACGGCTGAAGGTCCCATTGACTGGTAGCCTTGGAAAAATCCCCGGAAAATGGCCATAAAGGGTACGATAATCAAGGCAAAACTGATGGCCCGAATGACAGCGACCACGTCGGCAGGGTTTGAAATCTGCTTTTCATCGGTCACAATCAAATCGGCCAAAAAGGGTGCCAGTGCATAAAGAGCAAGAAAGGATAAAACACCGGTAATGATCATCAGGATGGAGCCGTACTTGAAAAGCCTGCGGCCAACAGCATATTCTTCCATTTCATTATATTTTGATATAAACTTCGCTACCGAAGCCGGAATACCTGCAGTGGCAATACTGATAAATATCGTATATGGTACATATCCGTAATTATAAAGGGCCGTTCCATGTTCTCCTACAAGGTAGAAAAAGGGAATGATATAAATCAGGCCAAGAAATTTGGATATATATGTACCAAGGGTTAATATAAATGTCCCCCGTAATAACTTCGACATAAAATCCCTTCCTATCCGTTCAAGCAAAATCAATTCAAAACCATAATTCTTCTCTTTTTCAAAAAAATAGGTCTTAGGTAATTGGACAAGCCATACAAAGTCACTATATGTAGTTTACATGTTTTCCTTACCCTTTGACAATTTACTTTAAGGAAATTTGTCGAACTTTCCTTTCACCAGTCCATTATATATAATGAAAAAGTAGTTTTGTATTTTTTCTTGGATAGGTGGATGTTCATGAGCCCGGATGTATTAGTGATCGGCGGGGGTTCCTCCGGCCTGATGGCAGCGATTGCCGCAGGGGAAACCGGGGCAAAGGTTCTTCTCGTCGAAAAAGGTAATAAATTAGGAAGAAAACTCCTCATCTCCGGCGGTGGCCGTTGCAATGTTACGAACCGGAAACCGTTGGATGAACTGGTGAAACATATTCCCGGCAATGGGAAATTTTTATATAGCGCTTTTTCCATTTTTAATAATGAAGATATTATCCGCTTTTTTGAAGGTCTCGGAGTACCTTTGAAAGAAGAGGATCATGGACGGATGTTTCCGGTCTCCAACAGCGCAAAGTCGGTTTTGGAGGCGCTGTTAAGACGCATGGATGAACTTGGGATTGAAATATGGACCGATTGCCCGGTGGCAGACATCCGTTATGAGTCCGGGGAAGTGAAGGAAGTGGTACTAAAGGATGACCGAATTCTTCTTCCGAAGGCGGTTGTGGTTGCCGTTGGAGGAAAGTCCGTCCCCCACACCGGATCTACCGGAGACGGTTATCCCTGGGCAGAAAAGGCGGGACATACAATCACCGAATTATACCCGACAGAAGTTCCTCTTCTATCCGAAGAAGAATTTATCCGAAACAAAACATTGCAAGGTCTTTCGTTGCGGGATATCGCCATATCCGTATTGGATCCAAAGGGGAAAAACATCATTACCCATCAAATGGATATGATTTTCACCCATTTCGGCATTTCGGGGCCTGCCGTTTTACGATGCAGCCAGTTTGTGGTAAAAGCCATGAAAAAATGGTCGTTAAAAGAGGTAACCATGAAATTGGATGCACTCCCCGAGCGGAAGGAAGAAGAAATTTTCCGGGAGATTCAAAGGAAAGCAAAAGAGGAACCGAAAAAGGCAGTGAAAAATTCCTTAAAAGGACTGCTACCGGAAAGATACTTGTTGTTTTTATTGGAAAGGGCGGAAATCAACCCAGATCAGCAAATCGGTACAATTTCAAAGGAAAAATTGCGTTCCTTCACCCAGCTTAGCAAAAACTTCCGCTTTACCGTAAACGGTACCCAACCATTGGATAAGGCCTTTGTAACCGGTGGAGGCGTATCGGTGAAAGAAGTGGATCCGAAAACCTTCGCTTCCAAAAAAATGAAGGGACTATATTTCTGCGGCGAAATCCTGGATATCCATGGCTATACCGGCGGCTACAATATTACTTCCGCCTTTGTTACAGGCAAGCTCTCGGGTATGAATGCCGCAAAATATGCACTTAAACGCGAACAACAATAATATGGGTATGGAAAAGAGACTGGATCGGTCGAGCTCCTCATTGGACAATTTTCTAAAGGACGCAGACCAAAAGACCAGTCTCTTTAACTTCGGTAAATAACCATGGCGGAAAAACAATAGATTTGATCCTCTTCCCCCTCTTCGTACATGGCCGCCACATGATACTTAATATCGATTAATTGATCCTCATCAAGATTTCTCAAAAAATGGTTAACACTGTTTTCCAGATCCTTTTCATGTTCATAATCAAATACTTTAACCTTCACCATTCATCCTCACTCCCTTTTATCTTCATTATGGGTGAGTTTTCGGAATTTTATAACATAATCTTTTTCAAAAAAATGGCAAGAAAAAAAGGTGTCCTGCATCAGCATTGTCTGATACAGGGCACCTATTGCCTTTCCTAAACATATTCTCTTAATCCCAGATGTATTTTGTTCAGTTTGCTACGATATTGACCAATTTGCCGGGAACAGCGATGACTTTCCTTACCGTTTTTCCTTCCAGCTGTTCTTTTATCCCTTCATCTTCCAATGCGAGGGATTCGAGTTGTTCCTTTGTAGCATCCTTCGGAACTAATTTTTTGGCTTTGATTTTACCATTGATTTGCACAACGATTTCCACTTCTTCGTCCACCAATTTCGATTCTTCATAGGTAGGCCAATCTGCATAGGCGATGGAATCAGTGTGACCTAATTTTTCCCAAAGTTCTTCACCCAGGTGGGGGCAAATAGGGGAAATGAGTTTGACAAAGCCTTCCGCATATTCCTTAGGAACAGAGCCTACTTTATAAGCCTCATTCATGAATACCATCATTTGGGAAATGGCCGTATTAAAGTGCAATTGTTCGTAGTCTTCCGTAACCTTCTTCACGGTCTGATGATAAACCTTTTCCAAAGGACCGCCAGTAGAATCGGTTACTTTATCGGACAATGTACCATCTTCATTGACGAAATAGCGCCAGATGCGGTCAATGAACCGGCGGGCACCATCCAAACCGTTGGTGGACCAGGCTTTGGATGCATCAAGGGGACCCATGAACATTTCATAAAGGCGCAAAGTATCGGCACCATGGCTTTCAATGATATCATCGGGATTGACGACATTGCCCTTTGATTTACTCATTTTTTCGTGGTTTTCGCCAAGAATCATTCCTTGGTTGAACAATTTTTGGAAAGGTTCCTTTGTCGGAACAACCCCGATATCGTAAAGGAATTTATGCCAGAAACGGGCATATAGCAAATGAAGGACCGCGTGCTCCGCACCACCAATATATAGATCCACCGGTAGCCAATGTTTCAATTTTTCCGGATTGGCTAATGCCTCGCTGTTTTTCGGATCGATAAAGCGAAGGAAATACCAGCAGCTACCCGCCCATTGGGGCATTGTATTTGTTTCTCTACGTCCTTTCTTCCCGGTTACCGGATCTACTACTTCCAACCATTCCTTCGCATTGGCAAGGGGTGATTCCCCTGTTCCGGAAGGACGGATTTCCTTCATTTTCGGCAGTCTCAAAGGCAACTCTACCTCCGGAACCGTCGTCATCGTTCCATCTTCCCAATGAATAATCGGGATCGGTTCTCCCCAATATCTTTGACGGCTAAATAGCCAGTCCCGAAGTTTATAGGTTACTTTTTTCTTGCCGATTCCTTGCGACTCTAACCATTCAATCATTTTGTCGATCGCTTCCTGTTTATTTAAACCATTCAAAAATCCGGAGTTGACATGCTCTCCGTCACCGGTATAAGCAGCCTCTTCAATATTTCCCCCTTGAACAACCTCGCGGATCGGGAGTTCAAATTTTTTGGCAAATTCATAATCCCGTTCATCATGAGCCGGAACTGCCATGATCGCACCCGTACCATAGCTCATCAAGACATAATCGGCAATCCAAATCGGCATCTTCTCTCCACTTGCCGGATTAATGGCATAACTTCCGGTAAATACCCCCGTTTTATCTTTCGCCAAGTCCGTCCGCTCTAGATCGCTCTTCGATTGAATATCCCGTTTGTAGTTTTCAACCTTCTCCCTTTGCTCCGGACTGGTAATCTTATCGACAAGGGGATGCTCTGGTGCCAAAACGCAGTAGGTGGCTCCAAAGAGTGTATCCGGTCGGGTGGTGAACACTGTAAAGCTTTCATCGCTCCCCTCAATATTGAAGGTGATCTCTGCCCCTTCTGAACGGCCAATCCAGTTCCGTTGCATATCTTTGACGCTTTCAGGCCAATCCAATTCCTCCAAGTCTTCCAGGAGACGGTCAGCATAGGCGGTAATTTTCAGCATCCATTGTTTCATCGGTTTTCGGATAACCGGATGGCCCCCCCGTTCACTTTTACCGTCTATCACTTCTTCATTGGCCAAAACCGTCCCTAGTGCCGGACACCAGTTGACAGGAACCTCATCAATATAGGCCAATCCCTTTTCATAAAGTTTGGTAAAAATCCATTGGGTCCACTTATAATAATCCGGGTCAGTGGTGCTGATTTCCCGATCCCAGTCATAGGAAAAACCGAGAGATTTGATTTGTTTCTTAAAGGTTTCAATGTTTTTCTTCGTAAATTCTTCCGGATCATTTCCCGTATCCAAAGCATACTGTTCAGCCGGAAGCCCAAAGGCATCCCAACCCATGGGATGAAGGACATTGTAACCCTGCATCCGTTTCATCCGGGCAATAATGTCCGTTGCGGTGTATCCTTCTGGATGCCCCACATGAAGCCCTTTTCCAGAGGGATATGGAAACATATCCAAGACATAAAACTTCGGCTTTTCATACTCCTCAACGGTTTTAAAGGTTTTATTTTCTTCCCAATAATTTTGCCACTTCTTTTCAATTTGCTTATGATTATAAGCCAATTTGCCTTCCTCCTTACAAAAATTTTACCTAACAAAAAATCCCCCCATCCCAAGAAGTTGGGACGAGAGGACTAGATTCTCCCGCGGTACCACCCAGATTAATGTGTGCCAATTGGTTCACACATCCGCTCATTTTCCACTAACGGGGGTTTCCGGCAATTGCTATTCCTACCTTCACAATTGCAACTCCAAGGCGAGTTCATGACCTTTCCCGTCTGGCTTGCACCGACCGCCAGCTCTCTTTGCGGGTAGAGGATCATTACTACTCCTTTTCATCGTCTTTACCATTTGATTATGGATAATTATAGGAAATAATATTCGGAAAATCAACAGATTTTTACAAAACAAGTAAATTTTATTTGGATTAGGTGTTTTTCAACTCCAAATGCTCTTTTAAAATGTTTTGGTATTTCAGAACTTCCTCTTCATCCGGGAAATAGTACCAAATTTTCCCGATATACTCGCCTTTTCCGGACTCGAAGTTCAATTGCTCAATATTATGTCTTGTGTCCGCGTAATCCTGTTGAATTTTGACCATTTCATCAAAGCTTAAGTTTGTTTTTACATTATTGCCAATGGCGTCAAAAATAGACTGATATTTCCAAAGGGAAGATAGGGAAGCACCTTTATTGATTATTTGGGAAATAATTTCTTTTTGACGGATTTGTCTGCCAAAATCCCCCCGGGGATCTTCATAGCGGATTCTTGAAAAAACAAGGGCTTTTTCCCCGTCCAATTGCACTTCCCCCATGGGAAAATGATATCCATTGGCGGTCAATTCCAGATCATTATTTACCGTAATTCCTCCTAGAGCATCGACAATTGCTTTAAACCCTTCCATATTCACTTTCACATAATAGTCGATGGGAATATCCAAAAAGGCCTCAACAGTATCAATGCTCATCTCTACATCACCAAAGGCATAGGCGTGATTAATCTTATCCTTCATTTCCCTGCCGATAATGTCTACATAGGTATCTCTGGGGATGCTTAACATTTTAATAGAATTGACATTCGGATTCACTGTAACGACAATCATTGTATCAGAACGACCTTTGTCATTTTCCCGCTCATCCACTCCTAACAACAAGACAGAAAAGGGTTCCTTTTTCTTTAGCGAAACTTGTTCGACACGATTTTTTTGCTCCCTTTGTAATGGTTCATGGATTTGGTCCAATGTCTTGTTTAAATGGGTAATAAAGAAAGTTCCGTAAGTAATTATGCCTGAAAGAAGAATAAGGATTGAACCAACCAATAATATTTTCCATTTCTTCCTTGGTGATTTTTCGCTTGTTCTTCTATTCACAAATCCCATTTCCATACGCCTCCAAATAAAAAAATGTTTTCATCATCTATACTTTATTTGACGATTGACCCCTAAATTTCGTTTCGAATTCAATAAAAAAATAGAACTTTTTGTATTATTTCCCTTCTTTTTGTAGATCGAAAAATGCAACCTTTTTCTGCCGAGTTATGATGCTAAAAAAAGACCGCCCTACACATGTTCAGGCGGTCCAATGGATTAATGATGATTTAATAGGGTCATTTCATTTTGCAAGGACTGAATTTCAAGACGCATCCGATGAAGTTCTTCCCTCTGCTGATCATTGGCGTACTGGTACATCTTCATCAGTTCATTATATCGGTCCTCAAGCATTTGCATGGCTTCGGCATATTCCACGTCATGGTAATGCCCTTGTTTCGCCCCTTCTGTCAAATGGAAGCGGGCGATTCCCATCGTTTCTTCACACCGGTTAAGAAAGCGCTGTAAGGATTCTCTTGTCGTCATGATATTCCCCCTTTATTTGACCTGGATAGCATTTTTTGTCGTCAACTACTCCCACTTAACTTCTGACGAAGTTTGAAGTGGGAGCTTGCGACTACCCAGTAGTGCCAACGTGCTAAGCACTCCTACCTTCAATTGGTGTCGCATCAGGGCAGGTTGACGACTACCCAACCACCCAAGTCATGCTTGGATGGTTTCTTCAACGATGTACTCAATTCCTTTTCGTTGAAGATTCATAGCACCCACTCGATCATCATTGGATTGGTAGTGACAATTTTTACAACAAAATGTATGTGTTTGTTTATTTCGATTGACTTTTTCAGTATGTCCGCATTTGGGACAAGTTTGTGAGGTATATTTAGGATCAACTGTAATGACTTTTGCTCGATGTTTTAAGGCTTTATATTCAATCTTTTGGCGTAAATCATAAAAAGCCCAAGACACCATGACATATCGATCTTCCTTTCGGACTTTTTCTGTTGCTCGACGAATACCTGTTAAATCTTCTAAAACAAACAACGTGTTTGCTCCATATCGTTCAACGAGTGCCTTGCTAATGCAGTGGTTAACATCCTGCATCCAACGGTTTTCTCGTTGACCGATAGCTTTTAATCTTCTGCGAGCAGAAGGAGTTCGTTTCTGTTGCAACTGTTTACGCAATCGTTTGTATTTTTCACGTTGATGTTTGATTCGTCGTCCATTCCAAAAGAATGTTTTTCCATTGGAATCATAGGTGGTGATGACAAAATTAACTCCAAAATCTACTCCAACTACCTGATTAATGTTTTTTAGATCACATTCTTCTATCTCTTTGGACATTGGAATATACAAAAACCATTTTCCGTGCTTGTACACAAGTTTCGCTGTGCCAAATGTCCAAGTGCCATCAAAATATTCTTCAAATCCTTTAATTTCAAAAGGTACTTTGATTCGTCCTTCTAATGTGTTAACAGAAAACAAACCTTTATTTAAAGAATAATCTCGGTTGAAAACTAAGTCATATTGAGGTTTTTTAAAATATACCAATGTCCAAGAGTGACCATTGTTTTTTATGGTTCTATATTTAGCAATCACCGTTTTGATGACGGATTGAGCCATTTGTGAACGCAAACCAAATTGAGAACGCAAGTCTCTGTAAGTCATATTGTGTAATTTAGCTTGCGTTAAAATTTTAGAGTGAAAAATAATTTCGGATACAAAATTACAGGCTTTTCGATAAGCATTCATAGTTTCTTTTAAAATAGTTGCTTGTTCATTCGTAGGATTTATTTTGATTTTAGCAGTCAGTGTTAAATTCATCATTACACCACCTTTCACTAATATATAGTGAAACATAAAATTAGTGAAAATTCAATTTTATGTAGAAAGGAGAGAAGGCGATTCCTCTCCAACTTTCGCTAACGCTTAGAAGTTGGAGTCTCCTCGCCAAGTTGTGATGAAAGGTGGTTACCCTTCTTTTCTATTGTGTCTCATTATTCCCTTTCAACGATGGGTGGTTGCTGGTAAAATAAGGGGGATATGGATTACCTTTTAAACAAATTTCATTACTGATATACAATGTGTATACCTTTCGAGAGGAGCTCTTCCATGTATTCCCAACAAAAATTTAATGGTAAAAAACGTTACAATACATTAAACGCCCACCTAAAGGAAACCTTCGGCGAAAAAATAATGAAAATTTCCTTGGATGGTGGGTTTGATTGCCCAAATCGGGATGGCACCGTCGCTTACGGCGGTTGCACCTTTTGCAGTGCAGCAGGCTCAGGGGATTTTGCCGGAAATCGGGCTGAACCGATTGAAGTTCAATTTGAAAAAGTGAAACAACAGATGCATAAAAAATGGAAAAACGGAAAATACATTGCCTATTTTCAAGCCTTCACCAATACTCACGCTCCGGTTTCCGTCCTTAGGGAAAAATATGAAGCAGCCTTAAGACAAGAAGGAGTTGTAGGATTATCGATTGCCACCCGACCGGATTGCTTACCGGAGGATGTGGTAGATTATCTGGCTGAACTCAATGAACGGACCTATCTTTGGGTGGAACTTGGGCTCCAAACGGTCCATGAACGTACGGCAAAGTTGATCAACCGTGCCCATGATTTTCAGGTGTTTGTCGAAGGAGTTCAAAAACTTCGCCAACGGGGAATCCGGGTTTGTACCCATATAATTAACGGGCTTCCGATGGAAACACCAGAAATGATGATGGAAACCGCAAAAGCGGTTGCCAAGCTCGACATTCAAGGTATCAAGATTCATCTTCTTCACCTGTTGAAAGGAACACCGATGGTGAAGCAATACGAAAAAGGTTTGCTTAAATTTTTAACCTTCGAAGATTATGTCAATCTCGTTTGCGATCAGCTGGAAATCCTTCCTCCGGATATGATTATTCATCGGATTACAGGGGACGGACCGAGCCATTTATTAATTGGTCCCATGTGGAGCGTCAACAAATGGGAAGTGCTGAATGCGATTGATCAGGAACTGGAAAGAAGAGGAAGCTTTCAAGGCAAGTTTTATCAAGGAGAGAGATAGTTATGATCGAAAGAGTAATTCCCTTTGCCCATTCCCTTTTAAAGCAAGTCCTGAAACCAGGTGACATCGCCATTGATGGTACAGTGGGAAACGGAAACGATACTTTATATTTGGCCCAATTGGTGGGAGAGACAGGGATCGTATATGGATTCGATATCCAACAGGAAGCCATCAACAGGGCCTCATCCCTTCTTCAGGAACATCATTGCAAGAATCAGGTGAAATTTTTTTGTCTCGGACATGAACATCAAAAACAGGTGATTCCGGAAGAACAACACGGGAAAATTAAAGGGGCCATTTATAACTTAGGTTATCTGCCAAAAGGGAATCATGATATCATCACCAAGCCTCTTACGACCATTTCCGCCTTGGAACAAACCTTGGAAATTCTTGCCCCCGGTGGGATTATTTGCGTCGTTGTTTATCACGGTCACCCCGGAGGAAAAGAAGAAAGGGATGCTGTCCTTCGCTTTGCGGAAAATGTACCGCAAAAAAAAGCGCAAGTATTAAAGTATCAATTTATTAACCAAATCAATGATCCGCCCTTTTTACTTGCCTTTGAAAAAAGATGATTCCTTTGCCGCTTTCGTCTAAAAAATTCTGTTATTCTCCCAAGATGTCTGATATCACCAATCGTCCAAGAAAATACAAAGAGCTGGAAAGTCAAAGCTCTTTGTATTTTTTATTCTTATGTAAGGACAAATGTAATGGCATCTTTTAACAGTTTTGGAAAGTCATCCGGGAAAAAGTGACCTAACCCCTCTTTCACAATTAATTTGCATGGGAATTGCTGAGCCTCAAACATTTTTACGAGCTCAACGGTTTTTTTATAAAAAGGGTCCTGATTTCCTGTAATAATACAACCTTTTTTCGGTTTCCCATTCCCTTTAAGTAGGTTTTCAAAGCCGGAGACATCGTGGATGGCAGGAATGACGGCGATAAATCCTTTCGTTTCCAACAGCTCCTCCTTTAAGCAAAGTTCTATCGCCAATTTCCCCCCTTGGGAAGCACCCGCAATGATATCCTGCTTTGTCCGATATTTCTTCTTGAATGCACCAAATAAATCAGAAACATCCTTCACCGCAATCTGCTGATCGTCCCAGCAGTAGGCATTATATCCAAAAATCTGAGAAGATTGTGGAAAGACTAATAAAAATTGATTCAATAAAGACTCATCGAACCAATATGGTGCGAAATCTTTCACATTCGAACCTCTCCAGTGAAGAGAAAAAATTCCAGTTTCTGACCGTTCATTTCCAAAGATAAAAAGCTCCGGACTGGATTTTTGCTGCTGATTTTCCAAAATTTCCTTGCATCGATTTACAATTCCCTTAAAATCTTCCCGGGATTGGAGCCTTTTTAAATCTTCATCCACCGTTAATTTTGTTGGGTTCCACCATATTCCACGTTGCAATCCTTCATCAAGGGCTAAAATAGCCTGTTCCTCTTTCCCTTGAAGGGAAAACACACAAGCTTTCCAAAAAAGGGTCTTGTCTAGCCTATCAGGATAATCCTTCTCAGCCTTTTCAATAAGGGAATGAACTTCATCAAATTTTTCCAAGGAAAATAGTTCAAACAGTTGATTTTGAAGTTCAAAAAATGAAGTTTCGGACAAGGTCGTTCCCCTCCCAAATTTTTAAAAAATTATATCAATACAACCAAACCTTGTCCATAGGGATCCAAATAACTGCTTGAATTTAACCTTTCCCTCCACTCACTTTCCATTTCATGCCATGAAATTAACAGCTTTCTGACCTTTCTTTCTCTTGCTGAAAAAGGCGTTTCCATAGCCGATACCCTTTTCCGTTTAAATAAAAAAAGTAGCTTGTCCTCCCCCCCAGTTTCAAAAGCCCCTCAGCCATTTCTTTAACGATCGGTTGTTGGTTTACCTTTTCATCGGACAAATATACCCCGAGAAGCCCCCGATTGACCATTCGGTGGAAATAAGGGTGGGGCAATTGCCCTACCATCCTGTCTGCCGCTCTGAAAAATTCGGTTAGGCGCTGGAAAAGCTGTTCTGGATGATGATAATAGGCACAAAAATTCAAATCTCCCCCTTCCTGGTCTTCCTTTTGGTCGATTAGATAATCAAGGAGTATATGGAAGCCCTGAAGATGGGGAAAATAACCTGCCAAAATCTTTTTCGCTTGTTCCGGTAGAAAATCTTCTCTCGCCCCATAAGAAACAAGGCAAAAAATCCCCAATGTCGACCCGCAACTGGCAGAAAACTCATACCAATCCATGTAAGGAAAAGCTTTTTTATGTTTCTCGTACCACCTCTGCAAACGATGCAACCTTTCTTCCTTAATCACATGTTTATGAACCTGGAGATCGCAATACAATTGGCAAAGCTCCAAGATTCCCTCCCTTATAAACGGGTAAT
>NICF_comb_assmDRAFT_10001721_pt1 | contig 17092 bp, 15 predicted proteins | sample NewIslPassag4_SG_FD_11279 | JGI IMG/M metagenome (IMG submission 11279) | reverse complement strand
TGGAGCAAGACACTATCTTATTGCTTATAACGTGAATTTAGGGACAAACAATATAGACATTGCAAACAAGATAGCGAAGGCTGTGAGATTTTCCAGTGGAGGGTTTAGATATTTAAAAGCAATGGGAGTAAATTTAAAAGAGAGGAATATTGTGCAGGTATCTATGAATTTTACAAATTACGAAAAAACGCCTGTATTCAGGGTATTCGAGGTGATTAAAAGAGAAGCAGCTAGATATGGTGTAAATATTGTTGGCAGTGAGCTTATAGGATTGATTCCTGCTAAAGCATTGTATGATACAGCAGAGTATTATCTTATGATGGAAAATTTCAGTTACGATAAAGTTATAGAATATAGATTGTACGAGTAATTGCTCAATAAAGTGGAAATAAGATATAATTAAATAAATAGTAATAAAAGGAGATGATTTTATGCTTGTAAACTATACGTTAAATGATTATATACAAGAAGTTGCATCTTCAAAGCCAGCTCCTGGTGGTGGCAGTGTATCAGCCTTAGTGGGAAGTTTAGGCGTGGCTTTGTCTTCGATGGTATACAATCTTACAATAGGCAGAAAATTTTACAACGAATACGATAATGACATTAAAGATGAGTTAGAAAGTGGACTTAAGATTTGTGAGAGACTCTTATCAGAAATTATGGAATTGGTGGATGAGGATAAAAACGCATATGAAGAAGTCATAAGTGCAATTAAAATGCCTAAAGATACTGATGAAAATAAAGCCATAAGAAGTGAAAAACTTGAGAAAGCCTATATGAAAGCTATAAATGTACCACTTAAGTTAGCACGTCTATGCAGTGAAGGATTTGCTCCGACTTTGCTTATAGCACAGTATGGAAACCCAAATGCAGTCTCTGATGCTGCAGTTGGAGCTTTGCTTCTCTATGCTGGGCTTCAAAGTGCCATGATAAATGTGAAAGTAAATGCGAAATACATAAAAGACAAATCTTTTGTTGATAGTGTCCTTAGCGAATGTGATGATTTAATAAAAAGATATGGACCTATAAGAGATGAGATTTTGAATATATCTATGAAAGATCTATGATATTTTTACTAGAGTATAAGTATATTTAAAAGCGAGAAAAATAAAGAAATACATAGTAAACATAATATAAACTGCAAATACCAGCCATAGAAAAAGTTGTACAACATCGCTTATTAGAACTATAATGTTGTTAGATGTCAGACAACGACTAAAATTTCAGAAGGCTAAATAGTTGAAAACGATAATAAAAAATAGGAGGATGAAGTAATGAAAAAATTACGTGTAGTTCTTTCGTTGATGTTAGCATTTGTGCTGACTTTATCACTTTTATCAGGTTGTACTTCAAAGACAAAACAGCAATCATCACAGCCGAATAGCACAGGCCAAGCAGCGAAAAACAAAAACTTTAAAGTAGGACTTGTCACAGATGTTGGTGGTATAAATGACCACAGCTTCAACCAACTGGCTTATCAAGGCTTAGAGAGAGCGAAGAATGAGCTTGGTGTTACAGTTAACTTTATTCAGTCAAAACAGCAGACAGATTATGTGACAAATCTTACACAGTTTGCTCAGCAGAAATACAACGTAGTAATCGCAGTTGGATTTCTTATGAAAGATGCTGTTGAGCAGGTATCGAAGGAATTCCCAGACACAAAGTTTTTAATAATCGACTCAGATATAACAGATAGGCCAAATGTTGCATCTGCTACATTTAAAACAGAGCAGTGCGGATATTTAGTCGGTGTAATGGCAGGCCTTATGGAAAAAGAAAAGAACGCGAAGTTAAATGACCAAAACGTCGTTGGCGTTGTTGGTGGAATGCAGATACCACCTGTTGATAGCTACATTGCAGGTTTCCAACAAGGCGTAAAAGCCGTAAACCCTGATACAAAAGTACTTGTAAGTTACACAGGTAATTTCAATGACCCTGCATCAGGAAAACAGATGGCTTTGACACAAATAAGCCAAGGTGCTGATATAGTATTTGGTGATGCCGGTCAGACTGGTGATGGCGTTATAAATGCTGCAAAGGAAAAGAATATATATGCTATCGGCGTTGACGCAGATCAGAATTATATGGCTCCTGATACTGTTATGACATCAGCACTTAAGAAAGTTGATGTTGCAACATTTGACGTTATAAAGAGCGCACTTGATAATAATTTCAAAAGTGGATTAGTTTATTTTGACTTAGCCAATGACGGCGTTGGCTATGCAAAGCCTATAAAAGATGTACCACAATCAATAATTGATAAAGTAAATGATTATGCAAAACAAATTAAAGATGGCACTATAAAAGTTTCAGATCAAGTGCAGAAATAAAGGCTAACTTTGGGGCTGACAGTGTTCAGCCCCTTTTTAGGAGGTGTATTAATGAGTGCTTTATTAGAAGTCAATAATATTACAAAAATATTTCCAAAGGTCAGGGCAAATGACGGAGTAAATCTTGTGGTAGAAGAGGGAGAAATACATGCTATTTTAGGCGAAAATGGAGCCGGAAAATCTACTTTAATGAATATTATTTATGGACTTTATAGGCCTGATTCAGGTGAATTAAAATTTAATGGCGAAGTTTTAAATCTTAGCGGTCCACATGAAGCAATAGAAAAAGGCATAGGAATGGTACATCAGCACTTTATGCTGATTCCTGTCCTTACAGTTGCGGAAAATATAGTCCTTGGTGCTGAGCCCAGCGGTATTTCTTACAATAGGAAAAAAGCAAATGAACTGATAAGAGAGATATCAAGAAATTATCATCTTGAAATCGATCCTGACGCTAAAGTTAAAGACTTATCAGTAGGACTTCAGCAAAGAGTAGAGATATTAAAGGCGTTTTACAGACATGCAAAACTTCTCATATTGGACGAACCTACGGCTATGTTAACACCGCAGGAGACAGAAGAGCTTTTTGGAATAATGAGAAACTTGAAAAAGCAGGGTATATCGATTATATTCATAAGCCATAAATTAGATGAAGTTAAAGAGATATCTGATAAAGTTACAGTAATGAGGAGAGGTAAAACAGTAGGTACTCTAAATACAAAAGAAACCAATGAGCAAGAATTGGCTAATTTGATGGTAGGCAGGGAAGTTGTATTAAGAGTGGAGAAATCAGAGTACAATCCCGGTGATGTTGTCTTGTCAGTAAAAGACTTAACTGTATCAGATGAACAGAATATAGAAAAAGTTAAAAATGTTAGCTTTGATATAAGAAGTGGAGAAATTTTTGGATTGGCTGGTATAGATGGCAATGGCCAGACAGAGCTTATTGAGGCATTGATGGGGTTAAGGCCAATAAAATCAGGTATTATTAAGTATAATAATAATAACATTGAAAAGTTGCCAACTCGTGAAAGGTATAAGCTTGGTATATCATATATTCCGCAAGACAGGCAACAAGAAGGACTTATTATGAAATTCAGCGTGGCTGATAATTTAATTTTAAAGGAGTATAAAAACAGTCAGTATTCGAAAAATGGTGTTATTCAGTACAAGAGAGTATTTGAAAATGCTTCTAAGAAAGTTGAGGAATTTGATATAAGACCAACTGATTATAATCTTCTGGCAGGTAATCTTTCAGGTGGCAACCAGCAGAAGATAATTCTTGCTAGGGAAGTCGGCTCAAATCCAAAACTTTTAATAGCTGTCCAGCCTACAAGGGGAATGGATGTAGGAGCTATCGAGTATATTCATAAGAGATTGCTTCAGTTGAGAGATGAAGGTTCTGCTATACTTCTTGTTTCTTTAGAGCTTGAGGAGATAATGTCCCTGTCAGACAGGATTGGGGTTATCCATAACGGTGTGATTATGGATATACTTGATGGCAAATTTGCAACAAGAGAAAAAATTGGATTGCTCATGGCAGGTTCGCAAATTGACGCTAAGGAAGTTGAGGTGTGATTATGAAAAAATTATTAAAAAGCATTTATATGCCTATACTTGCAGTAATAATCGCTATTATTATAGGTTCTATTATAATGTTGGTGACGGGTTTTAATCCGCTATCTGCGTATGCATCGCTGTTTATCGGCGCATTTGGAACATTGCCCAATATAGCAAACACACTTGCAAATGCAGTACCTCTTATTATAACAGGTCTTGGTGTTGCAATAGCATTTGATGCCGGGCTTTTCAATATCGGTGCTGAGGGGCAGTACTGGATTGGTGCTATAGTGGCTACGTGGATTGGCTATTCTTTCAAAGGACTGCCATGGTACATTCACATACCTTTTGCTCTAATTGCAGCGATGATTGCAGGTGGTCTTTGGGGCGGAATAGTTCCTGGATTTGCAAAGGCATATACAGGAGCACATGAAGTAATTACAACTATGATGATGAGCTATGTTGCAATATACTTTAGCCATTATCTTTTAGAATTTGGCCCTATGATGGAAAAAGGATCTGTTCCACAGTCTCCACTTATTAAGGATTCGGCTGTTATCCCTACTATTTTAAGGAATACACAGCTATCTTACGGAATATTTATCGCTATAGCAGCAGCTTTGTTTGTGTATTGGCTCATGTACAAGACAGTTTGGGGATATGAAATGAGAGCTGTTGGATTTAACCAGAGAGCGTCAAAATATGCCGGAATGAATGTGCCGCTTAATATCGTGCTTTCACTGAGTTTAAGTGGAATATTTGCAGGACTTGCAGGTGCTGTTCAAATTTTAGGTGTGCAGCACAGGCTTTACGATAGCTTTACATCAGGTTATGGTTACACAGCAATAGTCGTTGCACTGTTGGCAAAGAATAATCCTATTGGTGTTGTATTTTCAGCGCTTCTATTTGCTGCGCTTGGAACAGGGTCACAGTATATGCAGTTAAATGCGCAAGTACCTGGCCAGCTTGCTGATGTTATAACAGGGTTAATAATATTCTTTGTTGCTGCTGACAAGATTATTGAAGTATTGAAAAGCATGTTTAAGAAGCAGAAAAAGGAGGAGTTAGCGTCATGAAAGAGATTTTATTAAATCCTCAGTTGTGGTCAGCTACGCTTGCTATGGCAACACCGTTAGCACTGCCAGCACTTGGAGGAACTTTTTCTGAGAGATCAGGTGTTGTCAATATTGCTATGGAAGGTATAATGCTTATTGCTGCTTTTTTTGCTGTACTGTTTGCACATTTAACAGGAAGTGCTTGGCTGGGACTATTAGGTGCAATTGTGGTGGGTATGATAGTAGCTGTTATTTTTGCATGGGCTGCTGTGACACTTACTGCTGATCAAGTTATTCTTGGTATGGCAATAAATATATTTGCATCAGGATTTACTGCATATCTTTTAAACACTATTTTTGGTTTCAGCGGTACGCCGACAGATACGCCAATGCTTCCCAATATAAATATTCCTGTTATTAAAAATATACCATTTATAGGACAAATTTTAAGTGGCAATAGCGTTATAGTATATCTTATGATAATTTTGATATTTGCATCAAATTATTTCTTGTTTCATACAAATCTAGGATTAAGAATAAGGGCTGTTGGAGAAAATCCTGAGGCAGCCGAAACTGCAGGAATTAACGTAATAAAGTTAAGGTACCTTGGTGTCGCTTTAAGTGGCTTGTTTTCAGCAATAGGTGGTGCATATCTATCGATAGGTCTTCTTAACAGTTTTAGCACTGATATGTCCAGTGGAAGAGGATATATAGCATTGGCAGCTATGATATTCGGCAAATGGACGCCATTTGGTTCTTTTGGAGCAGCGCTGCTTTTTGGATTTGCGACAGCTTTAAGCATGCAGCTACAAAATAGTGCAATATCAAAGAATATAATTATGATGCTTCCATATATTCTCACCGTTTTGGCTCTGGTCGGGGTTGGCGGCAAGAGTGTATCTCCTGCTGCAGATGGTGTGCCATATACACCTAAGAAGTGAGGCTTAATATGTTAGTACCAGATAAAAAGCCACTTTATGAGTTGGCTTTAAATAAGATGGAGGAGCTTATAAAGACAGGGGTATGGAAGGAAGGAATGAAACTTCCTTCTGAGGCTTCTCTCTCAAAAGAATTTGGCATTAGCAGGGCTACACTTAGAGAAGCGATGAGAATAATGGAAGATGAGGGTCTGATAGCTAAGCAGCAAGGTGTAGGTACTTTTGTTCGCAGAAAACCAATTATACGAAGCGGGCTTGAGGAATTGTTTAGCGTTACAGCGCTTATTAAACGGCAGGGAATGAAGCCTGGTACAAAAGACTTTACATTTTATAAATTGCCGGCGCTGGAAAATGAAGCTGAAAAATTAAAACTTAATCCCGGTGATGAAATATATAAAGTCGAAAGAGTTAGAACGGCAGATGACATACCTGTTGTGTACTGTGTTGATAGACTACCTCGTAAAATAGTAGGTGATAAGTTCAGTGGATTTGAGGAGTCAATGTTTGCATTTTTAGAAAATGAATACAATATCAAGATAACCTATGCAGTCTCAAGTATTAAAGTTGTTAAACATGATTTTACGATAGAAAAGAAGCTTAATATAGGAAAGAATGGCTCTGTGCTTTTGCTTGAACAGATTCATTATGATGAAAACAATATGCCAATACTTTTTTCTTCTAACTATTTCAATGCAGATAAGTTTGATTTTTATATCATAAGAAAGCGTGATTGATTAGGAGGTTGAGCCCATGGATTATCAGAAATTATTGGAAATGGCAAAAGAGGCAAGGGAGAAGGCGTATGTGCCTTACTCCCATTTTAAAGTTGGTGCATGTGTCATTACAGATAATGGGAATACTTATAAAGGATGTAACATAGAAAATTCTTCATACGGACTTACGAATTGTGCAGAGAGAACAGCGTTATTTAATGCATATTCCAATGGAGATAGAAAGATAAAAGCGATTGCTGTAGTAGCCGATACTGATGGACCTGTATCACCGTGCGGTTCATGTAGACAGGTGATGTACGAATTAGGCGGTGAAGATTTGACAGTCATTTTAGGAAATATGAAAGGCGACTATGTGGTAAAAAAAGCTAAAGATCTGCTTCCATATGCATTTTCTTTATCCGATGAAAATAATATTTAAATTTGTGAAACATATTTTAATAGAGGTGATTAAATGATTAAGAGAGTTTTGTTGATAGTTTTAGACAGCGTTGGTGTAGGTGAGGCTCCTGATGCATATAAATATGGTGATAATGGTTCAAATACGCTTGGACACATATGCGATGTGACAGGTGTTAAGCTTCCGAATTTAGGTANATTAGGGCTGGGAAATATACTGCCGCTTAAAAGCGTGGAAGCTGATGAAAGTGCTATAGGTGCATATGGAAAAATGCAAGAACATTCTGCTGGCAAGGATACGACGACTGGACATTGGGAAATAGCAGGACTTTGGATAGACAAAGCTTTTCCAACATTTCCTAATGGATTTCCAGACGAAGTAATAAAGCCATTTGAAGAGAAAATAGGCAGAAAAGTGATAGGGAATAAACCTGCATCAGGAACGGAGATAATTGAAGAGCTCGGAGAAGAACATGTGAAAACAGGTTGTCCTATTGTCTATACGTCGGCAGACAGCGTATTTCAAATTGCTGCTCACGAAGATGTAATACCGCTTAACGAGCTTTATAGAATGTGTGAAATTGCAAGAGAAATGTTAAATGGCGAGTTTGCTGTAGGAAGAGTCATAGCAAGACCATTCGTAGGAAAGCCCGGCAATTTTGTCAGGACAGAAAATAGGAGAGATTTTTCATTAAAGCCTTTAAGCCCAACTATATTGGATAACCTTAAAGAGGTTGGCTATGAAGTATTCGCTATAGGTAAGATAGAGGACATATTTGCAGGGTGTGGCATAACAGGTAAGGATCATTCCACAAACAATAAAGACGGTATAATTGCGACTTTGAAAGCTTTAGACAAAATTAAAAGTGGTTTGATTTTTACAAATTTAGTGGATTTTGATATGCTTTATGGACACAGAAACAATCCTGAAGGCTATGCTGATGCTTTAAAATATTTTGATAATCATCTTCCAGGAATATTGGCAAAACTTGATGATGATGATTTGATGATTATAACTGCGGATCATGGCAATGATCCTACTACAGCCAGCACAGATCATTCTAGAGAATATGTACCACTTATAGTATACAGTCCAAAATTTAAACATGGCGCAAACTTGGGAGTGAGACAAACATTTTCTGATATTGCTGCTACTATTGCTGAAGTGTTCAACGTTAAAGGTACAGGTCATGGGACATCATTCCTTGATGAACTGCCATTTTAGTTAGGAGGGTTTGATATGCGAATGTACGATCTTATAATGAAGAAAAGAGATGGAGGCACTTTTACAAAAGACGAGATAGATTTTATTATATCATCATATACAAAAGATTATATACCTGATTATCAGATGAGCGCTCTTTTGATGGTCATATACTTTAATGGCATGACAAATGAAGAGACTGCAAATCTAACAATGGCCATGGCACATTCTGGAGATGTATTGGATTTATCTGAAATAAAAGGTATTAAGGTTGATAAACATTCCACTGGAGGTGTTGCAGATACCACCACGTTAGTATTAGCACCTCTTGTTGCAGCTTGTGGTGCGCCTGTTGCAAAGATGTCAGGAAGAGGTCTGGGACATACAGGTGGTACAATAGACAAACTTGAATCTATTCCAGGCATGAGAGTAGAGCTAAGTGAAAGAGAATTCATAGATAATGTAAATAAGCACGGCATTGCTGTTGTAGGACAGTCAAGCAATTTGACACCTGCAGATAAGAAGCTGTATGCATTGAGAGATGTTACTGCAACAGTTGATTCAATACCACTTATAGCAAGCTCGATAATGAGCAAAAAGATTGCATCAGGTGCCGACGGGATAGTTTTGGATGTAAAAGTTGGACGTGGTGCATTTATGAAAGATATTGAAAGCGCCAAAAAGCTTGCAAATCTCATGGTTGAAATAGGGAATTCTGTAGGACGGAAGACAGTTGCCCATGTAACAAACATGGATGAGCCGCTGGGGCTTGCTATAGGTAATTCATTGGAAGTAGTAGAAGCCATCGACGTATTAAAAGGAAATGGTTCAAAGGATCTTCTGGATGTTTGTATGGTCTTAGGTGCTGATATGCTTACAATCGCTGGGGTTGCAAAAGATACGGATGAAGCCAAAGAGATGTTGAAAGAGGCTTTGACAAGCGGTAAAGCACTGGATAAATTCAAAGAGTTCATTAGTGCGCAAGGTGGAGATGCCAGGATAGTAGATGACATATCACTGCTTCCTCAGGCTAAATATGTTGAATCATGGTGTGCTGAGGAAGACTTGTATATAAAAGATTTATATGCTTTAGATTTAGGACTTATTGCTATGAAATTAGGTGCTGGAAGGTCTACAAAAGAAGACTCTATCGATTTATCAGTAGGTATAATGTTAGGCGGTAAAATCGGAGATATTGTAAGGAAGGGTGATCCTATAGCAACAATATATGCAAATGATAGAGATAAGCTAGAATGGGCTTTAAATGAAATAAAAAAGTTTATAATAATTACAGACGAATACGTCGAAAGGCCACAATTGATATATATGTAAAAATTATATATGATATATGCAAAAATTCCTCTTGGAGGAATTTTTTTTTGCAATCATTTAACATTTTCAAATAAAAGCCGATATAGTTAACAAAACGTTTTATCTATGGAGGGGTGTAAATGACAAAAACATTAAGGGGCGAACTCATAAGAGCTTTTGTAGTAATCGGTATTTTGCTTTTGGTATTATCTTTTACTGTTAATTTTGGGATGATAAACACAAAAAATAATATCAACAATTTAAAAAAGTTTGTCATCAATCAGGTACTTTACATTTCAAACTCACAGGTGCAGCTGGCACAGTACAGCAGCGTTCTTCTGAACGATGTAAATAATTACACTGTCGGGCAGAATACTAAAAGTGCCTTAAAGACTGATTTAAATAACATCACACAAAATATAAATAGCATAGGTAATGCATTGGAAGACTTTAAAGGTACAAGCTTGTATAAACAGTTAAAAGCTGATGTAGATGGCATAAATGATAGCATAAAAAATATTAGTACTGCAATAGATAGTTTAAATGACACATACAATCTTGATCAAGACAGCGATAAGACTTTGAAGATTAGTTATTATGCGACGCAGATTCAGAATAACATGACAGATTTTAGCAATAAGTATTCTCAAGGTTTTTTGCCTATGTTTAATGACATGATAGCTCAGAATGACAGAACATTCAAGGTGTCGGTTATTATAAGTGTTATTTGCATTGTCGTAATCATAATATACTCGCTTATAACTGTTAGAAAACTGAGGAAACTTTCAAGGATTATAAATAGCGAAGTAAGTAAATCAATGGAGCATTCTGAAAAAGTTTTAGATTCATCAATTGAACTGAGAAAAATGGCTGAGGAAAATACAGGAAATATCAAGATGTCAAGAGATGGCATCGAACAGCTTACAGAAAGTATAAATACGATTGCAGAAAATGCTAATGAAGTTGCTTTGTCGATAACAAATGTCTCTGAGGCAAATGAAGAGTTATCAAGGTCTTCCGAGAATTTATTGAATGATATGAATAAGGCTATAGAGAAAATAAGAGAGATAGAAGACAATGTCAAGAATCAAGGAGATGTAGTAAGAAACCTTATTAATACTTTGAATCAAAGTCTTAAAAATTCAAAAGTCAATTCAAATGAGCTGAAAGAGCTGGATAAGAAGATGGGAGGAATAAAAGAAATACTGTCTGCAATATCTGAAATTGCAGATCAGACAAATCTTTTATCTCTCAATGCAGCTATTGAGGCTGCAAGAGCAGGTGAATATGGAAAAGGTTTTGCTGTTGTTGCTGAGGAGATAAGAAAACTGGCTAAGCAGTCTACAGACAGTGTTGTAAAGATTGGTGAGATAATAGAAAACATAACAAGTTATACAGGAGTGACTATTGACAGTGTCATCAATGACATAGATAATTCTACAAAAGCGGCATCAGAAGTTAATAAAGTTCTAGATATATTCAATGACGTTAAGAAGGGCTTTGATGAGATTTCGATGGTTATAAGCAATATATCAGATGTAACTACTGAGACTGCCGCTGGCTCTGACAAGACATTGCAGGCTGTAAAGAGTGTCATGGGTGCATCGCAAAATATATCTGCACAAGTTGAGGAGCTTTTAGCATCTTCTGAGCAGTTGATGGAAATAATAAATAAAGTTGATGAAAACAACACAAAGAATTTAGATTATGTAAATAATCAAGTAACATTTACTGAAGAGCAAAAAGCTAACATGGAAAGCATAACAAATGCAGTTAAAAAATTATAAATGCTTTACATTTTTGTGTAAATTTGATATTATAAAATTAAGAAGGCGTGTAACTGCAATGCAGGCATTAGCCGGTGAGGTTTTTTCCTTGCCGGCTTTTTGATTTTTAACCAAGAGATAAGTGCCCTTTATAAAGATGACTATAAAATAGCACTTAAAGCCATTGATATCATAAGTGGTAGATTAAATATTAAGCTTCCTGAAGATGAAGCAGGATTTATTGCGCTGCACCTTCATGCAGCGTTCGAAAATTCTGGTGTGTCAGTTACCATGAAAAATACGCGACTTGTTTCAGAACTTGTGAAAAACATAGAAGACATGATAGACAGGAAGATTGAGACGGATTCTATTGATTATCTGAGGCTTATTACGCATTTGAAATTTGCAATTGACAGAATAGAGAGAGGCATGCCGATATCAAATGAACTTCTTTTGCCAATAAAGAGAAAATTTAAAAAAGCATATAAAATAGCGACAAATGTTGCAAAGCTAATAGGAAATTCCTTAGATAAGGATGTACCAGAAGATGAAATAGGCTATCTTGCCATACACATTCAAAGATTGATAAATGATTGATAAAAACCAGATTAGCATATATAATCTGGTTTTTGCAATTTTATATATAAAAAATTGCAAAAACTATTGACTTTATTTTTTTATATGAATAAAATATATACATAAGTTTTTTTGTTTTATGAAGGGGGAAGTTCGATGAAATTCAAAAAAGAGGATGGAAAATTGTACCTAGTAGATACAACGCTGAGAGATGGAGAACAAACTGCAGGTGTCGTTTTTGCTAATAGTGAAAAAATTAGGATTGCGAAAATGCTTGATGAAATAGGTGTGAATCAACTGGAAGTCGGAATTCCAACGATGGGTGGCGACGAGAAAGAAACAATTGCTAAAATTGCAAAACTTGGACTGAATGCCAGCATAATGGCATGGAACAGAGCAGTTATAGATGACGTAAAAGAATCATTAGAATGCGGTGTTGATGCCGTTGCGATTTCAATATCAACATCAGATATACACATAGAGCACAAACTTAGGACTTCAAGGCAGTGGGTTTTGGATCACATGACCAGTGCTGTCCAATTTGCTAAAAAAGAAGGCGTCTATGTATCTGTAAATGCAGAAGATGCATCAAGGACAGACATAGATTTTCTCATAGAATTTGCAAAATGTGCAAAAGAGGCCGGTGCAGACAGGTTGAGATTTTGTGATACTGTAGGTATATTAGACCCATTTAAGACATTTGATGTTATAAAAAGGATAAAAGAGTCTATTGATATAGATATTGAAATGCATACACATAACGACTTTGGAATGGCGACAGCAAATGCGCTTGCCGGATTTAAAGCTGGAGCTAATTTTATAGGTGTTACGGTAAATGGACTTGGAGAAAGAGCAGGAAATGCAGCATTAGAGGAAGTGGTGATGGCACTAAAACATGTGTATAAGTATGACATCGGAATAGATACGAAAAGGTTTAGAGAATTATCTGAGTACGTATCTGCTGCATCTGGCAGACAGCTACCCTCATGGAAAGCAATTGTCGGTACAAATGTCTTTGCACATGAATCTGGAATCCACGTTGATGGTGCACTAAAAGATCCGCATACTTACGAGATTTTTGATCCAGATGAAGTAGGCTTAGAGAGGCAGATAGTGATAGGCAAACATTCAGGGACGGCTGCACTTATCAACAAATTCAAAGAATACGGCAGAACATTGCCTGAAAATGAAGCAAAAGAATTGCTGCCATATGTGAGAAGTTTGTCAATTCAGCTTAAGAGGCCGCTTTTTGATAAAGAATTGATATATCTGTATGAAGAGCATATTTCTAAGATAAAGGCAATTTAGCATTAAGGGGGATGGCAAGTGAATTTAACGCAGAAAATATTGAAAAAACATTTAGTAGATGGTGAACTTATAAAAGGCCACGAAATAGCGATTAAAATAGATCAGACGCTGACGCAAGACTCCACAGGCACGATGGCGTATTTGGAGCTTGAGGCACTTGGAGTTGATAAGGTTAGGACAGAGCTTTCTGTTGCATATGTAGATCACAACATGCTGCAGGAAGGCTTTGAGAATGCAGATGATCACAAGTACATTCAGACTGTTGCTGCAAAACACGGGATATACTTCTCAAGGCCGGGAAATGGCATATGTCATCAAGTTCACCTTGAGAGGTTTGGCAAACCCGGGAAGACCCTTTTAGGTTCTGACAGCCATACACCGACAGGCGGCGGCATAGGCATGCTGGCAATAGGTGCAGGCGGATTGGATGTGGCACTGGCTATGGCTGGTGAGCCTTATAGATTAATAATGCCAGAGGTCATTAACGTCAGATTGACAGGAAAGCTAAGGCCGTGGGTATCTTCTAAAGATATTATATTAGAGCTCTTAAGGCGGCTTACTGTTAAAGGTGGAGTAGGCAAGATATTTGAGTATTCTGGAGACGGAGTTGCAACACTATCTGTGCCTGAAAGAGCTACAATCACAAATATGGGTGCAGAGCTTGGTGCAACCACATCTATCTTCCCATCCGATTTCAGGACATATGAATTTTTAAAAGCACAGAAGAGGGCAGACGACTTTGAAGCGCTTTTGCCAGATGATGATGCGGAATACGATGGTGTGATAGAAATTAATCTTGACGAATTAGAGCCGATGGTTGCTCTGCCTCACAGTCCTGACAATGTCATAAAGGTAAAAGACGCTGGTAAGTTAAAAGTTGATCAGGTAGCCATTGGTTCTTGCACAAATTCATCGTACATGGATATGATGAAGGTTGCAGCGATATTGAAGGGTGGTCTTATAGCTGAGGGGGTTAGTTTAGTTATATCTCCCGGCTCAAGGCAGGTTCTCAACATGCTTGCAAAGAATGGTGCTTTATCAGATATGATATCAGCCGGCGCAAGGATACTAGAGACAGCTTGCGGTCCATGCATAGGTATGGGGCAGGCACCGGCTACAAACGCTATTTCCTTAAGGACATTTAATAGAAATTTTTACGGCAGGTGTGGTACAAAGTCAGCAAAAGTATATCTGGTCAGCCCAGAAGTGGCTGCGGCATCGGCATTGGCTGGATACCTTATAGATCCTCGTGAGCTAGGTGATGAAATAAATGTTGAGATGCCAAGTGAGTTTTTAGTAAATGATAATATGATAATAAAGCCACCAGTCAACGCTGATGAATTTGAGGTTGTAAGAGGTCCAAATATAAAGCCTTTTCCACTGAATACGCCTCTATCTGACATACAAAAGAAGGTTTTGATAAAGGTTGGGGATGACATAACGACAGACCATATTATGCCGTCAAATGCGAAGCTTTTGCCATTGAGATCAAATATTCCGGAGCTNTCAAAACACTGCTTTGAGACGATAGATCCTGACTTTTCAAAGAGAGCTTCAGAAAATGGCGGCGGTATCATAATTGGAGGAAATAATTACGGGCAAGGCTCAAGCAGAGAACACGCAGCATTAGCGCCACTTCAGCTTGGAGTCAAAGCTGTAATAGCAAAGTCATTTGCAAGGATACACAAAGCAAATCTCATAAACAGCGGTATTCTTCCCCTTACATTTGCAAATGACGAGGATTACGATAAAATTGAAGCAGGCGATGTGCTGAAGATTGAAGATGCTGTCCGGCAGGTGCTGTCAAAAGGGAAAATTGTAGTTGTAAATGAGACGAATGGCTATAAGTTTGAAGTAAATCTCGATGTTACCGACAGAAATCGTGAAATCTTGATAGAAGGCGGATTAATAAATTACGTTAAGAAGAAAGACAATGTTAAGTAAATATAATAAAAAAAGCATGTTGAGTAAAAAATCAGCATGCTTTTTGTTTACAATTTTTTAAAAATGTATTATAATTAATTCCGTGAATTCATATAAGAATACTTATAATTAAATAAGAGGTGACGTAATTGAAACATAGGTTTAAACTATTTTTGCCGGTATTTATTTTAATAATTGATCTTTTAATTGACTATTTACTGCCGAATACGCAAGGCTTCACAAAGCCAAAGATATATCCGATACTTTTGTCAATACTTATTGGGATTTATGTGATTCTTTCTATATTGTCAATAATGCACAACAAAATATATGAAAGACTCTTAAAATTGTCACCGCTGCTTTCTGCAGTTTTTATTATAATCTGTGTATGGGACTTAGTTACATCAAAATACAATCTACTGCCGCTACCATATTTCCCTGGGCCTGAGAAAGTTTTTGGAGATCTTTTCTCTGACTGGAGCCTTATACTAATAAGTGCTTTATATTCGCTGAGGCTTCTATTTGTTGGGTATATAATAGGTACTTTTTTAGGATTTGTATCAGGTGTACTTATGGGGTGGAATAAAAAAATATACTATTGGCTAAATCCTTTGCTAAAAATAATAGGTCCGATTCCGGCGACAGCGTGGATACCACTTGCTATGGCCATGTTTCCTACAAGCTTCATGGCCAGTGTGTTTATAATAGCATTAGCAGTGTGGTTTCCTGTTACAGTAATGACCAGTTCAGGCATCGCTAATGTGCCTCAGTCTTATTTTGAGGTTGCAAAGACGCTTGGAGCAGATGAAAAGTATCTTGTATTTAACGTTGCAATACCGGCGTCACTGCCAACTATCTTTATTGGACTTTTTATGGGTCTTGGCATGTCGTTTTTAACATTAATAGTATCTGAGATGCTCGGTGTTAAAGCAGGGCTTGGCTGGTATATTAACTGGGCGCAGGGATGGGCAGAGTACAGCAAAGTGTATGCGTGCCTGTTAATCATAGCTATAATTTTCTCAACATTAATTTCAATACTATTCAAATTTAGAGATAAAATTTTAAGCTGGCAGAGGGGGCTGATCAAATGGTAGAGGTCTATAAGATAAATGATAAACTTCAAGGAGGCGCAATTTGTGTATCAGGTGTTTCCAAAACATTTGAAAGCCAAGTGGGAAGCGAAGTCGAAGCTTTAAAGGATATAGACCTTGATATAACCCCTGGCGAATTTCTATCCATAATAGGACCAAGCGGCTGTGGCAAATCAACCCTTCTAAGGCTTATAGCAGGGCTTGACAGGCCGGACATGGGAGAGATTACCCTCGATGGCGAAAAAATAGTAGAACCTCACTATGAGAGAGGCCTTGTCTTCCAAGACCCGACACTTTTCCCATGGCTGAATGTCTATCAAAATGTAGAATCTGGTCTAAAGATGAGAAAAGTAAATAGCAGAAATGACGAAGTTCAGGACTATATCGACCTTGTGGGGCTGCGAGGCTTTGAAAAGTCGTATCCGCATCATCTGTCAGGCGGAATGGCTCAAAGAGCAGCATTAGCCCGCGCTCTTGTAAACCATCCAAAGGTATTGATGCTTGATGAACCATTGGGGGCACTTGACGCCTTTACCAGGATTAAGATGCAGGACGAGATTCAGAGGATATGGGAAACAAGAAAAACTACGATGATTCTGGTAACACACGATGTGGAGGAGGCAGTTTACTTAAGCGACAGAATTGTTGTAATGTCGCCGAGGCCGGGACGCATTAAAGATATTATAAGTATAGACTTAAAAAGGCCGAGAAACCGCAGTGACGAAGACTTCTTTAGGCTAAAGACGGAGATACTTGAAATTTTAAATTTTATAAAAAATGATTAGAGGGAGGATTCAATTATGAAAAAGTCTTTATCTTTATTTTTGGCAGTGCTATTAGCATTAACATTTATTATTTCCGGATGCTCCAACAAAGCTAGTCAGGTCTCAAGCGACAAAC